>OJRN01000275.1_pt1 | contig 29820 bp, 30 predicted proteins | sample 1599211 | NCBI WGS metagenome assembly OJRN01 (sample SAMN03922532, study PRJEB24848) | human gut metagenome | isolation source: stool sample | host: Homo sapiens | place: Germany | collected 2010-05
CCCTGCTGCTCTTCATCGGCATCGGTGCGATGATCGACTTCGGCCCGCTGCTCGAGAAGCCGTGGCTGATGCTCTTCGGCGCAGCGGCGCAGTTCGGCATCTTCTTCACCCTCTTCCTCGCGGGCTTCTTCTTCGATTTGAAGGACGCCGCTTCCATCGCCGTCATCGGCGCGGCAGACGGCCCCACGGCCATCTTCGTGGCCAACGTCCTGCACTCCCAGTACCTTGGTGCCATCATGGTGGCGGCCTACAGCTACATGGCGCTGGTCCCCATCGTGCAGCCGCCGGTCATCAAACTGCTGACCACCCAGAAAGAACGCCGCATCCGGATGCCCTACCAGAAGGGCAGTGTCAGCCAGCTGACCAAGATCTTGTTCCCCATCGTCGTGACCATCATCGCCGGGCTCGTGGCTCCGGCCAGCGTAGCACTGGTGGGCTTTCTGATGTTCGGCAACCTGCTGCGGGAGTGCGGTGTGCTGAACACCCTGAGTGAAACGGCGCAGAACGTCCTCGCAAACCTCATCACCATCGTGCTGGGCCTGACCGTGGCCGGCCAGATGACCGCCGACAAGTTCGTGCGGCCCGACACTCTGCTCATCCTTGCACTGGGCCTCGTGGCCTTTGTGTTTGACACCGCCGGCGGTGTGCTGTTCGCAAAGCTGGTGAATCTCTTCCTCCCGGAGGGCAAAAAGCTCAACCCCATGATCGGCGCAGCCGGCATCTCTGCCTTCCCCATGAGCGGACGCGTCGTCAACAAGCTGGGCCTCGAGGAGGACAACCAGAATTTCCTGCTGATGTACTCCATCAGTGTCAACGTCTCGGGCCAGATAGCCTCTGTCATCGCCGGCGGACTGCTGCTGACCCTGCTGAGCTAAAGGAGGGACTGATATGCTGCATCTTACTTCGTGGATGACGACTCTGCCCATCATGGTCATCGGGATGGTGAGCATCGTGCTGGTCATCGGCGTCATCGTGCTGGCCGTGATGCTTTTGAACAAGCTGACGAGCCGGAAATAACTGCAAAGGGCTGCTGTACCGTGTTGTACAGCAGCCCTTGTTTTATTGATCAGCCCACGCCTTTCCGATAGCTGCTCTTGGCGTTCTGCCCGGTGTCATCCGGCTCGTCGCAGCCGTCGTAAGGAGCATTCGGATCGTGAGCCTTTTTCTTTTTGAAGGAAACATTCGATTTTGATGCCGTCGATGTCCAAGATCTGGCCACCCTTCAGGAGGACTTTTTTTGTTGTTGATCCTCAACCGTTGGGGTTGATGATTTTTTCTACCGTCAGCTTTCCGTCTGCATAAGTCATCTCGAGGATGCCGCAGTTGCCGATAAAGCCGGTGATCTCGCCCGCCTTTTCCGGGAATTTAGTCAAAAAGCGCCGGATAGCCATGCCGTGGGAGACGATAAGGATGCACTCCCCTGCCGCGTGTTCGGCAATGCCCTTCACTGCCCCGTATACCCGCTCGGTGAAGGCATCCAGGTCTTCGCCGCCGTACTTCACGAAGTAGTCGCCGTAGGGGTACGTCGGGTTTTCACGGATGGGCGAAGCTTCCTTTATGCCGAGGAAAATTTCCTTGAGGTCTTTGCGGCGGGTATAGGACATCCCGCCTGAGACGAACTCCGCTGTGTCGCAGGCCCGCTCTGACGTGGAGCTGTAGACCGCATCAAAATGGACGTTGTGGGCATCGAACCACGCTTTTGCCGCCTTTGCCTGCCGGATGCCGTTTTCTGTCAGAGGCGAATCACACTGGCCCTGATTGACGTCCATGGTGTTGAAAAGCGTTTCACCGTGACGCATGAGGTAGATTTTTTTCATGAAAGAGTCTCCTCCCCGCTTTTTTACCAGTATAGCACACCGCCTGCATAGACTGCAACAGCCCGCACAAAGCTTCTGTGCGGGCTGTGTTTCGTTACGTTTCCTGTGTATCTGCTTGCCGGTCAGGTGCTCGATGGTGATTTCATAAAACCGGACGGCCTTTGCAATTTCAGCCTCAATCTCCTCTGCACTGGGATAATATTTCGCCGGTGGGGCCGTTTTCTTGTTTTATCTGTTCCAGCAGGTCTTTTTGTCCTCATCGGTGATGGCACGGATGACATGGCAGGGATTGCCGACAGCCACCGAGTTATCGGGGATGTCCTTCACCACGACGCTGCCGCCGCCGATGACCACATTGCTGCCGATGGTCACGCCCGGCATCACCTGCACGCCTGCGCCGATCCAGACATTGTCCCCCACCGTGATAGGGTAGGCATACTCAAACCCGGCGTTGCGGCGCTCGAAGTCGATGGGGTGACCAGCGGTGTGGAAACCGCAGTCCGGCGCAACAAAGACGTTATCGCCAAATTTCACCTTAGCACAATCAAGGATGACCAGGTTGTGGTTGGCGTAGAAATTTTCGCCCAGTTCGATGTTGTAGCCATAATCGCACCAGAACGGCGCAGTGATGTAGAAATTCTCCCCCGTCTTGCCGAGAAGTTTCTTCAAGACCGCTCTCTGGCCCTCTTCGTTCGACGGGCGGAGCTGATTATACTCCCAGCACAACTCCTTGGCTGCGATGCGCTCATCGTGCAGCTCCTTGTTGTAGTTTGCGTCGTACATCTGATGGGCCAGCATCTTTTCTTTTTCGGTCATTTCTTTATCTCCTTCAAAAGCTTGGTATAGGAACACGCCAGACTGCCGCAAAGCACCCCGTACACCGCAGCACCTCGTCGTGGCATCCGTCGCCGTCCGACAGGTCGGAGCGGCAGATAATGCAGTTCCTCAGAACAGGTCGAGCATATTGTCCAGATAGATGGCTTCCCGGACATGCAGCTGGTATTCCGGTTTTGTCATGTAGTAGAGCAGAAATTCCAGTACCAGCGCACTGCCCAGTCCCCGGCCCTCGATCTTGAAGTTGGAAAATCCCATCGGCATATAGACATCCTGAATGTCCCTGATGCCGATAAACCCCGGATTTTCCATCGCCTTCGAGAAGCGGTAGCCTTCCTCCGCACCCGGTGCGGTACAGATGTGTTCGGGGCAGGCTTCGCCGAGATTTTTTCGGCTGACATTCTCATAGCAGCGCTTTCTGTCCCGGCATCCGACCCAGCAGCACTCGTTGCAGAGAAATTCCACCTTGTCTTTCTGCGCCTGCGGCAGACTGTCCAGCTCTCCAAAGGCTTTGTTCAGCCGGAAGTCCGGCACCACATAGCGGAACTCTTCCCGGGCTGTCTCCGCCCGGAGCTGCTGAAACTCTGTCAGCACTTTCGTCGTGGAGGACACGAAATAAAGCTGCGGATAGTGCGTTTTCAGGTAGTCCAGCAGCAGCTCCGAGTGGACGATGACGCCGCTCTGCACCTGGTTTTCTCGCTCAAACAGGGCGCAGAGAGCGTTGCACTTTTTATCCGAAAGATGTTCCTCCCGGAGGAGCGAGTTGCTGAAGGTCAGCCGCGCCGAGATGCCGTATTCCCGCGTCAGGGCAAGGACTTCTTTGGGGTCATGCTCCCCGAAGCCAGCCCGTCCCCCGCCCCAGACGCAGTCGGCCGGTGCGCCATAGATGGAGCCGATGTCGCACCAGTCATAAAAGTATTCTCTGTGCGCCCGAAACAGAGGCAGGAACTCCCGGTACAGCTCGTAGAACTCGAACGATCCGGGCAGATGGTAATAGGCTTTTTCCTGTTTCATGGCGCACTCACCTTCCCGCAAAAGTTTTTTCCTATTATGCCATGAACGCAGTGAAATGGCATAATTGCGCATCCAAAGCCGGTTGCCACGCAGCTCCGCAGGAGCAAGCGGCGAGGCGCTGCGCATAAAACTATAATATCGCGTTAGCGATATTATACCACGTTTTCTCCCATTACAAAAGCCCCCGAAGAGTACAGCTTGATTTGTTCACTATGCCCTTCATCCGGCGGTTGATGTTGTTGGCAAAGCGGCGGACATAAAAGCGCTTGATGAACCGCGACGCCTGCACCAGCAGGGCGACGAGGATATAGGCCAGAACCAGCAGCGCCATTTGGGCCGCTGTTTCGCTGCCGCTCAGGATGTCCGCCAGGCACTGGGCCAGACGGCCCTCGAACCACGGGGTGGCCAGCAGGCCGATGTTATAGATGAGGCCCGACAGGGTCACGAAAGCCAGCGGGAGCCACTCGACCCGGAAATAGGAGAATATCCGGTCCGGGCGGAAGGTCTTCTCATTTTTCATCGGTCGTCTCACCCCCCTGCGGCATTTCGGAAGTGCGGGAAGCCCGCACGGCTCTCGGTCTTGGACGCCGTATAAAGCTTGTTCAGCGAATCGGCAAAGGCGGCGGCTTCTTCCTCCGTCAGTACACTCGTCAGATACTCGTAAAAAGCGGCCTCAATTCCGGCCTTGGAGGATTTCAGGCTCTCGGCCTTTTCTGTGGGGAAAAGCAGCTGGCTCCGCCGGTCGTTCGGGGCGTCCTCGCGGGTCAGATAACCCTTCCCTTCCAGATTTTTGGTCCGCCGGGCGATAGCCGCCTTGTCTGCGTGCAGCAGTTCGGCCAGCTGGGCCTGCGTACAGCCGGGATGGTGGCGCAGCGCATGGATGAGGTCGATCTCCGCTGTGCCGACGCCCTCTTCCCGCATCGTGAGCAGGACGAGCTTTTCAGCCTCCCGCGCGATTTTTGTGATTTTTCGTTCGGTAATATCCATAGACAGCCTCCGGGTCTTATCTCAAGAAGATGTATCTACATCGTTGTATGTACAACCATTATGATACAAAACCACTCTTTGTCAAGAGCGGCAGTGGTTTTATTCATCAAAAAAATGTTCTTCCAGCATCAGGCACAGGCAGTGATAAATGGGCAGATGAAGCTCCTGTATCTGATAGGTCTCCTGCAGCGGCACCCGGATGCAGACGTCGCACAGCGGCAGCAGCGGGCTGTCTGCCCCGCCGGTCAGGCCGACCACTTTCATGCCCAGAGCGCGGGCCGTTACCGCCGCGTACAGGATGTTCTTGCTCTTTCCGCTAGTGGAGATAACCAGCAGCACATCTCCCGCTCTGCCATAGCCATTGACCTGCTGGGCAAAGCACATCAGCGGGGCGCAGTCGTTTGCATATGCCGTCGTGAGAGCCGGATGACCGTCCATAGCGATGGCCGGCAGTGCCTTCTGCAGATGCTGGACAAGGTCCGGCCCCAGTTCCGGGCTTTCCCGGAGAAGCCGTTCCGCCAGTGCCTCATCCAGCCTGCGGGTCTTCTTGAACCCCTTCATCAGCTCGCCCACGATATGCTCCGCATCCGCTGCCGAACCGCCGTTGCCTGCAATGAGGAGCTTGCCGCCCGCCTCGTAGCTGGCCGCGATGATCTGGTAGGCACCGTCGATCTCATCCCGCTGCCCGGCGAGGATGGGATAGCGCTGCAGCAGAAGCTCGAGCTGCTTTTTTGCCCCGTCAGTCTGTTTCATCGTTTCTCTTCTCCTTCTTTTCCACGCAGCACCTGCTCTACGAAGTCGTATAAGGATGGTGCCGTCCTCTCCTGCCCCAGCTCCGGCGGTGTCCCGTCGGCACAGAGCAGCGCCGTCCTGCACCCCGCATTTTTTCCGGCGAGGACGTCATTTTTCCCGTCTCCTACCATCCAGGAGCGGCTCAAGTCGATGTTGAACCGCTGTGCTGCATCCAGCAGCATCCCTGGCGCGGGCTTGCGGCAGCTGCAATGGATTTTCAGCTCCGGCCTTTCGCCGAGAAATCCCTTGTCCGGGTGGTGGGGGCAGTAATAAATAGCATCCAGCCACGCACCCTCCCGGCCAAGCAGGGTCTCCATCTTGCAGTGGATGGCTTCCAGCTGCTCTTCCGTCACCTCGCCCCGGGCGATGACCGGCTGATTCGTCACCACGACAGCAAGCCAGCCCAGCTCGTTGATTTTGCGGACAGCCTGTGCCACGCCGGGCAGAAGCTCAAACTCGTCGATATTCCGCAGAAAGCCAACGTATCGGTTGATGGTCCCGTCCCGGTCCAGAAAGACGGCTTTCTGCTTCCGGCGCAGATTCCGCGCCGCCGCATGGCCGCTGCGCACATCCTCGCAGACTGCCGCATAGCGCTCCGGCGTTCCCATATCCTTGACGTACTCCGGGCTGTCGTAACAGAGCAGCTGCCCCGTCCCCGCCAGCGGCTTCAATATCTGCCGGTCCAAGTCTACCTTTCCCGCCGGGATGTTCCCTTCCAGCAGCTTCGGGCTGAGGATGTGCAGCCCCGCATTGACCCGGTTGCGGTAATACTGCGGGCGGGCATCCTCCTTGGTCAGCCACTGGGTCACCCGCTGCTCGCTGTCCGCCACGATGAGGCCGCTGTCATAAGGGTGGCCGTTCGGGTGGGTGAACAGGGTGGCCAGCCCGCCATGAACCTTGTGGAACGCCGCAAAGCGCTGCAAATCTACATCGAACATCACGTCTCCGTTCAGCAGCAGAAAATCTTCGTCCAGCCGGTCCCGGATGCGGAACAGCGCGCCCGCATTCCCCAGCGGCTCTTTCTCCACAAAATACTCGATGTGAACGCCGAAGGGCCGGCCCGTCTGTGGCGAGCATCCGCTGCCGTCGCCGAAGTACTCCATGATGGCCGGGGCCAGATGCCCCACTGTGATGAGCACATCCGTCACACCCTGCTCCCGCAGGGATCCCAGCTCCCGCTCCAGCACAGGACGCCCGTCAATGGGCAGCATCGGCTTGGGGAGATCCCCTGCCAGCGCGGCGATGCGGGTGCCGCGGCCTCCGGCCATGATAACAGCTTTCATAATGCCGGCTCCTCCTCGGGCGCATAGTAGATGACCCGCGTGCCACCGTTTTCAAAGCGGAACGGGATATAAAGCAGCTCCTGCATGGCCTGGCGCACGGCGGCCTGATGTTCCGGCTCCACGTAAAATACCAGAAATCCACCGCCGCCCGCGCCCAGCAGTTTTCCGCCCAGCGCACCGGCGGCAATGCCTCTGGCGTACAGCGCGTCGATGCAGTCGGTAGAGACTGCTGCGCCGGTGCCGCGCTTCAGCTTCCAGGTGTGGTCCAGCAGACGGCCAAATTCGTTCAGGTCTGCCTGCTCGTCGGTCAGGATGGCTTCGGCTTCATCCACGAGCGCCAGCATCTCCTGCAGCCGCGCAAGCTTGTCTGCCCCGTTCCGGCTGTTGTTGAGCTGCTGGATCTCCGCCGAGAAACGGGTAAATCCGGTAAAGAACATCATCAATCTGCCGTTCAGACGCCTTTTGCGCTCCGGCGACAGCAGGACTGGGCGCACTTCGTACCCGTCCGCGCTGAAATCAATGCGGTTGAAGCCGCCGAACGCCGCCGCGATCTGGTCCTGCCAGCCGCCGGCCTCTGCACAGAGCACCCGCTCCAGATAGATGGCCTCCTTGGCCAGTTTTTCCTTGCTGGCATACTGCCCTTTCAGCGCGTAGAATGCGTTCAGCATCCCGACGGCAAATGAGCTGGACGTCCCCAGTCCGGACCGCGCCGGAAGGTCGGCCTCGTAGGTCAGCCGGATATGATGCATATCCAGCATTTTCATTGCGTTCCGGATGGCCGGATGCTCGATCTCTTCCAGGCTGTTCACCCGCTCGGTCTTTGCGTAGGAAAGCTCCGTCGCGTAGGAAAAGAAGGGCGGCAGATGCCGGACGTTGACATAGCAGTATTTGTCGAACGTCGTGGAGAGTACAGCCCCGCCATATTCGCGGAAAAAGATCTCCATGTCCGTTCCGCCGCCAAAGAAGGACATCCGGAAAGGTGTTTTGGTAATGATCATCTTCTGTCACTCATTTCACATCTGAATCGTGTTCCGGTCCGGCATTCCGGTACTTCCATGCCAGACGGAATATCTGCATATCATCCACAAAATAGCGGTGGAACAGCCGTTTCGGCTCCTTCACAAAGCGGTAGAACCATTCCAGTCCATTCTCGCTGAACACCTTCGGGGCGCGCTTGATATTTCCTGCCAGAAAATCCACTGTGGCACCGGCGCAGAGCGTGACGCCCGATGCACAGTCGCGGTAATGTTCGCTGACCCATTTTTCCTGCTTGGGGCAGCCAAAACAGGCCAGCAGGATGTCGGGCTTCACCTTTTGCAGCGTCTCTCGGATATATGCTACCTCCTCCGGCTTTTTCTCAAATCCCATGCTGGGCGAGAGTGCGCCCGCCATCACCAGACCCGGATAACGGGCCTTGATGTTTTCTGCTGCCTTGCGGGCCGCGTCTTCTTTTCCGCCCAGCACAAAGACAGAGCGGCCTTCCTTTGCCGCAGCCTGCAGCAATGTCGGCACGAGGTCAGAGCCGGACACTTTCATCTTCAGTGGTCGGCCATACAGCTTCGAGATCCAGATGAGCGGCTGCCCATCCACCAGCGTCAGGTCTGCGTTGTCGGTGATCTGCCGCAACACAAGGTCTGTCTCCATCTTCACCACGACATCCACGTTGACTTCCACCACATAGGCCGGGGTCTGTTCCCGTATCTTCTGCAGCAGAAATTCCACCGCTTCGTCCAGCGTGACGTTGTTGACATAGGTATTCAGCAGCCGCATTTTTTCCATTGTTGTTACCCTCTATCGTTATTCTGATGAGCACCGCCGAGTTTTTGAAGTGCAGTCATCAGGAGTTCGTTTTTGGTATGGTACAGATAAAGCACAGACAGGATGCAGTAGACGCTTCCTCCCACGACAATTTCCAGCAGGAGCCAGGAGACTGTGATCTCGGCCCGTTGGTCGAGCACCTGGACAGCCCCATACATCAGAAGACCGGCCATTCCAAAGAAGGCTGTGCTTTTCAGGTAGGCCAGGATGTCGATTCGTTTTTTCACCGCAAGACACTGGGCAGCGCAGACGACGCCCTCGGCGATCACCGTACCCACTGCGGCACCCAGCGCTCCGCAGCGCGGGATGAGCAGCGAATTTGCCGTCAGATTGGACACTGCGCCCAGGATGACCGAGAGGATGTAAGCTCCGTCCATCCCGTTCGGGATAAGGTACTGCATCCGTATCACATTGGCAAAACCCGAGAAGGGAATGGAGAGGGCCAGAGCGCTCAGGATATAGGCACAGGGCGCGAAATCTTCGCCCCAGAAGATGGGCGCAAAGAGCCGCGAGACGCTGACGATGCCCAGTGCGATGGCAAAGGCGATGGCCATGATGGCATCCACCGACAGCTTCATATACCGCTGGCTCTCCCTGAGGTCGCCGTCCGAGAACAGCTTGGTCATCCGTGGCATCATCACGGTGCCGAAGGCCGTGATGACCGAGCTGGCGCAGAGGATGATGCGCTCAGACGCTTCGTAGAAGCCCATCTGCGCATTGGTGCTCATGGCACCCAGCATCAGCTTGTCCATCATGGTGTACAGGCTGACGGCCACCACCGGGATAAAGAGGATGAGCATCGGCTTTACATGGGCCAGGACCCTCCCGCCGTCGAAGACCGGTCTGCCGACGAGCTTCCGGGCGTAAAACCAGAGGAGGAGCTGGTTGATAAAAGTGCCTCCGCTCATGATAAGGCAGTATTTCAGCAGGTCGCCCGGTTCCCGTATCATCAGGAACACCGCTGCCGTGGTCAGTATCTTAACGACCATGCTGCACGTCGTGGTCTTCTTGAACTGCTCCATGCCGAACAGAAACCAGCTGATGTCGAGCATGGAATCCACGATGAGGATGGCCTGCACCGCCGTGACCGCCTGGTCTTCCCGGACGAAGAAGAACGTATATCCGAGATAAACGATGAGCATCAGCAGAGACGCCAGGAACTGGACGGAATAGATGCTCCAGAACCAAATATTCAAATCGCCTGTATCCCGATGCACCGAGATCTCGCGGTTGCCGTAATTCTTGACCCCCAGCATCCCAAATAAACCGAAATAGGTCGCCAGTGTGCGGGAGTAGGAGTATACGCCCAGCATATCCGCACCCAGCATCCGGGAGATGAACGGTGCCGTGAACAGCGGCAGCAGCATGGCAAACAGCTCATAGGAGACCTGATAGAGGATGTTGCCTATGATATTTGGTTTTTTCACAGGGTCTCTCCCCCTTTCTCCCGGCGTCATTCATTATCCTTTCAGCACCTGCTCCAGATACTGCCGGGCCGTCTTCTGGCTGGTCATTTCCCGGATGGTCTTCAGGCCCGCGTAGGCAGCCGCCTGATTTTCCGCCGCAGGAGCCTGTGCAATGGCGTCCAGACGCGCTCTCAGCTCCTCCGCATTTCCGGACTCTACCAGATAGCCGTTTTTCCCGTCCACAAGGATGCCGTCGATGCCCTCATTCCTCGAGCCGATGGCGACGCACCCTTGAGACATCGCTTCCAGATAGACCAGCCCCAGCGTTTCCGGGCTGCTGATCATCACGAACACCTCCGCTTTCCGGAACTCCTCCAGCGTCTGCTCCCTTGTCAACCGGCCAGTGAAGCGGCAGGAGTCCGCAATGCCAAGTTTTTCTGCCAGGCGGATGCAGGGCTGCAGGCACACGCCATCTCCGATGATGGTGAACTCAAACGGGCGCTTGTCTTTCCAGCTGCTCAGCGCCGTCAGGACGGCGTCCACATTTTTGTCCGGGAGCAGATTTCCCGCATAGACGACCCGCATGGGGTGCGGTTCCTCTGCCCATTTTTTCCGGAACTCCTCGTCCGTCATGATGATGTCTTCGTCAATGCCGGACTGTGCCAGAAAAGTCGTCCTGATACCGGTCTTCGCCAGCTTTTTCTGCAGCTGGCTCGTGCGGGCGCCCAGCACATCGTAGATCTTGCGGAGAGTCGGGCAGACTTCCGGCTTTGCCAGCACCGTTCCCAGGTCGGTCTTATGGAAAACAGCCGCCTTTTTGCAGTGGATGTCCAGCCTCTCCACGATACCGACATAATTGGTCGGGAAATGCACCAGTAGAACATCCGGCTCATATTCCTTCTCGTGGAAATACTGGTTGATGGCCACAGCCATCTTCTTCTGCTGCACCGGCAGATACCATTTGGCGTTCCGGAGCCAGAACTGCTCTTCCAGCAGAAGCACCCTGACGCCTTCGTTGTTCGGACACTCCTGTATCTTTCCGTAACGCCGGAAATCGTGTTTTCCCAGCTCCTTGACCAGCTCCCGGAAATAGTGTCCATAGCAGTGCAGCACCGTCACCTGATGGCCCTGCTTCACCCACTCCCGTGCGATGTAGTGAACCGCAGAGGTGTCCCGCAGCAGATCTTTCCTCTCGGGGTGTGGGTAAAATGTCGTTATGACCAGAATCTTCATTGTTTTTCTCCCGCAGCGATGGACAAAAATGCATCCGCACAGGGTTTCCAGTTGTAGCGCTGCACCGTTCGGGCCGCACTCTCATGGAGCGCCTCTCTCGACGGATGCTCGGCCAGCAGCCAGTTTTTCACGTCCTCGTAATCGCGGCACAGCTTGTGTCCGGGCATATCCTGCAGCGTCACCGACGGCCCCGGGGCCACCAGCGCCGCAACTGAGACTTCATAGTACATTGCCTCCAGAATCGCCATGCCGAAGATCTCCGTCCGGCAGAGATTGACAAAGTAATCCGCAGCAGCGTAAATTTTCCAGATCTGGTCGTTGGGTATCCGGTCGATAAGGATAATATCCGCTGCCCATTCGCAGGCCGCTATCCTGGCTTTCAGCTCATCGCTCTGGATGCCCTCTCCTACCAGGAGCAGCTTACAGGGCTTCTGCCTGCGGACCTCCCGATAAATATCCACCAGGTCCAGCGGATTTTTCTCCGGTCCCATTCTTCCGACGGTACAGATGACGGTATCCTCCGGCATCAGCCCCAGTTCCCGGCGCAGCTGCGCCCGGTCGTACTCCCGGAAGTTGGACTTCATGACAGAGAAATCCAGCCCCACCGGAGCCACCGTCACATCCTTTACTCCGAGCTGCAGAAGCTCCTGCCGCACTTCTTCGATTTTGGAGATGACCGGCCCGCGCCGGAACCAGCGCAGCGTCCCCATATGAAACAGGGCATTCATCACGAATCCGTGGACGCCCCCGCTGCTGCTGTGCGTTCTGCCGATATACGGCACGAGCTTTATCCCATGCCGCACACAGAAGCGATGGATGTGCGGAAGAAAGATTTGATTATCCGCAAAGCAGAGCGCCGCATCCATGTCCGGGTCCAAAACTGCCGTGTCCAGGCAGCCATGGGCACCAAAAGAAGAGACCGGGATGTACAGGATGGACAGCCGGTCGCCCAGCTCCACACGCTCTGCTTCGCCTGCGCCCTCTTTTTTCACGCACTTATAAATGGTGACCGCATGGCCCTGCCGCACCAGTTCCCGGCCCAGACCGATCTCCTGAGTATTGTAAAATCCTCTTCGTCCAAACCCATTGATCATGGTGCAGATGATTCCAAGCTTCATGCGAACTCCTATCACTTTCTGTTTCTCAGTTTCCATACCGCCAGTTCCAGCTTCGGGGAGATGCAGGACAGCAGCACCGAAAGCTTCTGGCTGCGTCCGGAGTTTTCATCCCTGAAAAACAGACCCGCTCCCCGGCGGAGGATACCCTTGAGCCGGGCATGATCGGCTCCATGGTAGCCTGCCGCTTCCATCGAGCGCAGGACGATGCCCGCTTCCCGGACTTCATGGAGACGGCAGGCTGCGGTCACAGCATCGTCCTTATACAGGTCTGCCATATATTCCGTCATCTCAAAAACGCTCATCCATTTCGGGTCATACGCCTTCCTGCCGGAATACCGGCCTCGGTTTGCGCCGCCGCTGACCTGACGGTAGCAGTACAGGCATTCCTCTGTGACGCAGACCCGGCTGCAATGGTAGAGATAGCTTCCCACAAACATGGTGTCCTCACAGGCCGGATAGTCCGCGTGGAACCGGATGTCGTTTTTCCGGATGAGCTGCAGATCGAAGAGCTTGTTCCAGACATAGCCGTTGAAGCTGTTATACCCCATCAGCAGCTGCATCGCCTCCCGGCGGTCCACAACTGCAGCTTTCAGTGTCTTTACCTGAGGCGGGTGCTCCACGCCGACCGCCTCAAAGCAGCAGGATGCCAGCTGACCGTCTCCGGCCTCAAGCGCAGCCTCCATCTTTTCGAGGAAGTCCGGGTGGTACCAGTCGTCTCCGTCCAGAAAGGCGGCGTACCTTCCTTTGCTGTGGTCCAGACCTGTATTTCTCGCCGCAGCGACCCCCTGATTCTTCTGATGAAACGGAACGATGCGGCGGTCGGTCTGTGCCAGCCGGTCCACGATCTCGCCGCTTTTGTCCTTTGAGCCGTCATCCACTAAGAGCAGCTCGAAATTTTCATAGGTCTGTGCCAGCACCGAACGAATGCACTGCTCCAGATACACTTCGACATTATAAATCGGCACGACCACCGTGATGAGAGGCTTCTCGTTCATCGTTCTTTCTCCTTCGGAGCTGTTTTCGGTCGGGGATATGATTGCACGCAACTGCGAGCAGAATAAAGAACATCACCACACGGTACGCATACGCATTTTCGAAAATGCGCTCCGTCAGTCCGCAGAGCATCAGGTAAAAGAAGAGCGAACTGACCTGCATATACTCATTGAGCTTCATGTTTTTTGCATACCGCATGGAGCCAACGATGGCAAGGAAGTAAGAGGCGATGCCAAACAGACCGATATTCAGCCAGAGTTCCATGATCTGGTTGTGCGCACCGGTGGACATTCTGCTGAAATAGGATTTGTGGTTGTACATCAGGTGCAGTTTCTTCACGTTCGACTTGTTCATCCAGAACTGGCCGTAGCCGTAGCCTGTGAGCATATTGTGCTGCTGCATGAACTTGTAAATACCGTTCCACAGCTCTGTGCGTCCCGTCAGCGTCGCGTCCTTGCCCATGCTTTCCAGCAGAGGGGCAAACAGCGGCAGGATGGTAAAGGCAAACACCAGAAAGCCCACACTGCCCGCAACATAGAGCCATCCCAGCGGGAGCCGCAGGTCACGCAATTTCCGGAAGACCAGGAAATACATCGGGAGCAGCATGGAGATGAGCAGTGCGCCCGTCGCCTTGGCCATCAGCAGCAGGATGCCCTGAAATGCGATGGCAGCAAGCCAGAACGGCGAGAGATTCTTTTCTTCCTCCGCCTCACTGACGATATGGAGGAACATCACGATAAGGCCGAAGGCAAGCTCCGACGCCAGTGCATTTTTTGCCTCATACACGCCTCTGAGCGCGTGGGAATAAGTATCGCCAGACTGGAAGGCGATGCCGGGCCGCAGGACGATGATGCCGACAATGGCCAGGTCAAGCAGCACCTGTGCGTAGGAAAACAGTTTCAGGATACGGTTCAGCGTGAAATGCTCCACCAGCCATATCGCAAACAGGATGGTTACAGAAAGCCGCAGGCTCGTCACCACCTGCGCCTTCGGCACATCGGTCACCAGCATCGACTCCGCAAATGTAAATATCATGAACTGGTATATCGCCCGGTATTTCGGCTTCATATCCAGCAGCTTGACATCCATAACAGTCTCTCCGCTGGACGTCAGCATGATCATGATCTGCATCAGAAAGGAGAGGTACTCGTACAGCGTCTCTATAAAACCGCCAAATATCTGGCGGTAGGTCCCCGGAAAGCCGATGCTGCCCAGAAAGATGAAGACGATGACGATCTCCGTCCGGAATTGTGTGAGGTCACTTTTCTGTTTCATGGATGCACGCTGATGCTCACAGCCGCTGCCGCGAACGGAGCCCGACTCCTTTCCTGCAAAATCACAGCCGCCAGAACCGCATTCCGGATGCTTTCATATCCTTTACGGGATAGATGCCTTTGACGTCGATGAGCACCTTCTGGCCGTCCGGGATGTCCCGGTACAGGGCTTTCAGCTCTTCCACCGACAGAGCGCGGAACTGCTCATGGGCAACTGCCGCAATGATGCAGTCTGCCTCCCGGACGTCCGAAAGGTCCACCAGCTCTACGCCGTAAAAGCGCTTAGCCTCTTCCCTGTCCGCCCAGGGGTCCACGACCACAGACTCTATCCCGTAGGTGCCAAGCTGCTTGATGATGTCCACCACCTTGGTGTTCCGGATGTCCGGGCAGCCCTCCTTGAAGGTCAGGCCCAGAACGACCACCTTCGCCGCTTTAGGCGTCTGCCCGGCCAGAATCATCTGCTTGACGGCCTTGTCGGCGATATAGGCGCCCATATTGTCGTTGAGGATGCGTCCGTTCAGGATGATCTGACTGTGGTAGCCCAGCTTTTCGGCTTCATAGGTGAAGTAATAGGGGTCCACGCCGATGCAGTGGCCACCCACCAGTCCCGGCCGGAACCCAAGCGCATTCCACTTGGTGTTCATGCCGTCCACGACCTCGTTGGTGTCGATGTCCATCCTGTCAAACACCATCGCCAGCTCGTTCATAAAAGCGATGTTGATGTCGCGCTGGCTGTTCTCCACGACCTTGATGGCCTCTGCCGTCCGGATGTTCGACACGGGATAGGTCCCCACCTCGATGACAATATCGTAGATATGCTGGATTTCTTCCAGAGACTCTTCGTCCATACCGGAAACGATTTTCCGGATGTTTTCCAGCCGATGGGCCTTATCACCGGGGTTGATGCGCTCCGGGCTGTAGCCGATCTTGAAATCGGTGCCGCAGACCATGCCGGAGCCTTTTTCCAGAATGGGGATGCAGACATTCTCGGTGCAGCCCGGGTAGACCGTGGACTCATATACCACGATGGCACCCTTTTTCAGGTTCTGGCCCACGATCTCCGACGCACCGATCACCGGGGTCAGGTCTGGCGTATGGTCAAAGTTCACCGGCGTCGGCACAGCCACCACGATGAAGTCGGCCTTCCGGAGTTGCTGTTCCTCATCCGTGAACTGCACGGTGGTGTTCCGTACCTGCTCGTCGCCCACTTCCTTCGTCGGGTCTGCGCCGGAGCGGTAGGCTTCTATTTTTTTGCTGTTGGTGTCAAAGCCAATGACATTCAGGCCCTTCTTTGCAAATGCCACCGCAATAGCATTCCCACATAGCCAAGACCGACCACAGCCAGCACCATTCCCACATAGCCAAGACCGACCACAGCCAGCACTGCTTCTTTGGCAATCAATTTCTCATACAGCGACATGATATTTCTCCTCATCCTGCTCGTCATAGCCGGGCATATTCCATTTTCTGCACGCTTCCCGCACGGCTGCGGACCAGTGATTCCAGTGCTTTTCCCCGTGCAGCGACCTTTCCGTCCGGCAGATGCTCCTTCTTTTCCCGGTCGATGAGCACACCGTCCGAATCATGATCCGGGTGTACCATCATTTCCGAGATGCCGGGAAGCGTTTTCTCATACATCCGGATGCTCTCAAAATGCTCCGGGCTGCGGAAGCCGTTCTGCCTCAGCCGTATCCCATAGATGTGGGCATACAGCCCATTCCACAGCTTGAATCTGCCCCGGACATTCTTGTGACATCTCACGCGGCAGATGCCATGCTCCCGGCAGACCCGAAAAAAAATCGGTGCAAGCATCCAGTTCCAGTGGATGTGGTGGTGGGAATCGGCATGGGTAAGTTCTATCCCTCCGGCAATGAGCCGTTCCATCTGTGCCGTCAATTCTTCGTAGATGTCCTGCTTATCCTGCGGGGAAAGGCGGCGGAAGTAGTTCGAGCGGGTCTTGAAATAATCGGTAAACCGCCCATTTGAGACAAATTTCGCATTTTTCCGCATCGCAGGTGTCAGGGCAGGGCCTTCCGTCAGGTTCAGGTGCGCTCCGATATGGCCCCGCATTTCGGGAGCCATTGCGAATGCAAGCTCCATCGCTTCCCCGTTCGCCACCATCGTTGTGTCGGTTATCAGGCCCTTCTGAAAAGCCTCATAGATGGCTCTTGTACACGATTCGGTCTGACCGAAATCATCCGCGTTGATGATGACTGCATACTCATCCTTTTTCATGCCTGTACCTTCCTGTGCCGTTATTTTCTGCTGCTGTGGTGGACGATTTTGTACAGCACCAGGCCCAGAAGAGCGCCGAACGTGTTTGCCAGAATATCGTCCACATCGCAGTTTCCCAGCCGGAAGATGAGCTGACAGCTCTCGATGATGGTCGAGAGCATCACGCCGATGCCCAGCACCTGAGCGGCATCGCCCAGCTTCCGGGGATGCATCTGCACGAACAGGTAGCCCAGCGGCATGAACATCACGACGTTCAGGATCATGTGGTTCAGCTCTTCCACATCCCCTTCCAGCAGGAAGCTTTTTACCGAGGCGAACAGCTCCGTCTGCAAGACGGTCTCCGTCCGGGTCTGCCGGGTGATGAGGGTCACCACAAGAATCGCAAGGATGTAGAGGACGAACAGCACCGCGTACTGAGGCTTTATCTCTCCGCGGCCGTGGGAAACAGTCAGGATGATGTTTCCGATCTCCACCAGAGCAAAGAGCAGGCAGAGCGTATACAGCACCATTCCGAGGTCACCCGACATATAGGCTGCCACTGTAAACCCGCCCGCAAAGCAGGAGTATACAAAAAACAGGACCACCCGTATCATCATCCGATTGCCCGGGGCGGCAGATTCGGGGACGGTCCGCTTTGCAAGCAGATAAAATCCCACAAGATACAGGATGATCGCTAACAGGATGGTCATGTTATTTTCCTCTTACTCTTTCCCAGTTCCGGCCTTCCTGCGGCATACCGCCGGGAACCTTCTGCCCAAAAGCAGGATGACAGCCTGCGCTGTCATCCTGTGCTCAATGCTTTGTTTTTTTGCCGAAAATGCCAAGCCCCCTGCGGGACGACGGCTTTCCGTGCTTTTCTACTGCGGCATCCGATCCTGCCTTATAGATATATTTGTGTTCCGGAGCAGACTTGCGCTCGTGCTTGGGTGCCGGTGCCGCTTTTTGTTCAGGTTCCGGCGGCAGCTCTGCCGGGAGCGGCTGCTCCAGAGGAGCCATGTCAGCTTCGGCCTTCTCAGGCTCGGCCCAAATCTCTTCCGTTTTCTGCAGTTCCGGCTCTGCTGCGGCAGATTCTTCCGGCTTTTCAAACACAGGCGGCTCCGGAGAGATGCTGCTTTCTTCCTCGGTCGGCTGCATCTCTGCGACCTCTGCCGGGGCGGCAGCAGCTTCCTGCGGCTGTGCCTGAGAGGCTTTGCTTTCCGGTTTTTCCGGGTCTGTCTGCTTCCAGCTTCCGTCTTTGCCCATGCGGAGCAATTCCCACATGGCCTCATTGTCGCTCAGGCCGCCCTTTGTCTGGTACAGGTCGTCTGTCAGTTCGTCCAGCACGCTCTGGCTCCCTGCACCGGACGGCTTCCAGTCAGCGGCCTTCTCCTGACCGTCCGCCGGGCGAAGCAGATCTTCCGGCAGCGAGCCGCCAGTTTCTTTTTCGTCCGTATTTTCGTTCTTTTTCGATGCGTTCGAAACTGCAGTGCGCTCCGGATAGAACTGGAAGGTCCCCAGAGACTGCGTCTCATTGACCACACAGCCCAGCACACGCACACCGGATTTATCCAACTTTTCAATGGCATCCTGCAGAGCGGGCAGCGGCGTCGCATCGTAGCGCACCACAAACAGCACATTGTTCGCCAGTTTGTTCAGGCGCAGCACGTCCGAGGAACGACCCACCGACGAAGCGTCGATGACCACGTACTCGTAGGGCTCCATGATTTTTTCTAGAAGCTCGAACAGCGTACCATCCAGAGGCACGGCGTTGCGCTCCAGTACCATCGGCAGCAGGTCCAGAAAGCCCGTCAGCGAAACGATGGCCTCCTGTGCAGCAGACTCGCCCTTATACAGAGCATTCAGAGTCCGGCTGTAATCCACGCTCCGCAGAAACATTCCGCCCAGACTCGGGGCGCGGGTGTTCAGGTCCAGCAGCAGAGTGCGCTTTTCCATATCCGAAAGCTGCAGAGCCAGGTTCGCCGCCACCGTGCTCTTGCCCTCGCCGTCCTCGGCAGAGGTCACATAGAATCGGTGCTGCTTTTCCTTCGTGCCGAAGCGATTGGTCAGGATATATGCCGCCGAGGCAAAGTTCTGCACAGCTTCGGCATCCGAGCGGTGCTTTTCGCTCAGGAGCTGGGTATTCTTCTGGAAATAGCCGTCGTCCTTCGGGACATTGCCCAGCGTTTCCAGACCCAGAACATCCTCCACGTCTTTCAGGTTCACCAGAGTGGGCCGCATAAGCAGTTCCAGAACTGCCATGCCCACACCGGCCATCAGGCCCAGCAGGCTGAAGATGATCCAGAGGCTGGCATAGCTGCCGCCACCCATCAGGTACTTTGCCTCCGGGGCGTCGATGACCGCCACCGAGCCCACCATCAGCGTCTCCGGCAGGATCGTCCTGCTGGCGTCCAGAATGGCGTTCATCAGCCGGATGCCGGCGTCCGCATTGTTCCAGCTCAGAGTGAGCTGAAGGACCTGTGTCTCGTTGTACCGGCTCACCTCCAGATTCTGGTAAACATCCTTCGTCGAGACCGACACAAGGCCTGTGCTGTCAAGGGCCGCCTGCAATACACGGTTGCTCTTCATCACAAAACTTGCCGCGTCTACCATATCCTCCGCCAGATGGAAGTCGTTGGTGCTCAGGTAGGAGGAGTTGTTGGTAAAGGCTCCCGTCGATGATTGGGAGGTGATGGCAATGGAGCAGCTGATCTCATAGCTGGTGTAGTTGCCCTGCAGATAGGAGACACCGCTGAGCGCGAATCCGCAGATGAATCCCAGCAGGCCCAGCGCCAAAATCATCTTCCAGCGCTTGAAGGCCGCATACAGCAGGTCTCCTACACGGAGCTGAACATTGTTCATCGTTTCTCACCGCCCTTTATGACTCTTTTTTGTTCGAATCTTCTTCGTTCTTTTCTTCTTTCTGGGCCTCTGCTGCCTTCCGCGCCTTGCGGCGGGCCAGCACGCCCCACAGGAATACCAGCAGCCAGATGACGCCTGCCGCGATGACAGCCAGCACAGCCAGCGCGATGGCACTGCGCAGCGTGAATACCGGCACGTTCCAGTTCTGTTGTCTTGCCGTATCCTGTACGGTAAAGTTATATTTCTTTGCGTTTTCTGCATTCGGCTCACCGCGCACGACATAGTAGCTGCCCTCGGTCAGGTCGGTGAACATCTCGCCGGAACCGTTGGTCGTCCAGGTCTGGATGAGCTGGTCCTGAGCGTTGTACAGCGAGAGCTGTTCGTCTGCCGTGTCACTGCGCAGGACCATATCCACTGCGTGGATGGACACCCGCAGCATCCGGTTGGTGATGGACAGAGCTGCCGTGCTGAGGCCGTCGATACGGCCATCTGCCGCCACCGTCATGGTGTAGTCCGTATTGTCCAGGCGGTAGTTCTCCAGCGTCTGCTGCTCACGGATGTGATAGGTCGTGCTCTTGTCCAGGTCGGTCAGCAGCACATTGCCTGCGGCATCGGTCGTCACCGTCTGAGTGATGCCAGTGCGCTCGTTGCTCACAGCAAAGGTCACACCTTCCAGCCCGGTGGAGTTCAGTTCATCGGTGACGCTCAATGCGATTTTGGTCTTCTCTGCGTCGATCTCATGCAGCTCCGGATCCTCGCCGTTCTTCTTCTCCACCTCGACATTCAAATCTTCCTGCATGGTGGTGTAGTAGTTCGGTGCGGTCTGCTGCTGCACGGTGTAATTGCCCAGATACAGCTCCTTGCTCTCGCCGTAGCCGTTCTCATCGCAGACGATAGTATCTGCATACTGGCCCTGCGTATAGCGCACCGTGCCGTCCTTGGTCACGATGTCCTCAGCCGCGATGACGCGGAATGTACCGCCGCCCACAGGCAGCTGCGTCTCGGCGTCGTTCATTTGGATACGGATGATGTTTTTGCAGGGCGACAGCCGGATCTGCACCACATAGGGGTCGGGCCAGTCGTACATCCGGTTCACATCATAATAGGTGTCCCCCGCCGCATCGTAGCCCTCCGGCTCGGTCAGCTCGTGGAAATAGTAACTACCCTGCCAGATCTTTTCCGGCAGATAAAAGACGCCTTCCTCGGTCGTCTCATAGTCGCGGTAGTTGATTTTTTCCGGATAATAGGTATTCAGGGTCTGCAGGCTTCCGTTCTGCAGATGGGTCGTATCGGTGCGGTACAGCTCGAAGGTAACGCCCGCTTCCGGGATGCGCCGCTCCGTCTCATCATCGACCACTTCTACGAACACGGCGGTCTTAATGCCGTCCTCGCCGTAGCCGCCTCCACCGCCGGTCTGGATGATCTGCTGGTCGAACTGACCGTTGCCGTCTCCATCACCGTCGCCGGTGCCGCCGTCATAGTACCAGCCGCCGGGGTCGTTATTGTTCCAGCCGGTGCCGCTGGACGAAGGCCCTTCGCTGGAAACGGAGGACGCCTCCTCATAACCGGTGTAGTCGCTCAGAAGATAGAGACCCAGCAGCGCAATGATGAGCACCAGCACAAACACAAGGCCGCTCATCATATCGGTGGCCGGCTGCCAGAAGTTGTACTCCTCATTCGGTTTCTGTCTGTGTCTTTTCATCCTGCGTGCCCCACTTTCAGAATCTTGGCGAACTCATCCACCGACAGCGGTCGGGAGAAGAAATAGCCCTGTCCCTCGGTGCAGCCTGCCTTGCGCAGCACATTGAGCTGCTCTGCGCTCTCGATTCCCTCTGCCAGCAGGTTCAGCCGGAGCGTCCGGGCCTGCACAAAGATACCGGGCAGTGCGTTCGTCCGGTTCTGCATCTCGGCGCTGCACAGGTCGAGCTTGAGCACGTCGGTGCCGATGTCGCCCAGAGCACTCAGCTCCATATAATTTCCGTCAAAGCCGTCCAGCACGACCCGGAAGCCCATCTGCTGCAGCTGAGCCACTGTCTCGCTCAGAACGTCGTGCGTTTCCAGATAGGCAGTTCTCGAAATATCAATGTCCAGATATTTCGGCGGGATACGATATTTCTTCAGCATTCCCGAGAAGAATTCTGCCACATCAATGGCCAGAATATCAGTCTTGGTCACGTTGACCGTAATAGGCATCGGACGGACACCCTCGTCGATCCACACCCGGATGGTCTTGCACACTTCCTCCCAGATATACTGGTCCAGCTTCGTGATATAGCCGTTGCTTTCCAGTACCGGGATGAACACTGCGGGCGAAACGACGCCCAGTACCGGGTGGTTCCAGCGCACCAGCGCCTCGGCACCGATGACCTTGCGGGTGTTCAGCTCATACCGCGGCTGCAGGAAGAAGGTGAACTCGTTCTTGCGCAGGCCGTCCAGGATCTGCGGCATCAGTACGCGCTCGTTGCCGCCATTTCCGCTCATGGCTTCGCCGGTCAGAGCGCCATTGCCCGTGTTCTTGGGCAGACGGTCCAGCAGTTCCAGGATCTGCCGCACCTCGCGGCGGCTGCTGTAGCGGGCCTGCTCGTCCGTGGTGGGGATGACCGTCTTGTGGAACTCTTCGAGGAACAGTCCCGTCTCGCGGTTCATGATGTTCCTCAATACATTATTTATAATATTAAACAGGATAGACAGGATAACGCCTGCGATGGAGGTATAGAATGCCGTATCGATACCGGCCAGAATGGACTGCACGCTGCCCAGAGCAGCCTCCACCGTGACGAAGCTGATGTTCCGCAGGCCCAGCAGCAGACCCACGAAGGTACCCAGAATGCCGAGGCCCGTCAGGGTGCCGGGGATCTGGGCGATGACGCCTCGCCATGTGTACAGTGCAAGGACATCCTCGTTGAGGACCTCATCGATGTCGCTGACGATCTGCCCCGTCTCCCGCTGGTGCTGCACTTTCTCGCGGTACTCGCCAAACAGCTTGTCCAGCCGCTTCTGCTGGAAGAAGCGCTCGATCCGCAGCGCCGCGACCCATGCCGAGCTGCCTTCGGTCCCGGATGCCTTGCGGATGCTGTTCTGTCCGTTCAGCAGTCCGCCCGTAAACGAGATCGTCGGCAAAAGGCCATAGATGCACCCCGCCAGTGTGATCATACACATAAAGCCGACGATGACCATGGAAAGCAGGTCCGGAGAATACGCTGTGAGCACAACACCGCTCACAAGCAGCACTGCCACAGACAGGTAGGAAAACAGCCTCATACTTCCATCCTTTCTCACCATTGAAAGCACAAATTGAAAGCGCAAAAAGAAAAAGGCTGCAATAGTATCTTCCCCAAAAATAAGGGAAAATCCTTTTGCAGCCGAACCACCTTTTGGTTTTATAAAACAACTTCCAGAAGGCTTCAAACTTTGCGTCCTTGACTCACATCAAGTTTGCCCAGATAATTCAATTATATTAAAGGAGCAAAGTACCTTTACGATTACAAAAGACGCACTACTCACCTTATTCTAGTGCTTATGATACCATTCTTAAAGTTCAAAGTCAATACAAAATCTCTTTTGGCAGACTTACTAGCAATTCAACTTTTTAATGCAACAGCAGCAGCGTTGAATTGCATATCGCAAATATGCTGTTATCATGTTGTGTTATTTTCTTGACTTGCGATAGATTCGGTACTATTTGGTTTCTATTCTACCACGCTTTTCTCTGCCGAAAAGATGCCGGAACGCAAAAAGCCCCCGGAGAGCCTTGGGCAGCTCTCCGGGGGCAAGTTCTATGCACCGGTGTTCCTCACACCGATGCACAGGCATTATTCAATTTCAATGAGGTTGGGATTGACCGGCAGAGCCTTCTGCTGCTGAGGTGCAGGCAGCGTGATGTGCAGGATGCCATCCTCAAACTTTGCGTGGATGTCCTCCTTCTTCACGGTGTCACCCACATAGAAGCTGCGGGCGCAGGTACCGGAGAAAGTCTCGCGGCGCAGATAACGGCCCTCTTTATCCTTCTCGTCATTGGAGTGGCTGCGGACGGCCTGAATGGTCAGGTAGCCGTCGTTCAGCTCCATCTGAACGTCTTCCTTCTTGCAGCCGGGCAGATCAACAGCAACGTCATAGCTGCCGTCGGCGGTCTGCTTCACATCGGTCTTCATCATGTTTGCACCGCGCTTGCCGAAGGTCTCACGCTCTTCACGGTTCATCGCACGCTCCAGCGCACCATCGTTCCAGAACGGGTCAAAGAAATCATCGAACAGGTTTTCATGAAAAATAGTCGGCATAAACATAAATCATTCCTCCAATCCCGGCGTTCGGGTCGGGCAAAAAATTTATGAGATGTGCATCAGGAGCGGAGTCTTCCCGGGAGCCTTGCGGCTCCCTCATGCCCCTCTCTCCTGAGCACGGCTTAGTTATAGCACATGTTTTTAGCACCGTCAAGCATAGAGTGCTAAAATTCACAAAAGAATAATACTTTGATAAAATCTCATGCAATCTTTTCAAAAATCAGTCGTATCATCGTCTTCATTCAGCAAAAGCGCCAGGCACACAGTCAGCATAGCGGTCCGGCCAGAGAAACTCATTATAATAGCGATAGCTCTGCTCCCCTGTCATATAGACCACCACTTTCTATAAGCAGAAAACGATTCTGAACCCCCTCTCCCCGTTCATACTGTATAGAAGAACGGTTTTGGAGGTGTTCCGTATGCTGTTGACCCTGCTGCAATTTTTCGCGTCCAAATTCCTCGTGCTTGCGCTCCATCTGGAAGCGGGCAGTTTCCCCCGCCCGCTGAGTCCACAGGAAGAGATCAGGGCCTTCGCCGATCTGCGGGCCGGTGATTCATCCGCCCGGGAAAAGCTCATCCGCCACAATCTGCGCTTAGTGGCGCACATCGCAAAGAAATACTATGCTCTCCCCTCTGAGCAGGACGATTTGATTTCCATCGGCACCATTGGCCTGATGAAAGCCGTAGACACCTTCGACTCCACCCGCCGGGCGCGCTTCTCCACTTATGCCAGCCGGTGCATCGAAAATGCTACCCTCTCCCCAGCGCACTTTCAGATGGAAAAGAGAACCCACTCATTTTGCAAAGCAGCGCAAATGCGTCAAAATGGGTTTTTTGGAGCCGAGAGAGCGGTTCCTTTTTTCTGCTTCAGAGGGTGTCATGTGAGGGTTGTGGTCTAACCCCTCTCTACATCTTACAGGTAAGTTTGGCAGGCCCCCGCACCACCGTAGAGGCGCAGGCGTTCTACCGTATGTACCATTCCTACTCCGAAATCACCAATCCATCCGACCGTATGCGTTGGTGCCGCTATGGTCTTGACCTGCTGCAAAAAGAGGTTGCTGCCATGGTTGGCATGGAGGAATGGCTCTATCGGGATCTGGAAAGCGGCACATTTCACCGCAGCTTCACGCCCGAACTTGCGGACAAGCTGGCTGCCTTCTATTTCATCCCGGTCAAAGACCTTCTGGATCACTACGCCCTGTTTTTCCACCGGGGCGGCGGAGTTTTTCTCCGGGAATACCGCCAGGTCAAAGGCTGGAACCGTCAGCAACTTGCCGGCCACGCAAAGGTCAGCCGGACAAGCATCCGCTGCTGGGAAAACGGACAAAAGACCATCAGTCAGAAGTGCTTTTGCCATCTGGTGGAAAACCTTGGTTCCGATTTTCCATCTATGCTTCGCATGTGAGGTATGGTAATTTTTCTCCGGTCAAACGAAAAAGCTCGTCTGCAAGCCACGATATGTGGCAGCGCAGACGGGCTTTCGTTATGGAATCATTCTGTTTCAATTATTCTGATATTCGCTCTGACTTACATGGCGTTCCGTAAAACACGCAGTCGTTCTTCAAACGTTGCTTTCCATGCCGGATGCTCGGAGAATACGGTGTGCTCCACCTGACGGACTTGGTTCAGTCCGATGTTCCGCACCGCTTCCACTGCAGCATCTTTTTGGCTCAGATGGCGTTTTCCCACGGTCAGACAGTTTGCGCCTTCTGGCGTGTCGTACTGCTGAAACGCCCGGTTGAAGTCCATCAGGTCATGCAGACGGATGGGCTGATTGGTTTCGTTGTCTACCAGCAGACCCCAATTTTCCCAATGACGGTCGGTATTGCCCACCAGATAATCCAGAATGTTCATCATATAGTAGCCGGGAGCATCCAACTCTAAGATCTTATCCAGCGTGTTCCAATCATGGTTCGTGCAGTAGACGTCATAGGCTGCATAGGTCACAAGACTGTATCGCTGAGATGTCATGATTTTGCTGATAGAAACCGGCTCATTTTCAAACATCCCCTGCTCATACAGTACCTGATGGCAGTCAAAGCACCGGCAGATTTTGCTTGCCAGCACTTCACGTTCCACCGCTTCCCTGCCACCATCCTTGTAAAGATAGAAGCCATCCTCTTTTCGCACCCACGCCTTGGGGTACACGCCACCCGTAGACAGGTCATTTGCCAGAAGATGGGCGTTTGTCACCGTCATTTGGTGCCCCCGCAGCGCAATATCCACAAGCGCATTGCTTAAGGAGTGTGCGAAAAGGTTGATATCCTCGAATCGAATCTTCTCGTTTTCTTCTTTCACCCAGAACACATCCAGCAAAGACAGACAATGGTAGGATAATGCAATCTGTGCTCGTTCCCTGTCCGTAACACTCTGAGATGCACCGATACTGTTCAGGATTTCCTTGGCGTAGGTGCGATCCAACGTCAACATCCGGGAGGCGCACCAATAGTAAAAGTTCGTTACATTATTGATGCGCTCGTCAAAATCATCCGATTCCACCAGAACCAGATCATAGGGCATGAAATCCTCGAGGCAGACCCTGCATTCCCCTGTCGTGCTGAGTTGTGCCACACAGCTTTCCCGGTGCATGATCTCGTAAAACATGGTTTTCATCCCTCCCTGCGTTCTGTGTCTTGCTCTGTATTTATATTACCTTCTTTTTTCACGGGACGCAAGAGCTTTTACTTTTCAAAAAGCTTTTTCTGCTGCTCCATCAGGACGGTTTCGATACGCTCTTTCAGCAAAAAGCGGAACTGTTTGGGGTAATAGCACAGATATTTGTCGAGGATCGTATCAATACCTGTTTTATCAATGTTTACCGCAAGCTGCTTTCCGTAAAGAGTTTGTGCCGTATGCACCGTCTGCGTAAAACGGGATTTGAACGGAAGGCACTGTGCCTTTGTCAGATAGGCACGGCTTTCAATTTCAGGGCTGTACAGAGTAAAATCCAGTAAGAAAGAAGCCCCGCAGTCAAAAATCGGGCATGGCTTATAACCGGATCTATCCCGGATCAGCGCAATATTGTTCAGGTTCTGAATCTGACCGTCTCTGGTCAGAGCAGAAAAGCATATGTTGAGCGTGGGGCTTTGTTTATCGGCTCGGCTGCCAGCCGGGCTTTTGGTGTTCCTTGGGTTTGTAAGTTCCTTTGGTAGTATCGATCACCGCCTGCAGCAATTCGAGCTTCTGCCATGTGGGGCAGTTCAGACGGTCGATTTTTTCGATCACATAGTTGGCGTGGGCGGTTGCGACCCGTTTTCCGAGTTCGTCCCATCCCTCTTTCGTTTTGGGGTAATGTACCACCACTTCAATGGGGGCACTCTTTCGCATGGCTCACTCACCTCCGATTACATCGCTATCACCTCATTTTTACGGGTTACTGGTTGTCCGCTATTCGCTGCGGTTTCCGCTCAGAACGTTCAGAGCCAGACTGACCAGCAAAGCCATATCAATGCGGAGCATTTCAGCCTTGCTGGCATAGCCCATAAAGCGTTCGATGCGGGATTTATCGATCGTGAAGATCTGCTCCAGAAGAATCATGGACGGTTCTTCAAAGGCCGGGTTGGAATCCACCAGCACATGGGTGGGCTGGTTTTTCTTCTTTTCCGTCCGGGTGGTAACAGTTGCAACGATCAATGTAGGCGAATGACGGTTTCCAATGTTGTTCTGCAGAACTACCACAGGGCGTTTCCCGCCCTGTTCCGAGCCGATATGCGGCTCCATGTCTGCATAGTAGATGTCCCCCTGAGATATCTCCAATTGTTCGGCAACATAAAAATCAACCTCCTTTTTATGTAAGAAACAGCCGCCGCAGACGGATACCACGACGGCTGTTGTTCAGGAGGTAGAACGAAATTGTCAGTTTTTCAGCGGCAGGCTCATCTCACGGCTGGCACCGTTATAGATGCGAAGAATCTGCCGCATATGGCGGTTTGCAGAACTTCCGGTGTCTTTCTGTGCCAGCTGCGTGATGGTTTTCGGATGTGTCCTTGCCAGCTGCTGCACCAGCCGCTCCCGGCTGTACTCGCCCTCGTACTCCGAAAAGTTTTCCGCGATATGAGCAACCTTTTCGACATGCAGAACACGCTGATATTCAGCGCACGGGATCAGCAGCGCACTGTTCACCATCTGATAGGCAAACTTGCATTCAGGCAAAGCACTGAGGTTTAAATTTGAATTCATCATAATTTCTCCTCCTTTACGGTTTTCAGGTAAGACATCATTCGGTCCATTAGTTCAGAAAGTTTCTTTTGGCAGACTTTATCGATCAGAACCTCCGGGTGTTCTTGAAAGACAACATTCCATCGAAAAATAAAATCTTCCGTTGCTCCCTGCAGTTCGCACAGCATGATGGAGCCGGTTGCTGCTGCTTTATCCTTGTAACGGGCATCCACCGAGGCCTGCAGTCGGGCCTTGTCTTCTTCGGACAAGTGCCGTTTATGACCCTGTATGCTCTGAAGAAAACTTGGTGGCGCATTGCTGGTCGGCTCAATTTCCTCTTCCGGCGGGGACTCGGTGATTGGTGCCTGTACCGACGTTTCCGGCTGTTCTGCCTGCGACGCCGTGTTGTTTTCCGTTGCCGTTGGCTTTTTCTTCTGCGGTGCAGGCTTTGGCTTCGGTGGTGGCCTGTTCGGCTTCAGGCGTTCGAGGACCGTATCATCACGGTCACTCTTTTTCTTCTTGAGTTCCTCAAGAATTGCCGTGCGCTCTTCCTTTGGAATTGAAGCAAGCGCTACGATCTGTTCATCTGTCGCCTTGATATGCCCGGTCAGGATCTCTTCCTGCGCACCGGGCACCGCTTCTTCCGCAGCATCAATGCCTCGTGAATACTTTTCAGCACGTCGTACCGTCGCAGACCCAACACCATGTTCTACGGCGATTCGTTCGCAAGTGCGTTTTTCTGTATGGTTTCTCTTAATTTGCCCCCGGCACCCCTGAGAAAGGGAAACAATCAGGCGTTGGATTTGCACCACTCCATTGGCCTCTCGGCCACCCCGTCTTCTTTATGACCGGGCCGCGAATTACGGAAGCATCATTATCTGGAAGTACCTGAAGCTGCATATTCAATTTTCAAGGTCCATCGGCTCCGGTTTCCGCTCCCTCTCGGGCCCGGTCCGTTTCCGTGACATGATTGTATCGTACTTTCGAGCAAAAGTTTATGGACTCGTAGTCCAAGTCACCCACCCTCTTAGTCCATATATTGTATACAACAGTCCCAAAAAGCAAAAAAATCCCGCCTGAAAAGCAAAACCTTCGCTTTGCCCTCAGACGGGATGTCTTTCGACACGACTGTTAGCTAAATCAACCAATAAAGGCCTCCGAATCTCTTTCTTATTAGGAAAAGATTCAGAGGCCTCTGTTTTACAATTTTTTCGGAATAGCGGCTTTCACCAGCAGCATCATGGGACGGCGCAGTTCATCCTTCATGCCGTAAACACTCAGCATCTCTGCAGAGGTTCGTTGTCATATTCGCTGGTATGGAGTGGTTTCACTGGCTGCATTGAACTTCTGATAACATCCAAAATAGTCTGATCCGCCGGGAGCCACGGAACGGAATCAATGTCATCTTTTGTCAGCCATCGTGCAGCTTCCGCTTCTTTCAGAACAAGATCGCCGGAAACCACTTCACACCAGAAGCAGTCCATGGAAAGATGAAACGCCGGATAATCATACTCGATTGTCCCAACTAGATTCCCCACGGCGATTTCCGTGTCCAGTTCTTCTTCGATTTCCCGCTTCAGAGCCTTCTGCGGGGTTTCGCCCGGCTCGATTTTGCCGCCCGGAAACTCCCACTGGCCTTTATAGTCGCCATAACCGCGGGCAGTGGCGTAGATTTTGCGCTTTTCCTGCATGGAGTCGCAAATCACAGCGGCCACAACACGAATCGTTTTCATAACGTTC
>OJRN01000307.1_pt1 | contig 27978 bp, 16 predicted proteins | sample 1599211 | NCBI WGS metagenome assembly OJRN01 (sample SAMN03922532, study PRJEB24848) | human gut metagenome | isolation source: stool sample | host: Homo sapiens | place: Germany | collected 2010-05
ACCATGTCGTGGTGGAAGAGTTCCTCACCGGCCCCGAGGTCAGTGTGCTGAGCTTCACCGACGGCAAGGTGGTCAAGCCCATGGTGTCCTCCATGGACCACAAGCGCGCCAACGACCACGACACCGGCCTGAACACCGGCGGCATGGGTACCGTCGCGCCGAACCCCTATTACACTCCGGCCATCGCTGCCGAGTGTATGGAGAAAATTTTCCTGCCCACCATCAAGGCCATGAACACTGAGGGCTGCCCCTTCAAGGGCTGCCTCTACTTCGGCCTGATGCTCACCCCGGACGGCCCGAAGGTCATCGAGTACAACTGCCGCTTCGGCGACCCTGAGACCCAGGTGGTGCTGCCCCTACTGGAAAGCGACCTGCTCAAGGTCATGACCGCCTGCACCGAGGGGACGCTGGCCGACACCGAGGTCAGGTTCTCTGACGGCGCTGCCGCCTGCGTCATCCTCGCTTCCGGCGGCTACCCGGTGGCCTACGAGAAGGGCAAGCCCATCACCGGTCTGGTGGACGGCCAGCTGCCCGATGAGCCGAATGTCACGGTCTACCACTCCGGCACGGCCATCACCGAAGACGGCCAGCTCGTCACCAACGGTGGCCGTGTGCTGGGTGTGACGGCCACTGCGCCCGGCCTGCCCCGCGCCATCTCCATCGCCTACGAGGCGGCGGAGCACATCCACTTCGACAAGCTGCACAAGCGCACCGACATCGGGATGCGGGCGCTGAAAGCGCTGGCAGAGAAAGAATAAACCTCTCAGTCTGCTTCGCAGACAGCTCCCCTACCGAGGGGAGCCTCTGGCGAAGAGATGAAGTTTTCCGGTATGCCAAGGCCTCCCCTCGCTAGGGCAACGACGACGACCGCCGCCGGTGGCGGAAGCAGGGAGGAGTTGTTGGGGCCGCGGTCAGCAATACGCAAGTAAAGCGAAGCGGATGCTGGGTACCGCAACCCGGACAATGGCACGGCGTTAGCCGTGACGGAGAGGTTTAGCCCGGAAGAAGAAATCGATACAGGAGGGAAATACCCAATGGTATATCGTATCTATGTTGAAAAGAAACCCGGCTTCGACGGCGAGGCCCAGAGCCTGCGCAATGAGCTCGTCTCCCTGCTGGGCATCAAGGAGCTGAACGGTCTGCGTCTGCTCAACCGCTACGACGTGGAGGGCATCGACGAGGCTCTGTTCGAGCAGTGCGTCCCCACCGTGTTCAGCGAGCCGCCGGTGGATAACACCTATGCAGAGCTGCCTGTCTCCGACGGCGTGTCTTTCGCCGTGGAGTATCTGCCCGGCCAGTTCGACCAGCGCGCCGACTCTGCCGCCGAGTGCATCCAGCTCATCAGCCAGGGCGACCGCCCGCTGGTGCGCTCTGCCCGCGTCTACCTGCTGGAAGGCACCCTGACCGATGAGCAGGTGGCTGAGATCAAGAAATACGTCATCAACCCGGTGGAGGCCCGCGAGGCTTCGCTGGACACCAGGGCTACCCTGAAGATGGAGTATCCCATCCCCACCGAAGTGGAGGTGCTGGACGGCTTCAACGAGCTGGATGAGGCAGGCCTGAAAAAGTTCATCGACGAGAAGGGCCTCGCCATGGACCTGGGCGACATCAAGTTCTGCCAGGAGTATTTCCGCTCGGAGAAGCGCGACCCGACCATCACCGAGATCAAGATGATCGACACCTACTGGTCGGACCACTGCCGCCACACCACCTTCGGAACCATTCTGGACGACGTCCAGATCGACGATGCCGTGGTGCAGGAGGCCTTCGACCGCTACATGGCCATGCGCGCCGACCTTGGCCGCGAGAACAAGCCCCGCTGCATGATGGATCTGGCCACCATCGGTGCCAAGGAACTGAAAAAGCAGGGCATCCTGAAGAACCTCGACGAGTCTGAGGAGATCAACGCCTGCACCGTGAAGATCAAGTGCGACGTCAACGGCAAGGATGAGGACTGGCTGTTCCTCTTCAAAAACGAGACTCACAACCACCCGACGGAGATCGAGCCTTTCGGTGGTGCTGCCACCTGCATCGGCGGTGCGATCCGCGACCCGCTGTCCGGCCGCAGCTACGTCTATCAGGCCATGCGCGTCACCGGCGCAGGCGATCCCCTCAAGCCCGTCAGTGAGACCCTGCCCGGCAAGCTGCCCCAGCGCAAACTGGTGACCACCGCTGCCGCCGGTTATTCCTCCTACGGCAACCAGATCGGCCTTGCCACCGGTCAGGTGGATGAGATCTATCACCCCGGCTATGTGGCAAAGCGCATGGAGATCGGCGCTGTTGTGGGCGCAACGCCCGCTTCCCACGTCCGCCGCGAATGCCCCGCTCCCGGCGACGTCATCGTCCTGCTGGGCGGCCGCACCGGCCGTGACGGCATCGGCGGTGCCACCGGTTCCTCCAAGGCCCACAAGCTGGACAGTCTCGAGCACTGCGGTGCTGAGGTCCAGAAGGGCAACGCCCCCATCGAGCGCAAGCTGCAGCGCCTGTTCCGCCGCGAGGACGCCTGCAAGATGATCAAGCGCTGCAACGACTTCGGCGCCGGCGGCGTCTCTGTCGCCATCGGCGAGCTGGCCGACGGCCTGTATATCGACCTGAACAAGGTCACCAAGAAGTATGACGGCCTCGACGGCACCGAGCTGGCCATCAGCGAGAGCCAGGAGCGTATGGCCGTGGCTCTGGCCCCTGAGGACGTGGACAAGTTCATCGCCATCGCCACCGAGGAGAACCTTGAGGCCACCCCCGTGGCAAAGGTCACCGAGGAAAAGCGCCTGAACATGGTGTGGAACGGCAAGTCCATCGTCAACATCAGCCGCGAGTTCCTGAACTCCAACGGCGCTGAGAAGCATCAGAACGTCCACATCGAGAAGGGGACTGTCTGGCAGCCCCAGTGGGCCGGCGTGACCTTCGAGCAGAAGATGAAGAACATGGTAGGCGATTTGAACGTCTGCAGCAAGAAGGGCCTTTCTGAGCGATTCGACTCCACCATCGGCGCGGCCACCGTGCTGATGCCCTTCGGCGGCGCATGCCAGCTGACCCCCCAGAACGCCATGGTCGCAAAGCTGCCCGTGGACGGCGAGACCAACACCTGCTCCGGCATGGCATGGGGCTACAACCCCTACCTCATGAGCGCCAACCAGTATGTGGGCGCACGGATGGCCGTCGTCGAGAGTGTGACCAAGCTGGTGGCCTCCGGCTTCCGCTATGAGGACGCCTACCTGACCTTCCAGGAGTACTTCGAGCGCCTTGGCACTTCCCCGGAGCGCTGGGGCAAGCCGCTGGCCGCTCTGCTGGGCGCACTGGACGCGCAGATTGGCCTCGGCATCGCCTCCATCGGCGGTAAGGACAGCATGTCCGGCTCCTTCGAGCAGCTGGATGTGCCTCCCACGCTGGTGTCCTTCGCAACCGCCATCGGCAAGGCCGGCCGCGTCGTCTCCACCGAGTTCAAGAAGCCTGAGAGCACCGTCGTCCTCATCCGGCCCATCCTGGACCCCGTCACCGGCTGCCCCAACTTCTTCTCCCTGAAGGCCAACTATAAGAAAGTTGAGCAGATGATGGAAGATGGCATGGTGGCCGCTGCTTCCTCTGTGGGCTATGGCGGTCTGGCCGAGGCTCTCTTCAAGATGGGTCTGGGCAACCGCATCGGCTTCAAGATGATGAACAACATGGCCACCCACGATATGTTTAAGCCCATGTACGGCTCCATCGTGCTGGAGATGGTCTCTGACGCCCCGGCTGGTGAGCTGCTGGGCGAGACCACCGCAGACTACACCTTCGAGTGCTGCGGCGACAAGCTGGATATGGCTCAGCTGCAGGAGATCTGGGAGAGCAAGCTCGAGCCCGTCTATCCCTACCGCAAGGCCGGCCCCGCCGTCGAGAAGATCAACGGCAGCCTGACAGCCCCCGCTGCGCCCAAGATCGGCGTGGCAAAGCCGAAGGTCATCATCCCGGTCTTCCCGGGCACCAACTGCGAGTATGACACCGCCCACGCCTTTGCCCGCGCCGGTGCAGACCCCGAGGTGCTGGTCATCCGCAACCTGACCCCCGCTGACGTCACCGCCAGCTGCGAGGCACTGGTCAAGGCCATCAACGAGAGCCAGATCGTTATGCTGCCCGGCGGCTTCTCCGGCGGCGACGAGCCGGACGGCAGCGCAAAGTTCATCGCCTCCTTCTTCCGCAATCCTGCGGTCACTGAGGCAGTCCGCGACCTGCTGCAGCACCGGGATGGTCTGATGCTGGGCATCTGCAACGGCTTCCAGGCCCTCATCAAGCTGGGTCTGGCCGCTTACGGCGACATCCGCCCCATCACGGCCTGCGACCCGACCCTGACCTTCAACACCATCGGCCGCCACCAGAGTATGCTGGTGCGCACCCGCATCGCCTCCACCGGCAGCCCCTGGCTGTCCAAGTGCAGCGTGGGCGACCAGCACACCGTGGCCATCAGCCATGGTGAGGGCCGCTTCGTGGCACCTCAGAGCGTGCTGGACACCCTCATCGCCAACGGCCAGATTGCAACCCAGTACGTCGATCAGGACGGAAACCCCAGCATGGACATGAAGTACAACCCCAACGGCTCCGTCCTCGCCATCGAGGGCATCACCAGCCCGGATGGCCGTGTCTTCGGCAAGATGGGCCATTCGGAGCGCAGCGGCGAGTACCTGTACAAGAACGTCACCGGCGACAAGTACCAGCCTATTTTCGAGGGCGGCGTGGACTATTTCAAGATTTGATGGTAAAATAGGAGAAAACCTCTCCGTCATTGCTTCGCAATGCCACTGCCCGGGTTGCGGCACCCAGCATCCGCAGCGCTTTGCTTGCGTCTTGCTGGCCGCGGCCCCAACAGCGACTCCCTGTTTCCGCCACTGGCGGCGGTCGTCGTTGTTGCTCCTAACGAGGGGAGGCTTTGGCATTTCGTAAAGCTGTATCTCTTCGCCAGAGGCTCCCCTCGGTAGGGGAGCTGTCGAGCGGAGCGAGACTGAGAGGTTGAGGTTTCGTAAAACTTACCCAAGGAGGACATCCTAATGTCTCAGCATGACCGTTATATCAGCCCTTTTTCCACCCGTTATGCCTCCGATGAGATGCAGTACATCTTCTCGGACGACAACAAGTTCCGCACCTGGCGCCGCCTGTGGGTGGCGCTGGCCCGGGCCGAGATGAAGCAGGGCCTGACCAATATCACCCCCGAGATGGTGGCCGAGCTGGAAACTCATGTGGACGACATCAACTATGAAGTCGCCATCGAGCGGGAAAAGCTGGTGCGCCACGACGTCATGAGCCATGTCTACGCCTACGGCCAGCAGTGTCCCAAGGCGGCAGGCATCATCCATCTGGGTGCCACCAGCTGCTATGTCGGCGACAATACCGACATCATCGTGATGCGTCAGGGCCTCGAGCTGGTGCGCAAGAAGCTCATCGGCGTGCTGGCAAAGCTGGCAAAGTTCGCCGAGGAGTATAAGGATATGCCTTGCATGGCCTACACCCACTGCCAGCCCGCCCAGCCCACCACCGTGGGCAAGCGCGCTACCCTGTGGGCCAACGAGCTGGTGATGGACCTCAACGAGATCGACCACCGTCTGGCTACCCTGCAGCTGCGTGGCGTCAAGGGTACCACCGGCACCCAGGCTTCCTTTATGGAGCTGTTCAAGGGCGACGCCGACAAGATCCGCGCCGTGGATGCTTCCATCGCTGAGGAGATGGGCTTCGACTGCGAGGCCGTCATCCCGGTGTCCGGCCAGACCTACAGCCGCAAGGTGGACGCCTTCATCCTCAACGCCCTGGCCGGCATCGGCCAGAGTTGCATGAAGTTCGCCACCGACCTGCGTCTGCTGGCCAACTTCAAGGAGATGGAAGAGCCGTTTGAGAAGAACCAGATCGGTTCCTCCGCCATGCCCTACAAGCGCAACCCCATGCGCTGCGAGCGCATCTGCGCTTTGAGCCGCTACCTGATGGTGGATGTGCTCAACCCCAGCTTCACCACCGGTACGCAGTGGTTCGAGCGCACGCTGGACGACAGCGCCAACAAGCGCGTTGCCATGGCTGAGGGCTTCCTCGCCACCGACGCCATCCTGAACATCATGCTCAACGTCACCGACGGCCTCGTGGTCTACCCGAAGGTCGTGCGCAGCCGCCTGATGGCCGAACTGCCCTTCATGGCCAGCGAGAACATCATGATGCAGGCCGTGGAGAAGGGCGGCAACCGTCAGGAACTCCACGAGCGTCTGCGCCAGCACGCCATCGCCGCCGGCAAGCAGGTCAAGGAAGAAGGTCTGCCCAACGATATGGTGGACCGCATCGCCGCCGACCCGGCCTTTGGTCTGACCAAGGAAGAGATCACGGCGGGCCTTGTGCCGGAGAACTTTGTGGGCCGCGCTCCCCAGCAGGTGGAGGAGTTCATTGCTCACATCCTCAAGCCTATCTTTGACGCCAACCCGGATGCTGTGGAACAGCACGCAAACCTGAGCGTCTAAACGTGATTTTACAGGAAAAGAGGCTGTTGCCGCAGGCAACGGCCTCTTTTCTGCACACAGAAGGAGTTTTCATGCGACTCGATAAATATTTAGCCGAGACGGCCCAATGCACCCGGAGCGAGGCAAAGGCACTGCTGGCGAAAGGCCGCGTCACGGTCAACGGCGCGGTCTGCAAGAAAGGGGACACCCAGCTGAAAGAGGCTGACGCCGTGGCGGTGGACGGCAAAGCGCTGGCCTACCGGCTGTTCGTCTACCTTATGCTCAACAAGCCCGAGGGCGTCGTCAGCGCCTCCACCGACAAGCGGGACACGACAGTCGTAGATCTGGTGGGGGATGCCTATCCCCGGCGGGAGCTGTTCCCGGCCGGGCGGCTGGACAAGACCAGCACCGGTTTCGTCCTGCTGACGGACGACGGCGGCTTTGCCCACGACATCCTCGCGCCCAGGCGCCATGTCTCCAAGACCTACACCGTCGTCATCGACACCCCGCTGACGGAAGAGATGAAGGCCGGCTTTGCCGCAGGCGTCACCCTTGCCGACGGCACGGCCCTTTCGCCGGCGGAAGTGTCCGCCCTCACCCCCGACGGGCTGACGGTCCGCGTCCTGCTCAGGCAGGGCGTGTATCATCAGATCAAGCGGATGTTCGGTGTCTACGGTGCGGGCGTCAACGCCCTGCACCGGGACGCCATCGGCGGGCTTGCGCTGGACGAGAGCCTTGCCCCGGGCCAGTGGCGGGAGCTGACAGCTGACGAGGTGGCGAAAATTACCACGGGGTAAAGGACTGCTTTTCACCCGGTTTTCAAAAAAGTATCACATTTTACCGGTAAAATAGCTCTCAGAACCACGCAGAAAGGCCCTTTTTGGCCCGAAAATGACCCCGAAAGATAATTTCAACAAGAAAGAAGAATTTTTTTTGGTGAAATATGTTGCAAAAGTAAATTCTTTTGTGTAAAATATAAAATGTAATGCGGCGAAATTGTTAAAAATCACAATCCCGCCCACCTGCGGTTTGCACAAGAGAGGAAAAGGGGTATCCATTTATGGCCAATAGAGTATTTCAGAGCGTGATCTACCAGATGAAGGACGCGATCGACCGCGTGGTCGGCGTGGTGGATGAGACCGGCGCTGTCATCTCCTGCTCGGAGCTGAATCTGATCGGCGAGGTGCGCGAGGGCTTTATGGCAGAGCGTCTGACGGCCGGTGACCGCTTCGTGCGGGATGGCTACACCTACCAGCAGTTCTCCAGCGCAAAGCATAACGATTATGCCGTTTTTGTGGAAGGTGCGGACGAGACTGCGGGCCAGTTTGCCGCTGTGCTGTCCATCAGCCTGCAGAGCATCAAGCAGTATCACGACGAGAAGTTCGACAAAGCCAACTTTATCAAGAACGTGGTGCTGGACAACATCCTGCCCGGCGACATCTACGCCAAGGCCCGCGAGCTCCACTTTGCCACCGACGTCTCCCGCGTGGTGTTCATCGTCCGCGTCACCAGCGGCGGCGACATTTCCGCTTACGACGTGGTGAGCAGCCTGTTCCCCGACAAGCAGAAGGACTTCGTCTTCAACATCAGCGAGACGGACACCGTCCTGGTCAAGGAGATCCGCAAGGGCATCGACCGCACCGATATGGAGAAGCTGGCCGCCAGCATTGTGGACACCCTGTCCGGCGAGCATTACATCAAGGCTGTCGTGGGCATCGGCACCCCCATCGCCAACGTGAAGGACCTGGCTACTTCCTTTAAGGAAGCACAGATCGCCATGGAGGTCAGCAAGGTGTTCGACACCGAGAAGCAGATCATCCGCTACGACAATCTGGGCATCGCACGTCTTATTTACCAGCTGCCCACCACGGTCTGCGAGATGTTCCTGCGCGAAGTGTTCAAGCAGGGCAGCATCGAGAGCCTGGACCAGGAGACCCTGTTCACCATCCAGCGCTTCTTCGAGAACAACCTGAACGTCTCCGAGACCAGCCGCGGTCTGTTCGTCCACCGCAACACGCTGGTGTATCGTCTGGAAAAGATCAAAAAGCTGACCGGTCTGGATCTGCGTGAGTTCGACGACGCTATCGTGTTCAAGGTAGCGCTCATGGTCAAGAAGTACCTGTCCAACAACCCGGCCAAATATTGATATTTCGTCTCAGCCGCTCCGGCTGCGGACGCCGAAACCGGCCGCTCGACCCCGATGCTGGCCGGTTTCTTTTGTAATGGTCTGGAACTTCTGTGCCAAATAAATTTTTCAGGAGCAAGATACTCATGATAGATTTTGAACATGTCACCAAGATATACAAACGGAGTGATACTCCCGCTCTGGAGGACATCGACTTCCATGTAGACGACGGCGAGTTCGTCTTTCTGGTGGGCCACTCCGGCGCCGGCAAGTCCACTCTGCTCAAGCTCATCCTCCGCGAAGAGCTGCCCACCGAGGGCCGCGTCATGGTGGACGGCAAGGACGTCGCCCGGCTGCGCCGGGGCAAAGTGCCTTTCCTTCGCCGCCAGATGGGCATCATCTTCCAGGATTTCCGCCTCATCCCCACCATGACGGTCTACGAGAATGTGGCGTTTGCCATGCATGTCACCAACATCGGCAAAAAAGACATCAAAGAGCGCGTCAACTACATGCTGGAGCTGGTGCATCTGGAAGATAAGGCAAAGGTCTACCCCGAGTTCCTCTCCGGCGGTGAGCAGCAGCGCGTGGCCGTGGCTCGCGCTCTGGCCCACAGCCCCCGCCTCGTCATTGCGGACGAGCCCACCGGCAACATCGACCCCGAGATGAGCCTTGAGATGATGGAACTGCTGGAACGCGTCAGCGAGATGGGCATCACGGTGCTTGTCGTCACCCACGAGCATGAACTGGTGCGCCGCTTCAACCGCCGCACCATCACCCTGAAGCATGGCCGCATCATCTCTGATGTTCCGGCCAGTTTCGGCGAGGAGGTACACGTATGAAAATCTCTACGTTTGGGTTCCTCACCCGGCGCGGCGTGCGCAACCTCGGCAAGCACTGGGCCATGACCATCGCCTGCATCGCTTCCCTCAGCGTCTGCATGACCCTGAACATCTTCGCCAGCCTCATTGAAGTCAATGTGGACAGCATGGTGAGTTATCTGGGCAGCCAGAACGAGATGGTGGTCTACGTGGACCCCGAGGCCGATGACGCCACCATCCAGTCTGTGGGCAATGCCCTCAGCGGCACCGCAGGTGTGAGCCGGGTGCAGTATATGTCCAAAGAAGACGTCCTCAACCAGTACAAGGGGTATATGTCCGACTATGCCGCCCTGCTGAACGAGTTCGAGAACGACAACCCTTTCAAGGCCAATTACCGCGTCTCCCTGTCTGATCTGAACCAGATGGAGACCATCAGCAAGCAGTTCGAGAACATCAGCGGCGTCTACAGCGTCACGGCTCCCATCGAGATGACCAAGACCTTCGTGGAGATCCAGCAGGCCGTCACCAAGGTCGGGCGCGGTCTGGTGCTGGTGCTGATGGCTGTCAGCATCATCACGGTGGGTACCACCATCCGGCTGAGCGTCTTTGCCCGCCGCCGTGAAATTGAGATCATGAAGTATGTCGGCGCTACCAACGCTCTCGTCACCCTGCCTTTCGTCATCGAGGGCCTGACTATGGGCCTGCTCTCCGGCATCCTGACGGCAGCTGCCACCATCGGCGGCTATGCCTACATCGTTCAGCTGTCGCCCACGCTGGGCGGCCTGTGGCAGATGCTCATGGGTACGGCTCTGGTGCCGCTGGAAAATGTCTGGCCCACCATCCTGACCTACAGCCTCGCGGGCGGCGCTCTGGTGGGCGGTCTGGGCAGTATGTTCTCCATCCGAAAGCACCTGAACGTGTAAGGAGGGCCTACTGTGTACCACGACAAGCATTCCGCAGGCTTTGTCCTGCACCATCCGCCCCGCCACGCAAAGCCGTCGGGCCATTCGGCCATGATGCGCGCCGCTTGCGCCTTTCTGGCCGCCGCCTGCCTCGTGCTGAGCGTGACGGTCTATCCGGCCAGTGCGGCCACCAGCATGAGCTCGCTGCAGAACAAGCTGGACAAGATCTCTGCGTCCATCAAGCAGCATAAGACGGAGCTGAGCGACGCCAAAAAGAAGGAAGCTGCTGCCAAGGCCCTCGAGTCTGAGCTGAAAGAAAAAGTCTCGGTGCTCCAGAGCCAGATCAGCGTCCTCAAGAGCCAGATCTCCGAGGTGCAGAACAGCATCGGCGTCAAAGAGCAGGAAATCACCGCCAAGCAGAATGAGATCGCCCGGAAAGAGCAGGAGATCGCCGACCAGTGGGACGATTTCAAGAGCCATATGGCCGCGATGCAGGAGCTGCGGGACGGCGGCAGCGTCGCCATGCTCCGGTCTGTGAACGATCTGTACGAGCTTCTGACCTTCAATGAGGTCATGCAGGACATTTCGGTGAAGGATACCGAGATACTCGACAACATGAAGGCTGCGAAGGAAGCCCTCGTGGCCGACCGCACCCAGCTCGTGGAGGAGCGCACCCAGCTGCAGAACAAAAAGGCTGAGCTGGACGCCCAGAACAAGCAGATGCAGTCCAAGCAGAACGAGCTCAACAACAGCGTCAAGGAGGCCCGTCTGAGCGCCGCTGAGGCCCAGCAGGCCCAGAAGAACGCCCAGGCGGCCATCGAGTCGGACGAGATGAACTACGAGGCCGTCAAGAAGGAGATCCAGAAGCTCATCGCAGCGGCAGCGGCTAGCAAGCCCCAGCTGAGCTTTAGCGGCTTTATCTGCCCGCTCAAGAGCTATACCCGCATCTCCAGCGAGTACGGCTGGCGCAAAAACCCGGTCTCCGGCGTCAACAAACTCCACGCCGGTATCGACTTTGCCGCCCCCGCAGGCACGCCCATCTACGCAGCCGCCAGCGGCTATGTGCAGGTGGCCGGCTGGTCCAGCGGCGGCTACGGCAACTATGTCATCATCTATCACGGCAAAATGACAGACGGCAACGCCTACTCCACCCTCTACGGCCATATGCGCTCGGTGGCAACGTCGGCGGGCAAGTATGTCAACCAGGGCGACCTCATCGGCTATGTGGGCTCCACCGGCAACTCTACCGGCAACCACCTCCATCTCGAGGTGTGGAAAGGCGGCTCCAAGGCCAATGCGGTCAACCCCCGCGGTTATATTCCGATAAGATAACACAACTGTAATTGAAGTCGAGGGGTCAAAGGAGGCCACAAGGCGAAATGAACGAGCAAAAACGCAAGCGTATCCTTCGGGTGGGCTGTCTGATTCTGGCAGGAGTGTTCCTGCTGTCGGTGCTGGGCAGTGTCATCCTGATGTTTTTGGTCTGAACTGGGGAGGACACTGAATGAACCGCAAAATTTCCGTAGGGATGACCGTGACCATCGTCATTCTGGCAATGACGGTCACTTTTTCCATCACGATGCTGATGGCGATGCGGCTGTTTGACCACACCGTTACCAGCGTGAAGGAAAAGGAGAGCATGTACAACAAGGTGGCCGAGGTAGACCGCTATGTGCGCGCCAACGACTACTACGACATCGACGAGACCGTGCTGTACGACCGTCTGACTGCCGGTTATCTGCTGGGTACCGGCGACAAGTACGCCCGCTACTACACCGCCTCGGCCTACACCGACCTGCTCAACGCCCAGAGCGGCAAGCTGATGGGCATCGGCGTGGAGCTGGCCATCGACCAGTCCGGCTACGCCAAGGTCATCAAAGTGTATGACGAGTCTCCTGCCAAGGAGGCCGGCCTCCAGCGGGGCGATTACATCACCACCATCGACGGCGCAGACATCAAAAGTCTGGGCAGCGTGGAGGCTGTCCAGAACAAACTCCGGGGCGAGAGCGGCACGAGCGTCAATGTAGGCTGGCTGGACAGCGAGAACGCCCAGCACACCGCCGATCTGACCCACTCCGGCTTTACGGCCAACAGCGTCGATTCCGCGCTGGTGCAGGGCAATGTGGGCTATATCAAGATCTGGCAGTTCGACAACTCCACCCCCAGTGAGCTGGACTTTGCGCTCCGCAGTCTGACCGCCAGCGGCGCCCAGAGCTTCATCTTCGACCTGCGCGACAACGGCGGCGGCATCCTTGACGACGCCATCAGCTGCATCGAACTCGTCGCGCCGGAAGGCGTGTTGGCCTACGCGGAGGATAAGGCAGGCAACCGCACCCTGCTGGGCAGCAGCACCGGCGACTCGGTCATCAGCCAGCCCACCGTCTGCCTCGTGAACGAGAACACCGCCAGTGCGGCAGAACTCTTTGCGTCCAGCCTGCGCACCCTGTGCGGCACCCGCCTCGTGGGCAGCACCACGATGGGCAAAGGCACCATCCAGAGCAGCCCCCAGCGCCTCTCGGATGGCAGCGCTGTCGTGGTCACGGTGGCAAAGCTCATTTGCGGCGACGGCTCCTGCTTCGACGGCACCGGCCTGACCGTGGACGTGGAGCGCCCGCTGACTGCCGACGAGCAGGCCAGCTACTATGACTACACCCTCGACACGGACCCGCAGATACAGCGCGCCGTCAGCACCGCACAGCAGCTCACCGGTGTCACCACCGTGGGCGGCGTGAACGACGCTGACATCGCCGCCGACTCCGCCGCAGCCTCTTCGGAGGCCGCAGCCGAGAGCACCGCTTCCAGCGAGGCCGCAGGGGAGGCAGAGGCTTCCTCCGAGGCCGGTGCAGAAGGGGAGCAGGAGGCTGCAAGTGCGCAGTAAACACTTTTTGAAAATAACTTTAGTCGTGTAAATAGCTCAACCTCTCAGTCTGCTTCGCAGACAGCTCCCCTACCGAGGGGAGCCTCTGGCGAAGAGAATAAGCTTTGCGGAATGCCAAGGCCTCCCCTTGATAGGGAAGGTGGCACGCTGCAGGCGTGACGGAGAGGTTTTGCTGTTTTAGCAAGAAACAGAAAGGAAAACCACTATGCCGGAGCTGACCGACCTCTCCGTTATCCGCACCCTGTGCGAAAAATACGATTTCGCGCTCTCCAAGGGCTTTGGACAGAACTTCATCATCAATCCCGGCCTGCCGCCCAAGATCGTGGACGCCAGCGGCGTCGATAAGAGCTGGGGCGTGCTGGAGATCGGCCCCGGCATCGGCGTGCTGACCAAAGAGCTGGCCCAGCGCGCCGCCAAGGTGGTGTCCATCGAGGTGGACGAGCGCCTGCCGCCCCTGCTGGCCGAGACCATGGCGGGCGTGGATAACTTCAAGCTGGTATTGCAGGATGTTCTGAAAGTAGACCTCCGCGCCCTCATCGAGGAGGAGTTCCCTGGGATGCCGGTGGCTGTCTGCGCCAACCTGCCCTACTACATCACCAGCCCCATCGTTATGAAGCTGCTGGGCGACCGCCTGCCCATCCAGAACCTCACCGTCATGGTGCAGAAGGAGGCCGCCGACCGTCTGGCCGCTGCCCCCGGCACCCGGGCGTCCAGCGCCATCAGCTGTGCCGTGAGCTACTACGCCACCTCAAAACTGATGTTCACCGCCGCGCCGGGCAGCTTCTACCCGGCCCCGAAGGTCACCAGCGCCGTTGTGCGGATGGACATCCGCACCACTCCCGCCGTACAGGTGGAGGACGAGGACGGCTACTTCGCCCTCATCCGTGCCGCTTTCGGCCAGCGCCGTAAGACCGCCGCCAACGCCATCGCCAGCGGCCTCGGCCTGCCGAAAGATAAGGTCATCGCGGCCATCGAGGCGGCGGGCTTCGACGCCCGCATCCGCCCCGAGGCCCTGACCCTCGAGGACTTCGCTGCCGTACAGCGGGAGCTGAAGTAAAATTTTATCATAATAAAACGCCAAGGCCCTCGCAGTTTGGAACAGAACTGCGGGGGCCTTGGTCGTTATGTGGAAGGAATGGAGGATGGCGATCTGCTTACCTCAGCAGTGCGGAGTGGTCTGCGCCGCCCACGGTGAAGGTGGCGGTGGAGCCGCTGTGGCTGAGGGTGAAAGGTGTGCTGCCCGCACCGAGGGCTGCAACATCGGAGAGGGAGAGGGTAGAAGTGCAGCTTACGGTGGAGAAGACAACGGTCTTGATGTTCTCAGAGCGGAGGTCGGTCAAATCGGAAAGGTCGCCCTGCAGGGACGCCGTCTCCTGAGCGACATGAATGTAGAGAGTATGGTTGATCTGGCTCAGCTGGACCAGCTGGACGTTCTGGATGATATTGGCCTGAGCCGGGTCGAGGACACGCAGACCGGTGGAGATGCTGCTGTCGCTGTTGTGGGAGACATCGCGGTACTCCACCTCATTGCAGACCTCGCAGATGCGGTACTCGCGGCTGTTGTCGCCTTTGACAGGCGTCCAGTCGCTCCACTGATGGCCGAGGGCGGGCAGCTCCTCCGTCTCAGTGACGACACAGCCGCTGATGGTGCAGCTGCGCTGGCGCTCGCCCTTCTCGGTGCAGGTGGGCTCTTTGGTGATGACCCACTCGCCGAAGGTGTGGGTATTGCTGACGGGGATGACCTCAGTCTGGGTATCGTCGCCACGGATGCAATCACGGTGCTTGGAGCCTTCCTCGACACAGGTAGCGTCCCGGTCGATGACCCACTCGCCGTACTCGTGGCCGAGGGCCTTGATGGCCTCAGTCCGGGTATCGCCGCAGACGGAACAGGTGAAGGTCCGCACGCCGTCGGCAGTGCAGATGGGCTCCTTCGTGACGACGCCTGCATCCCACTTGTGGGTGCTCTTATCCACCGGGATGCTCTCGGTGTAGCTGTCGCTGCAGACGACGCAGGTATAGGTCATGATGCCCGGCTCGGCGCAGGTCGCGGCCTTGGTCACGACGCCCGCGCCGTAGCTGTGCTGGCCGGTGGCGTTGAGCGTTTCGGTCTTCGTCTCGTTGCAGACCTCGCACTGGTAGGTGACGGTGCCGTCCTGGCCGCAGGTAGCCGCTGTCGTGGAGAGGACTTTCCACTGATGCTGGCCGGTGGCGGGGATGCTCTCGGTCTGGGTAGCGTCGCCGCGCACACAGTCACGGTGTTTGGAGCCTTCCTTGACACAGGTAGCGTCCCGGTCAATGACCCACTCGCCGTACTCGTGGCCGGGGGCCTCAATGTCCTCAGTCCGGGTATTGTGGCAGACGGTACAGGTGAAGGTGCGCACGCCCAGCTCAGTGCAGGTGGGCTCCTTCGTGACGACGCCCTCGTTCCAGGTGTGCTGGCCGGTGGCGGGGAGAGTGTGACGGAACGTGGTGCCGCAGTGGTCCACCATGCAGGTGTATTCGATGTAGCCGGGGTTGCCGCAGTTCGGATCCTGATGGTCGCTGACGGTCCAGTTGTGGACGGAAGCGATGTCGCCGTACTTGGCCTTTTCTGCCTCACTCATCTCGGGCGTTACGCGGTCGGGGGAGTGAGAAGTGGAATGGCTGTCCGCGTAGACACCGTTGTGGAAGATCCGCGAGATGCTGGTGGTGCCGCTCTTTACGAGCTTCACGAGGCCCGACCTGCCGTTTTCCATGAGGCTGATGACCTTGTCCAGCGTCTTGCCGTCGCTGCTTTGGATGGCATTGTCGGCGTCGGGGGCGGTTGCGGTGATGTCCAGCTCGGCACCGGCATTCTCGACGCCGGTATTGCTGATGGAGACGCTGCCGTTGCCGATGGCAGGGGCGTCGCTGGTGCCGGTGGCGGTGATGGTACCGCCGGTTATCGTGATTTTGCTGGAGTCGCCGCTGTAGCTGCCGCCGATGCCGGCGCCGGTGTCATAGCCGGTGGCTGTGATGGTGCCGCCGCTGATGGTGACATCGGCGTAGCTGCCGCCGATGCCCGAAGAACCGTCGCTGCTATGCTTGTTGCCTGCGGCGTTGACCGTGCCGCTCTTGATGGTCACGCTGCTGCGGCTATTATGGCCCGAGCCGATGCCGGCAGCGGAATCGCCGCCCGTTGCTTTGATGGTGCCGCCGTCGATCACGACGTCCACCTTGCCGGAGTCATAGCCTGAGCCGATGCCGGCAGCGAGATTGCCACCCTTGACGTCTTTGAGTTCGGCGTCGCCGGAGATGTTGACCGTGGAAGAGCGACCGTAATAGCCCGAACCGATGCCGGCGCCGCCGTTCTTGCCCTCGGCCTTTTCAATGGTGCCGTCGGTGATGTTGATGGTGACAGCGCCCTTCTTGCTGTCGTTTTTGGTGTCACCGCTGCCGCTGCCGATGCCTGCGCCGCCGTATTTGCCGCCCGTGGCGCTGACGATATGGGCGTTGTCCTTGATGTTGATGGTGGTGGTGCCGGCATTCAGGCCTGCGCCGATGCCCGCGCCGCTATACCAGCGCTTAGAGCTGGACACATAGTCGCTGCCGCCGATGGCCTCGGTGATGGTGCCGTCGGAGATGTTGATTTCGGTAGCGAAGGCGGGTTTTGCGCCCGTGCCGATGCCTGCGCCGCCGCCGCTGTCGCCGCTGCCGCCGGTGGCAGACTCGATGATGCCGCCCGAAATATTCACAACTTGATCGCCGCGGATGCCGGTGCCGCCTTTGCCACCGTTGCCGATGCCTGCGCCGCCGGTAGCCTCCTGTATTTGGCCGCCGGAGATGGTGAGAGTACCGTCGCTGTGGATGCCGCTACCGCCGGTGCAGGTGTTCCCGTTGGCATTGCCGCCGATGGCTTTTTGGATGATACCGCCAAGGATCTCCATGGTCTTGCTATAGATGCCGTTGCCGCCGTTGCCGCTGCCGCTGCTCTTGCCGTCGCCGCCCTGCGCGGTTCCGATGGTGCCGCCGGAGATGGTGAGCTTGCCGTAGCTGTAGATGCCGCTGCCGCCGGTAGTTGTGCCGTAGCCGCCCGTGGCGTTCTGGATGGAAGCCTGATCAGAGATGTTCAGGGTGCTGTAGCTGTAGATGCCGCTGCCGCCGGTAGTTGTGCCGTAGCCGCCCGTGGCGTTCTGGATGGAAGCCTGATCAGAGATGTTCAGGGTGCTGTAGCTGTAGATGCCGCTGCCGCCGGTAGTTGTGCCGTAGCCGCCCGTGGCGTTCTGGATGGAGGCCTGACCGGAGATGTTCAGGGTGCTGTCGCTGTAGATGCCGTGGCCACCGTACCTGCCGTCGCCGCCCGTAGCGTTCTGGATGACGGCCGTGCCGGAGATCTCTAGGTTGCCTTTGCTGTAGATGCCGTTGCCGGCGAGACCGTTGCCGTTGCCGCCCTGCGCTTTTTCGATGGTGCCGCCCTGAATCGTGACGGTAATATTCTTGTTATTGTTGCCGCCGCCGATGCCGTCGCCGGTGCTGCCACCCACGGCCTCCTCGATGGTGCCGCCGCTGATGGTGATATTGGTGTTGCCAGTAGCCATTGAACCACTGCCGATGCCGGCACCGTTGTCGCCGCCCTTGGCTTTTACGGTGCCGCCGCTGATGGTGATATTGGTGTTGGTGTTGCCAGTAGCCCTTGAACCACTGCCGATGCCTGCGCCGCCGTCGCTGCCGTTGCCGCCGTTGGCGGTGATGTTGCCGCCTGCTATTTCAATGATGCCGGCACCATTGTTCCTGGCACCGCCGATGCCAGCAGCGCCACTGCCGCCTGTGGCAGTCAGGATGCCGGAATCTTTTTCGGATGTGATGGTCAGTTTGCCGGTGTCAACAGAATCATCGTTGTCATCCTTGCTCTTTTCGTTGTGCTCGAGGCCGGCGTGTCCGTCGCCGCTGGTGAGGGTATTGTCGCCCTTGAGCGTAATCGTCGTGTCGCCCGCGCCCTCGACGCTGAGGGCGGCTTTGCCATTGGCCGGATTTGTCTCGTCGCGGGCATCGATGTTGACATCCTCCAGCGTCACGTTGAGGGTGCTGGCTTTGAGATTGTTGATGATTCGGATGACGTTGCTGGTGAAGTTTTTGACCGCGTTCTCCACGATTTGGGTCGAGTTGTTCTGGGTCTCATCGTCGTCATTGGCGTTGGCGACATTGATGGGTGCGCCGGTGTACGTGAGCTGGCTTCTCAACACAGGGCTGTCGCTGGACTGGGTCTTTTTCGTGAAATCAGTCTCGTTTTTCTCGCCGCCGGAGGTGCCGCCGGTCTGGTTCTCGTTTTCCTCGCCGCCGGTGGTGTCGCTGGGCTGGTTCTTGTTTTCCTCGCCGCCGGTGGTGCCGCTGGGCTGGTTCTTGTTTTCCTCGCCGCCGGTGGTGTCGCCGGTCTGGTTCTCGTTTTCCTCGTTGCCGGTGGTGTCGCCGGTCTGGTTCTCGTTTTCCTCGCCGCCGCCCTTGGTGTCGCCGAGGTAGACCTTGTCTTCGGCTTCGTTGTCGCTGTCGTCTTCGGAGTTAAGCGTGGTCAAATTGGATTGGGCGGGAGATTTTGCGGGGGTGGTGCCTTCAGAAGAGCCGCTGCCGGAGGCGGGGGTATCCTCTGAGCGCTTGCCGCCTTTGATGACGATCTTGCCGTCGTTGTCCTTTGTAGCAGTATCATTTCCCGAGTGCTTGACATAGGTGCCGCTTTCGTCTTTGGTGATGGTGATGTTACCATCGCCTATGTAATAGACATCCGCATACGCCGGTGCAGCCATGCCGGCCACCATTGCGGCTGTCAGCGCCAGCGCCGTCACCCGGTGAGACGCGGGCCGGGGGGGTGTCGGCACCCGCAGCGGATGCCCCAGAACGCGCATTGCAAGCTTGCGATAAGAGATCATAGAAACCTCCTCTGAAAAGTGTGAGTTTTACACAGAAGCTCCCAACAAAGCGGCAGGAGCTTGTGGAAGAAGCATAAATGTTGAGTCTGATTTATTCTACCACATTCCGGCCATAATGTGACCAAATCTGCGTGAATCGCCTCGCGGATGTCTTGAAACACCCCGCAGATGTCTTGAAACGCCCTGACGACAGCGCTGCATGGGCCGACAGCGGGGCCGGGGTCGGACAAAGATATTGACAAGCGGGGCGGTTTCTGGTATTCTACTAAAGTACCCTGTGCAAACGATACTCGCTGGTGTGGCGCAATGGCAGCGCAACTGATTTGTAATCAGTGGGTTGCAGGTTCAACTCCTGTCACCAGCTCCAAAAAGTCCTACGATATACCGCTGAAAAGCGGCGTGTGTCGTGGGGCTTTTGCTTTTTGGGAAAAGGTACGCAGGACTGTTCAATAAAGAAAAAAGTGCTATAATACTTATAAGCCTGAAACTTTACACGAAAGGATGGGTGTGTTATGAGTACAAGAGAATTGGCGAAGAGCTTGATTGACCAAGTGCCGGAAAACAAGCTGCCGTATATTATTGCCTACTTGCAGGGGGCTGCTATTCCGGATGAAAGTGAAACACCGAATGCCGACACGCTGGAAGCCTTTGAAGAACTGGACAACGGCGGTGGTCATACCTACAACGGGCCGGTTGAAAATCTGATCAGCTCGTTGCTGGAGGATGAAAGTGCTTGAAGTAAAATACTCCACTAGATTTAAGAAAGATTTGAAAGTGTGCCAGAAGCGGCATTACAATATGGCTTTGCTTCAGCAGGTCATCAATGTACTGGCCGTTCCTGAACAGCTCCCGCCACAGAATAGAGATCACAGCTTGACGGGTAGCTACATTCCCCATAGGGAATGTCATATACAGCCGGATTGGCTGCTGATCTACTACCAGACAGATACGGAGTTGTATTTGTACCGCACCGGCACACACGCCGATTTGTTCGGCCTATAAAGGAAACAGGAAAGAGGCCAAGACCTGACAGAATGGGTCTTGGCCTCTTTTTCTGCAAGGTATGCAGAAAAATCATGCCGCCCGGCGGGGCGCGGGTATTGAAATCGGCTCATCACGCGATTATAATTGGTTCAGCTAAGCAAAGAACATCCAAATGAAAGGGGATACCATGCCCGAATTTTCCACCATGCTGGACCTGCAGGCGCAGATGATGCTTCTGCTGGCCATCGGCGTTTTTCTGGCAAAGAAAAAGCTCATCACCGACCAGGGCCGCGCCTGTCTGACCGACCTGCTGCTCTTCATCATCCTGCCTGCAAACATCATCCAGTCGTTCCGCATCGAGTTCAACGCGGAAATTTTCCGCAGTACCCGGGACATCCTCATCCTGTCGATTTTATTGCAGGTGCTCTACGGCGTCGTCTGCGCGGTGTGCTACAACCGCTACCCCTTCGCGCGGAAGGCCGTCATGCAGTACGGCACGGTCTGCTCCAACGCGGGCTTCCTCGGAAGCCCGCTGGCGGAGGGGCTCTTCGGCGGGGTAGGGCTGCTGCTGACGTCGTTCTACCTCATCCCCCAGCGCATCGTGATGTGGTCGGTGGGCGTGTCCTACTTCATGCAGGATGCCGCCCCCGCTACGCCCGAGGAAAAGAAAAAGCACCGCCTCGCAGTGCTCCGCAAGACCATCACCCACCCCTGCATCGCGTCGGTGTTCGTGGGCATGGTCATCATGCTGACCCAGTGGCAGCTGCCCACCTTCCTCGGCAAGGCCGTCCAGTGTACCAGCAACTGCAACATGACCATGTCGATGTTCCTCATCGGGGCCATCATCGGCAGCCGCGACCTTCACCCGCTGCTGGACAAGGACGCCATCATCTACTGCATCATCCGGCTCTTCCTGATGCCGCTGGTGGTGCTGGTGGGATGCCGCGCGGCCCATGTGGGCCAGCTGGCCACCGGCGTGGCCGTCGTTCTGGCCGGTATGCCGATGGGCGGCACCACCACCATCCTCGCCGAGAAGTACGGCGCAGACTCCACCTTCGCCAGCAAGTGTACGGCCATCTCCACGGTGCTGTCGCTCATCACGACGCCGCTGTGGTGTTTGGTGGTGTAATAAAAAGCAAGCGTCCTCGGAAAAAATCCCGGGGACGCTTTTGTATAATTGGCAGGCTGTCCTTTGTACAACCTCTCAGTCTGCTTCGCAGACAAGGCCGGGTTGCGGCTCCCAGCGTCTGCTGCGCTGCCGCTTGCATCCTGCTGGCCGCGGCCCCAACAGCGACTCCCTGTTTCCGCCGCTGGCGGCGGTCGTCGCCGTTGCCCCTGGTAGGGGAGCCTCTGGCGAAGAGGCGAAGCTTCACGAAATGCCAAGGCCTCCCCTCGGTAGGGGAGGTGGCATCGCGCAGCGATGACGGAGAGGTTTAATCCACTGCTACATACCCCGCCTTCTTGATGCACCTGCGTCCCTCATCGGTGTCCAGCCAGTCGTAGACCTTCCGCTGGGGGCTGTCGGGGGCGGCGTCCGCGTGGACGACTGCGTAGAACTCGTTGCAGAGCGGGTAGCTCTCATCGGCGATGGTGTCATTGCCGGGGGTCACGCCGTCCACGGCCAGCAGGCGGAGGCCGGGCTTCGAGTACATCTGGTCGATGTAGTAGTAGACCGAAAAGCCGATGGCGTTGGCGGAGTTGTTGTACTCGGCGATGCTGTCCACGAGGCCGCCCATGTCGGCGGGGGCAAGCTCGGTGGGCGCGGCCATCAGCTGGCCGTCGCCCTTGTCGATGAGCAGCTTTTTGAAGAGGGTCTGACTGCCCGAGTCCACGCCCCGCTGGAACGCCACGATGGGGGAGTCCACGCCGCCCACGTCCTTCCAGCTGGTGATGCGGCCCGCATAAATATCCCGCAGCTGCTGCTGGGTCAGGCTCTGGACGGGATTCTCTTCGTTGACGATGAACACCAGCGCGTCCCGGCCAATGGCTTTCTGCTCGAGCTTTGCGTCGGCCTCGGCCAGCTCTTCCTTGACGTACTCGGGGGCCTCGTAGACGATGAGCAGCTGTGCGCCGTAGTCCTCGCTGTCGCTGCGGGACCAGAGGCCGAAGTTCTCCCACGCATAGGCCGTGGTGCTGACGGTGATGCTGGTCTGGGCCTCGAGAAGGTCCATGCCGGTGACATCAGCCTTCATCTGGGCCATCAGGGGGATACAGGCCGTGGAGCCGTCGAGGCGGGGGAACTCGTCCTCGGTCAGGAAGGGGACGGGCGTGTCCGCATCGGGGACGGACGCTGCCGGAGAGTCGGCGGGGGAGTCCGTAGTGCCGGTCTTGCAGGCGGTGAGCATCGCCGCCCCGAAGCCGAGGCCCATCACGTGCAGGAAGCTGCGGCGGGAGATCATCTCTTTCATATCAAAAACCTCCGTGTCAGTACAGGTAGCCCCCGCCAGCGTCGTCGCTGGGGGAGGAGAAGATGCTTTCGCGGTAGAGCCACTGGCCGGTGGAGTCCATCAGGCCGTAGTCGAAGCCCTGCCGCGCGATGAAGCAGTCGTCGGGCAGATCGTCCGGGCTGTAGCAGCTGCCGAGGCGGCGGAGAAGCAGATTGCCCTCCATGTCCAGCACATCGTAGAGGCTGCTGCCGTCACGGCTGTCCCGGCAGGCTGTGAGCAGAGGGCCGCGGGCGGTGCTGGTGAGGTAGGAAGCGTAGGTGTACTGCTGGGCCTCACCGGCGGACGACCAGAGCAGACCCTCTCCGCCGTAGGTCTGGATGGCGATGGTGTTGTAGTTTTCGTCGTCGTACTGCAGCAGGGCGTAGCCGTCGGGCAGGGCCGTCACGCTGATGTACTGTGCTTCTTCCACGGGCGCTGCCTCCACGTCGGTCAGGAGTGCGCCGGTGGTGCCGTCGTAGACTTTCAGGATGTTGTCCGTCGTCAGCACAGCGACGTTGCCGAAGCGGTAGTCGGTATCGTACCGCTGGACGCCGATGCTCTCGCCGCTGGCGAGGTCGATGAGGGTGTAGGGGCTGTCCGGGTCATCGCTGCCGGAGAGGACGACGCAGCCGGGGGTGTAAGTGTTCACGGCCCAGTCGAAGCGGCCCAGCTCCACGGCCTCGCCGCCGTTCAAATCGTAGAGGATGGAGCGGCTGTCCTGACGGCTCTGAAGACAGGCGACGCCCACGCCGCAGGCCGAGACGGCGCTGTCGTCTTCGCCGGTGAGCAGTTCGCCGGTGGTGACGTTGTAGAGGGCTTCGCGGGCGATGCCCCAGTCTGAGCCGCGGAACCAGCTCAAATCGAGCCAGTCGGCAAAGCCGCCGCGGTACGATGCGAGGGAGCTGGCTGTGCAGCCGTCCTCCCGCATCAGCACATTGCCCTCCCGGTCGGTGATGAGGACGTACTGGTGGAGCGGCTGGTCGGGGTCGTCGTAGGCGTAAGTAAGGCCCTCGGGCAGGTCGTAGCAGTTGAAGACGAGGCGCTGGCCGCCCTCGTCCACCACGAGACAGTCGAGCGCTGTTTCGGGTACGGGAAGCTGGGCGCCTGTGGCGAGGTCGTACACCCGAGTGCCGCCGGTGGTGCCGTTCTCGAAAGCCCAGACGTCGGCGTCGTCCCGCAGGATGAGCAGCCCGCCCGAGAGGGTGGCGTTCACGGCGTAGGGGAAGGTCATGACGGCATTGCCGTCGGCGTCGTAAAGGGTGGAAGTGCGCTCCTCCGTGCCGGGGGTGGAGTGGGACACGAGGTAGTGGTCCGTCTCGCCGGTGAGGGTGTCCTTCAGCAGCTGGATGCTGTCGGAGCTGCTGGCTTTGTAGAGCACCCTGCCGCCCCGGAGAATGGTGCCGCCGCCGTTCCCGGTGTAAGAGTAGACGTAGTGGAGCGAGTCGTCGCTGAGCCATGCGTCGCTGTAATACTGCGGAGCCTGCGATGCCGCCGTCCCCTCGTGCCGGGGCGACGCCGCAGGCAGCAGCGAACAGCTCGTCAGCAGCCCGCCCGCCAGCACGAGGCAGGCGGCGCGGCGGCTGAGTCGAAGCAGAGTGGTCTTCATAGAAACACCTCACAGTCTCCCAGAATTTGACTTTCCCATCTATAGTATATACGAAAGACCCGGACATTTCATTGCAGAAATGTGGCCGGGCCTGGTTACAGTTTTATGACAAGCTTATTCTTCGTCTCCCTGTTCCTTCAATTCCTTCAGGAAGGGCAGCAGGAAAGGCACCGAGATGCAGAAGGTGAGGCCATCGGCGATGGGCTGGCACAGCTCGATGCCGCTCAGGCCCCCGATGCGGGGCAGGGTGAGGATGAGCGGGATGAAGCAGACGCCCTGACGGCAGCAGGCGAGGAAGGTAGCCCGGCCTGACTTGCCGATGGACTGGAACATCATATTCGTCACGATGATGACGGGCTGTAAGAACATGGCGACGCACTGATACCGCAGGGCGGGCAGAGCCACGGCGGTGACCTCGGGGTCGTCGCGGAAGAGGCGGATGAGGGGCTCGGCGTTGAACCAGCAGAGGGAGTTGAGCACTGCCATAAAGACGAAAGCCGTCGAGATGGTGAAGATGGCCGCTTTCCGCACCCGGGCAAAGCGGCGGGCGCCGTAGTTGAAGGCCGCTACAGGCTGCAGACCCTGTCCGACGCCGATAGCCACCGACAGCACGAACTGGAAGATGCGGGACACGATGCTCATGCCGGCCACGGCAGCGTCGCCGTAGTTGCGGGCGGCGACGTTCAGCAGCATGCTGCCGATGCTGTTCAGGCCCTGACGGCCGAAGCTGGGCGCACCGTTGAAGAAGATCTGCCCGAAGTCCCGGGCGCTGCGGGTGACCTGGGTGATGCGGAATCGGCTGACGGTCTTGCCGCGCAGGAACATGGAAAGCAGGATGCAGAAGCTGATGCTCTGGCTCAGGGCGGTGGCCGTGCCTGCGCCGCCGGTCCCCATGCCGAGGCCGAAGATGAAGACGGGGTCCAGCACGATGTTGAGCACACCGCCGGTGACGAGGCCGATCATGGCGAAGCTGGCCTTGCCCTCGTAGCGGAGGATGTTGTTCATCACGAGGCTCGACATCATGAGCGGGGCCGCGATGAGGATGGGCCGCGCGTAGGCGCAGGCGTGGGGCAGGATGGTGTCGGTGCTGCCCAGCAGCATCATGAAGTCGGGCAAGGCAGCGAGACCGAGAACGGCCAGCACTGCGCCGAAGGTCAGCGCCGTGAAGAAGCTGGTGGAGGCAAACTTTGTGGCCGCATGGGTGTCCTGACTGCCGAGGCTGCGGCTGATGATGCCGCCCGCGCCGTGGCCCAGCATGAAGCCGAGGGCCTGAATGATGGCCATCAGGCTCGACACGACGCCCACCGCGCCCGACGCGCTGGTGGACAGCTGGCCCACAAAGAAGGTGTCGGCCAGATTGTAGATGCTGGTGATGAGCATACTCAGGATGGTGGGGGCCGCGAGGCCGAGAATGAGCTTTGGCACGGGGGTCTGGGTCATTTTCTCGAACTGGAGCCTGCTGCGCTCCAGCTCGGCGGCGTCGGATGCGGTGCGGGGGGAAGACGGCATGAAGAGATACCTCACTTTCGGAAATCAAAGAAAATACCGCTCTTTGTGCAAAGAACGGGTAAAATGCAGATATATAATAAGTATAGCGCAGATCGGGGGAAATGTCGAGATGGCAGTGCGGGCAGGCACGGTGGAAGCTTTCTCCTCAGATACAGTGACCGGGTTGCGGCTCCCAGCGTCTGCCGCGCTGTCGCTTGCATCCTGCTGGCCGCGGCCCCAACAGCTCCTCCCTGTTTCCGCCGCTGGCGCTCGGGTTGCCTTTGCTGCTTTTCTTCGGCCCCTTGGGCGGGGCCTTGAAAAGCAGAAGGCTGCCCCAGCCTCGCCTCCCTTCATCTGCCGCTGGCAGCGGTCGGCTCCGCTGCAGTCGTCGCCGTTGCCTCAAAAAGTTAGGGTATTGAGTGCAAAAGCAGGAGAAAATGGAATGCCTTTTGGCAAATTTGCCAAAGAAAGGTCGAATTGCTTGTAGAAAATCACGTCAAGTGGTATAATTTATGGAAAGAAACAAAAGCGCGAAGATAAAAAACAGCGCAGAGAAGAGTTCCGGGGAGATCCTGCCCCGGGATACGGAGGGAAATCTTATGAAATCTGTGGCACAGACTATCATTGAAGCAGACCGCTTCTACACCATCGCCGCCAAGACCGGCAGCGTCATTCAGGCTGTGGAGAACGTCAAGGACGGCGGCAACATCCGTCTGGGCAAGTACGAGCGCAAGCCCGAGCAGGAGTGGGCTTTCGTCCGCGAGGGCGACGGCGTTTACCGTATCCGCAACCGCGCCTCCGGCAAGCTCATCGACCTGATGATGACCGGCACTGCCAACGGCACCTGGCTCCACCTGTGGGAGGACGTGGGCGGCACTTCCCAGATGTGGAAGATGGAGCCCACCCCGGCCGGCACCGTCCGCCTGCGCTCCATGTGGGCTGCCGGCAAGTGCATCGACACCGTGGGCATGGGTACTGCGGACGGCGCTGTGCTCCAGATCTGGCAGGAGACTGCCGGCGAGGACCAGCTGTGGACCATCTCCGAGGTGAAGGACCGCGCAAAGCACGCCCCCAAGGCGGAGGAAAAGCCCGCTGAGGTCAAGGCCGAGGCCGCTGCTCCCGCCGAGGAAAAGCCGGCTGAGGAAAAGGCTGCACCTGCTGTGAAGAAGACCACCAGAAAGCCTGCGGCAAAGAAGATCGCCGCCAAGACTGCTGCGAAGTCCGCTGCGGCAAAGGCTGAAGCCGCACCCGCCAAGCCCGAGGAAAAGCCCGCCGAGGCCGCTCCTGCTGCAAAGCCTGCCCGCAAGACCGCTACCCGTAAGAAGACCACGAAGGCCAGCAAGTAAGCACGGCTACATAGCATCATAGCAAAAAGAGCACCCGCTCTCCACAGTGATGTGGAAAGCGGGTGCTTTTGGGTTTAGGGTCAGGTTTGCCTTCGTACAACCTCTCAGTGTCCCATCTTGCCCTTCTTGAACTTCAGCGCCGCTGCGATGAAGCCCTTGAACAGGGGATGTGCGCGGTTGGGACGGCTCTTGAACTCGGGGTGGAACTGTGCGCCGAGGTGGAAGTCACGGCCCGGCAGCTCCACGGTCTCCACAAGGCGGCCGTCGGGGCTGGTGCCGGAGATGACCAGACCGGCGTCCTGCATCTCCTGACGGTAGTCGTTGTTGAACTCGTAGCGGTGGCGGTGGCGCTCCCAGATCTCGCTCTGGCCGTAGCACTCGGCCATCTTGGTGCCGGGCAGGACGGTGCAGGGGTACTTGCCCAGACGCATGGTGCCGCCCTTGGGGATGTTGCCCTGCTGGTCGGCCATCAGGTCGATGACGTTGTGATGACCCTCGGGGGTGAACTCGCTGGAGTTGGCGTCGGCGTAGCCCAGAACGTGGCGGGCGAACTCCATGACCATGATCTGCATACCGAGACAGATGCCGAAGTAGGGAACATCGTTCTCGCGGGCGTACTGTGCGGCCTGTATCATACCTTCGATGCCACGGTCGCCAAAGCCGCCGGGGACGATGATGCCGTCCACGTCCGCAAAGGCTTCCTTGCAGGCTGCCTGGTCGGGCAGGTCCTCGCTCTCGACCCACTTGATCTCCACCTGGCTGTCGTTCTCGAAGCCGGCGTGGTAGAGGCTTTCCATGACGGACAGATAGGCGTCATGCAGCTTGACGTACTTGCCCACGAGGGCGATGGTGCAGGTCTTGCTGCGGGTGGCGATCCGGGCCAGCATCTCTTTCCACTCGGTGAGGTCGGCGGGGGGAACGTCCAGATGCAGCTGCTTGACCACCACGTCGTCGAGGCCGCCGGTGTGGAGCATCAGCGGACACTGGTAGAGGCTGGGCATGGTCAGGTTCTCGATGACGCACTCCGGCTTGACGCTGTCTCTTATACACATCTGACGCTGCCGACGATCTACTCTGTGTAGA
>OJRN01000336.1_pt1 | contig 26494 bp, 21 predicted proteins | sample 1599211 | NCBI WGS metagenome assembly OJRN01 (sample SAMN03922532, study PRJEB24848) | human gut metagenome | isolation source: stool sample | host: Homo sapiens | place: Germany | collected 2010-05
GACGCATAGCGCGTACAAGCTGCACGATTTCAAGGTTTTCCGCTTCGGTTTTCTGTGCTTCCAGTCCGCGCAGCTTGTTCTGATACTCCGTGATTTTCTCACGGGTCTTTTGGATTTCCTTTTCAATTCTTTCGATTTTACTCATTGCCATAAATTTTTTCTCCTTTCGATTTTCAAAAATGTGTCAGTTCCAGTTACAAAATCGTAGCGGTCTACGCCGTCACCTCCCGCGAGAGCGACGGCGATGTCTTCCGCTTCAACGAGTATATCGACCTGGATGATGCCACCGAGCAGACATTTTTGGACGAGGTGGCAAAGCGCGCGTTTTATACCACCGGTGACTATGCCTACCCCACCGAGCGTCTGCTGACCTTAAGCACCTGCACCTACCAGATGGATGATGCGCGTATGGTCATTCTGGCACGCCCCTTGCGGGACGGTGAGACCACTGCGGCGGATGAGGTACACATCAACAGCGATCCGCTCCTTCCCGCCCGCTGGCCTGCCGGCAAATAAGGTCAAAAATTTTGGCGAAAAGCCCTAGGGCTTTTGTATTTCCTTTTTCAAAGGAAATAATAACCTCTGATTCACCGCCCTCATCCCAAGTGGGGGTGTTGGATATATGTCCGTATCTACTGCGCCAGTAAGCCGGTGCGCTTGGGGCATCTGCCTGCAAAACGCTTTAGATAAATACTTAAAGAACAGGAGAAATAATATGCAGAAAACGAATTTCAAAACTCGTCTGCTTGCTCTGCTGACGGCCGCGTTCATGATTGTCATGTGCATGCCGTTTGCAGCGTTTGCAGCGACAACGAATCCTGCTGAGCGTGAGAAAATTGTTGTCAATTTCGCAAAAGATGGCAATGCTACTTCCTGTGAAGTAGTGGAGAATGGCATCAGCCCGACGGCACCTGAAGCTACTGGCGGTAAGTGGGTTTCTGATTCCGGTGCTCCTGAGCTGACTGGTGGGGAATCCCTCACTTGGACTGAAATGAATCGCTGGGCTGCTGGCGATAACGATAAGACTGCTTACATCAGCTACGAGTTCAAGCCCGCTACCAAACTTGTTTACGTCAGCTACATTTTGGAGAGCGGCGAGCCTCTGGCCAACGCTACCGAGCAGATTGAACTGGAGAACGGTGCTACCACTTTCAGCACTTCTCTGCTGAAGAAAGTCCCCGCTGGCTATGAACTGTGCGAGACCGGCGATGTTTACATCGGCACCAACGACACCGTGAATGTTAAGGTTCGCGAGATTAAGAAGCCTGCTAAGGTTGTCTATGTCAGCTACATTCTGGAGAGCGGCGAGCCTCTGGCCAACGCTACCGAGCAGATTGAACTGGAGAACGGTGCTACCACTTTCAGCACTTCTCTGCTGAAGAAAGTCCCCGCTGGCTATGAACTGTGCGAGACCGGCGATGTTTACATCGGCACCAACGACACCGTGAATGTTAAGGTTCGCGAGGTCAAGAAGCCTGAAGTCTCCCTGACCAAGATCAAGATGATCTTCACCAAGGCTGACGGCGCTACCTCTGTTTTCGCTACCGGTGAGCTGACTGCTGCTTCCGAGTGGTACGTCCTGCCCGACGCTGCTGGCGTCATCAACCTGACTGCCAGTGAGAAGCTGACCGGCTGGACTCTGTTCCAGAACGGCGCTAAGTATGCCGCTGGTGAGAAGGTCACCTTCGAGTCCCTGAAGGAACTGGCTGGCAAGAACGTCGATAAGGACGGTGTTGCTTACCTGAACTTCTACGCTGACCTCAAGACCGATGTCGAGCTGAAGAACATCACCATCAAGTATGTCGAGGATAAGGACGGCGCTCAGGAAGATGTTGCTGCTCCGCAGAACAACTTCACCGCTAAGGACGAGTTCACCATCCTGACCGACAACCTGTACGATGGCAAGGTTCCCGCTGGCAAGAAGCTGATTGGCTGGCAGTACAAGAACGGTGGCAATACCACTAACTTTGTCAAGGGCGAGCATGTCAAGTTCGACACCCTGAAGGCTCTGCTGAACGGCAACTGGGATAACGAAGGCAATGCCTGGGTTACCCTGACCCCCGTCTTCCAGGATGTTAAGAGCGAGAATGGAAACTCTTCCTCCAGCTCTTCCTCCAGCTCTTCCTCCAACTCTTCCTCTTCCAGCAACAAGACCACCACTGCTTCTAACGAGATGCAGGTTGTCAAGGCTGCCGCTGCCCCGGCTAACACCACCAAGGTTCTGCCTAAGACCGGTGCTACCAATGCTGCTCCGCTGATCGGCGGCAGCCTGGCAGTTGTTGCCCTGCTGATGGGCTACGGCGTTTACGGCCTCGTTCTGCGCAAGAAAGACTAATTGTGTGGTTTCCCCATAGGGTAGCGGTACCCAATGCTGCCGCTCCTGGTTGGGCGCGTTAGCATCCACCAAGCCCCATGTGATTCAACACAACAACACCCCCGCACGGTGCAAGCCGTGCGGGGGTACTTTTTTGTCATACAGGCATAAAATATGGGCGGTATAGCAGGCGGGCAAACAGCAAATACTGGCTATGACGGGGGGATTGCTATGAAGATCGTCTTTTACGGGACGCGGGAGTATGACCACTACTATTTTGATGTGCTGGCGGCGGACCCGGAATATGGCTGCGAGATCAGGTTTTTAACGGCGAATCTCGATGCGGACACCGCGCCGCTGGCGCAGGGCGGGGACGCTGTGTGCGCGTTCGTCAATGCGGATTGCTCGGCTCCGGTGCTGGAAAAGCTGGCGCAGGTGGGCATCCGCTGCTTGCTGTTGCGGTGCGCGGGGTACAATAATGTGGACCTGGCCGCGGCGCAGAAATGCGGCATCACGGTGCTGCGCGTGCCGGGCTACAGCCCGGAGGCCGTGGCCGAGCACGCTATGGCGCTGGCGCAGGCCGCAAACCGGCGCATCTGCAAGGCGTATATCAAGGTGCGCAACAACAACTTTGCGCTGGACGGTCTGCTGGGGTACAACCTGTACGGCTCGTCGGCGGGCATTGTGGGCACGGGGCGCATCGGCGCGGCCATGGCGCGCATCTGCCACGGGTTTGGCATGACGGTGCTGGCCTACGACCAGTACAGGAACCCCGCGCTGGACGGCATTGTGCGCTATGTGGAGTTGGATGAGCTGCTGCGCACGGCAGATCTTATCAGTCTGCACTGCCCGCTGACAGCCGAGACGCGCCATATAATCAACGCTGACACCATCAAAATGATGCGTGACAACGCGATTCTTGTCAACACGAGCCGCGGCGGGCTGATCGACACCAACGCGCTGATTGATGCGCTGCGGGCCCGCAAATTTGCGGGCGTGGGGCTGGACGTCTACGAGGACGAGGACGGGCAGGTGTTCGAGGACTTCTCGGACGACGTTTTGCAGAACGAAGTCGTGCCGATTTTGATGAGTTTCCCGAATGTGGTGGTGACGAGCCATCAGGCGTTTTTCACGCGGACGGCATTGCAGAGCATTGCCATCACGACGATGGAGAACGCGCGGGCGTTTGCAAGAGGGGAGAAGCTGGTGAACGAGGTGAAGGGGTAAGGAAGGCAGAAGGGCGGTAAAGGCAAGGCTGCGGGAATCCCTCCGGCCTCGCAAGCTCGGCCACCTCCCTTTGACAAGGGAGGCGCGGGCGGCATATATACCGCCCCTGCAAAGTGAAAGGTAAAGCAGCGGTAGGGGCAAGGTGCGGCGGAGGGGTCAAGACCCCTCCCTACGAAGGGAGGATTCAATGGCGGCAGCCGTGAGGTGGCGGGCCGGGCATGCCCGGCCCCTACCGGGAGGTGAAAAGGGTGCGGCTCATTATACAATAAAACTCTAACAAAAAAGGACGCCGTATCGCTACAGCGCCCTTTTTGTTATACAGCAATTTGAGGATGGCAAAAATTACTTGGACTTTTCTTCGTCCAGGCGGTCCAGCAGGTCCCAGACACCCAGCATGTACTGCACGCCGAGGGCGCGGTCATACTTGCCGTAGCCGGGGCGGCAGTTGCCGGGGCCTTCCTCCCACAGCTGGCGGCCATGGTCGGGGCGGATGCAGCCGTCAAAGCCGCAGTCATGGTAGGCGCGCAGGATCTCAATGATGCCGGTCTCGCCGCAGCAGTCGCGGTGGGCAGCCTCGGAGAAGTCACCGTTCTCGAAGTGGTGGATATTGCGCACGTGGGCAAACGGGATGCGGTCACAGTGCTTGCGCACGATGGCGGCCACGTTGTTGTTGGGGTTGGCGTTCATGCTGCCGGAGCAGAGCGTCAGGCAGTTGTACGGGTCATCGACCATCGTCAGGAAGCGGTCAATGCTCTCGGCGTCAACCAGCAAACGGGGCAGGCCGAAGATGTCCCATGGGGGATCGTCCTGATGGATCGCCATCTTGATGTCGCACTCGCGGCAGGTGGGCATGATGGCCTCGAGGAAGTATTTGAGGTTATCCCACAGCTTCTCCTTGGTGACGGGGGCGTAGGCCTTGAACAGCTCGTCCAGCTTGGCCATGCGCTCCGGCTCCCAGCCGGGGAAGGTCATGTTGTACTTCTCGGTGAATTCGAGAATGTAGTTTGCCATGCCCTTGTAGTCGTCCTGGATCAGGTCCTTCTGATAGAACAGGGCGGTGGAGCCGTCGCCGACGGGGTGGAACAGGTCGGTGCGGGTCCAGTCAAAGATGGGCATGAAGTTGTAGCAGATGGTCTTGACGCCGAACTTGGACAGGTTGCGGATGCACTGCTTGTAGTTCTCGATGTACTTGTCGCGCGTCGGCAGGCCGATCTTGATGTCGTCGTGGACGTTGACGGACTCGACGACGGTGGCGTCGAAGCCGGCAGCATGGATCTGGTCTACGACCTCCTTGATCTCGGCCTCCTCCCAGATCTCGCCGGGCATTTTGCTGTGCAGGGCCCAGACGATCTCCTCAACACCGGGGATCTGCTTAATGTCGATCAGGGTGATGGGGTCATTGCCCTCACCATACCAGCGCCAACCCATTTTCATAGACATGTGGTGCTCCTTTTGTTTGTATAGTCGTTTGCGTAGGGGCGAGGCATGCCTCGCCCGCAAGTTTCCGGTTGCGGACCCGTGAGTGGGTTATACATTTTACGTGGCGGGCCGGACATATCCGGCCCCTACAGCGTAGCTGCAAAGGCTTCCCCCTCGGGGGAAGCCTTAGGAAAGCTGCTCTTAGCCGTTCACGGCCTCGTGCAGGGTCTTGCGGACGGCACCGGCACCGGCAATCTCGGCCTTGAAGTACGCCTTGATCTTGTCGGCCAGGACGGTCTTGGTCAGGTCGCTGCCGAAGATGGACGCATTGGACAGGATGCCGTCGAGCTGGTCGGTGACGGTCTCGGGCTTACCGAACTCGATGCCGGCGAGCTTGGCCTGCAGGTCGTCCTTCAGCGGGTCAGCACTGACCTCAAAGGCGTTGCCGTTGTCGTCGATGGCCAGCAGATAACGCAGCCAACCGGCGATGGCCAGAGGAATGGAGACCAGGCTGTTCAGGTCGCGGCCCTCGGCGACGTAGCTCTTGATGGTCTCGCCAAAGCGGATGCCGACCTTCTGGGACGTGTCGGTAGCGATGCGCTGCGGCATGTCGGGCATGAAGGGATTGGGCAGGCGCTGCTCGATGACCTCGTCGATGAAGGCCTTCGGGTCAAGGATCTTCGGGTCAACGACGACGGGCAGGCCCTCGACGTAGCCCAGGCGCTTGATGAGGGCGACGATGTCCTCGTCCTTCATCTCGGCGCAGATCAAATCATAGCCCAGCATGCAGCCGTACACGCTCATGGCGGTGTGCAGCGGGTTCAGGCAGGTGGTGACCTTCATGCGCTCGGTCTTGTTGACGGTCTCGCGGTCGGTCATGTAGACACCGGCCTTCTCCAGCGCGGGGCGGCCGTTGGGGAACTTGTCCTCGACGACCAGATACTGCGGGCGCTCGGCGTTGACGAACGCGGCAATGAAGGTGTTCTTGGAGGTGACGATGGGGGTCATGCCCTCGATGCCGTCCTTCTCCAGAGACTCCTCGACGATCTTGTGGGGGCGCGGGGTGATCTTGTCGATCATGGACCAGGGGAAGGTGATCTTGGTCTCATCGGACAGGTAGTCGATGAAGTCCTGACCGACGAAGCCCTTCTCCAGCCATGCCTTGGCAACGGTCATAACGCTGGCCTGCAGCTTCTCGCCGTTGTGGGAGCAGTTGTCCATGCTGACGACGGCCAGAGGATAGGCACCGTTCTGGAAACGCTCCAGCAGCAGGGCGGCGACCATGCTCATGGCGTGGCGGGCGTGGGCGGGGCCCTCGTCGATGTCAGCCTGCACGACGGGCATCAGGCTGCCGTCGGGACGGTACAGAGCGTAGCCCTTCTCGGTGATGGTGAAGGAGATCATCTGCAGGCTGGGATCGGTGAAGATCTGCTTGAAGCGGGCCATCATCTCCGCGTCGGCAGAGTTGGCGCGCAGGCCCTCGGCCACAGAGGCGATGATCTCGCGGCTGGTGGTGCCGTCCGGGTTCAGGGTGACGTTCATCGTCAGGTTGTCATACGGGGTGTAGATCTTGTCGATGATGTCGTAGTCGAAGGTGTCGGCTGCGATGATGCCGCGGTCAGCGGCACCCTCGTTCAGCAGGCGCTGCTGCAGCGCGGCGATGAAGCCGCGGAAGATGTTGCCCGCACCGAAGTGGACCCAGATGGGGTGCTCCTTGGTGGCGGCAGTCATGGCAGCGTGGTCAAAGGCGGGCAGCTTGACGCCCAGCTTTTCCCACTCGGCTTTCTGGTTGACGATGGAAGACGCATTCATCTGCATAATGATTTGCTCCTTTTGTTGCTGTGGGGGTGGGCGGCACACGACCGCCCGCGATGTCTATAGTATACCGCGTGATTTTTTGCAAGAAAATAACGCTGATTGCTTGAAAAATTGCGAAAATTGCGGTAAAATCATAGCAACGCAGAAAAGGCTTCTCCCTTGGGGGAGAAGCTGCCGCCGCAGGCGGCTGATGAGGGGAGAGCTGGCCGCAAAATCCCGCTTGCAGGGTGGCAGCGGCAAGGTCGGCCCTCATCCGGCTTCGCTTCGCTCAGCCACCTACTCCCCTTCTGGCGCTATGCGCCACCTCCCCCGTACCGGGGGAGTCTGTCCCGGAGGGGAAGGCTTTTTGGGAGTCCACCTATGTCCAACTACAACCCCTACACCAAGCGCCAGACGATGATCGCGCCGGATTATGAGGTCTACCGCTATCGCTCGACCTACATGAACGAGGTCGAGCTGCACCACCACGACTTCTATGAGATTTACCTGCTGCTGCGCGGGCGGGTGGAGTACATCGTCGAGAACCAGCTCTACCGCGTGCGCCCCGGCGACTGGATGCTGTGCAGCCCGCTGGAGCTGCACCAGGCGCGCATTGCCACCGACGCCGACGCCTATGAGCGCATCGTGCTCTGGATCGCGCGGCCCTATCTGGAGGGCTTGTCCACCCCGCGCACAAGTCTGACCCGCTGCTTTGACACGACAGTCCCCGGCCACACGAACCTGCTGCGGCTGCCCGGGGCCACCGGCGCGCCGCTGCGCACAACGGTGGATAAGCTGTGCGCGTTAAAGGCGGACAAGGCGTACGGCAGTGACCTTTTGGCCCAGAGTGCGCTGGTGGAGCTTTTGGTCGGCCTGAACCGTGCCGCAGCCGAGCGCGGCGACGCCCGCCCCACCGGCACGAGTGACCAGGTCGTGGACGCGGTGCTGCACTACATTAACGAGCACTACAGCGAGGCCCTGACGCTGGACCAGCTGTCGGAGAAGTTCTTCATCAGCAAGTATCATCTTCTGCGGAAGTTCGATGCGCAGGTCGGCACGACGGTGCATCGCTATATTTTGCAGAAGCGGCTATTAAACGCGAAGCAGCTTTTAGCCGGCGGCGTCCCGCCGAATGAAGTCTGCCAATACTGCGGTTTTGGCGATTACGCAAACTTTTACCGCGCATTCCGGGCGGAATACAACCAGACGCCGCGGCAGTATATTCAGTCAGCGAGGGGGAAGTGAGAGGTTGCCCGGGAACGGCAGCCCCCCGGAAACTCCTACTTTCTTTTGTGACCAAAAGAAAGTAGCAAAGAAAAGTCCCGCTGTTGCGGATGCAGCGGACCCCGCCTTAGGGGCTGCACGCCCCTAAGAACCCCAAAGAGGAAGTCGGAAGGGGCGGGGGCTAAACGAAAGCAGTATTACTTTTCGTTCTTAACGCCCCCGCCCCTTCCTCCACTTTTGAGTCGGGTGTTCCCCCGAACCCCCGCAGGGGTGAACGGCTGCTATAATCTCGGGCGACAGCCCGCAAAAAGGCTCCCCTTTTAGGGGAGCTGGCCGCGCCAGCCGGCCTGAAGGGTCCCGACGGGCCTTGCGTCACCACCCGTTCCCGGTCAACCCTGCCCACTGCGAAGGGGGCGGGCTGCCGCCCTCCCTCGCCCCTCTCGTCCGCCATCCGTCCACGCCACCCTGTAGGGGCCGGGCATGCCCGGCCCGCAGCCTTGCCATTGCCGCCCCTTTATCTTTTGCATCGTAGGGAGGGGTTGCGGGGTTGCGAACAGGGGCCACGGTTGAGCGGAGCGAAACCGGGGTGTGAGCAATGTTTGCCCCTGCGGGGCAAACAACCGCACGAGCGTGTTTGCGAAGCAAACTGGCGGCGCTCGTTGTGCGCCGCCAAGCGTTGACCCCTCCGCCGCTTCACGCCAAATCCCGTCAATGTTCCGCCCGCAGAGAGAAAATTCATCCCCCGCCGTCCACCTCCCGCCGCCGCGATCCTACCCACAAAACAGCCAGCCCCTTCCGAATCCCACTTCGGAAGGGGCTGGCTTACTGACCTTTATACCTTATTATAATAGGGAGACGTTTACTCTACGTCCTGCAGCGCGGCGTAATCCTGTTCGCCGGTGCGGACCTTCACGACCTTTGCTACATTGTAGACAAAGATCTTGCCGTCGCCGATGTGGCCGGTGTACAGGGCCTTCGTGGCCGTGTCGATGATCTTATCCACGGGAATCTTGCTCACGACGACCTCGACCTTGACCTTCGGCAGGAGCGTGGCGTCAACCTCGGCGCCGCGATACTTCTCGCCGCTGCCCTTCTGCAGGCCGCAGCCCATGACCTGGGTCACGGTCATGCCGGTAACGCCAATGTCGTTCAGCGCCTTCTTCAGGGTCTCAAACTTGGCCAGCTGCACGATGATGGAAACCTTGTGCATACCGGAATCCAGCCCGGCGGGCAGCGGGGCGTCCTTGACGACCTTGACCGCAGCGGAGATCTTCTCGGGGCTGGCCTTGGTGATGTCGTCCTCGCCCAGATCGGTGTTCTCGTTCACGTCCAGCTCGGCGTAGGTCGGATCATTGATGGCGAAGCCTGCATAGGCGCTGGCCAGGCCGTGCTCGTGGTAATCCAGGCCGTCGATCTCCTCCTTCTCGGAGACGCGCAGGCCGATGGTCTTTTTGATGACCGTGAAGATGATGAACATCGTGGCCAGCACCCAGACCGCCACGCTGACAATGCCCAGCAGCTGGATGCCCAGCTTGGCAAAGCCGCCGCCGTAGAACAGGCCGCCCTCGGTGGCAAACAGGCCGACGGCGATGGTGCCCCACGCACCGTTCATGCAGTGCACCGAGACAGCGCCGACGGGGTCATCGATCTTGGCAACGTTGTCGAAGAACTCAACCGAGAAGATGCAGAGCACACCGGCGACGATGCCGATGATGGCCGCGCCGAACGGGTCAACGACGTCGCAGCCCGCGGTGATGGCGACCAGACCGGCCAGCGCACCGTTGAAGGTCAGGGAGACATCGGGCTTGCCGTAGCGCACCCAGGAGACGATCAGCGCCGCAACGGTAGCCAGCGCGGCGGCCAGGTTGGTGTTGAAGCAGATCAGACCTGCGGAAACCATCGTGTCATCGCCGGTCATGCTGACGGTGGAGCCGCCGTTGAAGCCGAACCAGCAGAACCACAGGATGAAAACGCCCAGAGCCATCGCGGTCAGGTTGTGGCCGGGGATAGCGCGGGCCTTGCCGGCCTTGTTGTACTTGCCGATGCGGGGGCCGAGCATCCAGGCGCCCAGGCAGGCCGTGACGCCGCCGACGAAGTGAACTGCGGCGGAGCCGGCAAAATCATGGAAGCCGAGCTGTGCCAGCCAGCCGCCGCCCCAGATCCAGTGGCCGGAGATGGGGTAGACGATCAGGCTGATGGCGGCGGAGTAGCAGCAGTAGGCGCTGAACTTCGTGCGCTCGGCCATCGAGCCGGAGACGATGGTCGCGGCAGTGGCGCAGAACACAGTCTGGAACACCGCGTAGACCCAGACCGGCAGCGTGCCGAAGTCATAGCTGCCGCGGATGAACGGATCAAACCCGCCGATGAGCGCACCGGAACCGGCAAACATGATGCCGAAACCGACGAGCCAGTAGCACGGCGTACCGATACAAAAGTCCATCATATTCTTCATCAGAATATTGCCGGTATTTTTTGCACGGGTCAGACCAGCCTCGCACAAGGCAAAGCCCGCTTGCATGAAGAACACCAGAAACGCTGCAACCAGTGTCCATGTAACGTCTGCGGAATTGTACATAGAACAGAACCCCTCTCTTACTTTGCAAAACAGAAAGGCGCCGGACAGAATCACACTGTCCGGCGCCTTTGCCGTTCTTTCGTTGCGTTTATGCTATCACAGAGTTGCGGCCTAGTCAAGAGGGCAGGGACATATTTTGTTCATATTTGTGGAAAATGCTGTACAACCAGCCGAAAATACCGCTGAAAAATTGTGCATCCTGTAGGGGGCCGGGCATGCCCGGCCCGCAGCTTACCGCCATATCCTTTTTGCGATTCAATCCGTAGGGGAGGAATTCATCCCTCCCGGGAGATTCCGCGCGGGCGGAAGCTGATGTGGCCGGGGTGGTTGGCGTGGGATGTTGTTGTTTAAGATTAGCGGAGAGGCTTACGGAGGCGTGCGGGCCGGGCATGCCCGGCCCCTACCGGGAGGTGAAAAAGGTAGGGTGTCAGGTAGGGGCAAGGTGCGGCGGAGGGGTCAAGACCCCTCCCTACGAATGGAAGATTCAATGGCAGCAGACGCAAAGCGTGCGGGCCGGGCATGCCCGGCCCCTACTAGGTGGTTAAAGGAAAGCAATCGGCAACAGGCAGGAATCCCTCCGGCGCTGCGGCGCCACCTCCCTTTGACAAGGGAGGCAGGGTGCTTTTTATTGCGAATCTCTCGAAAACCGTCGCCCTTGCCCTTGCATAATTGCGCAGTTAGCCTTATAATATACTGTAAGTGTACTATAAGGAGGGGTGTGCCACGCTGCAGACAAAAACACAAAAACAGGTGCTGGGAATCCTGGGAGGGCTGGGACCCGCGGCCAGCTGTTATCTGTATCAGATGCTGATCGACCACACACCCGCGACGTGCGACCAGGACCATATCGACATTGTCATCTCGTCCCGCGCGTCGACACCGGACCGCACAGCGTTCATCATAGGTAAAAGCAAGGATGACCCGTTTGCTGTGATGGAGCAGGATGGCTTCAGCCTGGTACACTACGGCGCAACGGTGCTGGCGATTCCATGCAACACAGCGCACTATTTTTATGACCGCCTGGCCGAGGCACTGCCCGTGCCTGTGCTGAACATGCCGCGCCTGACCGTGGCCGATGCTAAGGCGGCAGGCTGCACAAAGCTGGGCATTCTGGCAACGGACGGCACACTGGCCGCCGAGACGTATCAGCTCGCCTGCCAGGCGCAGGGCATTGATTGGGCGGTACCGTCGGAGGAGCACCAGCAGGAGGTCATGTCGGTCATTTATGACGACATCAAGCAGGGCAAACGCGCCGATATGGCAAAGTTCGGTGCGGCGGTGCACGACCTGAAAAAGCAGGGCTGCGACATGGCCGTGCTGGGCTGCACAGAGCTGAGCCTCGTTAAAAGGGACGAGCACTTGGGCAAGTTCTTCATCGACAGCACCGAGGTGCTGTGCAGGCACGCGCTGGAAGCGTGCGGGGTGAAGCCGATAGGGTTCTAGCCCTATAGGGTAAAGTGTCCGGGAAAGCGCGTAACTGCGGCGAACGGGCAGAACCCTTCCGGCCATCGCTGCGCTCGGCCACCTTCCCTGAAAGGGGAGGCTTGCGGGGCGTCGGGGACGCCGCCCCCTACAAGGCACGTCATAAACGTAAAAAGCACACCACACAGGTTTGTTTATATAAGGAGAGAAATCACAGATGGATCAGAAAAAATTCTACATTACAACGCCGATCTATTATCCCAGCGATAAGCTGCACATCGGCCATACCTACTGCACCGTCGCTACCGACGCTATGGCCCGCTACAAGCGGCTGCAGGGCTACAACGTCAAGTTCCTGACCGGCACCGACGAGCACGGCCAGAAGATCGAGCTGAAGGCCAAGGAGGCCGGTGTTACGCCGCAGCAGTTCGTCGATAACATCGTCGAGGGCCCCAAGGGCGTCAAGGATCTGTGGAAGCTGATGAACATCAGCTATGACCGCTTCATCCGCACCACCGACGACTACCATGTTGCTGCCATCCAGAAAATCTTCAAGAAGATGTATGAAAAGGGCGACATCTACAAGGGCAAGTATGTCGGCAAGTACTGCACCCCCTGCGAGAGCTTCTGGACCGAGAGCCAGCTCGTCAACGGCTGCTGCCCCGACTGCGGCCGCCCCGTTGTGGACGCCGAGGAGGAGGCCTATTTCTTCCGCCTGTCCAAGTACGCGGACCGCGTGCGTGACCTGCTCGTCAACACGGACTTCCTGCTGCCGCGCTCCCGCGTCAACGAGATGGTCCACAACTTCATTGACCCGGGCCTGGAGGACCTCTGCGTCTCCCGCACGAGCTTCAAGTGGGGCATCCCCGTTGACTTCGACCCCAAACATGTCGTGTACGTCTGGATCGACGCGCTGTTCAACTACACGACGGCGCTCGGCTTCATGAACGACAAATATCCCGACAGCGACTACGAGACCTTCTGGCCTGCCGATGTGCATTTCATCGGCAAGGAAATCGTCCGCTTCCACTCCATCATCTGGCCCGCGATGCTGATGAGCATGGATATGCCCCTGCCCAAGCACGTCTACGGCCACGGCTGGCTGCTGCTGGACGGCGGCAAGATGTCCAAGTCCAAGGGCAACGTCGTTGACCCGTATCTGCTGGCCGAGCGCTACAGCGCCGACGCGCTGCGCTACTTCCTGCTGCGCGACTTCCCGTTCGGCTCTGACGGCAACTTCTCCAACGAGCTGCTCATCAACCGCATCAACATGGATCTGGCCAACGACCTCGGCAACCTGCTGAGCCGCACTACCGCCATGGCCGACAAGTACTTTGGCGGCAATCTGCCCATTGAGCAGGACGAAGGCCCCGAGGACGCCGCGCTGCTCGAGAAGGCCAGGGGTCTGCGTGACCGCTATGAAGCCGACATGGAGGCGTATGCCTTCCAGAATGCGCTGGCTGACGTGTTTGAGGTCATCGACAACGCAAACAAGTATATCGACGCCACCGCGCCGTGGGTGCTGGCCAAGAGCGAGGACTCCAAGCCCCGTCTGGCCCGCGTGCTGTACAATCTGGCCGAGACGCTGCGCATCTGCACCGTCCTGCTGCAGCCGTTCATGCCCACCACCTGCGAGAAGATCTTTGCTCAGCTGAATGTGGAAGCTGACGGCAAGACCTGGGACAGCGCCGCCGCCTTCGGCACGCTGCCCGTCAACGCCACCCTGCACAAGGGCGAGAACATCTTCCCCCGCATCGACGCCGCCAAGGAGCTGGCCGAGCTGGAGGCCCTGGAGGCTGCCCAGAAAGCCGCTGCCCAGGCTGCCAACGCCCCTGCCGAGGAGAAAGAGGAAAAGCCCGCCGAGAGCGGCGCAGCGTCCGCGGAACTCATCGGCGAGCATGAGGAAGAAATCACGTTTGACGACTTCTGCAAGGTCGAGCTGCGCGTGGCCGAGGTCCGCGCCTGCGAGCGCATGAAGGAGAGCAAAAAGCTGCTGCACCTGACCGTGTTCGACGGCGAGCGCGAGCGCTGCATTCTGTCCGGCATTGCCAAGTGGTTTGCGCCGGAGGATCTGATCGGCAAGAAGATCGGCATCGTCGCCAACCTGGCCCCGCGCCCGATGATGAAGGGCAAGTACGTCAGTGAGGGCATGATCTTTGCCGCTGACACCGACGTGGACGGCGGCTGCTCCATCGCGTTCTTCCCCGACAACACCCCCGCGGGCGCACGCATCCACTAAGGTGAAGCATGCAGAAATCTAAACTCGACCAATTCTTTTCCATCCCGGCGGCAGCGGTCCTGATGGCCGTTGTCTGCAATGTGCTGTGGGGCTCGGCGTTTCCGTTCATCAAGCTGGGCTATCGGCTGTTCGCCATTGATTCTGCCGATACCGCGTCGATTTTGTGCTTTGCGGGCGTCCGCTTCATGATAGGCGCGGCGCTGGTCTGGCTGGCCGGTCTGGCGCTGAACCACCGTCCGCTGCCGATGCCGCGCGGCAAAACGCTGGCCTCGGCCTGCGGGCTGGGCCTGTGGCAGACCGCGGCGCAGTATTTCTTCTACTACTCCGCCGTCGCGCTGCTGACCGGCGCTATGGGCGGCATCCTGAACAGCACCCAGAGCTTTATGGGCGTCATTCTGGCGCACTTCCTCTACGGCAATAAGGATCGCCTGACCCCGCGCAAGGCGCTGGGCTGTGCGCTCGGCTTCGGCGGTGTGCTTGTCGCCACGCTGGGCAACCACGGCGGCGGCAGCGTCAAGGGCATGGTCTTTATGCTGATCGCGTCGGTCATCTTTGCGCTGGCCGGGCCGTGGAACAAGGCCGTCACCCAGTACGCGGACAGCTTCTCGGTCAGTGTGCTCAACCTGGGCGTCGGCGGTCTGGCGCTGGCTGTTTTGGGCTTTGCGATGGGCGGCAGCCTGCACCCGCAGAGCGCCGCCGGTATCCCGGTGCTGCTGTTCCTTGCGTTCATCTCGGGCGCGGGGTATGTTATCTGGGCGCTGCTGATGAAGAACAACCCGGTGTCCCGCATCGCGGTGTTCGGCCTCATCATCCCCATTATGAACGTCCTGCTGTCGGCGCTGCTCAACGGTGAGCCGCTGTTTGAGTGGAACTATCTGGCCGCGCTGGTGCTGGTCTGCATTGGCATCTTCCTGGTCAACCGCGCCCCGCAGACGCAGGAGACAAAGGCATGAACAACATTTTTGACACCCACGCGCACTATTCCTCCCGCCAGTTCGACGCAGATCGCGCCGAGCTGCTGACGGCGCTGCCCGCGGGCGGCGTGGTCGGTGTGCTGGAATGTGCCACGCATTCCGGCGATGCTGCGCAGGTTTTGGAGCTGGCGCACGCCGCGCCCTACTTCCACGCCGCGCTGGGCATCCACCCGGAGAGCCTGATCGAAGAGGACGCCGCCACGGTGGCCGTCTACCACGGGGACTGGCGTGCTGAGTTGGCCGCCATGCGCCCGCTGTTTGCGGACAAGGCCGTTGCGGCGGTGGGGGAGATCGGGCTGGACCATCACTGGCCCGTGCCGCGGCAGGAGCAGTACGACCTGTTTGAAGCACAATTGCAGCTTGCCAAGGAGCTCGACCTGCCCGTGTCGGTCCATGACCGCGAGGCCCACGCCGAAATGTACGAGCTGCTGCGCAAATACAAGCCCCGCGGCGCATTGCACTGCTACAGCGGCAGTGCCGACGACGCGGCCTGGCTGGTGGAGCAGGGCATGTACCTGGGCTTTGGCGGCGCCGTGACCTACAAGGGCGCGAAGCGCGCGGCCAGGGTGCTGGCGGCCATCCCGCATGACCGGGCCTTACTGGAAACCGACTGCCCCTACATGGCCCCCGAACCGGTGCGGGGCACCCGCAACGACAGCCGTAACATTGTCCATGTGGCCGCGTACATCGGCACGCTCTGGGATATGGACGCCCAGGCCGTGCTGGACCAGACCGCGGCAAACGCCAGGGCTTGCTTTGGCGTGTAACCTTTTTGGTATATTCGGTATGGCAAAATTCTGTGGGGGCGAGCATTGCCCGCCTCTACATGACAACATGCCGCGTATGTATAAACAAATTTTTCAGGAGTGACTTACTATGAAAGCACGCATCCCTAAGCATCGCGAATTTATCATTGATTTCCCGCAGGATATGGACCAGGCCAAGGCTGACGAGGGCTGGAACAAGCTGAACGAGATCGTCGAGGAGTACAAGAAGGCCCACAACGGCCAGAGCGTCTACTCTGCGACCTTCATTGAGGACTGCGAGCCTGCCGTCAAGAAGCTGCAGGAGGAGTACGGCTTCAAGTACACGATCCAGGAAATCAAGTGATTTGCACCGGCGGACAACTGCGTCCGCCGGTTTTTGGTTTACACGCATGTAGGAGAAGGGGAGGACAAGATGGCCGCAAAGACTGTGATACGCCCGGCGGCGGAGGCGGATATTCCCGCCATTCTCGCGCTGTACCGCCAGCTGGACACCGCTTTGGTTGCGATGCAGCCGGAGTTTTTCTGCGAGGGCCCGCGGGAGGAGGACGAGATCCGTAAGGCCATCCGTGCCGACGACGCGGATTTCCTGCTGGCGGAGCGCGGCGGCGCAGTTGTCGGCTTTGCGCTGGTCGGCTACGCGGGCTGGACGCCGGAGTTCAGCTGCGTTTTGCCCCACCGCTATGCGCGGCTGGAAGATCTGGCCGTGGACGAGGCCGTGCGCGGGCAGGGCGTCGGCAGCGAGCTTTTGGCCGCCGCCAAGCGCTGGGCACGCAACCGGCGCTTGGAGTACTTAGAGCTGAACGTGCTGGCCCAGAACGAGAACGCTATCCGGCTGTATGAGTCGCAGGATTTTGTCGAGGCGACGAAGGTTATGCGGTGTATGCTGTGACAGAGAACGGGTGCCCCCCGGAAGGTGGTTCTTTCTTTTGCCAACAAAAGGAAGAACCAAAGAAAATTGCCGCTGTTTCGACGTGGTGCGGGGTTGTGCGCGTGGGGCCACAGTTGAGCGCAGCGAAACTGGGGAGCGCACAATGATTGCCCCCGCGGGGCAATCAACCGCAAGAGCGTGTTTGCGAAGCAAACTGGCGGCGCTCGTTGTGCGCCGCCAAGCGGGACCCGCGACTTAGGGGCTGCACGCCCCTAAGAACCCCAAAAAGGAAGTCGGAAGGCCCACAGGCTACGCGAACGCAGTATTACTGTTCGCGCTTAACGCCTGTGGGCCTTCCTCCGTTTTAAAACTCGGGAGTTCCCCCGAACCCCCGCAGGGGGGAGGCAAAGGCCCCCTTGTCAAAGGGGGCTGTCACCGTTAGGTGACTGGGGGATTCCGACGGGCTATGCGTTGCAACCCGTTCCCGGGCAACCGCCCGCCAACTGCAAAGGGGCGGGCTGCCGCCCTCCCTCGCCCCTCTCGTCCGCAACCCATTCACGCTACCTCGCCATTGCCACCCCTTTATCCTTTGCATCGTAGGGAGGGGTCTTGACCCCTCCGCCGCCTTCCGGCCAACTCCCGCTAACAGGTAACCCGTAGGGGAGAAATTCATCCCTCCCGCGTACCTTCCGCCGCCGCCAACCTCCGCGGGGCGTCGGGGACGCCGCCCCCTACAGCGGCGACCCGTAAGGCTGCTCATTGCCGTAAATCTCCGCGGCGGCCTGGGGGCAGGCCGCCCTACATCCCACATTACCTCATTCCGCAGCCGCGGCCTCCCGTCCTATCCCACTGCCGTTTAACCACCCATACCAAACAAAAAGCCGGGGCGAACATTTCGTTCGCCCCGGCGGTCTTACTTCTTCGGAGTCATAGCCTCATAACCCTTTTCGTTATTTTTCGGACTGCTTCCGCATCGTCATGGGAATCATCCTATCTTTACGCGAATTTTGTTTGCCCTTTCAAGACCTTAACTAACTGTTCATTGGACTTACCCTCTGGTTCGTTATTTGCTCAAAAGCATTTGTGGAACGGAGTAATGTTTGTTATTAAGATCGTTCTTGGGGTAATGGGTCTGATGCCGAGGACCAAAGCCTCTTAACTCTTGTACATTGGAGTATCTCCTTATGGATCAGGTGAAGTTCAGGTACATCCTGTTCGGCGGAGTGGTGACGGTCATCTCTACCAGCCTTCTTTCATCCTAATCTATATCTCATGCGGGGGTCTGTGTTTTGACGGCCCCTGAGTCTGCTAAATAACTGCTAAGCAACCGTGCATCGCTGTTTTTAAATCTTTTACAAGTTATGACTTGCGGCTTCGGATGCGGTTCTTGCGTTTTCAGCAGGCCCAGGCCCGCCGGTGATGAATGGGATCTTTGAAGTTTGCCATTGGACTTGAGCCTCCTTCCTTACGAAATACTGCCGGCGGCCTTTACAATTTCTTTCCGGTCTCTTCCTTTGCCCTCGTGCTGCTGGATCGGAGTCCCTGAAGTGCTTCCTTTTTCACTCCCCGACTTTGGGCAGCTTGCGGAAAATCTTCTTCAGGATGTCGATCTGTTCACGATGGGACTTTGCTGAAGAGCCTTTTGGAAAGTGGCTTCGCTTGGAGTTCTTATCTCCTTATCTCCGGCTGTTTTCTTTCTGTGACTATACTATACCACAGCCCTAAGGTTTCGTCTATTCGCAGACCGCACAACCTTTATATGCAATATTTGTGCATAATCAGGATTGAATAACACATAGTAAAAGTGATATAATAGATATGTTGGGCGCGTGTACGCCAAAGCAAAGCCGCCGCTTCTTGGAAAAAAGAAGCAGCGGTTTTTCGCTATATTGGCTTCCCCCGAGGGGGAAGCTGTCGGCGGCCCCGCCCGCCGACTGATGAGGGGCAGACTTGCTGTAATTGCCCATGAACGGGTTGCTGAGGCAAACTCGCCCCTCATCCGGCCCAGCGGGGCCACCTTCCCCCAAGGGGGAAGGCTTTAGCTTTACTTTTACATCGTCTCCGGTGCGTTCACCTTGAACATCGTCAGAATGTTGTGGATGACCCCGCGCACGGCCAGGCAGAGCGCGATGCGGCCCTGCTGAACGGCACCCTCGGCATCCAGGATGCGGCAGGCGTTGTAGAAGCGGTGATACGCAGACGCCACGTCGATGCAGTAGCGGGTGATGCGCGCCGGGTCGTACTTCTCGGCGGCGGCGGCGATCTCGGCGGGGAAGGCGGCCAGCAGGCGGATCAGCGCCTGCTCGGCGGGGTCGGTCAGCACGCTGGCGTCCACGGCGTCCGCGCCCTCAAACTTCACGCCCTCGCTCTCTAGCTTTTTCAGCACCGAGCAGATGCGCGCGTGGGCGTACTGCACATAGTAGACCGGGTTCTCGCTGTCGTTGCGCACGGCCAGGTCCAGGTCAAAGTCCAGCGTGGACGAGCTCTCGCGCTGGTTGAAGAAGAACCGTGCGGAATCAATGGGCACCTCGTCCAGCAGGTCGGTCAGGGTGATGGCCTTGCCGGTACGCTTGCTCATGCGCACGGGCTTGCCGTCGCGCATGAGGTTGACCATCTGCATCAGCACGATGTCCAGACGGCTGCCGTCCAGCCCGATAGCGTCCATCGCGCCCTTCATGCGGGCCACATGGCCGTGGTGGTCGGCACCCCAGACATCAATGGCCTTGTCAAAGCCGCGCACGGCCAGCTTGTTGTAGTGGTAGGCAATGTCGGCGGCAAAATAGGTCGGGATGCCGTTGGCGCGGACGAGCACCTCGTCCTTGGCCTCCTCCTCGCTGCCGTCGTCGGTCTTGCGCTTGTTGACGACGCCGTACTTGGCGGCGTACTGGGCGCTGCGGTACATGATCGCGCCGTCCTCGGCCTTGTAGCACGCGCCGGTCTCCAGCAGCTTGTCCACCACGGCCCTGACTGCGCCGGAGCTGTGCAGGTCGCTCTCGTGGAACCAGACGTCGTACTTGATGCGATACTTGCCGAGATCGCGCTGCAAACCGGCAATGTTCTTGGGCAGAGCGTCGGCGACGATGGCCTTTTTCAGCTCGTCAAAGTCCTTGTTGACGTAAGCGTCGCCGTGGACCTCGGCAAACTCCTTGGCGCGGGCGATGATGTCCGCGCCCTGGTAGCACTCCTCGGGCAGCGGGCAGGCGTCCTCGCCCTTGTACAGCTGCAGATAGCGGATGGCCAGGCTCTTGCCGAACTTCTCGATCTGGTTGCCCGCGTCGTTGATGTAGAACTCGCGGGTCACGTCGTAGCCGGCCCAGTCCAGGCAGGCGGCCAGGCCATCGCCCAGTGCGCCGCCGCGGGCGTTGCCCATGTGCATGGGGCCGGTGGGGTTGGCGGAGACGAACTCGACGTTATACTTCTTGCCTGCGCCCGCGTCGGTGCGGCCATATTCAGGGTTGGCGACAGCGGCGCGCACGACGCTGGTGAACCAGTCCTGGCCCAGGAACAGGTTGATGAAGCCGGGGCCGGCGACCTCAAAGCGGTCAAACAGGCTGCCGTCCAGCTGCAATTTTGCGGTAATGGCTTCTGCGATCTGGCGCGGTGCCTTGTGGAAGGCGCGCGCACCGGCCATGGCTACGTTGGACGCAATATCGCCGTTTTTGACGTCAGCCGGGATCTCGACGATGAAGTCGGGCAGTGCGGCCTCGGGCAGGGTGCCGTCGGCGACAGCCGCCTTGACGGCGTCGGTCAGCAGCGTGCGCGCCTGTGCCAGCGCCGCCGCCCGCGGGTTGTAGTTTTTATAATCCATGATGAACCTCCTGTGGGGGATTTTCTATTGCAATAACGCGGTTGAGGGCCGGACATATCCGGCCCCTGCAGGGAAGCAAATTTTTACGCCTCCGGCAGTTTATCCACCGTAATATCGACTAAGTTCCGGCTGATGAAGCTCTCGGCGCCGGAATCAAGGGTGTAGCTGAATTTCAGCCTGCCGCCGTTCTCGTCGAGCCGCTGCTCAATGACGTCGGCGGCCACGCCCAGACTGACCGAGCCGTAGCCGGTCTCGTAATGGCAGAGATGGCGCGTGCCCTTCTCGATGATGAGTTGGCTCGACTGTTTGCCGAACCGCAGCATCGAGACCTTGCGCGCGTCCTCGGCCACCTTGACCGTCGTTGTGCAGCCCTCATAGCCGGTGGTCTCGGTCTCCTTGTAGACAATATAGTAGGCACCGTCCTTGTGGACGAGCGAGCCGCGGGTCATCAGCTCCACGGTATCCGTGTCGCCCCGCTGCTCCATCGTGCCCTTGATGGTGATCAGATAGTTTTCTTCCATGGTGTACCTCTACGCTAAAGCCTTCCCCCTCGGGGACAGACTCCCCCGATACGGGGGAGGTGGCGCGCAGCGCCAGAAGGGGTGCGGTGGCCCGCAGGGCCGGATGAGGGGCGACCTTCCGTCATTGCTCGGTAAATGGGCGGCCACGGCAACCCGCCCCTCATCAGTCACCTTCGGTGACAGCTTCCCCCCCATGGGGGAAGCCTCGGCTAAAAGCCTTCCCCCTCGGGGGAAGGTGGCCCGCAGGGCCGGATGAGGGGCGACCTTGCCATTACTGCCTGTAAATGGGTAATGCCCGGAAACTTCGCCCTCATCAGTCACCTTCGGTGACTGCTTCCCCTAGTACGTCTCAATCGCGATTCTTTCCACCGTTCCGCCGGCGTACTCGCCAAGAAACGTGTGTGCCAATTCGTCAAAATTGTCGGGGGTGTCGCTGACAAAATACCGCGCGGTGCCGCCTGTTTTTTTGCCGTTCAGCAGCCCTAAATCGTCCAGCGCCGCCGCGGCGGCCTGCGCCGTGACCTTGCCGGAATCGACAAGATGCACCTCGTCGCCCATAAAGTCCCCGATCATCTTTTTCAACAGGGGATAGTGGGTGCAGCCCAAAATCAGCGTGTCAACGCCCGCGTCCTTCAGCTCCTGCAGATACTCCGCAATGATCAGCTTTGTGACCGGGTTGCCGTCGTTGAAATAGCCGTTCTCGACCAGCGGCACAAACATCGGGCAGGCGCGGGCAAAAATCTGCACGTCGGGCATCATGTCGCGAATGATGGCGGCATACGACCCGCTGCGCACCGTGGCCGCTGTGCCGATGATGCCGATTTTGCGGTTCCGCGTCGCGTCCACCGCCGCGCGGGCCGTGGCACCTACAACGCCGGTAAACGGCACGGGCAGCCTGGCGGCCTCCTCCGGCGGATAGGTCGAGGACACCGTGCCGCAGGCGGCAATGATAAATTTCACGTCCTTCTGCAATAAAAAGCGGATGTCCTGCCGCGCGTACTGGACAATGATGTCCCGCCCGCGGCTGCCGTAGGGCACGCGGCCCGTGTCACCGAAGTAGACGATGTCCTCGCCGGGCAGCACGCGGCGCAGCTGACGCACGGCGGTCAGCCCGCCCAGGCCGCTGTCAAACACGCCGATGGGCCGTGTGTCCATCAGTAGGCCCCCTTCCGGCGGTGGACGGCCAGCGTCAGCAGCTTGTCGACCAGCGCAGGATAGCTGTAGCCCTCGTGCTCCATCAGCTTGGGGTACATGCTGATGGACGTAAAGCCCGGCAGGGTGTTCAGCTCATTGCAGAGCACCCGCCCGGTGCCGCGCGCAACGAAGAAGTCGCAGCGGGACAGGCCGGAGCAGCCCAGCGCCAGATACGCCTTGCGGGCCTCGGCGCGGACCTCGTCGAGCTTTTCCTCGCTCAGATGCGCGGGGATGACGGTCTGGGACACGCCGTTTTTGTACTTGTCGTCGTAGGTGTAGAACTCGGCCCCGGCCAGGATCTCGCCCGGGCGGGTCGTGGAGACGGTGGACGGGTCATCGGGGTTGCCGATGGCGGCGCACTCGACCTCCTGCGCGTCCACGAACTCCTCAAACACGACCTTGTCGTCCTCGCGCAGGGCGATTTCGACGCCCTTTTCCAGCGCGGCGCGGTCCGCAGCCTTGGAGATGCCGACGCTGGACCCCGCGTTGGCGGGCTTGACGAAGATGGGGTAGCCGAGCTTTGCCTCGATGCCGTCCAGCACCACAGGGCCGTTCAGCTCCAGATCGGCGCGGCTGGCGGCGACCCACTTGCAGTGGGGGACCCCGGCGGCGTCCATCAGGGCGTTGGCGACGGCCTTATCCATGCAGACGGCGCTGCCCAGCACGCCGCAGCCCACATAGGGGATGCGGGCCAGCTCAAACAGGCCCTGGATCGTGCCGTCCTCGCCGTTTTTGCCGTGCATGACGGGTGCGCAGATGTCAATGTGCACCAGCTCCGCCCTGCCGTCCTTCAGCAGCCAGATGCCGTGGTCCTTCCGGTCCGGGCTGAGCACGCAGGGCGTGCAGTCGCCCTGCTCCCAGCTGCCGTCGGCCATAGTCTCGGGCGTGGGGCGGCAGGCCAGCCAGCGGCCATCCTTCGTGATGCCCACGGGGAAAACCTCATATTTGTCCGCGCAGGGCTCCTGACCCAGTGCGCGCAGCCAGGCCGAGGCCGACACGCAGCTGACGTCATGTTCACTGGAAACGCCGCCGAAGAACAGTGCGACGCGCAGCTTGGAATTTGTATTCATCAAAAAGACTCCCTTTGTTCAATGTGGCCGTGCCCTTTGGGCACACTACAAGTCTTCAGCTTATTATCATAACATATTATGCGTGCGTTGGCTAGATTATTTTTGGAAAATTTCTGAACCGGGAACAGAAGTCCGTAGGGGCCGGGCATGCCCGGCCCGCAGCCTTGCCATTACCGCCCGTTTATCCTTTACATTGTAGGGAGGGGTCTTGCCCCCTCCGCTGCCTTCCGGCAAACTACCGCTAACGGATAACCCGTAGGGGAAAAAATTCATCCCTCCCGCGCACCTTCCGCCGCCGCCAACCTCCGCGGAGCGTCGGGGACGCCGCCCCCTACAGCGGCGATCCGCATGGCTTCTCATTGCCGCCAACCTCCCCGGCGGCCTGGGGGCAGGCCGCCCTACATCCCAATTTATCACAGCTCGCAGGGCGGGGGGAGGCCTCACCACGCCGCAACTCTCCCCCAAAAACAAAAAACCGGCCCGCCACACCCGGCGGGTCGGTCAGTCGTCCAACCTGATTTTATAACGCTTGATCAACGCGGCCTGGTCAAGCAAAAAACGCTTCTGGCTGGGGGTGAAGCTGCGGTAACACGTCAAAAGCTGGCGCTCGTCATCGACGGCGGGGGTCTCGTGCCCCAGCAGATAGTCAATGCTCACGCCAAAATAATCCGCGATCCGCCGCAGCGTGTCATAGTCCGGCTCACGGATGCCCTGTGTGTAGTTGCTCAACGTGGACGCACTAAGGCACAGCTTGGGTGCAAGGTCTTTGAGCTTGATTTCCTCGCAATCAATTAGATAGCGTAATCTTTCATTAAAGTTCATAAAAAGTGCCCGATTTCCTATAAATTCTAAGCTAGAGAATAGCAAAAAAACACAAAACGGGTTTTTACAGCACGTTTTGGCTTGACAAAACACGAACTGTGTTATAAAATGACAATATGAAATGCCGATGAGGTCTTGAAGTGTCGGCACAAAGACAAACAACTGGAGGAAAACAAGATGTTCAAAAAACTGAAAGACAAAAAGGGCTTCACCTTGTAGAGCTTATAGTCGTTCTGGTAATCCTGGCCATCCTGGCCGCTCTGCTCATCCCCGCACTGACCGGCTACATCGACAAGGCCAACTATGAAAAGGTCATCGCTAGCACCCGTCAGGTCGTTATGGCTGCCCAGACCGATACGTCTGAGGCTTATGCAAGCATTGAGGGCGGCAAGTTTACTGTCCTCACCCTGAGCAAGGATTCTACTCCTAAGTTGGGTGATGTTGTGAAATTGGCTGAAGTTGGTACGGTTGATGATAAAGGCGAGATTACCTACAAAAATGGTATCACTAATGTTACGGTTACGATTACCGATAACGGCCATGTTTCTCAGGTTACTGTTACGCAGAATGGCTTTAAATGCACCTACGATGAGAACACTTCTACTGTTACCAATCCTCTTTACAAGAGCGGCAACTATGCAGTTGAGAAGGTCGCTGCTACTGCCGGTAAATAATAAATGCTAATTCTCCCACCACCTCCCGTGGTGGGATTTTTTATTGCCGCCTACCTTATTATACCCGCCGCAGCGCTGCCGGGAGATTTGTAGGGAGCGGTCTTGACCGCTCCGCAGGCCGTCAAAAAATTGCATCTCTGCCTTATTGCGTGTGTAGGGGCGACCATTGGTCGCCCGCCCACTTACCGCCGCAACGCATTTTCCGGGACGGTTTTCTTGCAAGGCAAACGGGCACGGGCGAGCAAAGCTCGCCCCTACAAGCGTTTTTCGGCAGTTCCGCGGAGGGGGCAAGACCCCTCCCTACAGAGCAAAAGGAAAAATCCGCATCAAAGGAAACGTGCCCGGGAGAGATAAATCCCGCCCCTGCGCACAAGAGGCAAAGCTGCAATAACGGCAAAGCTGCGGGCCGGGCGCTTGGCGGCGCACAACGAGCGCCGCCAGTTTGCAAGCAAACTCGCTCGTGCGGTTGTTTGCCCCGCAGGGGCAAACATTGTTCGCTCCACGCTCACAACCCCGCAATGCCCGGCCCCTACGCCTCTGTATGCCTTAACGCCTTTCACTCCTATCTCCTAAACTCCTCACTCTTTTCAGGTGCTCACCATGCCCCAAACTCCAAAGCTGTCTCCACAACAAAAGGTCGCGCTTGTGGAAAAAATCAAAGCAGGCGAGATCAGCCGCCAGGCCGCGGCGCAAAGCGTCGGCGTCAGCAACACCACCGTGCGCCAATGGCTGCGCATCTATGAATCCGAGGGTGCAGACGGCCTTGCACCCCGGGAAAAGTCCCGCCACCTTACCGCCGAGGAAAAGCAGGCCGCCGTGGCGGAGTACCTCGCGGGCGGGGTCTCGCTGTTTGACGTCTGCAAAAAGTACGGCATCCGCAGCCCGCAAAACCTGCAAAAACTCGTGGAAAAGGCGCAGGCGGGCGGCGAGCTGCGCGGCTACCACGGCGCGTCCCGCCACAGGGGCGGCGCGTACACCACCGCCGCGGACCGGGAAAAGATCGTGCGGGAATGCCTGGCCAACGGCTGCGATTACGGCGCAGCTGCGTTAAAATATAACGTCGATTACAAGGCGCTGGTGCATTGGGTGGGGCAGTACCGTGCGGGCGCGGCCCTGCACGACGCCCGCCACAGCAGCGAGGGCACAAGCCGCGCCAAGGGCCGCGCCCGCACCGTGCCGCCGATGCAGCGGATGGTCATGGTGCTGGACTGTCTGGAAAACCGGAAAAATTACGGCGCTATGGCGCAGAAATACGCGATAGCCTACCACCAGATCTACCGCTGGGTGCAGCGCTATCTGCAGGACGGCTGGCTCGGCATGAATGACCGCCGCGGCCCCGCCGACGACCCCGACCCGGCGGGGGAGTGGGGGAAGATCGCCCCCGCCGGTGAGGCCGACGCGGAGCTGTGGGTAGCCAAATGCAAAGGCGTACCGGAGGCTTTGCCCGCCATGCTGCGCCGCGCCGGGTATAGCTGGATGATGATTGCAAAAATTTTGTTTGATCTGGCGAGGATGTGAACCCCCAAGCCTTCCCCCGCGGGGGAAGGTGGCCCCGCAGGGCCGGATGAGGGGAGAGCTT
>OJRN01000354.1_pt1 | contig 25549 bp, 20 predicted proteins | sample 1599211 | NCBI WGS metagenome assembly OJRN01 (sample SAMN03922532, study PRJEB24848) | human gut metagenome | isolation source: stool sample | host: Homo sapiens | place: Germany | collected 2010-05
CCGCCGCCCCGCCCGCCGATGGTCTTGCAGGTCAGGGCAAAGCCCAGTTCTTTTTCGGCGTGCTGCACAAGCCGCAGCGCCTTGGAGTAGGAAAGCCCCATCTGCGCCGCTGCGCTGCGCAGCGAGCCGGTCTCCTCGATCAGATGGAGCAGGCGGCAGGGCCCCTCGCCAAAAAAGCGCTCGCCTGCGTCATCGCAGAGCATCACGCGCAAAGCAGGTTTCATGGTATCACCTCACAGCGGCAGCAGGGCCAGACGGCGTCGGCCCCGGCAGTCGGTAACGGGCAGCAGCTCCAGCGGGCCGTACACGGCGGCAAGGGCTGCCTGCAGCACGGCAGGCGGGTCGGTTCTGGGGTGCAGTACCGCCGCGACCCCGCCGCCCTGCAATACCACCAGCATATCACAGCTGTCCAGCGCCAGCGCGGGGTCGTGCAGGCAGACCAGCGCGGTCTTGCCGCCGGTGTGGACCAGCTGCGCCAGCAGCGCGGTCATCCGGCTGCGGTTCGCAAGGTCAAGCGCACTGTCCGGCTCGTCCAGCAAAAGCAGCGGCGCATCCTCGGCAATCGTGCGCGCCAGAATACAGAGCTGCTTCTCGCCGCCGCTCAGCGTCAGGTAGTCCTGCCCGGCCTTGTCGGCCAGGCCTACGGTGCGCAGGGCCTCGTCCGCAGCGGCGCGCATGGCGGCGGTGGGGCTTTGCAGGACCCCCAGCCGCGGGTTGAAGCCCATAAGCACGACCTCCCGCGCCGAGAGCGAGACCGAGATGCCGCTCTGCTGCGGGATATAGCTGACGGTCTGCGCAAGCCTGCGGGTGGACAGGCTCTCCAGCGGGACGCCGTCCAGAAGGCACTGCCCGGTGTGGGGCAGCAGCCCGGCAGCCGCCTTGAGCAGCGTGGTCTTGCCGCTGCCGTTTACCCCCAGCAGCCCGATCAGCTGCCCGGACACCGGGACAGAAAAGCTGACCCCTTGCAGCACGGCCGCTGTGCCGTACCGTACGGTGAGGTCCTGCACGCAAAGCCCCACGGGCGGGGGCGTGGTTTGTGGCATCATGACGCATCCCTCCCCGGCCACAGGATCAGATAAAGCAGAAACGGCACGCCCAGCAGCGAGGTAAAGATGCTGACCGGCAGCTCAGTGGAGGCAGCCGTCTTGGCCAGCGTGTCGGCTGCCAGCAGCAGGGCGCTGCCCAGCAGCCCGCTCAGCAGGCAGGCTGAGCGCCGGTTGTGCCCCGCCAGCAGCCGGGCGCTGTGGGGGGCCAGCAGCCCGACAAAGCTGATAAGCCCTGTCACGCTGACAACGGCGGCAACCGTCATGGTGGCAAGCGTCAGCAGCAGCAGGCGCATCGCACCCACCCGCACGCCGAGCAGCCGGGCCTCGCCCTCCTCAATCGAGAGCAGCAGCGCCTGCCGGTGCAGCGCAAAGATCGCTGCGCAGCAGACCAGCACAACTGGCACCGGGAACCACACCCGGCTGCGGGTCACGGCGGCCAGACTGCCCATGATCCAATACTCGATGCTGGCCAGCTCCTTCTCGGGGTCGGCGGTCAGCTTGAGCAGCATCAGCAGCGTCTGGGCCAGCGCGTGGACGGCGATGCCCGCCAGCACCAGCGACATTTTGCTGCGCCCCGGCGCGGCAGCGGCCAGCCCCAGCGAGAGGAACACCGCCGCCAGCCCGCCCGCAAAGGCACAGACCGTGGTGGACAGCGCCCCTGACGAAACGAACAGGATGGCGAACGCCGCGCCGACACTGGCCCCCGAGGAAACGCCGATGATGTCGGGGCTTGCCAGCGGGTTGCGGAATACGGTCTGGTAGACAAAGCCGGCCACCCCAAGTCCAAAGCCGCCGATCAGCGCCATAACGGCGCGGGGCAGCCGCAGCACGGTGAAGGTGCGCACCGCCATGGCATCGCCGGCCAGCAGCGCCGCCGGTGTTATGGGGTAGCGGCCCAGCGCAAGGGCCGCACCAAAAGTCATAAAAACGCAGAGCGCTGCGCCCAGAAGGCACAGCGCCGTGCGCTTGCGGTTATTCATAGGAGGCAGGGGTGAAGCCGTAGTAGGTCGTGTAGAATGTATCGGCGCAGTCATGGTAGAACTGCTCGCTTACCTGCTCGGGATGCAGCACGCTGCCCAGATAGACGCTGCCCAGGAAGCTGCCGGGCACGGGGGAGTCCACAGACTCGATGGCGTGGGGCAGTTGGTAGACATGGCCCTCCCTGACGGCGGTGCAGTCGGCCAGTGCGGCATCGTTCAGGACGGAATCGACATCATAGTCGGCATCGGACGCCAGAATGATGTAGTCGGGATCCCAGTCCAGCACCTGCTCATAGGAGACCTCGGCCCAGTAGGTGTCCTCAACACTGGCGGCAGCGTTGAGACCGCCGGCGTTCTCGATCATATAGTTCTGGTACATGGCGGGGCCGGCGGTCTGCAGCACAGAGCTGTTGCCGGCCATGTAGACGGTGGGGGCCTCGGCATCGCCGATGGCCTCGTGCAGGCTGAGCAGGTTGTCCTCAATCGCGGACTTCAGCTCCTCACCGCGGGCAACGGTGTTGGTGGCCTGAGCCAGCAGGTCGATGGCACCGTACAACTTGTCCTGATCCTCCGGCTTGACGGCCAGCACGGTCAGGCCCAGCTCCTCCATCTGGGGGATGGAATCCTTCAGCTTGGCGGGCACGATGACAAGGTCGGGGGTCAGCGCGGCGCAGCCCTCAAGGTCAAACTCCTTGGCGGTGCCGATGCTGGGCAGGCTCTGCAGCTCGGGGGCGGAGAGGCTGTAGATCGTGCGCTTGTCGGCCTTGGCCTCGACGCCGACCAGCTCGTCCTGCAGGCCGAGGGCAATGAGCAGGCTGGTGGAGATGTAGTAGCCGCTGGCCAGCGTCTTGGGCTCGGTCTCGATGGTGACCTCGCGGCCAAGCTGGTCGGTGACGGTCAGCGGGTAGGTGACGGCGGTCTCGGCAGCGGGTTCAACGGCAGCCTCCTCGGGGCTGGCGGTGACCTCGGGTGCAGCGGTGGCAGAGGCGGCTGCCTCGCTGCTTACGGCGGCGGTGCTGCCGCAGGCGGTCAGCGCCATGGCGGCGGCCAGCAGCAGGGCGGTCATTTTGGTCATTTTCATGGATCTTTTTCCCTCATGCAATAAAAAATATCGTTGTATTTTTAAAACAACAACGGTATTATACCAGATTTTATGGTAGAATAAAAGTACCTATCCACGAAAAGTGTGATTTTTTCGCCCAAAACAGAAAAAACGGAGATTGACCCATGATGACGATACGCGAATATGCCCGCCCCGCCACGCTGGAGGAGGCATGGCAGCTGAACCAGAAAAAGCCCAACCGCGTGCTGGGCGGTATGCTCTGGCTCAAGATGGAAAAGATCAATGTCGGCACGGCCATCGACCTGTCGGCTTTGGGGCTGGATACGATTGAGGAGACTGACACCGAGATCATCATCGGTGCTATGGCAACGCTGCGCGATCTGGAAACGAACGCCGCCCTGAACGCCTACACCGCGGGGGCTGTGCGGGAGGCTGTGCGCCACATTGTCGGCGTGCAGTTCCGCAACTGCGCCACGGTGGGCGGCAGCATCTATGGCCGGTTCGGCTTTTCCGATGTGCTGACGCTGTTTTTGGCGCTGGACTGCGAGGTCGAACTGTACAGGGCGGGCCGGATGCCGCTGGCGCAGTTTGCCGCGATGCCCTATGACCGCGATATTCTGACCCACATCTGCCTGCGCAAGACGCCGGGGCTGAAGGTGCAGTACCAGTCGGTGCGCGCTACCCAGACCGATTTCCCGATCCTGACCTGTGCAGCCGCCCGCACGGCGCAGGGGCAGTACCGCTTTGCCATCGGCGCGCGCCCGATGAAGGCTGTGCTTGTCACGCCGGACTGCGACCCGGCGCAGCTGCCCGCCGCCGTGCAGGCAGCCGTCAAGACCGGCAGCAACCTGCGCGGCAGTGCCGAGTACCGCACCCACCTGACCGGCGTGCTGGTCCGGCGTGCCGTGGCCGCGCTGGAAAATTGACGGAGGTATACCATGCAGATCACATTTACCTTAAATCATAAAAAAGTCACCGCCGAAATCGCGGCTGACACCGTGCTGCTGGACCTTGTGCGCAGCCTCGGCTGCAAGAGCGTCAAGCGCGGCTGCGAGACCGCCAACTGCGGCCTTTGCACGGTCTTTCTCGATGAAAAGCCGGTGCTGTCCTGCTCGGTGCTGGCGGCGCGGGTCAACGGCCGCAGCGTCACCACGCTGGAGGGGCTGCAGGAGGAGGCTGCCGAGTTCGGCGCCTTTATCGCCGATCAGGGTGCGGAGCAGTGCGGCTTCTGCAACCCGGGCTTTATTATGAACGCGCTGGCGCTTTTCCGGGAAAACCCCGACCCCGGCGAGGACGAGATCAAGGAGTATCTGGCCGGCAACCTCTGCCGCTGCTCCGGCTATGAGGGCCAGCTGCGGGGCATTTTGAACTTTTTAGCGTGGAAAAAGGGGAAGGAGGCTGCCCAATGAAAACCGTGAACCAATCCATGCGCAAAAAGGACGCTATGCAGCTTGTGACCGGCCAGCCCGTCTACATGGATGATGTCATCCCGCAGGACTGCCTGATCGTAAAGCTGCTGCGCTCCCCCCATGCCAACGCTATCGTGCAGGAGATCGACACGAGCCGTGCCCTGCTGGTGCCGGGCATCGAGGCGATCTACACATGGAAGGATGTGGACCAGCAGGGCCGCCGCTACACCCAGGCGGGCCAGACCTACCCCGAGCCGAGCCCCTATGACCGGCTTGTCATTGACCGCCATGTCCGCTTTGCGGGGGATGTTGTCGCAATTTTGGCCGGCAAGGATGAAAAATGTGTTGATAAGGCGATGAAGCTCATCAAGGTCAGGTATGAGGTCCTGCCCGCCGTGCTGGACTACCACACGGCGCTGGACAACCCCGTACTTGTCCACCCGGAGGAAAACTGGGAGTCGCTGGCACCGGTCGGGGCCGACAACAAGCGCAACCTCTGCGCCCACGATGAGAGCGGGGCGGGCGATATTGAGGCGGTGCTGGCGGGGTGCGATGTCGTCATCGACCATACATACCACACCCGCGCCTGCCAGCAGGCCATGATGGAGACCTTCCGCACCTACTGCAGCATAGATGCCTACGGGCGGCTGAATGTCCTCAGCTCGACCCAGATCGTTTTCCACTGCCGCCGGATTCTGGCCAATGCGCTGCACATCCCCAAGTCGATGATCCGGGTGGCCAAGCCCCGCATCGGCGGCGGCTTCGGCGCCAAGCAGACCTCGGTCTGCGAGGTCTACCCTGCCTTTGTGACATGGAAAACCAAAAAGCCCAGCAAGATCATCTTCAGCCGGTACGAGAGCCAGATCGCCTCCACCCCGCGCCATGAGATGGAGCTGCATGTCCGCCTTGGTGCGACAAAGGACGGCATCGTCAGGGGCATCGACCTCTACACCCTGTCCAACACCGGTGCTTACGGCGAGCATGGGCCTACAACGGTGGGCCTGTCCGGCCACAAATCCATCCCGCTCTACGGCAAGGCCGAGGCATTCCGCTTTGTCAGCGATGTCGTCTACACGAACCACATGTCCGCGGGCGCTTACCGCGGCTACGGTGCGACGCAGGGCCTGTTTGCGGTGGAGTCCGCCGTCAATGAGCTGGCCGACAAGCTGGGCATCGACCCGTTTGTGATCCGCCAGCGCAACATCGTCCATGAGGGCGATGTGATGCCCGCCTACTACGGGCAGGTCAACACCAGCTGCGCGCTGGACCGCTGCCTGCAGGCCGTGCATGACAACATCGGCTGGGACGAAAAATACTCCGTGCGCGACATGGGCAACGGCAAGGTGCGCGCCGTGGGCATGGGCATGGCGATGCAGGGCTCCGGCATCACGAGCGTGGATGTGGGCAGCGCCAGCCTGAAGATCAACGATGACGGGTTCTATACCCTCTCAATCGGTGCAGCCGACATGGGCACCGGCTGCGACACGATTCTGGCGCAGATTGCCGCCGAGGTGCTGGACTGCCCGCTCGACAATGTGACGGTCCTCGGCGCGGACACCGATTCCTCGCCCTACGATTCCGGCTCCTACGCATCCAGCACGACCTATGTCACCGGCAAGGCGGTTGAGCAGTGCGCCGAGCAGCTCAAGCAGAAGATCTGTCAGGTCGGCGCGGGGCTGCTGGGCCTTGATGAGCGCGCGGTTGTCTTTGCGGGCGATGCCGTGACAAGCGAGGACGGCACGCAGCGCGCCACGCTGGCGCAGATCGCCGCAGCCTCCCAGTGCGGCAGCAATACGGCGCTGGAGGCAGTTGTGACCCACAGCTCGGAGATCTCGCCCCCGCCGTTCATGGTGGGCGCTGCCGAGGTCGAGGTCGATCTGGAAACCGGCGAGGCGCAGGTCATCCGCTATGAGGCAGCCGTTGACTGCGGCACACCGGTCAACCCGAACCTTGCGCGGGTGCAGGCCGAGGGCGGTATCCTGCAGGGCATCGGCATGGCGCTGACCGAGAATGTCACCTACGATGACCGCGGCATGCCGCAGGAAAACTCGCTGATGCAGTACAAGATCCCGGCGCGCAACGACATCGGGCATATCCATGTCGTATTTGAGAGCAGCTACGAGGGCACCGGCCCCTTCGGTGCCAAGAGCATCGGCGAGGTGGTCATCAACACCCCGCTGCCCGCCGTGGCCGACGCGATCTACCACGCCACCCACAAGCGGTTCTATGAGCTGCCCATCACCCGCGAGCAGATCGCGCTGGCCGGGCAGTAAAAGGCAGGGAACGGCGGAAAAGACCCTCTGCGGGGGATAAAAAAATTGCAAGCCGGCAGATCGCCGGCTTGCAATTTTTTTTCAGGCTGCAAAAAAACTCTTGTAGAGGCGGGCATTGCTCGTCCGTGCCCGTTTGTCTGTGAAAAACCTTCCCGAAAAACGCGCTGCTGCGCCAAGCCGTCGGGCGGTCAATGGCCGCCCCTACACATTCAACAGGCCAGGAATGTGATTTTTTGGAGGAAAGAAATCCGTCAAAGCAGCTTGCTGCCCAGCGCCTGGCTGGTGCGGGAGAGCGAGAGGTTGGCAAGCTCCTGATTGTCAAGGGTGTAGCGCAGGATCAGCACATTCATATTTCTCAGTGAGACCAATGCTGTACATTTATTTGAGCGGTGCAAGTCAGAATCCGTTTCACGAATTTGCCCCCAAAACTGCCCCCAAAAGGGTTTGGAACGGGTCAGCACGATGCAGCACTCTTTTGTACACATGGGACAAAACCCATTCCGAGCCTTGGTACACAACACCACCAAACCCAACAAAACAGCACTGTAACGCACAAATTTTAGATTTCTCATAACCCGGAGGTCGCAGGTTCAAGTCCTGTCTCCGCAACCAACAAAAGCTCGTTGAAACGACAAGTTTCAACGAGCTTTTTTCTACCTTATGGCAAAAGTGGTAACAAGCTGGTAACTTTAACCCCAAAATGACCCCAAAACGGCAAAACGACTGCGCCCGGACGATTGAACTTTTCAACCGTCCGGGCGCTTTTTGTGGATAAATCTTGCGCAGCCGGCAGGTAAAAACAGGAGCGGTCAGCGTTCCATTTTGTGGGAGTGCTTGATTAGCTCTCGCTGCAGCTCCAGTTGTTTCTCCACGCCTTTTACAGCTGTTATGATTTTGTGTGTATGCCACTAAAAAAATAGGCGGGTTGCTTTTGCAAGCGGTTTGCCTGTTGGTGTGGCAATGCATTTACATAATAGAGAACTAGGGGAAAAGTACAATTAAATTTTAGAGTGGATACGTAAAATTATCTGTAAAACAATACAGAAATTATGCTTTTTTGTGCATAGGGTCTAATTTTAAACCTGCATATTTGTGCAAGTTTTATGATTCTGTGGGCTGGCATCCCTACAGATAGTTTGTTATAATGGCGATGCTGTATAATTCGGGGAGGAGATAGCCGTGTTCGAAATCTCTGATGCGGATTGCGCGGCGCTGCCATATAGCTTTAACAGATTCTGACACACAGCGAGGATATCGCCTGAAAATGGAAAGACAATCAAAGGAAACACAGTCAACCCCTTTATTTACAACAGGGGCGCTGTTTGCACTGATTTGGCCCATGCTGATGGAGCAGTTTCTCAGCATTACTATGGGCATGGCGGATACCTTTATGGTTTCCGGCGTGGGAGAGGCGGCTGTTTCCAGTGTCAGTCTGGTGGACAGTATCAATGTGCTGGTAACGCAGTTATTTGCTGCGCTGACGGGTGGCGGAGCCATTATCACAAGCCAGTATCTGGGGCGCAGGGACAGAGAAAGCGCAGCGCGCAGTGCGGCGCAATTGTACACGGTTTCTATGACTGCAACGTTGACGCTGATGGTGGTAGTTCTGGTGTTGCATCGGCCGATTCTACGGCTGGTGTTTGGTGCGATAGATGCCGATGTCATGCGTATGTGCGAAACATATTTTATCATCACGGCTGTTTCGTATCCGTTTATCGGACTGTATAATGCAGGCACCGCGTTGTTCCGGGTACAAGGCAACAGCCGTATCAGTATGTTTGCCAGTCTGGTGATGAGCGCAATCAACATTGCGGGCAATGCGGTGCTTATCTATGGCCTGAAGATAGGAGTGTTGGGCGCGGCAACTGCTACGTTGACCGGACGCATTTTTGCGGCTGTATGGGTTTATACCCGGCAACAACACAGCGATAACCCGTTGCGCATTACAGAATTCGCCCTACTTCGCCCACAGAAGAATTTGATTTGTAGGATTCTGGGGCTGGGCGTGCCCTCCGGGTTGGAAAACAGTATGTTTCAGATTGGCAAGCTCTGCGTCAGCAGTCTGGTTTCCACGCTGGGTACGGCGGCCATTGCGGCCAACGCTGTGGCAAACACGGTCAGCAGTATTTCTACCCTGCCGGGCACGACCATCAGCATTGCAATGACCCCGGTAGTGGGGCGCTGTCTGGGGGCCGGGAACAAAAAACAGGCGCATCGTTATGCACGTCTGCTCATGCTGGTGGCCTGCGGTGGGCTGGCGGTGTTCAATTTGGTTCTGTACGCGGTGATTCCCGAAATCACCCAACTGTTTTCGCTTTCGGCGGCCGCTACGGAAAGCTGTATACAGGTTGTGCGGGCGTTCAATATCGTCAGCGTTTTTTCTGGGGAACCAGCTTTACACTGCCGAACACCCTGCGCAGCGGCGGCGACGCCCGTTTTACGATGGCAGTCAGCATTCTGAGTATGTGGCTGTTCCGCGTGGTTTGCAGTTATGTGCTGGTGCTGGGCTTTCATGCAGGATTGCTGGGCGTCTGGATTGGTATGTTCATTGACTGGACCTGCCGCAGTATCTGTTTTGTGGTGCGCTTCAAGAGTGGCCGCTGGACAGAACATAAAGTGATTTGAAATCAGAGGGTAACAGCATGAAATTTTTCAGTCTTGAAAATTCTGTCTGGAAATTTATCGGTAATCTGGCAGATTTTTTTATCCTGTCCTGCCTGTGGTATCTGTGCAGCCTGCCGGTTGTCACGGCGGGGGCGGCGGCCAGCGCCGTCTACTATGTGACGCTCAAGATGAGCCGCGATCAGGAGGGAGAACTTGTCCGGTCGTTTTTCAAGTCCTTCCGGCAGAACCTCAAGCCCGGATGCCTTCTGGGCGTGGGGTATCTGGCAGCGGCGGTTGTGCTGGGGCTGGACATCGTCATCTGTCTGCAGCAAAGCTCGGTACTGGCGGGGGCCATGTTCTTTACCAGTGCGGTACTGCTGGCCTGTGCGGCGCTGTTTGCCACAATGACCTTCCCGCTGCTTGCCCGGTGCGACAACACCCCCGGCGCGCTCTTTAAAATGGGCGTTGCGCTGACGCTGCGCAATCTGCTGCCGGTGCTGTCGGCGCTGGTGGTCAATGTGGCCTTCTTCGCTGTGGGTATCTTTGTGTTCTGGCCGGTGCTGCTGGTGGCGCCGGGGCTGGCTGCCTACTGCAATGCCTTTATCTTCAACCGCATTTTTGACAAATACGGGCTGTCCTTGTAAAATGTACGAAAAAGGGGAGCGCGCCGGCGGGCGTGCTCCCGCTTTTCTTTTGGATCAGTCGGTGCGCAGGTGAGGGTGGACGGGCAGCCCGGATTTTTTGCGGTACTCCCGCGGGGAAATGCCGACATCCGCCTTGAAAACATCCTTGAAATAGTTACTGCTGCCAAAACCGCACAGCATGGCGATCTTCGTCACGGTGTTGTCGGTCGTGCAGAGCATCTGCTTGGCCTGACGCAGCCGGATGTAGTTCAGGTGCTCCTTGAAGGTTTGCCCCGTGATAAGCTTGAACTTGCGCGAAAAGTAGGTCGCACTGAGGTTGCAGTGGTCGGCAACCTCCTCCAGCGTCAGCGGCTGGGGGTAGTTCAGCGCGATATATTTCAGCACACGCTCAATGTCGGCACTGTAGCCCTCCTTGTCGGACATGGTTTCATAGCTGAAGATACCATCGCGCAGCAAAAGCAGCAGCAGGTGCAGCGATTCCAGCTTGAGGATATCCTCCGAAAAGCGCTGGGGCAGGTCATTTTCCAGCAGCATATTGCTGATCATCGCATCGACGGCACGGCGGCTGTCGGCGTTCAGAATAACTTTTCCGCTCCGCTCCAGCACGCCGCGCAGCTCTTCGGCGGCCTCGGGCAGCAGCGGAAGAATGACCTCCGGCATGCAAAAGACGATGATGCGTTCGCAGCTGGTCTTGCCCTCGTACCGGGTGCTGTGCGGCGCGCCGGGGGCCACGATGAAGATGTCCCCGGCCTCAAGATGCCACTGGGCCTTGTTTACTGTGTAGGTGCAGGTACCGCTGCGCAGGTAAAACAGCTCGCAGTAGGTGTGGACGTGCTCATACGCCATGCGGAATACCGGGCCGTGCAGCGCGCGCTCTACATAGACATCGGCGGCCTGCTGTTCAAGCTCCTCAGCGGTAGCGGCGTTGGCATCGTTCTCCATGGGGGGACGGAGTTCCATGGACGACCTCCTTTTTTAACAAAAAGCAGCAGTGTGTTGAAGCAACACTGCAAAGAGATGAAGTGCCAATTTGCACAAAAACAGGCGATTTGTTTTATGAATTCTGGATATATGATACACCATGAGATGACACAATGTCAAGAAATATGTAATCTGTAGTTAAAAACACATATATTTTTTGTATTTTACGCCCCCGGCAGGGGCTATAATGACAATGTAATCAGCAACCGGGGTGCACACCGGAAGCAAACGTTCGGCTTTTCAGAAAAGCTGCGCCCCGATGGGGAGCGGCCCCTCTACCAGAAATAAAAAGGACAAGGAGAAACAGCATGAAAAAGAAATTGATCGCAGCCTCTATGGCCGCTGCCATGACACTGAGCCTGGCCGCCTGCGGCGGCTCCGGTGCCTCCAGCACTGCCTCTGCAGGTGATACCGCCTCTACTGCCGCTTCCACCGAGGCCGCCAGCGGCGATGAGCAGATCAACCTGCGCATGGCATGGTGGGGATCTCAGGACCGCCACGACAAGACCATTGCTGCCATTGAGCTGTATGAGTCGCTGAACCCCAATGTCAAGATCGAGTATGAGTACTACTCCTTCGATGATTACTTCACAAAGCTGAAAACGCTGGTTGCCTCCGATCAGGTTTGGGATGTCTTCCAGATGGGCGGCAACTTCCCGATGTACATCGACAAGATCTGCCCGCTCGATGATTACATTGCCTCCGGCGTGGTCGATACCTCCGGCATCACCGATGCCAACCTCAAAATCACGCAGGACACCGAGGGACATCAGCTGGGCCTGTCCAACGGTCTGAACTCCTACGGCATCGCCTATGACCCCGCCATGTTCGCAGAGGCCGGTGTGGCTGAGCCTACCGACGACTGGACCTGGGACGATTACGCCAACGCCGCCAACGCCATCCATGACAAGCTCGACATCTACGGTTGCTCCTCTATGCTGAGCAGCGAGTTCATCGCCGGCTGCTCCGTCTACATTTCCCAGTACGGCAATGTCGGCGAGTACAGCTTCTTCAACCTCGATCTGACTGGCATGGGCTTTGACGATGCCCAGATGCTGACCCCCTACATCCAGATGCGCGCCGACTCCATCAAGAACGGTGTCTACCCCGACCCGGGCGCTGCCTCTGAGATCACCAACATTGAAAACGACTTCCTCGTCACCGGCGAAGCTGCCATGACCTGGGTCGCTGCCAACCAGTTCCCGACCATCTACAACGTCTGCCAGGAGCAGGGCCGCACCCTGAAGCTGGCTACGCTGCCCCGCATCAAGAACGACGGCCCCTCCGGCGCTGTCATCCAGTCCTCTCAGATGCTCTGCGTTTCTCAGGACAGCGCACAGAAGGAAGCCGCTGCGGCCTTCATCAGCTGGTTCGAGAATGACCCCGACTGCAACAACATCCTGCAGGGCGAGCGCGGCATCCCCGTCAACACCACCGTGCGTGAGACGCTGTCCGCCAAGGCTACCGAGGGTCAGCAGATCATGTATGACTTCATCGACAAGGTCTCCAACTTCGAGATGCCCGAGAAGATCAACGTTCTGAGCCCGGACGGTCAGGATCAGGTCGTGGACAACTACCGCAACTACATCCAGCAGGTCGTGGACGGCCAGATCACCGCAGAGGAAGCCGCCGACAAGACCTACGCCGATGCCGAGGCCCTGTTCAACAAGTAAGCGTTTCCCAGAATAAGACAATGTAAGAAAGCTCCGGGTGGGCACGGCTCCGAAAAGAGCGTGCCCACCTTTTTAAAAGGGAGGGTATACCTAAGTGAAGGATCAAAATACTGCAGCCGTCAGGCTGAAGCGGTTTATGAACCGGGAAAACACGGTAGGCCATGTCTTTGCGTTCCCGTTCATCTTCGGTTTTGTCTGCTTCTCGCTGATCCCGGTCTGCATCTCGTTCTACTATGCGTTCACCAACTATTCGCTCGGCTCCAAGCAGGCAACCTTCATCGGCGTGACCAACTTCCTGCGCCTCCTGCAGGATGAGGTCTTTCTGAAATCGCTGGCCATCACGTTGAAATATGTTGTGATCTCGGTGCCGCTCAAGCTGGCCTTTGCTTTGCTGGTTGCCTATCTGCTGACCCGCTCCAGCCGGATGGTGACCTTCTACCGCTCGCTGTATTACCTGCCCTCTCTGGTGGGCGGCAGTGTGGCTGTTGCTCTGGTCTGGAAACAGCTGTTCGCTCGCAAGGGTCTGTTCAACAGCGTGCTGGCCGGCATGGGGCTGTCCACCATCAACTGGTTCGGCGACCAGCAGCTTGCGCTCTACCCGCTGATTCTGATGAGTGTCTGGCAGTTCGGCTCCTCGATGATCATCTTTGCTGCCGGCTTAAAGGAAATCCCCACCACCTACTATGAGGCAGCCCGCATCGACGGCGCGCGCGGCTACCAGATGTTCTTCCGCATCACGCTGCCCTGCCTGTCCCCCATCATTCTGTACAACCTCGTCATGCAGACGATCTCCGCTTTTATGACCTTCACGCAGGCCATGATCATCACGGGCGGCGGCCCCAACAACAGCACGATGCTCTACGCACTGTATGTCTACAACCAGGCTTTCAAGTACAATGATATGGGCTACGCCTGCGCCATGTCCTGGTTTATGCTGGTCGTTATGGGCCTGATCACCTTCATCATCTTCAAGACCTCCAAGTTCTGGGTCTTCAGTGAGTCGAACTGAGGGAAGGGAGGAACAACACGATGCATTCGAAAAAAGTTCTGAATAAAACGCTCTATCACCTGTTTGTCGTGCTATTCGGCTTTGTGATGGTCTACCCTGTCCTGTGGATGGTCAGCGGCTCCTTCAAGGGCAACGCCGAGATCCTGCGCGGCACGCTCGCCCTGATTCCCAACGAGCTGAAGCTCGACAACTATGCCACCGGCTGGAAAGGCTTCGGCGGCACGACCTTCGGAACCTTCTTCAAGAACTCGATCTTCATCACGATCGTGGCGACCTTCGGCACGGTGCTGAGCTCCTCTCTGGTGGCGTATGCACTGTCCCGCATCCGGTTCCGCGGCAGTAAGTTTTGGTTCACCTGTATGCTCATCACGATGATGCTGCCCGGGCAGGTCATCATGATCCCCCAGTACCTGATCTACTACCGTCTGGGTCTGGTGCCCGGCTATGCACCGCTGATCCTGCCGTACTTCTGCGGTCAGGCGTTCTTTATCTACCAGATGATGCAGTTTATGCAGGGCATCCCCCGCGATCTGGACGAGGCTGCCACCATTGACGGCTGCAGCAAGTACAAGGTCTACAGCCACATCATCCTGCCCCTGATGAAGCCCTCCATCGTGACGACCGTCATCATCCAGTTCTACTGGAAGTGGGACGACTATCTGGGACCGCTGCTCTATTTGAGCCGCCCGCAGTCCTACACGGTGTCCATCGCTATCAAGCTGTTTGCAGACTCGGCCTCCACCACCGACTACGGTGCAATGTTCGCCATGTCTACGCTGTCCTTGATTCCCGTGTTCCTGATTTTCCTGTTCTTCAACCGCTATCTGGTGCAGGGTATCGGCACCAGCGGCCTGAAAGGCTGATGTCTTATGTCTGAGATCCGAAACCCCATTCTGCGCGGCTTCTGCCCCGACCCCTGCATGATTCGCACGGGAGAGGATTACTACATTGCGACTTCTACGTTTGAATGGTTTCCCTGCGTGGACCTCTTCCACTCTCGCGATTTGATGCACTGGGAGCAGATCGAAAGCCCCCTGCGTGAGCCGGGCCAGATGGAATTGTGCGGTGTGCCCGACTCGGGCGGCATCTGGGCCCCTGACCTGAGCTGGGACGGGCAGTATTACTACCTGCTCGTCACGAATGTGCTGACCAAAAAAGGACGCTGGTACAATACCCACAACTACATGAGCCGTGCGGCGTCCATCACAGGCCCGTGGAGCAAGCCCCTCTACCTGAACAGCATCGGGTTTGACCCTTCGCTGCTGCATGACACGGACGGCAAAAGCTACCTTGTCAATATGGTCAACGGCTTTAAGGGGGTGCTGGTGCAGCAGATAGACCGCGGGACGGGCGCACTGCTTGGCGAGCGGCGCAAGGTATACAGCGGCTCCGGCATCGGCTGCACCGAGGGACCGCGCATTTACCATTTTGGCGACTACTATTACCTGATTGTGGCCGAGGGCGGCACCGGGTACGCCCATTGCGTGACGAGTGCCCGTGCAGACAATGTGTTCGGCCCTTATGAAACCATGCCGGACAATCCGCTGCTGACATCCGACCGCGATGACCCCGATGCGCTGCAAAAGTGCGGCCACGGCTCGATTGTCGAGACGCAGGCAGGGGAGTGGTATCTGACCCACCTCTGCTCGCGCCCGGATGCGGCCAGCGGTTGCCTGCTCGGGCGCGAGTCGGCCCTGCAAAGGTTGGAGTGGCACAACGGCTGGCCGCGGCTGGCAGGCGGCGGGCGGTTTGCCCGCACGGTCTGGCCGGCCCCGGCAGGGCTGCCTGCCTTTGCACCGGCGGCATGTCCGGACAGGGACGATTTTGACGCCCCGGCACTTGCCCCCGGGTATGCAGTGCCCCGCGCCCCGCTGGGGGCAGCCCTTTCCCTGACGGCGCGCCCCGGCTGGCTGCGCCTGACAGGGCAGGAGTCGCTGAACTCACGGCACCATGTCAGCCTTGTGGCGCGCCGCCAGACCGAGCATGAGATGACGGCTGCCACCTGCGTGGACTCTGCCCCCGCCTGCCCCGAGCAGCTTGCGGGCTTGGCCTACTACTACGATGCCATGAACTTTTACCTGCTGGGCAAGACCTGCACCGAGGACGGCGCGGCAGTGCTGACCCTGCTGCGCAGCGACACCGGCGTGATTGAGGAGGTCTGCGACCCTGTCACGGTGCCGGATGGCCCGCTGGAGCTGCGGTTGGAGACAACGTCTGACGGCAGAGGCGCACAGTTCCGCTGGCGCGCCGACGGCGGGGACTGGGCCGACATCGGCCCGGTATGCACAACGGAGATCCTGACCGATGAGCATTGCCGCGGCTTTACGGGTGCGCATGTGGGTCTGTATGCCCACGATATGGCCGGGCTGCACGGGTATGCTGATTTTGACTGGCTGGCCGTCTGCTGCAGACGGCCGGAGAAAGGCTGACTATGAACACGACCGTAACAGGGGTGCGCTTTGAGACGGCAGACCCGCTGCTGGCCAGACTGGTGCCGCAGGCTGAAAAAAAGTGCCTGACGAACATCAAGGACTTCGGCCCGGACAAAGTGCTGGTCGAGGGCGGCGGCTATGAAAAGATCTGGCTGGAAACGCAGCCCATGGGCGGCGCCATGTACGCCACCCGCAATTTTACCGTCGGCCTGAACAACAGCCTGCTGTTTATGAAGCATCAGCGGGCAGACGGACGCATCCCCGGCAGCATCGCCGTCATAGACGGCGCGGTGGTGCCGCAGTTCAACAAATTTCAGGGGTTCTGTTTCCCCGCCCCTGCGCTGGATCTCTACTATCTGGGCGGCAAGGACCCCGCGTATCTCGAACAGCTGAAAACCACGCTGGAGCGCTTCAACGACTACCTCTGGCGGGTGCGGGATTCGGACGGCGACGGCTGTCTGGAGAGCTGGTGCAAATATGACACCGGCGAGGATCACGCCATGCGCTACGGCGATGCCCCCGACCCGTGGGAGGCAGAGACCCCGCCCGAGGGCTGCACCGTTGTGCCGATGGCCTCGATGGATGTGATGAGCTTCTCCTACTCGGCCTGTGAGACGCTGGCAGAGATTGCCCGCCTGCAGAGCCGCGGTGCCGATGCGGCGCGCTGGTCGCTGCAGGCCACCCGGGTGCGGGATAAGCTGGTCGATTACCTGTGGGACGATGCCCGCGGCGCCTGCTTTGACCGCGACAAAAACCATCGGCCGCAGTCGGTGCTGACCCACAATACGCTGCGCTGCATGTACTGGAACAGCCTGCCCGCCCCGCTGGCGGCCCGCTTTGTGAAGGAGCATCTCTGCAATCCGGCGGAATTCTGGACACCGATGCCGCTGCCCAGCGTGGCGGTCAACGACCCGCTGTTCCGCAATGTGACGACCAACAACTGGAGCGGTCAGGCCGAAGCACTGACCTACCAGCGCGCCATCCGTGCGCTGGAAAATTACGGCTTTTATATGCTGATACCGACCCTTGGCCGCAAGCTAATGCAGGCCATCGGTTCCGAATGCCGCTTTGTGCAGCAGTACGACCCCTTCACAGGGACGCCGTCTGTCATCTGTGAACCGGGCCAGCCCCCGCAGGATGCCTACGGTCCGGCGATGCTTTCGGTGCTGGAATACACCGCGCGCCTGTACGGCGTCAGCCCCGTGCGCGACACCCTCGTCTGGGGCAGCTGCTCCGGCGCGGCATGCCGCTACACCCAGACGGTCAACGACCACAGCTGGGAAATCGTCAACAGCGGGCACGGCGCCGAGGCCTTCGTGGACGGACGCAAGGTGTTCACAGCAGGTCCTGATCTGCGCATCACCACCGACCTGCAGGGGCATATCCTGCGCGCGGACCGCTACGGGCAGGACGCAGATGTACACGATATAAAGCTATAATCACAGCAAAGAAGGAACTGTTATGGAATACCTGTATCCGGGCGGTTTGCCCAAGGCAATGACATTCAGCTATGATGACGGTCAGGTTTATGACCGCCGTCTGGTAAAGCTGTTTGACGAAGCGGGCTTTAAGGCAACATTCCATCTGAATTCCGGTAATCTGGGCAAGCGCGGGTTTGTCACGCCGGAGGAGACCGGCACACTGTACCAAAACCACGAGGTCGCCTGTCACGGTGTGACCCACCGCCACCCCCTGCAGATGACGCGGGAGGAATGGCTGCGCGAGGTCTGGCAGGACCGCCGGACGCTGGAAGCGCTGACAGGGCGTATCGTGCAGGGCATGAGCTACGCGTTTGGAGAGTATACGCCCGCCGAGGTTGACGCCCTGCGTGCCATGGGCATCCGCTACAGCCGTACGGTCAGCAATACGGGGCATTTCGGCTTGCCGCAGGACTTTATGCTGTGGCAGCCGACCTGCCACCATAATGACTGCCTGTTGGAGCGGGCAGACAAATTCCTGCATACCCCCGGCTATGAAAAAATGCCGTTGTTCTACATCTGGGGCCACAGCTTTGAGTTTGACAGGGAAAATACATGGGACCTGATCGGGCAGCTGGCGGAAAAGCTTGCAGATGCAAAGGATATCTGGTACGCAACGAACGGCCAAATCGAGGGCTATATCACGGCGCTGCGCAGCCTGCGGCAAAGCGCAGACGGAAGGTTGCTGTATAATCCCACCGCACAGACGATCTGGTTCACCACGGACGGCAAGCTCCGCACGGTGGAGCCCGGCACCATGTGTGTGCTGTGATCTGCGCGGAAAAAAGGATAGACAGGAGAATATCATGGTCTACAATATTTTGGATTACGGTGCAGTCGGTGACGGACGCACCAACGACGGCCCCGCCATACAAAAAGCCATTGACGCCTGCGCGGCAGCGGGCGGCGGCCGGGTGCTGGTGCCCGGCGGGCATATCTACAAATCAGGCTCTCTGCTGCTGCACAGCCATGTGGAGCTGCACCTTGCCCATGGCTCGCGGCTGAAGGCCAGCGAGAACAGCGCGGATTTCCTGGAGGTCGAGGCCGCCTACCGCGACAGATACCGCGATACCGAGCTGAAGGTTCCCTCCTATGAAAACTGCGAATATGACGGTGAGCCGAAAAATTACTTCCTTATGGCCAAGGATGCCGAGGATATCTGCCTCAGCGGCACCGGCACCATTGACGGTTCGGAGGAAAACTTCTACGGTGCCATCGACCATAATTTTATCGAGGGCACCTACTACCCCCGCATCCCGATGCTGCTGATGAAGAGTGTGCGCCATCTGACCATCCGCGATGTCACCCTGACCCGCAGTGCGTTCTGGACCGTGCATCTGGTCGGCTGCGAGGATGTGCTGATCGATGGCATCCGCATTTTGAATAACCTGAAAATGGTCAACTGCGATGGCATTGACCCTGACCACTGCCGCAATGTGCGGATCTGCAACTGCCATATCGAGTCCGCCGATGACTGCATTGTCTTTAAAACGACCGAGAAGAACGCCGCACTCGGCCCCTGCGAGAACATTGTGGTCAGCAACTGCACGCTGACCTCGACGAGCGCGGCCATCAAGTTCGGCACCGAGAGCGTATCCGACTTCCGCAACATCACGGTCACCAACTGCGTGATCTCCCGCACAAACCGCGGTATCTCGCTGATGCTGCGCGACGGCGGCAGCATCGAGAATGTCCTTTTCTCCAACCTGCACATCAACACCCGCCAGTTCTCCGACCAGTGGTGGGGCGAAGGCGAGGCCATCTGCGTGACGGCGATCGACCGCAAGCAGGGCCGCAAGGCCGGGCATATCCGCAACATCCGGTTTGAAAACATCGACTGCTGCGGCGAGAACGGCGTATTCCTGCATGGAAGTGCCGACAATTATCTTGAGGACATCTCGCTGCGCGGGGTGCGCATCCACATGAAAAAGCAGACCCGGTGGCCGCTGCACCAGTGGGACCTGCGCCCCTGCGAAGCCCCGGGACTTGTCCCCGGCAATCCGCACGGCGTTACCTGCGTCTACGGCAGGGGCATCCGCTGCGAGGATGTCCGGGTCACCCACGATGAGAACATGAACGAATGGCTGGACGGACAGGATTTCTTCTGGCAGAACACCGAGGATATTTTGGTACGGGAATAACAACAGGGGACTGCCGGCATACCGGCAGTCCCTTTGCCATAAAAGAAGAGGAGCAACCGTATGGAACTTCTTACAAATCCGCAAAAGCTGGCTGCCTACCGCGAACAGGCCGCTGCCCTGACGGCCCAAATGACACTGGAGGAAAAGGTCTCCCAGACCTTGTACAATGCACCGGCCATACCGCGGCTGGGCATCCCCGCCTACAACTGGTGGAACGAGGCGCTTCACGGTATTGCCCGCGCGGGCACGGCTACCGTGTTCCCGCAGGCCATCGCAATGGCTGCCGCCTTTGATGAGGAGATGATGGAAAAGGTCGGCGAGGCGGTTTCCACCGAGGCGCGCGCCAAGTATAATGCCCAATGCGCGGCGGGTGACCGTGATATCTACAAGGGGCTGACCTGCTGGGCACCCAATGTGAATATTTTCCGCGATCCACGCTGGGGGCGCGGACATGAAACCTACGGCGAGGATCCGTATCTGACCTCCCGGCTGGCTGTGCGGTTTATTCAAGGGATGCAGGGACATGACCCCGACCATCTGCGCACGGCTGCCTGCGCCAAGCATTTTGCCGTACACAGCGGTCCCGAAGCCGTGCGTCATTCCTTCAACGCAGAAGTGAGCGCCAAGGACATGGCAGAAACCTACCTGCCCGCCTTCCGCGCCTGCGTGCAGGAGGCAAAGGTCGAAATCGTCATGGGGGCGTACAACCGGCTGAACGGTGTCCCTTGCTGCGGCAATCCGGAGCTGCTTGAAAATCTGCTGCGCGGCGAATGGGCCTTTGACGGGCATGTAACCTCTGACTTTTATGCCATCAAGGATTTCCACGAGGGCCACGGCGTGACCGCCGATGAGAAGGATTCCGCCGCTTTGGCGATGAACAGCGGCTGCGATCTGGATGCCGGGCGCTTTTATAAGCATCTGGTCGATGCGGTACACCGCGGAAAGGTATCGCAGCAGCGTCTGGACGAGGCCGTCACGAATCTGCTGGCGACCCGCATCCGGCTGGGGATCCTTGGCGAACACGCGGAGAATTTTGACGAAATTCCTTATACTGTCGTGGACAGCCCCGAGATGGTAGCCCTTAACCGTGCGGTTTCCCTCCAATGCCCCGTGCTGCTGAAAAACGACGGCATCCTGCCGTTGGACCCCGCAAAAAAGCAGACCCTTGCCGTAATCGGACCCAACGCCAACAGCCGCGCCGCATTGGTCGGCAACTATGAGGGCACGTCCTCGCGTTATGTCACGGTGCTGGAAGGAATCCAAGACGCCGTCGGCCCGGACACCCGCGTGCTGTATGCGCAGGGTTGCCACCTGTATAAGGACCGCACCAGCGGTCTGGCGCAGGCTGATGACCGCATCAGCGAGGCAAAGGCGGTCTGCGCTGCCGCCGATGTGATCGTAGCCGTAGTCGGGCTGGATGCCACGATCGAGGGTGAGGAGGGCGATGCCGGCAACGAGTACGGCAGCGGCGACAAGCCGAATCTGCGCCTGCCCGGCTTGCAGCAGCACCTGCTGGAAACGGCAGCGTCCTTCGGCAAGCCGCTGATTGTTATCACTCTTGCCGGGAGCGCTCTTGCCTTGGACTGGGCAGAGGAGCACGCCGCCGCTGTTGTGCATGGCTCTTATCCCGGCGCGCTGGGCGGCTGGGCGCTTGCACAGCTGATTTTTGGTTTTTCGGACTTCAGCGGACGGCTGCCCGTCACATTTTACAGTGCGCAGAACCATCTGCCGCCCTTTGAGGATTACGCCATGCAAGGCCGCACCTACCGTTTTATGCAGGAAAAACCGCTCTACCCCTTTGGCTACGGCCTTGGCTATACCTCGTTTTCCTGCCGGGAACTTGCCGCCGACCGCGCCATTCTGCACCCGGGAGAGGATCTTACACTGTCCGTCACGCTGCAAAATACCGACCGCCGCACCGGCAGCACTGTTGTGCAGGTCTATGTCCGTGCGCCGGGCGGCACCCCCAATGCGCAGCTAAAGAAAATTCGCCGCGCCACCCTCTGCGCAGGCGAGGCACAGCAGCTAACCCTGCACCTGCCGCCCGAAGCCTTTGACTGGTTCGCAGCGGACGGCACCGCCCAAAGAACCGCAGGTCTTTACACCATCTATGTCGGCTTGAGCCAGCCGGATGAACGCAGCGCCGAGCTTTTGCAGCAGCGCCCCTGTGCGCTTTGCCTAGAAATGCTTCTGCCGTAAGCGCAATAGCCGCGCTGCAAACGCTGCTTACAGGATCCACTGCCTTCATAGTATTGCGGCCTTCCGTTGCCCCCGAAGCAAAACAAATCCCGCCGATTCGCCACAAAAAATGACCCTCAAAACAGCAAAACAACTGCGCCCGGGCGATTGAACTTTTCAACCGCCCGGGCGCTTTTTGTGGATAAATTTTGCGGAGTTGGCAGGTAAAAATAGGAGCGGTCAACCTGCTTTGACGAGTACCAGCACGCTGTTGTTTGGCACGACGATCTGTTCCTGTTTGGTGGGAATGAGCGGGTTCTTGTACTGGCGCAGGGCTTTTTGGATTTGCTGCTTGACTTCCAGCAGGGCGGCATCCAGCGTGGGGGCTTGTGCGGTAACTTTGGGGAAGTCAGGAACATGGGTGGTGCAGCCATCTGCCGAGAGTGTGCAAAGCACAGGATAAGGCTGGTTCTCAACGGAGATGCTGTACTGCATCCCGAACATATCGTTCATCTTGTCCATTTCGCGCCGCTTATGTTCGTCCATGCTGTGGACGTAGGTGTCCATTGTGAACGCTACGGAGTAATGACCGAGGATGGCTGACAAGGTCTTGTAGTCCATGCCGCGCTCCAGCGCACGGGTGGCAAAGGTATGCCGCAGGGCGTGGAAGGTAAAGTGCCCGATGTCGGCATCCTTCAACAGGCGGTCGTAGTAATCCTTGAAAGTTTTCTGCTCAAAGTAGTGACCGAATTCGTTGGTGACGATGAAGCCGTCATCGGTGTACTTATCCCCTGCCCGAATCTTATCCTGCGCTTGCTGTTGTTTCCAGCGGATAAGCTCGTCTGCCATTGTGCGGGTCAGCGGAATCGTGCGGCGGGAGTTTTTTGTCTTGGGGGTGCCAAATACAATTTCGGTCTTGTTCTCGCCGTCGTGGGCTTCTTCCAGCCGACATTCCGCAATATAATTGCCCAATGTCTGACCGGTTTCTTTCTTAAAGAGATTCCCGGTGTAGGACACACTGCGCCCGATAGAGGCAGCCACATCGTCAAGGCTCAAAGGGGTGTTCACATGATTGCGGATGCGCCGGTGGACTTCATCACGACCCATCAGTATGCAGGAGATGCTGTGTGGGATTCCGGCACGGTGGCGAGTGCGCAGAGTATTCTGAACGAGTACCTCGGTCCCAATCTTGCGCCACGCACCGAATATACATGGTCAGTCACCGTGACGGACGACCACGGCGAAACCGCCGAGGGCACAAGCCGGTTTGAAACAGGCTTGCTGAACGGCAGCGCGTTTGAGGGCAAGGCGCAGTGGATCACCCACGCGCTGGACAAAGCCAGCTCTGTCAGCCCGGTTCTGTATAAGGACTTTGTCGTGCAGGGCAATGTCAAAAAAGCGCGTCTCTACGCAACTGCCTTGGGTATGTATGAGGCGGAGATCAACGGCGAGCCTGTGGATGACACTTATTTCCACCCCGGCTGGACGAACTACCGCAAGCGCCTGCAATACCAGATCTGCGCTGTAACGCTGCACAGCGGAAAAAACCGCGTGGCGCTGACGCTGGCAAACGGCTGGTACAAGGACAAGCTCGGCTTTATGCCGCAGCCCAATCACTACGGCGACACCACCGCCGCACTGGCGGCGCTTTGCATCACCTATGAGGACGGGCATGAGGAATGGCTCGGTACCGATGAAAGCTGGCTTTGCACGACAGGTGCGGTGCAGGCTGCGGAAATTTACGATGGCGAAACGCAGGACTTTACGGCAGACCCCGCCGCACCGCAGCCCGCCAGACTGTTTGACTACGGCTTTGACACCCTCATCGGGCCGGAAAACGAGCCGGTCCGCTGCCTGCAAAAGGTGCCTGTTGTGAAGGAATTTACTGCTCCCAACGGTGACCACCTCTTTGACTTTGGGCAGAACCTGACCGGCTGGGTCGAGGTGGAAATCTACGGTGACAAGGGGCAGAAGCTTACCCTGCGCCACGCCGAAGCGCTGGACGAAAACGGCAACTTCTACACCGAAAACCTCAGCTGGGCGAAGGCGACCGACACCTATATTTTGAGCGGCGGCAAGCAGACGCTGCACCCTCATTTTACATGGCACGGCTTCCGCTATATTTGCGTGGAGGGGCGGCAATACGGGCAGAACGTGCAGTTTACGGCGTGCCATCTCTCGACGGATTTGGCACAGACCGGTCATTTTACCTGCTCTGACAAGCGGGTGAACCGTTTGCAGCAGAACATCCAGTGGAGCCAGCGGGATAACTTTTTGGATATCCCCACCGACTGCCCGCAGCGCAGCGAGCGTTTGGGCTGGACAGGCGATGTGACGGCGTTCTGCCCCACGGCGGCGTTCAATGAGAACATTATGCCGTTTATGACCAAGTGGCTTCGTGACTTGGCCAGTGAACTGGGTCCCGATGTCAGTATGCCGCAGGTCGTGCCGAACATTCTGGGCAACCAGCAGGACGGCGCGGCGTTCTGGGGCGATGTGGTGACCGTGCTGCCGTGGACACTCTACCGCGCCTACGGCGACAAGCGCATTCTGCAGCACAGCTACGACAGCATGAAGCACTGGGTCGAGTTTATCGAGAGCCAGTGCGGCGAAAACGGGCTGTGGCAGACGGGCTTCCAGTACGGCGACTGGCTGGGGCTGGACGCCGAGGCGAACGCCTTGGGTGATGAGCACAAGGGCGCGACGGATGACTACTTTGCTGCCAATGTCTGCTTTGCGTGGAGCTTGCAGATCCTTGCGGATACCGCCGCCGTTTTGCAGTACACCGAGGACGCGCGCCGCTGGAGCCGCCGCCGTGAGGAGCTTGTGCGGGCATTCCGCGCCGAGTATGTGACCCCCACCGGGCGTCTTGTCAGCGAAACGCAAACCGCCCTGATCCTGGCGCTGCACTTTGACATGGTGCCGGACGAGTTCCGCCCGCGCCTTTTGGACGCGCTGGAAAAGAACATCGGTGCGCATAAAACGCATCTGCTGACCGGGTTTATCGGCACGCCGTTTGCCTGCCTGACCCTGTCCGAAAACGGCAGGCACGACCTTGCCGGCAGGCTGCTTTTGCAGGAGGACGATCCCAGCTGGCTGTATGAGGTCAAGATGGGTGCCACCACCATCTGGGAGCGCTGGAATTCAATCCACCCGGACGGCAGCTTCAACCCCGCCAACATGAACAGCCTGAACCACTACGCCTATGGCTCGATTGGCAACTGGCTGTACACCAAGCTGTGCGGACTGGAAATTCTGGAGCCCGGTTACAAGAAATTTGCCCTGCGCCCGCAGTTTATCAAGGGCATTATCCACGCCGAGCTGACATACAAGAGTGTCTACGGCAAAATCGCCATTGCGTGGCGGTGCGAGGGCGGCAAGATCACGCTGAATACCACAATACCCGCCAACACCACCGCCGAGCTGACTCTTCCAGAACAGACCGAGACGCTGACCTTGGGCAGTGGCAGCTATCGCTATGAGTATGCCACCGAAACTAGCTTGGAAATAGACCGCTATTCGTTGGAAACCCCGCTGCATATCATTTTGGGGCATCCGGCTGCACAGGCGATTTTCCGGCAGTACGCGCCGGAATTTCTGGAAAATCCGATGTTGGAGTATGTGAAAGACGAGCCTAT
>OJRN01000365.1_pt1 | contig 25013 bp, 16 predicted proteins | sample 1599211 | NCBI WGS metagenome assembly OJRN01 (sample SAMN03922532, study PRJEB24848) | human gut metagenome | isolation source: stool sample | host: Homo sapiens | place: Germany | collected 2010-05
TGACCATCTCATTGACGGCGTCCTCGTTGGTGACGTCGCAGACATAGCCGTGGGCCTCGATGCCGGCTTCCCTGTAGGCAGCCAGGCCCTTGTCGACCAGCTCCTGCTTGATGTCGTTGAAAACGATGGTGGCGCCGCAGTTCGCCATGGCGGTGGCAATGGCAAAGCCGATGCCGTAGGATGCGCCGGTAATCAGCGCGACCTTACCGGTCAGGTCGAAGGATTTGGGTGTGCAGACAGACATAAAAGTACCTCCTGTTGAATAAAAAACGGTTTATCTTTCCAGCCCGTAGGGAACCGGGTGGTTGCCGTAGCGGTTGGCGGGGCTGCCGGTCAGGGTCAGCGTCAGGGTGTTTTCGCCGGGGGTCAAAAGCCCCGCCAGCGGGAATTTATGCGGCGACCAAAAGGACACGCCCGCCGGTTGACCGTTTACGGTCAACTCCGCCATTTCCTGTCCGCGCAGCGTCAGCAGCGGCGTGGCGGCTTCGATATCTGCCGCCGCGACCTGCAGCACGGCGCGGTAGGTCTTGGCGGCACGGGTTGCGTCCTCTTCCACAAGGATAAAGTCCGGCACGGGCAGTGACAGATAGGTGGGCGGCAAAGGCAGGGTTTCGGTTTCCTGCGCGGTGCAGGTAAACAGCAGCAGGCTGCCGCGCGCGGGCAGCTCCAGCGGCAGGCAGGCTCCCTGGGCGGTATGCTCGGCTGGGCAGGCGCAGGGCTGGCCGTTCCACAGATCGTACCGGCAAAGCGGAGCGTCCACCGGCAGGGTCAGTCGGGTCTTGATGGGGGTGTTGCCCTCGTTGACCAGCAGCCAGCAGGCGCGCCCTTCCTTATTAAAAGAGGCGCAGCGCAGCATGGGCTGCGGCGGGTCGCAGCGGCAGTCCGGCTCGAGCGCCGAGACCTCCGGATGCGCAGCGTCCGGGAACAGCGCCTTGTCCCCCAGCACGGCGGTGTAGCGGTGTCCGTGTAACCAAAGCGCGCCGTCCTCGACCGTGCAGGCAGGGAAATAGCTTTCGGGAATATACTGAAAGCCGATCTGCCGCTCAAACAGCGGGCGCACGGTGTCGGGGCAGAGGTCGCGGTTGCGGCAAAGCACGGCAGTCTCCGCATGCAGGTCGATGTCGGTCGTCAGCCAGGACAGCCGCCGCCAGTAGGTGCTCCACGCCTCGTAATGCGCCCACCAGATGCTGTGGGGGCCGACATCGGGCGGGCGCTCGTCCTTGCGCTTGCCGCGGATGCTGTAATAAAAGGCGTGCGGGATAAACAGGTTGACCCCGCGCACCGCCAGCCAGTCGGTGTACCATTTGATGTCCCCGCCCGAAAGCTGCCACGGGTTGTCGTCCTTGTTGCAGGCGCCAAAGCACTCGTTGGCGTTGCGGCGGCGGTGCATCAGCCGGGCGGCGTCGGCGCTGCACTTGGCCATCGTGGAGTCGATGCCCGCCAAGCCGTCCTTTTCGGGGGCGAGCCAGCGCAGCACCAGATCCTGCCCCGGCACGGCAAAGTATTTTTCTACTTCTATATCATCGCTCTGGTGGGGGTGCCCCATCAGGCCGATGCCGTGCGCCTCGCACCAGCGGGAGAGTGTGCCGTAGTAGACCTCGCCCTCGCGCTGCAAAAGCAGCTTGTGATACAGCCGTGTATCGTCGTTTTCCCTGCCGTCAAACAGGGCGGTGAGGTTGGCGGCGTTGCCGCCCGCACGGCGGAAAATCTCGGCAAAGCCGTGCGTCCACGGGAACATACCGCTGACATTGCGCCCCAAAATACTCGGCTCATCGGTAAAAAAGCCGATGATCGTGGCTCCGAAATACTCTTTCAGTTCCCGATAGTAGGCTTCGTGGGTCAGTTCAATAAAGCGGCTGACGGCCGCAGGGTTCAGAATATCAGCAGTTTTGGGGGCGTTTTTCTCGCCGTCATCCTCGCCCCAGTGCAGCCCGCGCATCGTGCCGCCGCTTTTGCGCACGACCAGCGCGCCGTTTTCCGCCTGCGCCAGCAGCTCGTCCCCCGGCAAAACGGTTTGGGTCAGCGTGATGCCCTCGCTGGCAAGCTCAGGGTGATCCTTTACGACCAGCCCGCTCGCCGAGCCGGAGGGGTACATCCCTTCATCGTACAAAACGATTTTCATATCCAGCGCGGCGGCGGCTTCGACAGCCGTGCGGATATGGGCAAAGTAGCGTTCACCCAGATAGGTGATGTCGGGGCTAAGCCCCATGCGCGGGTGCAGTACCACGCCGTAAATGCCGTGGGCGGCAAAGTCCGCCAGCTGGCGGCGCAGCTCCTCAGCGGTCAGCTCGCCGTTCAAAAACCAAAACGGGATGGCGGTAAATTCTCTGGGCGGGTTTTGCAGTTGGGCAAGAAACTTCATTATGCGGCCTCCTGTGCTTCGGCGCGGGCGCAGATGTCCGCCCATGCGTGGGATTTATAGTAGAACAGCATCGCCAGCAGCCCGACAACAAAGCTGAGCGAAACACCCGCCATGGCGTAGTCGCCGTAGCCCAGCCACGCCAGCAGGTAGGATGCCGGGATACGCACACCCCACAGCAGAATGATGTTGACGATGGTGGAATAGCGGATCTCGCCCATGCCGTTGGCAAAGCTCATAATAGCGTTGAAGGCTGCATAGCACCACTGGAACGGCAGCACAACGCGGATATAGCGCACGGCAAAGGCAAGCACGGCCTCGTCCTGCGTAAAAAGCAGCAGCAGAGGGCGGCAGCAGGCCGCCATCAGCAGCCCGCCTGCGAGGGAGAGCAGCCCCGAGGCCGCCGGGAGCAGCCAGCCGCCCCTGCGCAGACGGCTGTAGCTCTGTGCGCCGAGGTTCTGCCCCGCAAACACCGAGGTCGCCTGCGAAAGCGAGGTGACCGTGATGTTGGCCAGCCCGCCGACCTTGCCCGCCACCGAGCAGCCCGCCACAAAAACCGACCCCTGCAGGTTGTACAGCACCTGCAAAAAGACGTGACCGATGGAGTAGAGCGCCGAGTTCAGCCCCAGCGGCAGACCGATGCGCACAATCTGGCGCAGGGCTCCGGCATCAAAGCCGCAGGGAAAAACAGGCAGCGCAAGCTCTGTGCAGTGGCGGCGAATGTAAAAAATGCTGCATATCCACGACAAAAACAGCGCAATCGCCGTGGCTGCCGCCACGCCGCCGATGCCAAGGCCGAGCGCGCCGGTAAGCACAAGATCCAGTACGATGTTGGCGGCGCAGCTGATAAACAGCAGCAGCAACGAGGACGAGCTGTTGCCTATGCCGCGCAAAAGACCAGCGTTGAAGTTATAGCCCATGTTGCCCAGAATACCCAGCATCGTGATGCGCAGATACAGCACCGCCCCCGGCATGGCGTCCGCCGGGACCTGCATCAGCCGCAGCATCCACGGACCCAGCAGGAACCCGATGACGGTCAGCGGCAGCGATGCTGCAAACAGCAGCCAGACCGAGGTGCGCACGAGCTTTTGCAGCTGGTCATGGTCGGCGCGGCCGACCGCCTGCGATACGAGGATGGAGATGCCCGAGCCGATGCCCACAAAGACACAGAGCAGAATTTCGAGCGGCTGGGAGCTGGTCGCCACCGATGCCAGCGCCGTAGTGTCGCAGAAATTGCCGATGACGAGCGTGTCCACCGTGCTGTACAGCAGCTGCAAAATATTGCCGGCGCAGATGGGCAGCGCAAACAGCGCCGCGCGCCCCAGCACGGAGCCGTGGGTCATATCAACTTGTGCGGATTTTCGGTAAGACGGCATAGCCCTATCCCCCCGGCATGACAGATTTTCTTATCTACATTGTACGAGGAAACCGCGCCGGTTGCAACAATCATTATCCTTTGATTTTTGGATGAATATAAACGATGCGGCGAACAATTTTGGCGGTGCGGTGTAAAAAACAATCACGCCCTTTGCGGCGTTGGAAGGGCGTGCTTTTTTACCGTTTTGTGCAGGTTCCACAAACAAAGATGGACAAAATCGGTAACATTGACAGCAAGATTTGCCGCAAAAGGGCTTGCCACTGCGGCGCAAAATGTGCTATCGTTAAAATCAAATTCAGTAAAAAGGAAGTAAAATTTGTATGCGGAAGCCTCTGACAAGACAGAACAGCACGCGCGACAAGCGCAGATACTCTGCTTATCAGAACCGTATTTTTTTCTATCTCGTGACCCTTGTCACCGCCCCGCTGCTGCTGTTGGGCGTGCTGTCCAGCGTGGTGTACTACCGGCAGACCGTCACGCGCAGCGATGCCCTGCTGGCCTCGGCGCGGGGGAATGTCGAGACGCAGATGGAAATTGCGCTGAGCAACCTGCGCGCCTACTACAGCGCGGTCGTCAGCGCGGACAATTACCAGACCCTGTGCCAAAAAACTGTGCCGCCGTACAGCGAGTACACCCTTGTGCGCGATATGCAGACCGCCATGCGCGGCGGCAATCTGGTGGATAAATATGTCGAGGGGTATACCTACATCAACCTGCGCAGCGGGTGGATTTTAAGCAACAACGGCATGTACCGGCTGGCTGATGCCGCCAACCGGGATGAGGTCGCCCACCTGCTGAGCGAATGGGCGGAGCAGCATGCCGCCATGATGTGGGTCAACCGCACCGACCAGCCCACCCCCGCGCTGGCAGACACACCGCTGAACACGGTGGATCTGACCGGCGAGCTGCTCGTGCTGCGCAGCAGCTCCTACCGCACGGGCAGCTATGCGGTGCTGATCGTCAAGCTGGATCTTTCGCCGCTGTATGAGATGACCGAGAGCTGGCAGACCGGCGGTTACAGCATTGCCGCGCGGGATTTCACCGGCAAGACCGTGCTGAGCACCTCTGCTGCGCTGACCGCCCTGCTGGACGCCGACACCCCCGCCGAGGGCAGCTGCGTGCTGGGTGGCTGGCGGCTGAACAGCGGCAAGATGGGCGTGAATGGGCTGACCTACTATGCGGCGCTGCCGCAGCGCACGCTGGCGGCTACCGCCGGCATGGTGATTCTGATCGCTTTTGTGCTGGCCGGGGGACTGGTGGCGGTGCTGCTGATCTGCCGCCGATCGACCAGTGTGCTGTACGCCCCTGTGGATGATCTGATGCACGCGGCCAGCGGTGTGTTCGGCCAGCCCGGCAGCGATGAGGAGGAGTTTGCCTATCTGGCCGCCGGTGTCAAGCAGGTGGCCCGGGACAAGCAGGCGATGCAAAGCCTGATGCAGCAGCAAAACCGCCGCCTGCAGCAGAGCTTTGTGGAAAATCTGATCCGCAGCGAGGTCACTGATGAGGCCGCCGGCCACACGATGCAGGAGCTGGGGCTGGCAGTCTGCCCCGCGTATCGGCTGATCGCGCTGGCGCTGGATACCCCGGCGGGCACCTCCGGCCCGGTGCGGGAGACGATGCTGCTGACCGCCATACAGACGATGCCCACCGAGTTGCTGCGCCGCTGCGCGTTCCAGCCCGTAATGCTGAACTTTACCCTGCTGCTGGTCGTGGGCGGCGAGGAGGCTGATCTGAACGAGGCCTGCCGCGTGGTATATACGGCGGCGGCGCGCAGCATCCGCACCGCGCTGGGGGTCAGCTGCCGCGCGGGTGTCAGCCGCCCCTTCCACAAGCTGCACCACATGCAGCTGGCCGCGCAGGAGGCATGGGAGGCCCTGCGCCTGCCGGAGGCCGATGCCCCCGAGGCGAGCGGGCAGATGCTGTACTACCAGCCGCCCGATGAGCAGTGCGCCCGCAACGGCTATGATACGCTACTGGAGCATGAGATCACGGCAGCCGTAACCGCCTGCAAGGCCAAGGAGGTGCGCCACCTGCTGGAGCGCTTTACCGCCAAAATGCTGGAAAAGAACATCCGCGGGTATGAACGGCAGTTTTACATCCAGCGGCTGGTGGCGGACATGCTGGCCGTGGCGGAAAACGCCGGGCTTTCGGTCAATCAGGTGCTGGCAGACCGGCAGGCCAACCTGTTTGAGACGATCAGCAAGATCTACACCGCCGACCAGATGCAGAATTTCCTGATGGACGAGGTGGCCGTGCCTGTCATGGACCTGCTGACTGAGTTCCGCCAGAGCAGCTCCAGCGAGCTGGTCAAGAATGTGCTGGCGCTGATCAAGCAGACGCGCGGCGACATTACGCTAAACGATTGCGCCGACCGGCTGAACTATAACCCGAGTTATATCTGGAAGGTGCTGCGCACCGAGAAGGATACCAGCTTCAGCGATCTGGCCAACAATGAAAAGCTGGAGATGGCCAAGGAACTGCTGCTGACCAGCGACATGACGGTCGTGCAGATCGCCGAGACGCTGAACTATTCCAATGTGCAGAATTTCATCCGATTTTTCAGCAAAAAGGTCGGCATGACCCCCGGCAAATACCGCAAGGATTACCAGAACGAGAAGAAGTGAGGGAAATTTCCCTCACCGACAGCAAAGACCGCACCCGATGCGTTTCGGGTGCGGTCTTTGCTGTTATTCGGTTTCTATGCGCAGTACATTGACCTTGTCATCGTACTGGGTGCGGGTGCCGGTGATGTGGGGGATCAGGGCGTTGACCTCCATGACCAGCGCGCCCTCGGCGGTCAGATAGGGCTGGCCGTCCATCAGGTTTTCCTTGCCGTCAACCAGCAGGTGGGTGACGCCGACCTGCGCGGTCACGGTGTGCCCGCCGCTGTGCAGCGTCAGGCAGCCCCCGGCGGCGTTCCAATCATAGCGGAAGGCATCGGGGATGACCGTCTGCAGCCGCTCCAAAATGCAGAGCACCGCGCCCCAGACGCGGCCGTTCTCGTTGACGCTGCGCACGCCGCGGGTGTCCGGCTCCTGCCCGTTGACGAGGATCTTGGTGTAGCACTTGTCCTCCGGCTGGTATTTCGCTGCATCGGCCTGCGGGATGGGGACGAACGCATCGCGGTGCTGCGGCGCACAGGCGGCATAGTCCGGCAGGCGGCAGGGCAGCGGTGCGGCTGTCAGCGGTGAGAGGTCGGCAGGCTTGCTCTGCAGCGTGATGACATTGCGGAGGCTGCCCATCACGGCGGTCAGGCGGATGGTGCCGGGCGCTGTGCCCGCGCGCAGAAATACGCGGTTGGTGCCGCACTCAGCATAGACATGGTTTTGGTGGATGACGCTGTCGTCGTGGCCGTAGCCTGCAAAGCGGCCGCTGTTGTAGCCGCCCAAAAACTGCGCGGGGCCGTCCAATGTGAAGTCGATGCGCGCATCGCAGAGCGGGCAGACCCGCCCGGCGCTGTCCTGCACGGCAATATCGACATAGGCGATGTCGGCCCCGTCGGCGGCAAGGCCGCCCGGTGCGGTATGCAGCGTCAGCCGCAGGGCGGCGGGGCTGTCGGCGGTTTCCAGCCGGTCGGACGCGGAGGGTGTGCCGTCATAGCCGTAGCCCACGGCCTCGACCCAGCCGGATTGGGTCACATCCACACCGGGGAAGGCGAACACAAAGGTGTTTTGCGGCTTGTCGCACCGACCGACACGGCGCCCGTTGACGAGCAGCTCGACCGCGGCAACAGGGTAGCTTGCCACGACATACACCGTCTTATGGTGCGGGTCGCGGGTGTGCCAGACGCCGGTGCCCTCCCAGTAGGTGCCGTTAAAGCGCTTTTCTTCATAGCGATAGTTGGCAGCGGTGGGGGCGGGGTAGTTCCAGTGGCCGATGATCTTGACGGCGGGGGCCTCGCTCTGCATAACGCGGAAGCAGTCAAAGCTCTGCTTTTTGGTGCGGCAGGGATCGACGCGGCCGCTCATACGGGCGTTTTCGCTGTAGGACTGGCGGCCATGCTGGGCAGAGTCCGTCCAGCAGAGCGCCGCACAGGCGCTGTAGTAGTTCTTGCCGGAGGCACCGCCCATCCGATCGTTGAAAAACTCGGCGTAGCCGCGCGCGTTTTCAAGCGCGAGATCTTCACTGGTAAGGTCGTAGAAGTCGTACCCAACAGCTTTTTTGCCGCCCTTGCCGACCCAGCGGTTGCGGTAGTCGAAATCCGGCGGGGTGAAGTCGTCCCAGATGCGGCGGGGGGCCTCCTCGCGGCTGTACTCGGTCTCGGTGACGGGGCCGTGCTGCGACAAAAAGCGGGCGGCGTGGCGGTTCAGCATCGTGCCGACATACTCGCTCTCGTTGACGACCTCCTCGGTGTTCAGGGTGCGACAGCCCATAAAACGCCCGCCGTGGGGGTCCAGCCGCTGCTTGAGCAGCCGCATCTCCCGCATGTGCTCGCGGGAGATCGAGTTGTTGCCGGCCTCCCAGAACAGAATGGACGGGTGGTTGCGGAAGGCGATGATGACATCGCGCATCAGCTCTACGCGCTGGTCCCACTGGCGGCCAAAGCTCTCCTTCTCCTTGTCACCGGCAGGCTGGGTGCAGACGATGCCGCGGCGGTCAAACGCACGGACATCGGCGGGGCTGCCCGCCACATGCATAAAGCGGATGTGGTTGGCGTTGCTCTCGCGGATGAGTGCGGCGTCCTCATCGTGCAGCCACTCGGGCGCAATGCCGATGGCCGCCCACTCGTTGGTGGCGCGCTGGGCGTAGCCGCGCAGCCACTGCACCGCGCCGTTGATGCGCAGGCCCCGGTCTTTGTCGTAGCTTACGGCGCGGAAACCGGTCGTCAGCTGCTGGGCGTCGGTCTTTTCGCCATTTACAAACAGCTCGGCCTCCACGGTGTAGAGGTAGGGGTCGTCGATGCTCCAGAAGCGCAGCGGCAGGGTATCGGCCCCGGCGTGCAGCACAGTGACCGCCATGGAATCCGTAGCGGTCGGTGCGGGCAGGCTTTCGTCCTCCACAGGGCGGTAATGCCCGGACACAGCCTCATCGGGGATATAGGCGTCCGCCGGGGTGATGCTCAGCGGCGGTACGGCGCGGCCTGTGGGTGCTGCGGTGGCCGGGGCGCCGTCAAAGATGGCGGCAACGCTGCCGTCCGGGCGGCGCAGCGTGATGCGCAGCTGGGCGGAAACGGGGACCTTGCCCTCGTTGCGGACCTCGGCCTCGACCCGGATATCCGCCGTGGCATTGTCCAAATCAAAATTCCGGCCGTAGACATAGAGGCCCTTGGTCTGCAAATTGGAGTAGAGCGGCAGCGTCAGATAGACATCGGGCTTGAAAAACACCTGTACGGGGCGGGTGATGCCGCCGACCGAGGGATTGAAGTCATTGCAGTTCCAGAAAAAGGGGACGCCCACGCGGTCGGCGGGGACGGCCTGCTCCTGCGGAAAGAGATAGCTGCCGGGGACAGCATCGGGCTTGTTGGGGGTTTCGGCAATGCAGAACGGCGCATTGCGGGTGGCGGTGTTGTCGGTCGCAATGGCGATGAGGTTCGGCGCATCGTACCGCACATAGGGGGTAATGTCAAAGCCGAACGGCGCAACGCCGGCCTCATAGTAGCCGGCCAGCGTACCGTTTACATAGAGGTAGCAGGTCTGGCGCAGCCCCTCAAACGCAAGCAGCACCTTGTGGTTTTTGTGCCGCGCCGGAATGGTGAGGATGTTGCGGTAGAAGGCCGCCGTGCGGCGCTGGCCGCTGCCGCCGTCTTGAATGCGGTCACGGAACAGATCCTCATCATTGAAGGTGTGGGGCAGCGTGACGGGCTGCCAGCCGGTTTCCCGGTAGTCGGCCTCGTAAAAGGCGTGCCCCTCAGCGTCCCGGTGGGCGTCAATGGCCTTTGCCATGGGGAAGGCATCTGCCCGCAAAAAGTGCCAGCCGTGGTGGAAATAAAAGCTTTCGCCTTGCAGTGTAGACATAGCGTTTTCTCCCTGTCAGATGTGCTGTATACAGTTGCAGGCCCGCGATCTTATCTTTATCATACGCGCTGCCGCGGCAAAAAACAAGTGTCATTTGATGGGTAGAAAGTTTTGAAAGTGCGGCGCAGCGATAAACATCAAGATATGGAAACAGGACCTGTTTGCTGGCAGCAGGGCGGAGTGACCCAACCCCGCCGGCAAAGCGGGGCAGTCAGGGCAAGGCTGTGCGGTAAAGATTCCGCAGCCGTAAGTCTGCAGCAGGGTCTAAGGGCAACACCGCACAATTCCCGCCTGACGGCTTAAGCACCGCTCCGGCGGCTGCGGCACGGCATCTGCGTTGCCAAAATGCTCGATAATACACAAAGTATTATCTGCGCTTTTGGCTTAGCAGCTGCCGCACCTCGCTCGCCGTATCGGCACTTAGAATTATGCGGTATTGCCCTAAAAACGCCATTTGTCAAAATGCACAAAACAAGCAGGCACCATGTATAAAATATTCACAATTTCAACCCGAAACAGCAAACGATAGTGCCGGTAGACATAAGGATTGTTTTGTGTGTCATCCGCATGGATAATTGCGCTGCATCGTGAAATGTAATGAAAATTTTCGCATGTTTTTGATTGTAGCCAAAGCTGCGGGGCAGGGGATACAATGGAAGCAACGAAACAGCCGCCGCCGGATGACGAGGGCCCGCGATCCAGACCAAAGCACCGCGGCCGCCGGCTGATGAGAACACAAAGCAAGGAGGAAACGCTTATGGCACAAACCGCTGCGGTCAAGCAGAGCAAGGCCAATGCCCGCGCCCAGAAACAGCTGGGCCACAACACATGGCGCAAGGCGTTCATGCAGCACTACTGGTTATATATCATGATGCTGCCGGCGCTGCTCTACATGATCATCTTCAATTACCTGCCGATGACGGGCCTGTATATGGCATTTACCGATTTCAGCCCTTTCAACGGTGACACGATTCTGGAATCTGTGTTCGGCAGCCCCTTTGTCGGGCTGAAGTACTTTAAAAAGCTCTTCACCGGCCCGGACTTCTGGACGCTGTTCCGCAATACGCTGTCCATCTCGCTGGCCAACCTTTTCTTCGCCTTCCCGGCCCCCATCATTCTGGCGCTGATTTTAAATGAGCTGCGCTGCAAATGGTTCAAGCGCACAGCGCAGACGCTGGTCTACATCCCCCACTTTGTCTCCATCGTCATTGTGGCGGCGCTGACTTTCCAGATGTTCTCCACCACGGACGGCGCCATCTACCATGTGCTGACCCAGATCTTCGGCGCGAATGCGCCCGACCTGCTCAGCGACCCCAAGCTCTTTCCCGCGCTGATCGTTGGCCAGAATATCTGGAAAGAGACCGGCTACGGCACCATCATCTATCTGGCGGCGCTGTCCAGCGTGGATGTGCAGCTGTATGAGGCTGCCAAGATTGACGGCGCAGGCCGTTGGCAGCTGATGTGGCATGTCACGCTGCCCGCCATCCGCGGCACCATTGTCCTGATGCTGATCATGAAGGTCGGCCAGCTTCTGAACACCAGCTACGAGCAGATCTTCCTGATGCAGAACTCGATGAACCGCGCAGCCTCTGATGTGTTTGACACCTATGTCTACACCAAGGGCATTACGGGCGGCCAGTACTCGCTGGCGACCGCCACCGGCCTGTTCAAGTCCACCATCAGTATGCTGATGGTCGTCACCGCCAACAAGATCGCCAAGCTGTGCGGCGAGTCCGGCCTGTACTAAAGAAGGGAGCTGTGCTACAATGACAATGCCCTTTACCCATAAGAAAGACGAGGTGCGCGCCACCGGCACGCTGGAAGCCCGCACTCCCGGCGATCAGGCTGTACAGGTTCTTTTGTATGTCATCATTGCGCTGGTGGCGCTGGCCTGTGTGCTGCCCTTCGTCTATGTGGTGGCCGGCTCCTTTGCGACCGAGCGCGAGCTGACCGAGCGTCCCTTCTTCCTGATCCCGCAGGATGTATCGCTGAACGCCTACCAGTACATCCTCAAGCAGGGCGATGTGTTCCGCGGACTGAAAAATTCGGTGATCGTCACCGTGATCGGCACGCTGATCAATATGTTCGTCTCCTGCACGATCGCCTACCCGCTGTCCCGCCCCTACCTCAAGGGCCGCAACGGCTTTATCAATATGGTCATCGTCACGATGCTGTTCACCGGCGGCATGGTCCCCGCCTACATTATGGTGGTCAATGTGCTGCATCTGGGCAACACCTACTGGGCACTCTGGCTGCCCACGGCGATGAGCGCCTTCAACATGATCATCATCAAGAACTACTTCCAGGGTATCCCCATGGAGCTGGAGGAGGCCGCCATCATTGACGGCTCCAACGATCTGATCACCTTCGTGCGCATCATCCTGCCGCTGTCCGCGCCGGTGCTGGCCTCGGTCAGCCTGTTCTACGCGGTCAGCCACTGGAACAGCTACTTCCAAGCGATGCTGTACATCAACAACTCCGACATGGAGGTCATCACCATCGTGCTGCGGCGTCTGGTGTTCCTGACCACCCAGGTAGCCGAGGATTCCACCTTTGACTGGGGCGCGGCCGGTATGCCGCCCATCAAGGCTGTCAAGATGGCCACCACGGTGCTGTCCACCCTGCCGATCCTCTGCATCTATCCGTTTGTGCAGAAGTTCTTTACCCAAGGTGTCATGGTCGGCTCGGTCAAGGGCTGATACCAAGCAATACAACCACTTTTATACAAAAAGGAGAAAAACGAAAATGAAAAAGGCACTTGCCCTCTCTATGGCGCTGGCGATGTCCGCCGCCATGCTCGCAGGCTGCGGCGGCTCCGCCTCCGACAGCACCTCCGCTTCCGACGCTGCTTCCTCTGCGGACAGCGCTGCCTCCGGCACCCCCACCGTCAGCTTTATGATCCCCGACTTCACCGGCCATGTGCTGAGCAATGAACATTCCGATGAGGTCATCGCCAAGTACGAGGCCTACACCGGTACCCATGTCGAGTGGCGCACCGAGGCCAACGACACCTACAGCGAGAAGTTTGGCCTGACCCTGATGGACAAGGACAACATGCCGATGATCCTGACCGCAACCAAGACGCTGGACCAGAACGCCAACGCAGCCGATGCTGCCAAGCGCGGCGCCTTCTGGGATCTGACCGAGTACCTGCAGGACAGCGAGGCCTACCCCAACCTGTCCCAGATCAGCCCCGATGTTCTGAAGGGCTTGACCGTGGACGGCCAGATCATCGGCATCCCCCGCTCCCGCGCTATCGGCCGCAACGGTCTGGGCTACCGCACCGACTGGGCCGAGGCCGTGGGCATCACCGAGGCCCCCAAGACGGTCGAGGATGTCTATGACATGCTCTATAAGTTCACCTATGACGATCCGGACGGCAACGGTGCCAACGACACCTACGGTCTGGAAATGTGCAAATACACCGGCCCGTGGGATATTATCCAGACATGGTTCGGCTGCGGCAACGGCTGGGTCGAGCAGGACGGCAAGCTGGTTCCCGTACACCAGACCGCTGAGTATAAGGAAGCCCTTGACTGGATGCGCAAAATCTACGCCGATGGTCTGGTCCGCCCCGACTGGGCAACCGTAGACACTGCCAACTTCCAGGTTGACAGCCAGAAGGGCGTCACCGGTGTCTTTGTCGACACGATGGACGGCACCAAGCGCATCTGGAAATACTTTGAGGACAACGCCATTGCCGATGTAAACGATGCCTCCAAGATTGCAACGATGACCTCTGTCGGCCCCATCAACGGCCACACCCTTGCCACCACCGGCTACAACGGCTTCTACCTCATCACCAAGTCCGGTGCCAAGACCGAGGAGGATGTCAAGGCCTGCCTGCACTTCCTTGACAAGATGTGCGACCCCGAAATGATGGCGCTGGCCGACTACGGTCTGAAGGACATCTGCTATGACATCAACGAAAACGGTAAGATTGTTCCCAACGGCAAGTACGACACCACCAACTGCCCGCACGCAGGTCTGAATCAGGCTGTGCCTTATGTCCCCTACCTGACCGAGCAGAACCCCGATTACCAGCTTGAAAAGGCTGACTATCAGCTGGCTTACGAGGAGAGCATTGCCAACAACGTGCAGTATGCCGTGTTCAACCCCGCGCTGGGCTACCTGACCCAGTCCGACACCTACGCCGAGTGCGGCAGCGACCTTGTCCAAATTCTGGACGATGCCCGCACCCAGTATATCTGCGGCCAGATCGACGAGGCCGGTCTGCAGGCTGCCTTCGACCAGTGGAATGCCCGCGGCGGCACGCAGGTCATTGAGGAAGTCAACGCCCTGTACGCAGCAGATAAAGCCTAATTGAATGTGAGCGCCGCAGCGGATGTTGCGGCGCTCTTTTATGATGGAGGGAAAGTCTATGCAAATCTCTGTGCGCAGCCAGACGGCTGCCCAAACCACCCTTAGCTGGCAGCCGGTGGCCGGGGCCGCCCGCTACCGCATTTTGTGGAGCGACCGCCCTGGCGAGACCGTGCGGTTCAAAACGGCGGGCGAGAGCGGGGAAAGCCTTTTCACCTTCTGCCGCTCGACGCATATCCCCTATTACATCAAGGTGCAGGCGCTGGCAGAAAACGGGACCCTGCTGGAGGAAAGCACACCCGTGCAGACCCCCGTGGGCCGCGTGCTGCAGCAGCAGCTGGAGGCACTGTCCCGCGGACTGGTGGCTGTCACGGCAAACACCGGTGTGTTTATCAGCTGGCGGCTCTTTAAAAGCGAGGTCACCGGCCACAACGCCACCGGCCTGACCGGCACCGACTTTGTGCTCTATAAAAACGGGGTCAGGCTGGCCACCGTGACCGACAGCACAAACTATCTTGACGCGCAGGGCACAAGCGGGGATACCTACGCCGTGGCCCCGCTGGTAAACGGCGTAGAAGGGCCCGCCTGCAGGGGCGTAAAGCCGTGGCAGAAGGGGTACTATGAGCTTCCGCTGCAAAAGCCGGCGGACGGCATGACCCCGGCCGGGGAACCCTTTGCCTACCATGCCAACGATATGAGTGTGGGTGATATTGACAATGACGGCGAGTACGAGTATTTTGTAAAGTGGGACCCTGACAATTCCCACGATGTGTCGATCAAGGGCTACACCGGGCGGTGCTTTATCGACTGCTATAAGCTGGACGGCACGCTGGTCTGGCGGCTGGACATGGGGCAGAACATCCGCGCCGGAGCGCACTACACCCAGTTTATGGTGTACGACTTCAACGGGGACGGCAGGGCCGAGATGGCTGTCAAGACCGCGCCCGGCACCGTGATGACCCGCTTTGCGCCGGACGGCACCGTGCTGTCCCGCCGGTATATCACGATGCCGCAGAAGGATCTGGACGCCGGGTACAGCCACGCGGACAACTATGTCTGCACGGCGCAGGATTACCGCCTGCATATGGCCGAGGTGTTCCGCCGCTGGCACACCCACCCCGAGGTCGTAAACGGCCGCTGGCCCGCCACGGTGGAGCAGTGCTTCGGCCTTGCGCCGCAGTACGCCTACCCCCTGTGCGAGGCTGATGCCCTTGCGCTGGCCGACTATTTCCTTGATGTGTACGCGCCGAGCCGCAGCCCCAAAAACGAGCTGCGCAAGTTCGAGGGCTTTGTCTATGACGGCCCCGAGTACCTGACGATGTTCGGCGGGGACGGCGCCGAACTGGACACGATCGACTACCCCTACCCCCGCGTGGATGACGGCCTTTTGTGGGGCGATTATGCAATGCCCCGCATCGAGCCGTGCAACCGCGTGGACCGCTTTAACGCCGGGGTGGCCTATCTGGACGGTGAGCGCCCCTATCTGATCGCCTGCCGCGGTTACTACACCCGCGCCACGCTGGCGGCCTACGACTTTTTTGAGAACCGCTTTCACAAGGTATGGGGCATCGACTCCGGCTTTGTGCCGATGGCGAACCCCTTCAACGACAGCGGCTGCCATCTCGCTGTCGGCACCGACCCTGTGTACGGCATTCTGGCCGGGCAGGGCAACCACAGTATTTCGACTGCTGACATTGATGGGGACGGCTGCATGGAAATTGTGTACGGCGCGGCAGCCATCGACCATGACGGAAGCCTGCTCTACTCCAAATACGGCACCCTGCCGGACGGCAGAACCCGCGCCAAGTTCGGCCACGGCGATGCGATGCATGTGGCCGACATCGACCCTGACAGCCCCGGTCTGGAGATCTTCAATGTTTATGAGGAGGGCGAGCGCGCCCCCTACGGCTGGGCACTGCGCGATGCCGAGACCGGCGATGTCCGCTTTGGCGAATATGCCGAGGAGGATCTGGGCCGCTGCATGATCGGCAAGATCGACCCGAACACCCGTGGTCTGCAGGTCTGGGTCAAGGATGTGTACGATGTAAACGGCCGCAAGCTGGAGCTGCCCACCCCCGGCACTAACATGAAGATCTACTGGGCAGGCGATCTTTCGACCCAGATCACCGATGGTGCGGACTATCTGCACGGCGATCAATACGGCGTCATTAACGATCTGACCCACGGCGTCATGCTGCAGCCCGCGGGCACTGCCACCAACAACGGCACCAAGGGCAACCCCTGTCTGGTGGCCGATGTGCTGGGTGATTTCCGCGAGGAGTTGCTGGTGCGCACGGCGGACGACACCGCTATCCGCATCTACACCACCACCGATCTTACCCCCCACAAGCTGTTTACCCTGATGCACGATGCGCAGTACCGCTGCGGCGTGGCATGGCAGAACAACTGCTACAACCAGCCGTGCTACCCGTCCTTCTACTATGCAGGCGACATGGATTTTGCCAATGTGCTGCCGCAGCTGAACGCCAAGCCTACCCTCTGGATGGCGGGCGATTCCATCATGCAGAGCTACGCCCCCGGCGACAAGCCGGTGACAGGCTGGGGCGAGATGCTCCACACGTTGGCGCAGGGGGATGCTGTATGCCAAGCCGCCCACCGCGCGGACTGCCCCTTCCCGCAGGAGATGCGCTACGAGCTGCCGGGCCTTGTCATTGACAACTGCGCCATGGCGGGCCGCAGCAGCAAGACCTTCCGCGAGGAGGGGCGGCTGGACGACATTGCCGCGCATATCCGCCCCGGTGATCTGCTGGTGGTTAGCTTCGGCCACAACGACGCCAACCGCGCAAAGGCCGAGCGCTATGTCCCGGCGGATGCCTTCGGCGAGAGCCTGCGCCCCTTCTGGGACGCTGCCCGCAGCCACGGCGCAGTGTGCATCTTTGCCTCCCCCGTGGCGATGCGCGAGTTTGACGAGGCCGGTGTCTGCCACCCCTCGTTTGCCGCCTACCGCGAGGCGATGCGCGCCTTTGCCGCCGAGGTCGGCGCGCCGTTTGTCGACCTTGGCGCCGCTACCGCCGCCGCCAACACCGCCTTTGGCGCTGAGCGCTGCAAGGCCCGCTATATGTGGGTGGGCGCAAAGCAGGACAACGCCCACCAGCAAAATGCCGGCGCCTGCCGCACGGCACAGGCCTTTGTGCAGCAGCTTTTGCAGGATACCACCCCGGCACTGGATATGCTGCAGGCAAATTTCAAATAAATTTTGACAAAAAAGAAGGTTTTGTTTATGAACTACACCGAACCGAAGGTCATTTACACCTGCTTCCCCGGCGGCAAGCATAAGGTGCTGACGATGAGCTATGATGACGGCCGTTTGGAGGACCGCCGCCTTGTCGAGCTGTTCAACCGCTACGGCATCCGGGGCACCTTCAACCTGAACGGCGGCCTGCCCCGCCCCGAGCGCATCCCGGAGAGCGAGTGGGTCGAGCTGTACAAGGGCCATGAGGTCGCCTGTCACACCTACCACCACCCCACCATCTCCCGCAGCCCGCTGGACCAGACCGCCCGGCAGGTGCTGGCCGACCGTATGCAGCTTGAAGGCGTCATGGGCTACCCCGTGCGCGGCCTTGCCTACCCCAACGGCAGCTGGACACCGGAAATCGCCGCCCTGCTGCCCGCGCTGGGCATCCGCTACGCCCGCGTGGTGGGCGACACCCACGACTTTGCGATGCCCCACGATTTTATGACATGGAAAGCCACCTGCCACCACACCCACAACCTGCTGGAGGACGGCAAGCGCTTTGTCGAGCTGTACAAGACGCAGTATCTCTACATGATGTATGTCTGGGGCCACAGCTTTGAGTTCCGCACCGAGGAGGACTGGGCCCTGATGGAGCAGTTCTGCCAGCTGGCCGGCGGGCGTGAGGACACATGGTACGCCACCAACATCGAGATCGTGGACTACATGGCCGATGCCGCCCGCCTGCAGTACACCGCCGCGGGCGATAAGGTCTGCAACCCCAACGCCCAGTCCATCTGGGTCGAGGTGGACGGCCGCCACTATGAGATCCCCGCCGGAAAGACAGTGGTGCTGGTATGAAGCTGATTTACCCCATTTTGCCCGGCGGACGGTTTAAGGCTCTGACCCTGAGCTTTGACGACGGGCGCGTGCAGGACCGCCGCCTGATAGCGCTGCTGAACCGCTGCGGCATCAAGGCAACGTTCAACCTGAACTCCGGCGAGCAAGGTGAAAACCGCATCCCTTTGTGCGAATATGCACCGCTGTACGCCGGGCATGAGATCGCCGCCCACGGTGTGCGCCACCCCGGTATGACCGCCACCCCGCTGCCGCTGTCCGCACAGCAGGTGTTGGAGGATCGCCGGGCGCTGGAGCATCACACGCAGGCCCCCGTGCGAGGCTTTGCCTACCCCTACGGCGAGGTAAACGCTGCCGTAGCTGCCATGCTGCCCGCGCTGGGCATCCGCTACGCCCGCACCACACAGGACACCGGGCGGTTCGACTTCCCGCAGGATTGGCTGCACTGGGACCCGACCTGCCATATTTTCAACGATCTTGCGTACCATGGCGAAAAGTTTCTGTCCCGCACGGGGCGGCGAAAGCCGATGCTTTTGTACGTCTGGGGGCATAGCTATGAGCTGGACGAAAACAACGGCTGGACCCTGCTGGAGGATTTTTGCCGCCGTCTTGGCGGGCAGGCGGATATCTGGTACGCCACCAATATCGAGATTTATGACTATCGGCAGTCCTGCGCACGGCTGGAATTTTCTGCCGATGCAGACCGCGTATACAACCCAAGCTGTCGTGACTGCTGGCTGTATGTGGACGGACAGACCGTCCGCGCCGCCGCCGGGCAGATCACCCCGCTGTAAAAAGGAGAGAACCATGGCAAACCTGATTTTTGATAAGGCCCAAATCGAGAGCACGATCGACAAGATCGTGGACCGCACGATGCGGATGGATATGACGTGGGACTGGCCCTGCGGTGTCGCCTACTACGGCATCTGCGAGGCGTATGAGGTCACCAAAAATGAGCGCTACCTGCAGCTGGTCAAGGACCGCGTGGACGAGTATATTGAGCTGGGCCTGCCGAGCTGGACGGTCAACACCTGCTCGATGGGGCACTGCCTGATCACCCTGTATGAGCATACCGGTGATGAAAAGTATCTGGACATCGCCAAAAGCAAGGTCGAGTATCTTGAAAAGGAGGCGCTGCGCTTCGGCGATCATGTTTTGCAGCACACCGTCTCGGTCAACAACGATTTCCCCGAGCAGGCGTGGGCAGACACACTCTTTATGGCGGGCTTCTTCCTGCTGCGCATGGGCGTACTGCTGAAGGACGAACAGCTCATCGACGATGCGCTGAACCAATATTACTGGCACATCAAGTACCTGCAGGACCCCGAAAGCGGGCTGTACTACCACGGCTACAACAATATTACCGGCGACCACATGTCGGGCATCAAGTGGGGCCGCGCCAATGCGTGGGCGGCCTACACGATGGCGCAGGTCGGCGTGCGGCTGCCGCAGTGCTACCTCTACCCCAAGTTTTTGGACGTTGTCGGCAGCCTGAATGACCAGCTTGCCGCGCTCAAGCTGTACCAGACCGAAAACGGTCTGTGGCGCACCATTGTGGACGATGCCGCATCCTATGAGGAGGTCAGCGCCAGCGCAGGCATCGCCGCTGCCATGATCACCAAGGGCAACCCCCTGCACATCAAGTACATCAACAAGGCGATCCCCGGTATGCTTGCCAATGTCAGCCCCGATGGCCGCGTGCTGAATGTTTCGGGCGGGACGGCGGTCATGAAGGACGCCAACGGCTACCGCGGCATCAGCCGCGATTGGATCCAGGGCTGGGGTCAGGGTCTGGCGCTGGCGTTCTTTGCCGGTGTGCTGAACTACGACAACGTCCGTTCCGACGGCGCGCTGTAAACTGTCCGGCAGGGCAAAAGCCCCCGCTGCCGTAAGCAGCGGGGGCTTTTGCCTGCATCGATGTTTCACACTTTCTCAATCCAGCCGGAACACCTGCTCCAGCTTGGGCTGGGCGCCCGTTACGGGGTCCATTTCCAGCTCCAGAATGTCCTTCATATACTCGTTCCAGCGATCCACAACAGGGCTTTCGGACTGCACTTTTTCCGCGTAGGTGACGCCCTTTTCGCACTCGTAATAGCCGAACAGCTCATCATTACAGTAAAAAATGCTGTAATTGCAGATGCCCGCCTCCTTCAGCACCTTGACCATCTCGGGCCAGATTTCCGCGTGGCGGCGCTGATATTCTGCCTTGTAGCCGGGCTTGATGCGCCCTTTCCATGCTATATGCTCCATTTGTATCCGCTCCTTTTGTTATACAAGCTTTTCCAAATCCAGCTTTGCGCGGCGGCAGTGCTCCAGCTCGGCTACGCTGCCGTCCCACGCCTCGTTTTCGCCGACAAAGCGCACGGTGCTGTCCGTAACGGTCAGCCCGTCCACACAGCGGGCGTACAGCGCCGGGATGGCGTGCGGGTAGATGTGCCGCGCCGAGGGCTGCTCGTCAAACAAGCCGCCGGGCTGGGTACCCCGATGCTGCAAGATCAGGTGCATTTCGCTGATGCGCAGGTCCCGGATCTCGCTGTCCGGCTCACCTGCCGCAAAAGCACAGCTTTCACTTGTCAGGTACAGATGGTCAAAGCTGACACGGCGGATCACGCCTGCCGACCCGGTCTTGCCCTTGCGCGGCGTGGCGCTGACAAACAGCGGCTCGCCCTTGCCCCACCAGCCCAGCGCACCGGGCAGGGCGTAGGCGTCGGCGTAGCGGCGGGTGCAGCCGGTCAGATGGTGGACGTGGATATCCTCCACCGTGCCGCCGTCCCGCACCCAGACGCCCACCGCGCGGGAGCAATCGTCAATGACGCAGTCGCTCAGGGTCACATGGCGGATCACACCGTGGGTCTCGGTGCCGATTTTCAGCGCTGAATCGCGGGAATGTAAGACGCACCCCGTGATGACGACGTTCTCGCTTGCGCCGTAACGGCGGGACATCGGTCCTGTGGATTTGACCACGATGGCATCATCGCCGGTGCGCACGATGCAGTTGGAGATGACCACATCCTGACAGCAATCGGGGTCGATGCCGTCATTGTTGGCGCCGCGGTCATCGTTTAAAATCAGGATGTTCTGGATGCGCACATGCCGGCAGCCCGCCATGTGCAGCGTCCAGAACGCCGCGTCCTGCAGGGTCACATCGCGCACGGTAAAGTTTTCGACTGCCTCAAACAGCATCATGCGCGGGCGGAATACATCGCAGAACTTCGGACATTCGTGGAATCCGTTGTCCGCGTCTTTGTCCAAAAACACCTTGTCGCCCTGACCGTAGATCGTACCCATCCCGCTGATGGTCACGTTTTTGGCGTGGCTGGCGCCCAAAAAGAAGCCGCCCTCCCAGCCGTCGGCGGTGTCGTCGGGGTCGGTGCCGTCCCCGCCCTGGGGGAACGGCACGATGTCGTCGGGGTTCAGGCTGCTGATAAGCACCGCGCCGCTTTCCAGATGCAGCTCCACGTTGTCCTTCAGCAGCACCGAGCCGCTTAAAAACCGCCCCGCCGGTACGACAACACGTCCGCCGCCTGCCGCTGCGGCTGCATCAACCGCCTGTTGGATCGCCGCCGCGCAGTTGGTCACACCGTCTGCCACAGCGCCGCAGCGTAAGATACTATAGTCCATCGCTCCTGCTCCTTATTTTGTCTGTATTCTTCCTTCAGCATAGCACAGAAGCAGGGGTGTGTAAAGTGCAATTATCACAAAGAAAACTGCACTATGCCGAATATCTTTTGCTGCCTTGGCATTGTACAATAAAGAATAATCACAAGATAAAGGAGAGAAATGTTATGCCCTGCACACTGTCTGCCGCGCTTGCCGATGCTGCCGTCTGCCGCGGCTCCTTCCATGCTGTTTTACGCACTGACGTCCCTGACGCCGTTTTTGCCGCGTTTTCCGCTGCGCTGCAAAAAGCACAGGCGGAGGGCCGAATCCTGACCGCAAGCCTTTTCCGCTGCGAAGCCCACCTGTTTTTCTACGCCGAGGGGCTGAACCGCCCGTTCACACCGCAGGGGCTTTGCCCCGCGCTGGACGCAGCTTTGCTGCCGTGGCCGCCTGCTCTGGGTGAGACAGCACCCCGCCCATGGGCCGCCATGTAGCCGTATTTTTACCACGATGTACCCACTACCGCCGCCGACTGGCAGCAGGGGCGCTGCCCGCAGCGCCGCCGGGGACGCATTGCCCTGCTGCCGCCCGACAAATGGTGCAGCTATATGGAGCACCATCTGCGCATCGTCACCGAGGGGCTGGTCGAGGGGGATCGCTGGCACCTGATTTGCGTGCAGGAGGGCGTGCTGTTTTCTTATCTTGAGGAACCGCGCACCAATGTCAATATCCGGCATCAGCTGGGCGCACACAGCCCCGAACTGGACGCTTGGATCGCCGCCGACCCCGAAAGCCATTTTGCGCGCTTTACGCCGGAACAGAAGGCCCACCCGGACAGCGGCCACAACTTTGTATTTTTGCCCCGCATTGCGGGAACGGAGGACTGAGCCATGACAAGGATCGGATGCCGCGCCCACGATTACGGCAAGCTGCCCGCTGCCGCGCTTGCTGCCACGCTGCGTGCCAAGGGGTACAACGCCGCCCAGCTCGCCATGCCGCGCGCCATTGCAGGCATTGAGGATTTTGCCCACATCACCGACAAACAGCTTGCAGAGATCCGCACGGCGTTTGCCGCGCAGGATGTGGAAATTTCGGTGCTGAGCTGCTATCAGGACCTGTCTGCCCCCGATGCGGACGCCCGCCGCACCGCTGTGGATACCGTAAAGCGCACACTGGGCTATGCAAAGGTGCTGGGTGCCAAAATGGTGGGCAGTGAAACGGCATGGGGTGCCTGCACGGACGAGGAAAAGGCTGCCCGCCGCCCGCTGATGCTGGACAGCATCGCCCGTATCACCGAGGAAGCCGCCCGTCTGAACGTCGTTTTTGCCGTGGAATCGGTGGACGTACACCCTCTCTGCACGCCGGAGCTGCTGCGCACCGTGCTGGACACTGCCGCCGATACACAGCACTGCAAGGTCATTTTTGACCCCGTCAACCTGTTCTGTGCCAAGGACGGGCAGGACAAAGCGTACCAGACCGCCCACTGGAGCCGCTGGCTGGAGGTCATCGGCAGTCAGCTCGGTGCCGTACACGTCAAGGACTGCCGCATCGAGGCGGACGGCAGCAAAACGCTGCTGCCGCTGGGCGCGGGCGATATGGATTATTCTGCCATTCGTGCCTTCCTGGCGACCCACGCCCCCGCCGCCCCGCTGCTGCGCGACGAGGTCATTCTGCCCGTCGACACCGCCGATGTGCGGTATCTGCGCAGGATGACTGACACTGTGTAAAAGAAAAAATAGCCCAACCGTTTTGCGGTTGGGTTTTTCGTATTTTGTCAGCGATTCCAATAGGCGGCCACGCTGCGTCCGGCTTCCTCGCCCACTTCGTTGTAGGCGGGCTGCAGGTAGTGGAAGCGGTCCTTCATCAATCCCTTGGCGGCAAAGGTTTTGAACCGACGGCTGACCATAATAATGTCGTCACAGGCGGCAGTCAGCTCCTCCTGCGCCTGCTGGATCGGTACATACAGCTCCGGCTCGTCGCGCTGGTTGCCGATCTGAATCAAAAAGCAGGTTTGCGCGCCTGCGTCCTGCATAAAGCTGTGCAGAACGCGCTCGGTGTCGGCTTTGTAAACGTCCTTGGGGGTGTGCAGGTCGCCGTCGGTGCAGCCCTGGCACCAGACCATCGCGCTGTGGCGGATGGTGTAGCCGTTTTCGGCTAAGAATTTGCGCGCCTTGCGGGCGCGGCGCACGGCATCCTGATAGTACGGTGTGCCGGGCAACCACTTGGCAATGGCAGAACCGCCCTTGGCGCAGGACACGCCCACCACCGGCACGCCGGTTTGGGCTGTGCAGGCATTGACGAAGGACGACACCATCGACCCTGTTTTCATGCCCGGCTCGTTGACACCGGCGGGGTCGTTCTCGTTCACGCCGAACGGCTCGGCCAGCGGGTGCAGCTGCGCGGGGGCGGTGACGGCGCGGTACTCAAATCCCATGCCGGGGGTCACGGCGGGGGCAAGGGCGGCATCCCCGCGCCCGGCCATGTTGCTTTGTCCCATAAAAAAGAGAAGATCCACGGTTTTCATAAAAACTCCTTTTATTAAAACAAGAAAATTTACACTGTGCGCCCGCTGTGCAGACACTTTTTGTTTATGTCGATGCCACGGAAACCGTCGGTCTTACCTCCAACGAGCAGTTTTTTCCTGCGCCTTCCGCAACAGTATGCAACCGGTGTGGCAGATAAGCAAATTAAACCGCACGGAAGTGCCTAATTGCAATCGTAAGTTGTACTCTCCGGTGTTAAGTTGTACGCATCACGGCAAGATTCCGGCGGAAAAAACGTTTTTATGTTTTGCGGATAAGATGAGATTCGTATTTGCTTTTTTAGTATTTTATTTATTTAGTATTTATTTGTGCAGGCTTTTCCTGTACAGGCGAAACCCGTCCGGGCAAAGCCTGCACAGGAAAAGCCGTTCTTGGGCAAAAGCCTCAGAAGCGGGGAATTTGGGGCGGTATATAGCTGGACGAGTATCGCGCCGATGCGATTGTGAATGCGCCCAAACAGGGGCGTTTCTCGCGGCAACAGGGGCGGTGTGCGGGGATGTTGTGGAGTAGGGTTTGCATACAACTTCTTGCTGGAGAGTAAAACTTATATACTGATTTTTTGGGCTTTTCCATTGTGAGAACCCGGTGATGTGGGTATGAGTATTTTCCAATGAGCCTAAAGCTGCGCATTTATTCGCGCGGTGCGTGTGAGAACCCGCCTCGCAGATTTGCCCCCAAAACTGCCCCCAAAAGGGTTTGGAACGGGTCAGCACGATGCAGCACTCTTTTGTACACATGGGACAAAACCCATTCCGAGCCTTGGTACACAACACCACCAAACCCAACAAAACAGCACTGTAACGCACAA
>OJRN01000385.1_pt1 | contig 24180 bp, 20 predicted proteins | sample 1599211 | NCBI WGS metagenome assembly OJRN01 (sample SAMN03922532, study PRJEB24848) | human gut metagenome | isolation source: stool sample | host: Homo sapiens | place: Germany | collected 2010-05
GAATCCTATAACAAGGTTTATAAGGAACTGGAAAGCAAGGGCGTAAAATTCAACGATGTTGACCATGTTGCTTTCGAAAAAGCTACCGAACCTGTATTCAAACAGATGGAAGAAAAAGAAGGCGCAACTCCTGGTATCTATGAAAAGCTGAAAGCTGAGCTGGCAAAAATCCGCGCTGCAAAATAAGCTGTAGATTTTTTCAACATTACTAAACCGTTATAATGAAACACTAAGGAGCTACCACGCTGCATGTATGCGGCGTGACAGCTCCTTCCTTTGCATAAGTATTACTATAAAAAATGGAGGTAAAATTTTGGGTAAAAACCTGAGCTTCGTGCTAAATAATCTGGAAGATTTAGTTGCTGCATTTTTCATCAGCATTACTACTATCCTTGTTGTCATCAATATTGTTCTGCGTTATGTTTTTAACTCCGGCCTTGTTTGGTCTGAAGAGGTTGCTACCGGCTGCTTTGTCTGGTCGGTATTTATCGGCGCTGTTGCCGTATTCAAGCATCGTGGTCACGTTGGCGTTGATATCATTGTTAAGAGAATGCCCCAAGGTATGCAGAAGGCTATCGGCCTGATTACCGACGTTATTCTTGTCGCGCTTAACGGCTACATGTCTTATCTTTCTATTATCTATATTTCCAAATCCTATACGAAAATGACCCCGGTACTGGGTATTTCTTCCGTTTATATCAGTTCTTCCGTACTGATTGCGTTTGTACTCATGACCATGTATTCTATTAAATTTGTCTGGCAGGATGTTACCGGTTCCGGAAAGGAGGAAAAATAATGGCTTATTTGCCCGTCATCATCGTTTTTGTGCTTTATTTTTCCAGTATTCCAATCGCTTATGCCCTGTTCGGTGCAACGATTTCCTACTTTACCTTTTTGGATGCGACTTCTCCTGCGCATCTGGTATTCCAACGTATTATTACCAGCACGCAGTCCTTCCCGCTGCTGGCAATTCCCTTCTTTATTATGGCAGGCTCCATCATGAACTATGCCGGTATCAGCGATAAGCTGATGAAATTTACCGACGTGCTCATGGGTCATATGACCGGCGGTCTGGCTCAGGTTAACGTACTGCTCAGCCTGCTGATGGGCGGTGTTTCCGGCAGTGCTAACGCTGATGCTGCTATGCAGAGTAAAATGCTTGTTCCGGAAATGGAAAAGCGTGGTTACGGCAGAGCCTTCAGTGCCGCGGTAACAGCTGCATCCTCCGCAAGTACGCCTGTAATTCCTCCCGGAATTAACCTGATTATTTATGCGCTGATTGCCAGCGTATCCGTAACTAAAATGTTTATGGCAGGCTATGTGCCCGGCATTCTCATGGCAGTATCTATGATGATTGTTGTTGCCATTGTTTCCAAAAAGCGTGGATACAAGCCTTCGCGTGAAAAGGCTGCTACCTTCGGCGAAATCATGACTCAGCTTAAGGAATCTATCTGGGCGCTGCTGTTCCCGTTCGGTATTATTGCCGGCCTGCGCATGGGTATGTTCACTCCGTCCGAGGCAGGCGCTGTAGCAGTAGTATATTGCATCTTGGTAGGTGTCTTCATTTATAAGGAGCTGAAATGGGAATATGCCTGGCCTATTATGAAGGAAACTATTTACGGTACCAGCTCCGTTGTACTGATTATCGTTGCAGCTTCTTTCTTTGGCTATTATCTGAACTGGGAGCGTATTCCGCAGCATATAACTTCCGCAATGCTTGACTTTACCCGCAATCCGTACATGATGCTGATGCTGGTAAATATCCTGCTGCTGATTTTGGGCATGTTCCTTGAGGGTGGCGCTGCACTGATTATTCTGGCTCCGCTGCTGGTTCCTGTTGTAACCAAACTGGGTGTAGACCCTGTACACTTCGGTATTATCTGTATTGTTAACATTATGATCGGCGGTCTGACGCCACCGTTCGGTTCGATGATGTTTACGGTTTGTGCGATAACGGAAACGCCGCTCGGCGAATTCTTCAAGGAAGTTTGGCCGTTTATCGTAGCGTTGTTAGTAGCATTACTTATTGTCACCTATGTTCCGGGGTTGGTAATGTTCTTGCCTAATTTATAAGACGTCCGATAAGGCACCGTATACATTATCAGGATTCCAATCACATATAATTAAATATGCTTTTTCAGGAGCTGCTACGAAAGTGGCGGCTCCTTATGTTTTGTGTTATACTTAAAAATATCAAGGAAAGGTCGTGAAAGTATGAAGAATAAATATATCATGGCGCTGGATTTGGGAACTACCAGCTGCCGCTGTATTTTATTTGACAAGCATGGAGAAATCTGCAGCGTAGCACAAAAGGAGTTTACGCAGTATTATCCGCAGGCAGGCTGGGTAGAGCATGATGCCGAGGAAATCTGGGCTACTCAGGTAGGCCTGATGTACGAGGCAATGAGCAAGCTGGATGTTACTCCGGCTGATATTGCCGGTATCGGTATTACGAACCAGCGCGAAACTACCGTAGTTTGGGACAAGAACACCGGTCGTCCTATCTGCAAGGCGATTGTTTGGCAGTGCCGTCGTACCGCTGAATATTGCGATTTACTGAAAATCCGTGGCTATGCTAATATGTTCCGTGAAAAGACAGGCCTGGTTCTGGATGCTTATTTCTCCGGTACCAAGCTGCACTGGATTCTGGAAAACGTACCTCATGCACGCGAGCGTGCGGAAGCAGGACAGCTGCTATTCGGTACTATTGACAGCTGGATTATCTGGAAGCTGACCGGCGGTAAGGTTCATGTTACGGATTATTCCAATGCTTCGCGTACATTGATGTTTAATATTCATACTCTGCAATGGGATGACGAAATCCTGACTGTTTTGGGCATTCCTCGTCAGATGCTGCCGGAGGTTAAGCCCTCCAGCTGCGTATACGGTTCCACTGATGCCAAGCTCTTTGAGGCATCGATTCCTATCGCCGGCGCTGCAGGCGATCAGCAATGTGCGCTGTTCGGACAGACCTGCTTTGAACCCGGTGAAGCAAAAAATACCTACGGTACGGGCGGTTTTATGCTGATGAATACCGGCGAAAAGCCTGTAGATAGCAAAAACGGTCTTGTTACAACTATCGCCTGGGGTGTAGACGGTAAGGTGGAATATGCGCTGGAAGGCTCTATTTTCGTTGCCGGCGCTGCTATCCAATGGCTGCGTGATGAGCTGGGCCTGATTCGCAATGCTGCCGAATCCGAGGCTATGGCAAAATCTGTACCCGATTCCAACGGCTGCTACATGGTTCCTGCTTTTGTAGGCTTGGGTGCTCCGCATTGGAACCAATATGCGCGCGGTGCGATTGTAGGCCTTACGCGCGGTGTTAACCGTAATCATATTGTACGTGCAACGCTCGAAGCTATTGCTTATCAGGTGTACGACGTACTGAAGGCTATGGAAGAGGACAGCGGTATTAAGCTGAGCTCGCTGCAGGTTGATGGCGGTGCCTGTGCCAACAGCTTCCTGATGCAGACGCAGGCGGACATCATCAACGTTAAGGTAGAACGTCCGAGCTGTATCGAAACAACTGCTATGGGTGCTGCTTATCTTGCAGGTCTGGCAGTAGGCTATTGGGATGACAAGGAAATGATTAAGGGCAATCACGTTATTGAGCAGACGTTTACGCCTGCTATGGATGAAGAAACGCGTAATCATCTGCTGCGTGGCTGGCATAGGGCGGTGCGTGCGTCCTGCATTAAGCTGCATCCGGAGGATTAAACTGAATATAAAAATACAGCAAAAAAGCCTTGCAGTTTGGACTTACTGCAAGGCTTTTCTGCGTTTTGATGAGTTGAGTGTTTGTTAGCCGGCTTTAGGTGATGCCGGCTGATAAGGAGTATTATAAAAAGAGTATTGTAAGGGGTGTGATATATATAAGCTATTAGCTTTTAGCTGAGTTAGGGGTGTATCAGGACTGTTTTTCGATATCGCCGAAGTAGAATTTGATGAGTCTTTTGTATTCGCCGCTCTTTTTATAGTCGCTCAAAGCAGCGTTAAACTTTTTAATCAGCTCTTCATTTCCTTTTTCAGCATAGACAACAAGATCATCCTGGCGTTCGGAATGGCCTACAACCTGCAGGCAATTGTCGTCATCGGTATGAGTCATATAGTAGGCAGTGGTCAGGTTACCGCAGATAGCGTAATCTGCTTCGCCGGTTTCTACTGCATGTAAAGCGCTGGCATTTTCCGGATATTCAACAATGATGCTGCCGGGGAAGGATTTAGCGACGCGTTCGGCAGAAGCACCTTTTTTGATGGCAACCTTACGGCCGTTCATGCTGTCGATGTCTGCTTTAAGTTTGCTGCCTTTTTTGGCAACAATAGAGAAAGCAGCCTTGGCATAGGAATCACTTGCAGCATAGTCAATGGAACGTGCCTTGGTTTTACTGAAGTTGTTCATGGCAATATCATATTTTTTCTGATTCAGGCCGGGCAGAAGCTCGTCGAACGGGGTATTGATAAATTCAACCTTGTCATAGCCCATTTTTTTTGCTACATCGTTGATTAAATCGATATCAAAACCGGTAAATTTATTTTGCTCCTTAAGATAAAGCTCAAAGGGCGGAGAAGCAGGTGATGTTGCCACACGCAACACCTTGTCGGCGGCAGGTGCTTGCGCTGCCTGTTTGTCGCTGCCGCAGCCGGCTGATAAAAGCAGGCACAGCATGCTGACAAGAATAAATAACATCTTTTTCATTAGCAGATACCTCCATGCATTTATTAATATGTTCAATAATACATATGAGCAATCACTCATTAATTACCTAAATTATATACCCCCTTAAGATAGCTTGTCAAGAGGGTATATCAAGAAAAATTTAAAATTATTTTATGTGGCGTAAGCTGAGTTTTGTTTAATTATTCTGATTGTGCGGACGCAAGTCCGGAGGCAGCATAGTGCAGGATTCATGGCTGTCCTCGCTCAAAGGGTTGACATGCACCATGCAATGCTTTACCAGCGGAAAGTTTGCTTCAACAGCGGTGTGTACCATTTCTGCGATGTGATGTGCCTGCAGCAGGGTAAGGTTATCCTTGACGCTGATTTCAATATCAACGTAGATACGGCTGCCGAAAAGGCGGCTGTGCAGACTGTCGAGATGCTCTACGCCTGGAACACGGGAAACAAGGTCTTCCATTGCGATGGTAGTTTCTTCATCGCAGCTGCGGTCAACCATTTTATCCATAGAATCCTTGAATACTTCGTAGGCAGCATATAAAATCATCACGCAGATTACCAGGCTGGCGATGGGGTCTAAAATAGGATAGCCCATGCGTGCGCCCAAAATACCGATAAAAGCGCCGACGGAGCTCATAGCGTCACTGCGGTGATGCCATGCTTCTGCCATCAGTGCGCCGGAATTGATTTTTTGTGCAGCGTTGCGGGTGTACCAGAACATTGCTTCCTTAGCAACAATGGAAATAATGGCTGCCCACAGAGCAAGCTGGCCGGGGATTTCCAGCTCAGCAGGGTCACCTACGATTTTTTCGTAACCACTGTAGCCGATGAGCAGTGCGATAATCGTCAGGATTATTGCCAAAAGAATAGCTGCAATGCATTCAATACGCTCGTGGCCGTAAGGATGGTCATCATCCGAAGCCTTGTTGGAAAATTTTACGCCGGCCATAACAATGAGGGTACCGAAAACATCGGACGCAGAGTGGATACCGTCGGAAACCATGGCAGCGGATTGGGCGACGAAACCGGCAATAAGCTTGCCCAATGATAAAAGCAGATTACCGATAATACTGTTGATGGAAACAATCATAGCGATTCTTTCGGCATCATTTTCAAATTTCATAATAAAACCTCCTAAAGTGATCTTTGCATTTTTGCAGGCCTTTTTACATATAAAAAACGCCTGCGAGATAGTAGTTAACTGTCCCGCAGACGTTGCGTCAAGGTCTGCTGCCCAGAGGGCCCGGCTGCAAAAACCCGGAAGAAGGTTTACCGCCTGATCAGTTTGTACTGTAGCTAAAATTGCAGTGCAAAGAGATTATCTGAATTATAAGCGGTTAGCAAAGGCTTTGTCAAGCGGTTTTTGCAAAATATTTTACAGTTTTCAGAGAAAAAATTCCTGCATAGAGATTAAGTGCTAACTTAAGCAGGAGGATACCTATGGCTAATCGATAAAGGCCATCAAGCAATTTTTACTCTTCGTCATCAAATTCCTTGATGGTGCCGTAGGCTACAAGAATGGTGCCCTTGGGAGATGCCAGTGCAGGGCAGACGTAAAGGATTACGCCTGTCTGCTCTGCGTAATAGGTTGTCAGCGTATTGCCGAAAACGTCGGTAATGCGTCCCAAAACCTGGCCTTCCTCAACAAAATCGCCGCTATGGATGTGGTGCAGCCAGCAGCCTGTTTCCAGCGCTTCCAGATAAATAAGATTTTCTACATCACGCGGAGAGTGATGGCGTGGCTTTACAGGCAGGGAGAACATTTTCAGCTTGCGCATGATATTGCGGATATCATCCTTGTAGGCTTCGATATCCTCGTGCAGGCAGAGACCGGCACCGCCGCGTTCGATAAGGATAGAAGGAAGTCCGGTGCTGGCGGCGTAGTTATAGGCACCGCCGGTTGCAAGCGAACGTACCATATATTCCATATCGAGTACGCGTGCCACGGAACGGGATTTCTTTTCTACTTCAGGCGTAGGCTGGCCGGGGTAGTAAACATAGGGATGCAGGCTTTCGTGGATATCGCCGCTGTGCATGTCTACATAAAAATCGGCAATAGAGAAGAAGTTATTGCTGATTAAATATGCAGTTTTATCGGCAAGCGTTCCCATGGGGTCACCGGGGAAAACGCGGTTTAGGTTTTTGCCGTCTTCAGGAACAATCATTTCGCGACGTGCCCAGAAGCCCTGAATATTTACCGGGTGCATCATAATCAGGCAGCCTGCTACGTGCTCAGGCTCAATATCGCGGCCCAGCTCCATTGCTGCGGCGATACCGGGATATTCGCCGCCGTGGATGCCTGCGGTAATAAGCAGGGTGGGACCGTCTTGGTCACCGTTGATAATAGTCAGAGGGATTTTTACATTGGTGTCCGGGACAGGCAGGTACGTACGCAGTTTAGTGCCACGTTCAATAGTCAGTCCACATACCTTTAGTGTGTCAGACATGTGCTCACTCCTTTGATATATTTCTCACACTTTTTATAATAATTTTTCTATTAGCGTCAGCTAACTGAAGTCTAAAAAATTAAGCAATGGCGTATAAATTTTTCTTTTGCGAAGAATGGCAAATTTTCCGCAGAAATATTTTTGGCAATTGCTATTTTTTTTACTTGCAATAAATTATAACATATGATAAGCTATTCACACAAGATGTTTTTTTAAAATAAAATTTAGTACGAATAAACAAGGGAGATAGATAAAGTGAACCTTCTGACTGATAGGGAATACTTGGGACTGACAGTACCGTTTATGCTGTCGACAATGACGCAGCCTTTGATGGGTGCGGTAAATACTGCAGTAATGGGGCAGCTTCCTGACCCTAAATATATTGCAGCAGTTTCTCTTGGAGCTATTTTGTTCAACAATTTATATTGGTTATTTGGTTTTTTACGTGTGAGTACTACCGGTTATGCGGCACAGGCCTTTGGCGCTGCCGATAAAAGACTTGGTATGCTCGCCTTTTTTAAGCCCTTGGTTCTGGCAATGCTGATAAGTGCCTGCTGCATCCTTTTCCAAAAGCCGATTTTGGAACTGTATCTGGCCATGATTGGTGCTGCACCGGAGGTTAACGAGCTATGCCGTGATTATTATTACATCCTTATCTGGGGTGCACCGCTGGTTTTTGGTAACTATGTGACCCTTGGTTGGCTCATGGGCCAGACGCGGGTGCGGGCGAGTGTGTTTATGCAGGTTTCCATGAACGTGCTGAACATGGCGCTGAGTATCTGGTTTGTTTTTTGGCTGCATATGGATATTACGGGCGTGGCTTTTGCTACTTTGCTAAGTCAGCTTTATGGCGGTATCTTGAGTGTAGTACTGATGTACTATTACGGTGATTTTGATTACAAGGCGTTGCCTTGGAGCGAGCTGCTGGATTGGCGTGAGTTTATCGGCATGCTGCAGGTAAACGTCAACCTGATGATTCGTACTGCCTGCCTGCTGACCGTCAACAACATTATTGCGGCAGTCGGAGCTTCCTTCGGTACTGTGGTGCTGGCAGCTAATGCTGTACTGCTGCAGCTCAAGGATATTATGAGCTATCTGATTGATGGTATGGCGAACGGCGCGGCGATTTTCAGCGGCCGTGCGGTAGGTGCGAAGAACGGTAAGCTGTTTGCCGCTACCATAAAAATGACCTTCAAATGGCTGGTGGTACTGGTCGCTATTCTGATGCTCGGCTACCATCTGGGCAATGAATTTTTTATCCTCCTGTTTACTAATATTGAAGAGGTTGTAGCGATGGCTATGACCTACAATGTATTCGTTTTGTTCTATCCTGTCTGCGCCGGTATCGGCATGGTGCTTTACGGAGTTTTCTGCGGAGCTACCAAAACCGCACCGGTACGTAACATGATGCTGATGGCACTCTTAGTATTTTACCTTTTGCAGTGGCAGCTGGTGCCGCTTTGGGGTAACAGCGGACTGTGGCTGGCCTTGCTAGGCTTTATGCTGTCTCAATCGATAATACTTTTATTCTATTTGTCTTCTTTGAGAAGAATATTTGCATAAGCAACGTTTTCATTACAAATTTGTTGCAAATAATGAGAATTAGTGCTATTATAAATCTATAAATGTTAGCTTATTATTTTTTGCCGATATAAAGACCTTTTTCAAATTTATACTCTTCTGAGGTGCCTGCCTATGCAGGTAATAATCGGAATACGGTGCAAATCCGTAGCGGTCAAGCCACTGTGAGGCCGAAAGGCTAAGTCAGGTTGATTTCCTCAGTTGATATATTCCTGCTAGCGACGGAAATATATGTAATTACAATTGTGCACATTGTAAGTATGTACCCTTTCTGCGCTCATTTTGCAGGAAGGGTAAATTTTTTTGATGGAGATGATGTGCTTTGACGAAAAAGCAGCTTCTGTCCCGTTTGGGACAGATCATCCTTGTTCTGCTGGGTATCAGCTTTATTACTTTTGCTTTGGTAATGCTGGCTCCAGGTGACGTTGTTCGCCAGATGATTGCAGGTAACGAGGATATTATTGTTAGTCAGGCCGAAATTGATGCACTGCGTGCTGAACTAGGTCTGGACAAGCCCTTCTTCTTCCAATACCTTGACTGGTTAGGAAGAGCTTTACAGGGCAATCTTGGCTTCTCTTACATGGTTAAAAAGCCTGTAGTTGAAGCACTTATGGAGGGCCTTCCCGGTACTATCGTACTTTCCTTGGCTTCTCTGATTATGATGATGGTGGTGGCAATTCCTGCCGGCATCTACTCTGCCGTAAAGCGTGGCAGCATGGTTGACAATATCGTGCGTGGCTTCACTTTTATGGGCGTATCCATGCCCGGCTTCTGGGTAGGCTTGATGCTGCTGTGGTTTTTTGGTCTGAAGCTTGACCTGCTGCCCATCGTTGGTGGTGAGATTGGTATTGATACCTTGATTCTGCCGTCCCTGACATTGGCTATCGCTATGGCCTCCAAGTATACACGTCAGGTACGTACAGCAATTCTGGAGGAGCTGCATCAGGACTATGTTGTCGGTGCACGTGCCCGCGGTATGAGCGAAAGCCATATCCTCTGGAAAGAGGTTCTGCCGAATGCTATGCTGCCGCTGATTACTTTGCTTGGTTTGTCTTTAGGTAACCTTCTGGGTGGTGCTGCGGTTATCGAGATGGTTTTCCAATGGCCCGGTCTTGGCCGTATGGCGATTGAAGCTATCACCTACCGTGACTTCCAGCTGGTACAAGGTGTTGTTGTGTGGATTGCGTTGATGTATATGGTTATCAACCTCATTGTTGATATCTCTTACAATTATCTTGATCCGCGTCTGAGAAAGGTAAGGTAAGAGCAGATGGAAACAATTATCAATGGTTTTAAAACCAACCGTGCTTTTGCCGTAACCTCTGTTCTGGTGCTGTGTCTGTTGCTGATAGCAATCGCAGCTCCGGTAATTGCTCCCTATGACCCGACTCATGCTGCTATGAAAGATGCCTTTTTGGAACCCGGTGCACAACATCTTTTTGGTACAGATAAGTTAGGCCGTGACTGCTTCAGCCGTGTGCTGTACGGCGCACGAGCTTCTCTGACCGGCGTATTGGTTCTCGTAGCCAGCGTATTTGTTGTAGGTACTACGATGGGCGTTGTTTCCGGTTACTTCGGCGGTAAGGTTGATATGGTTATCATGCGTATCTCCGATATGATGATTTCCTTCCCCGGTATGATTCTGGCAATTGCAATCGCCGGTATTATGGGCGGCAGCCTGGTTAATGCAGTGTTTGCGCTGACGATTGTCAGCTGGACCAAATACGCGCGTTTATCCCGCAGTATGGTTTTAAAGGTAAAACGTCGTGACTTCGTAGAAGCAGCCATCGTTAATGGTGGTACTCCCGGCCATATCCTTTGGGTGCACATCCTGCCTAATATTCTGCCGATGATGGTTATTACCGCAGCAGCAGATATCGGTGCTCTGATGATGGAGCTTGCAGGTTTATCCTTCCTGGGCTTTGGCAGCCAGCCGCCTGCTCCTGAATGGGGCCTGATGCTGAACGAAGGCCGTCAGCAGCTGCAGACTGCACCCTGGCTGATGTTCTTCCCCGGTCTGGCAATTTTTGTTACCGTAGTAGTGTTCAACCTGTGGGGCGATAATCTGCGTGATGTACTTGACCCGCGTGGTGATGTTGAAGATTAAAGTTTGCTTGGTGAAGCTTTGATTTTCAGATATGTTTTACGTTTTTTGTTTAACTTGAGTATAAGAAATGGAGAGATGCATAATGAAAAAATCCTTAAAATTTACCGCAGCAGCGGCTATGATCGGCTTAATGGCATTTGCAGCAGCAGGCTGCGGCGGTGGCGATAAAAAAGCAGCTGTATCCAACGAAGTAGTAAAATTCGGTGTAACCAACTTTGCTGATAACTTGGATCCTGCCGATAACTTCTTCAGCTGGGTTGTAATGCGTTACGGCTTGGGCGAATGCCTGGTTAAATTCGACGAAAAAATGAACGCTACTCCGTGGCTGGCTGATAAATGGTCTATTTCCGACGATAAACTGACCTGGACCTTCCACATTAACGATAAGGTTTGCTTCTCCAATGGCGATAAGCTGACTGCTGAAATTGCAAAAGAGTCCATTGAAAGAACCTTTAAATTGAACACCCGTGCTCAGTCCATCTTCCAATATGCTGAAATCAAAGCTGATGGCCAAAACCTGATCATCAAAACCAAAAAACCTGTACCGACTCTGCCGGGCATGCTGGCTGACCCTCTGTTCATCATGATTGATACTAAAGTAACCAACCGTGATATCAAAAAAGAAGGTCCTATCTGCACCGGTCCTTATGCTGTAAAATCCTACAGCAAGGCTAAAGCAGTAATGGTTGCTAACGAAAAATACTGGAATGGCAAGGTTCCGTTCAAAAATGCTGAAATCTCGACTATCGACGATCCTAACACCCGTGCTATGGCACTGCAAAAAGGTGAAATCGACTTCGCTATCAACATCGCTTCCGGTGACCTGCAGCTCTTCAAAGATAAAGCTAAATATAACATTTCCGAAATTGCTTCTCTGCGTACCGTATTGGCTCAAATCAATATGAACGAAGGCAAACCGTTGCATGATCCTAAGGTTCGTGCTGCTCTGATTCAGTGCCTGGACCGCGAAACCTACAACAAGGTTCTGCTGAAAGATACCTTTATCCCCGGCAAAGCACCTGTTCCGCCTTCCTTGGACTATGGCTTTGACCAACTGAAGGATCCGAATGCTTACAATCCGGAAAATGCTAAGAAGCTGCTGGCTGAAGCAGGCTGGAAAGATACCAACGGCGACGGCTATGTTGATAAAAACGGCAAGAACCTGGAAATCGACTTCGTATTCTACAGCGGCCGTGCCGAGCTGCCTCTGTATGCAGAAGCTACCCAAGCTGATGCTAAGAAAATCGGTATTAAGGTTAACATGAAGAACGTTGACTATAACGTACTTGACCCGATGCGCCGCAATGGTGAATTTGACTTGATTATTTCCAACATCCTGACTGCTAACACCGGTGACCCGGAAGTTTACCTGAACTGGTACTGGAAGAGCAACATCAACGGCAGCCAACCGCAAAACTCCACCGGCTACAGCAATCCGCAATACGACGCACTGTCTGATAAGCTGTCTGTAGAATTCGATCCGGCTAAACGTCGTGAATATATGATTCAAATGCAGCAAATCCTGCTGGATGACGGCGCTGCTCTGTTCTTTGGCTATCCGAAGACCAACATGGTATCTAAAGCAGGCTTGGCTAACGCTAATATCTTCCCGGCTGACTACTACTGGCTGACCAAAGATGTTTGCCCGAAACAATAATTAATAAAGAGGTAATTGTTCAATGCTTCTTGAAGTAAAAGATTTAGACATCAGCTACGGTGACAAGCTCACCGTAACCGGTGCCAGCTTAGAATTGGATAAGGGTGAGATTATGTCCATTGTCGGTGAGTCCGGCAGTGGCAAAACAACCGTTATCCGCGCTATTATGGGTTGCCTGCCCGGTGCCGGCCGTGTTAGCCGCGGCAGCATCACATTTGACGGCAAGGATGTATTGCAAAATACTCCTGAAGAGTGGCGCAAAATGTATGGCAGCGAGATGTCCATGATTTTCCAGGACAGCGGCAACATGATTAATCCTATCCGTCGCATCGGCCAACAGTTCATCGACTATGTTCAGGCGCATCAGCCGGACAAGTCTAAGGATCAGGCTTACAAGATGTGCTGCGATATGCTGACTAACGTGCGTCTGCCGAACCCGGAAAATATCATGAACAGCTATCCGTTTGAGCTGTCCGGTGGTATGCGTCAGCGTGTAGGTATTGCTATGGCTATGATTTTCAGCCCGAAAATCCTCCTGGCCGATGAACCTACCAGTGCGTTGGACGTAACTACTCAGGCACAGATTATCCGTCAGATTGTTGATATTCGTGACGAATACGGCGTGGCCGTTATTATGGTTACGCATAACCTGGGCGTTGCTTCCTACGTATCCAACAAGCTGATGGTTATGAAGGGCGGTCATGTTGTGGAATATGGCAAGCGTGAAGACGTTATCGGAAATCCGCAGGATGAATATACGAAGCAGCTGCTTAAGGCAGTACCAGTCATAGGAGGGACGACATATTATGAGCAATAATGAAAAACCAGCCTATGAACGTACTAAACTGGTACTGGAGATTAACCACCTTACCAAAAAATTCGCAGTTGACGGCGGCAAGTTTCTGACTGCCTGCAATGACATCACCCTGCGTGCATACGAAGGCCGTACCCTGGGCATCATCGGTGAATCCGGCTGCGGTAAGAGTACACTGGTGCGTACTCTGCTGCGTATTCACCCTGCTACCAGCGGTGAAGCTATTTTCGAAGGCCACGATTTGATGAAATCTAGCGGTGAACAGCTGCGTCAGGACAGAAAGAACATCCAAATGGTGTTCCAGGATCCTACTGCTGCCTTCAATCCGAAGATGCTTGTTAAGGATATCCTCACCGAGCCTTTGAAAAACTTCGGCCTGATAAAAAACAGCGAGGTAGACGCCAAAGCAGCAGAGCTGCTGGAAATGGTTGAGCTGCCTGCTGAATTCAAGGACCGCTATCCGCACAGTATGTCCGGCGGTCAGCGTCAGCGTCTGGGCATTGCCCGCACTCTGGCACTTGAACCGAAGATTATCGTGTGCGACGAGGCAACCAGCGCGCTGGACGTTTCTGTACAGGAAAAAATCTGCGAGCTGCTGTGCCGCATTCAAAAAGAAAAAAATATTACTTATCTGTTTATTGCCCATGACCTCGGTCTGGTAGACCTGATGTGCCATCAGGTTGCGGTAATGTACTTGGGTAATGTAGTAGAATGGCTGGAGCACGGCCGCATTGCAGAACACTGCAAGCATCCGTACACCAAGGCGCTTATGGGTGCTGTATTTAAGGTAGACTTCAAGCCGGGCGAAAAGATTGAGCCTTTGGAAGGCGAAATCCCGAGTCCGTTGGACCTGCCACCGGGATGTCCCTTTGCCAGCCGTTGCGAGCACTGCACCGAGCATTGCGTACAGGTTAAGCCTGAGCTGAAAGAGGTTGAGCATGGCCATTGGGTTGCTTGTCACTTATTTGACTAAGGCAGTCCTGAAGCGATATGCGTAAGCATAGGGCTTCTTTAAAAGTAATTTTCTCCATCATTTTTTATAGTGGGTACGGCGAATGTGCTGTACCCATTTTTTTCTTAGGAATTTTTATCACTAATTTTACGAGTGAGTATTGACTCATACGTTATTTATGTTATAATATAGGTATCAAAGAATTTACTGAAAGGTGCTGTCACCTTTCCTATTATTTTTTACATAATATATGAATGAATACTCATATGAATAGTGTGATAACCTGAAAAGAAAGGTGGTAAATATAATGAAGCAAGATTTAGAGGATATCCGTAATGGTGCCGGTGATGTACGAGCTTTCAGACACATCGACGGTCATATTAATAGCGTAGAAGATTACAGCAAGCATCCGGAAGGCTGCACCTGCGGTCACTGCGGCAAGGATCATAATCACAAAACTATGGGACATGTTCCCAAGCATACTCATGGTGACGAATGCGGTTGTGGTCACGACCACGGCCATGAGCATGAACACGCTCATGCACACGGTGACGAATGCGGTTGCGGCCACGACCACGGCCACGAGCATGAACATGCTCACGCACACGGTGACGAATGCGGTTGCGACCACGACTATGAGCACGAACATACTCATGCGCACGGTGACGAATGTGGCTGCGGACACGACCACGGCCACGAGCATGAACATGCTCACGCACACGGTGACGAGTGTGGCTGCGGACATGACCACGGCCACGAACATGAACATGCTCACGCACACGGTGACGAGTGTGGCTGCGGACACGACCACGGCCACGAGCATAAACATGCTCATGCACACGGACATCACGTTCCCGGTCATCCTGCTGACTGTAATTGTGAAATCTGCCATCCGCATGAGGAGTACTGCGATGTATGCGGCGAAAGCCTGGCTAATTGCACCTGCCGTATGCCGGATGCCGATAAAATTAAGCGCGTATATATTCTGCAAAACCTTGGCTGTGCTAACTGCGCTGCCAAAATGGAATACAAAATCAAAGAGCTGCCGGGTGTAACTTATGCCAACGTAAGCTTTGCTACCAAGCAGCTGCGCCTCAGCGCTGCTGACCATGAGGCTTTGCTGCCGGAAATTCAAAAAATCTGCACATCTATTGAGTCCGACGTTGTGGTAGTACCGCGTGACCGCCGTCCGCAATTAGGCGGCAAGAGCAGAGTTTATCTGGTGCAGAATCTGGACTGCGCTAACTGCGGTGCCAAGATTGAACGTGCGCTGAACGCTATGCCTGAGATTGATGAAGCTACCCTGACCTTTACTACGAAAAAGCTGCGCGTAAGTGCTAAGAATTACAATGGTCTGCTGGAGAAAATGCAGGCTGTAACCGATAAGGTAGAAGAGGGCGTTGTACTGCTGGAGGCTGAAAGCAAGCCTTCTCTGGCTCCTGAGCTGGAGGAACGCAAAAAATCCGGCGGTATCTTCTCCGAGCTGAGCGAAAAGCAGACGATTATAGAAATTGTACTTGGCGGTGCAGTATTCATCATCACCGAATGGCTGGGCTTGGTGCCGGAAGCATATCATATGTACTTCCTGATTTTTGCCTATATTCTGCTTGGCGGACGCATTGTGCTGACTGCTTTGAAGAATATTGCGAAGGGTAATGTATTTGACGAAAACTTCCTCATGACCGTTGCAACATTGGGTGCGTTTGCTATTCAGGCTTGGGAAGAGGCTGTAGGCGTTATGTTCTTCTATCGTGTGGGCGAATACTTTGAGCAGCGTGCGGTGGAAAAGAGCCGTGGCCAGATTATGGACGCTGTTGACCTGCGTCCTGAGGTTGTCAACCTGCTGGTAGGCGAAGATGTGAAGGTTATTCCTGCCGCTGACGCACACGTAGGCGATATCCTGCTGGTGCGCGTAGGCGACCGTATTCCTCTGGATGGCGTTGTTATCGACGGCGAAAGTCTGGTAGATACCTCTCCTGTAACCGGCGAGCCTGTGCCTGTAAAACGCAAATATGGCGATGAGGTTGTTTCCGGTTGCGTGAACACCTCCGGTATGCTGAAAATCCGTGTAGAAAAGGTTCTGGAAGAGTCCATGGTAACCCGCATTCTGGACAGCGTAGAGAACGCTGCTGCCAGCAAGCCGACTATCGACCGCTTCATTACCCGCTTCGCACGTGTCTATACTCCGTTTGTTGTTGCTGCCGCAGTACTGACTGCTGTGATTCCGTCCCTGATTACCGGCGACTGGAATAAATGGATTTATACTGCGCTGACCTTCCTCGTTATCAGCTGCCCCTGCGCACTGGTGCTGAGCGTGCCGCTGGCCTTCTTCTCCGGCATCGGCGCCGGCTCCAAGTACGGCATTCTCTTTAAAGGCGGCGTTGCTATGGAGGCTTTGAAAAACATTGCTGCCGTAGTTATGGATAAAACCGGTACCGTTACCAAGGGTAACTTTGTACTGCAGAAGGTTAATGCTGCCGAAGGCATGAAAGCTGACGAGCTGCTGCGCCTGTGTGCAAGTGCTGAGCTTGTTTCTACCCACCCGATTGCCGTAAGCATCGTAGAAGCGGCTAAGGCTGAAAAGCTGGAGCTGGTACGCCCCGATAAATTTGAAGAAATTGCCGGCGAAGGCCTGGTTGCGTACTTTGGTGCACGCAAGGTTCTGTGCGGCAATACCAAGCTGCTGCAACGCTTTAACGTTGAATACGGCGGCTATACTCCTACCGAAAGCGGCAGTGAGGTGCTTGTGGCCGACAATGGCTTATACATGGGCCAACTGCTGATTAACGATACTCTGAAGGAAGATGCCAAGGAAGCAATTGCTTCGCTGAAGGCACAAGGCCTGGTAACTGCTATGCTCACCGGCGATGCGCAGAAGGAAGCGCAGGCTGTGGCTAAGGAAGCAGGTATTGACGAGGTACGCGCTCAGCTGCTGCCGCAGGATAAGCTTAGCGAGCTTAATATGCTGCGCAACAAGTACGGCCCGGTTATGTTCGTTGGTGACGGCATTAACGATGCGCCTGTATTAGCCGGTGCGGATGCCGGCGCTGCTATGGGCAGCGGTGCAGATGCAGCGATTGAGGCTGCCGACGTTGTCTTCATGAATTCCGAAGTGAAGGCTATTCCGCAAGCGATTGCTATCGCGCGTGCAACAGGTGCGATTGCCTGGCAGAACGTAATTTTCGCTCTGACTGTTAAGGTTATCATTATGATTGCAGGCCTTATGGGCTATGCTTCTATGTGGGCGGCAGTCTTTGCGGATACCGGTGTATCGCTGCTGTGCGTGCTGAATTCTATCCGTATTCTCTACAAAAAGATATAATAAAAAGCTATAGCTAATATGCTGATTTGCTTTACATCGGCTGAATATAAAGTCAGCCGATGTTTTTTTGTAAACATGACAGCGTAAGCTAACCAATTTTGTAAATTAGCGTAGGATTTTACAAAAAATGCTTGACAAAAATTTATAGCTGACGTAAACTTTCAATAGTAGTTAGTATTGCCTAACTGCTATTGAAATTGTGTCAAGTTAGTATCTGCTAACAATTTTTTTGGAGGGAATTATGATGCCTTTATTAATGGCCCGTCGTGGCGAGACTAACAAGATTAGCGCTGTTCACGGCAAGGATGAAATCAAACGCTTTCTGGCTAACCTGGGCTTTGTAGAAGGCTCAGATGTAACTGTGATTTCTGAAATTGACGGTAATCTTATTGTCAATGTGAAGGATGCCCGCATTGCCCTGAGCAAGCAGATGGCAGCCAAAATATTTATCTGATGCAAGTGGAGGGTGTTATGAAAACATTAAAAGAAGTTCCTGTTGGTGAAACAGTTACCGTTGCTAAGCTCGTTGGCGAGGGTGCGGTAAAAAGACGTATTATGGATATGGGCGTGACTAAAGGTGTGAGCGTATTCGTACGTAAGGTTGCACCGCTGGGTGATCCGGTGGAGGTAACAGTACGTGGCTATGAGCTGACTTTGCGTAATGGCGAGGCTGAACACATCGTTGTAGAATAATTTGGAGGGAAAAGATGAAACAGATCAAGATTGCCCTGATTGGTAACCCTAACTGCGGCAAAACAACAATGTTTAATGATTTGACAGGTTCCAACCAATATGTTGGTAACTGGCCCGGCGTAACTGTAGAGAAAAAAGAAGGCGGCCTTAAAGGTCATGATGATGTAATTATTACCGACCTGCCCGGTATTTACTCCTTGTCCCCGTACACTTTGGAGGAGGTTGTTTCTCGTAACTATTTGCTGCAAAATGATGTTGATGGTGTGCTGAATCTGGTTGACGGCTCTAACATCGAACGTAACCTGTACCTGACTACCCAGGTTATGGAGATGGGTTATCCTGTAACTATTGCTTTGAACATGATTGATATCGTCCGCAAGAACGGCGATAAGATTGATACCGCTAAGCTGGCTGCCGAGCTTGGCTGCGAGATTGTGGAAACCTCCGCACTGCAGGGTGAAGGTACCGGTGAGGCTGCCGAAAAAGCAATTAAAGCTGTCGGCGGTGCTGCACCGAAATATATGCGCTTCTGCAGCGAGGTTGAGGATGCTCTAACTGCGATTGCCCGCGAAGCCGGCAACAAGGTTCACGGTATTAGCGAGCGTTGGCTGCTGGTCAAGCTGTTTGAGCGTGATAAGAAGATTGCTGAAGCTTTGGGCCTGAGCGAAGGAGAGCAGGCTAAGATTGAAGAAATCGTTGCAGCCTGCGAGGAAGCACTTGATGATGATGCCGAAAGCATTATTACCAACGAGCGTTATAACTACATTGGCGAGCTGATGAGCAATGCTGTTGTCAAAGGCCATACCGGTCTGACGATTTCCGATAAAATCGACAGCATTGTAACGAATCGTTTCCTGGCTTTGCCGATTTTCGCGATTATCATGTTCCTGGTTTACTATATCGCTGTAGAAACTATCGGTACGGTTGTAACCGACTTTACTAATGATACACTGTTCGGCGAATGGATTCAGCCTTGGGTGCAGGAGCACATGGAGGCTGCCGAATGTGAGGATTGGCTGGTATCTCTTGTTGTTGACGGTATTATCGGCGGCATTGGCGCACCGATTGGCTTTGCTCCGCAGATGGCGATTGTTTTCCTGCTGTTGAGCTTTTTGGAGGACTGCGGTTATATGGCGCGTGTAGCCTTCATTATGGACCGTTTCTTCCGTCAGTTTGGGATGAGCGGCAAGAGCTTCATTCCTCTGCTGATTTCCGCAGGTTGCGGCGTACCGGGTATTATGGCTTCCCGTACTATTGAAAACGAAACCGACCGCCGTCTGACTATCATGACTACAACTTTTGTTCCCTGTGGTGCTAAGCTGCCTGTTATTGCTTTGCTTTCCGGCGCTATTATGGGCGGTGACTGGTACATGGCACCGATTATGTACTTCGTAGGCTTCTTTGCTGTTATTACTGCCTGCATCATTCTGAAAAAGACTGAGCTGTTTGCCGGTGATCCTGCTCCGTTCGTTATGGAGCTGCCGCCATACCATCTGCCTGCTGCTAAGAACGTGTTGCTGCATACCTGGGAGCGTGTTGCTGGCTTCCTGAAAAAAGCCGGTACTATTATTTTCCTGTGCTGCGTTGTTATGTGGTTCCTGGCAAGCTTTGGTATTGATGAAGGCTCTGTTGCTATGGTTGATACTGAAAAGAGCTTTGTTGCTTACATCGGTAACGGTCTTGCTCCTATATTCGCTCCTCTGGGCTTTGACAGCTGGCAGGCTGTGGCTGCTGCCTTCTCCGGCTTTGTGGCTAAGGAGTCTATCGTCAGCACGATGGCTATTCTTTCCGGTCTGGCTGAGGCTGCCGAGGATGAGCCTGATTTGTGGACTGCTGTTATGGCGTTCTTCCCGAGTACTGTTGCAGCGTTCTCCTTCCTGGTGTTCAATCTGCTGGATTCTCCCTGCCTGGCAGCGATTTCCACTATGAGCCAGGAGATGAACAGCAAGAAGTGGACCTGGGCAACTATCCTCTTCCAAAACCTGTATGCTTACAGCATCTGCCTGATGGTCTACCAGTTCGGCAGAGTGCTTGTCGGTGGTGAAGCGTTCAGCTTCGGTACTGGCGTGGCTGTCGTTTTCCTGATTGCGTTTCTGTATCTGCTCTTCCGTCCGGCTAAGAAATATAACAAAGAGACGGTTATGAGCATTGATGCAAAATAAAAGAGGTGTTTCGTATGGCAACCTGGATTATTGGTCTGATTATTGTTGGTTGTGTGTATTTGGCATCCAAGCAGGTCATCAAGGCACATAAAACCGGTGGCTGCATTGGCTGTGATGCCGGCGGTGGTAAGGCTTGCTGCCCGCATTGCAAGCATACGACAACTGTAAATCTTCGTAAGAAATAATTTTAGTATGATGAGTATTGAAGGGCCGCGCGTTCGCTCGGCTCTTTTTGTGTTTGTGTGAGCTTTAGCTTAACCTTCTTGCCTGCCCCATAGGGGAAGGTGCCGAACGAAGTGAGGCGGAAGGGGGTTATGTGCATCGCAATTGATATATCGCAACCCTTCCGTCTGCTCGCAAAGCTCGTAGCCACATTCCCTTTCAGAGAAGATATAATGATATATTGAAACTCTAATTTTCTATATGCTCCCTGCAAGGGAGCTGGCATCGCCGTAGGCGATGACTGAGGGTTGTGCCCCTTGGGGAAGGTACTCTTTTTTCCTACACTATATAGTAACAAAATATTAACAAAACACTATATGTTGACAATTACGGAATTTTGTGTATAATAGAGTCATAACCTAATGCAGTCTGCTTCCTGACGGATAAGTGGAATTGACCACGTGGAGGCAGATGAATGTATGCGCCGACCGTCTGGGCAAAATCGCCCAGACGTTTTTTCTTTATAAGGAGCAAAAGAGAAAACCCGGGTGACTAGGTAATACTTATAAAGAGAGGTATTCATGATGCAACAGACAAAAAACAGATGGCTGATCGTGCTAGCAGCCATCGGCATTCACATCAGCATTGGCAGCGTATACGCATGGAGTGTACTGACTAAGCCTATTATGCAGGCTATGGGTTTTTCGCTGAAGGAGGTTACCTGGACCTTTTCGCTGGCGATTTTGTTCTTGGGAACTTCAGCAGGCTTTTTGGGAACGTATGTTGAAAAATACGGACCGCGCCGCAGCGGTCTGATATCCATGTGCTTTTTCGTAAGCGGTCTGCTGGGTACGGCCTATGCACTGACACAGCACAGCCTGCTGCTGTTATATCTTTTTTACGGCGTTATCGGCGGTATCGGTCTGGGAACAGGCTATATTACGCCGGTGTCTACACTGGTGAAGTGGTTCCCCAATAATCGCGGTCTTGCAACCGGCTTGGCGATTATGGGCTTTGGCTTTGCCAGCCTCGTTGCAGGTCCGTTGATGCAGATTTTGATTGCTAAATACGGCCTGGTAGAAAACTTTGTGATTCTGGCCTGCATCTACGCAGTAGTGATGACTGCTTCCGCGCTTTATCTGGAGCCGCCTAAGCAGGAAACTGCAGCAGGCAAAGGACAGTTTAAGGCAAAGATGCCTGAGCATGTGCAGTACTCCGTGAAGGAGGCTATGCACACCTGGCAGTTTTATGCTTTGTGGTGGATTTTCTTTACGAACATCACCTGCGGTATCGGTCTTTTGGCTGTGGCTTCGCCTATGGCACAGGAGGTTATCGGTATGTCTCCGATTGCGGCGGCGTCTATGGTTGGCATCATCGGCTTGCTGAATGGCGGTGGTCGTATTGTGTGGTCCACTATTTCCGACTACATTGGTCGCGCAAATACCTATCTGGCATTTTTCGTGATTGAGATGGTGGCCTTCTACCTTTTGGGTGGCGTAAATGAAAGCTTTATGTTCCAACTGCTGGTGTTTATCATCATCACCTGCTACGGCGGCGGCTTTTCCTGCATGCCGGCATATCTGAGCGATTTGTTCGGCACCAAGCAGCTGAGCGCAATTCACGGACGTATTTTAACAGCGTGGGGCCTGGCAGGTATTGCAGGACCGCTGCTTTTATCCGTAATTTACGAGCGCACACACAGCTACAGCTTTACGCTGTACTTCTTCAGCGCCTGCTTTGTAGTAAGCCTGCTGCTGGCAGCAGTGCTTAAGCTGAAGGGCAAAACTGCCTGAGCTTTTGCCTGAAGAAGTAATTTCCACTGAAAAATAACTTTTTTAGCTCAAAAAACGAAATATTTTAAGCGTCCTACCCTAAAACATGTTTTGGGGTAGGGCGCTTTTTCGTTACCGGGCATATAATAAGCGTAGAGAAAAGCAAAAAGCTTAAGCAGATGTAAAAAAGGGGGCGTACATTATGAAAAAGCATTTTAAGTATTTGGCTGCGGCAGGTTTGATTGCTGCGCTGTTTTTGTCGGCGGGCTGCGTAGATGATGCCAAGGACAAGAAGCCTGCGCCTGAGACGGAGAAGAGGGTGGAGAATGTTGTAGTAAAACCTCAGGACGGGAAATATTACAGATATCCCGATTACATTAATGATGTGACCAAAACACCGAAGATGACACCGGAAATAGTTAAGTACATTGATGATTTTGCTTCGACGCTTAAATTCCACCCGGATTCCAAGGGCAAATTCACCAATACCTCCCTGATAAAGAATCCGGAAGAAACAACTCACTATATCAATATGTCTGCCCTTGGGCCCAATCATAACAATAAGATAAAGTTTAAAAATTCCAAAGGTAAGGAAGTTTATCAGCAGGAAGTTTACAGCATCAATATGACGATAGATGCCGCTACCGATAAATTAAAGTCTGTAAGATGCTCTATTTTCGAACAGAATCCGGATATTCCTGACGGTCAAACTACATATGTTGTGAAAAAAAGATTTGATTGACCTGTTTTAGCATAAATCAATAAAAATTTTAAGCGTCCTACCCTAAAACGGCTTTTGGGGCGGGGCGCTTTTTAGTTCCCTAGCATATAATAAGCGTAGAGAAAAGCAAAAGCTTAAGCAGATGAAAAAAGGAGGCGAAGATTATGAAAAAGCAATTTAAGTATGTGGCTGCGGCGGGCTTGGTTGCAGCACTGCTTTTGGCAGCAGGCTGCGGTGATGATGCCAAGGACAAAAAGCCTGCGCCTGAGCCCGATAAGAAGGTGGAGAATGTTGTAGCAAAACCTCAGGACGGAAAATATTACAGATATCCCAGTTACATTAAGGATGTGACGAAAACACCTAAAATTACGTCGGAAATGCTTAAGTACATTGATGATTTTGCATCGACGCTTGAATTCCATCCGTCTTACAATGGTAAATTCGTCAATGATTCCAAGATAAATAATCCTGATGAAAAATATCATGCTATTTATCTGTATGCCCTTGGACCCAAGCATAACAATAAGGTAAAGTTTAAAAATTCCAAAGGTAAGGAAGTTTATCAGCATCAGGTTTACACCATCAATATGCAGTCAGAGGCTGCTACCGATAAATTAACGTCTGTACTATGCTCTATTTTCGAGCAGAATCCGGATATTCCTGATGGCAAAACTACATATGTTGTGAGAAAATCCTTTGATTGAGTTGCACTTTGCAATGGTGTTATGGTATTTACTAAGAAAGAAATGCTTATCTTAACAAGCTGCCGATGAAAAGCAGTATATGTGGCGGTGAGATAAGTGAACTGCTGTGAGCCGCTGCGCGTGAGCGTGGCGGCTTTTTGAAGTGGTAAATAGTTATCAAAAAGTTATTCGTGTGATATAATTTGAGTAGAGCTGATCAGCAATTTATGAGGTGGTGAAAATATGGAGAACAAAGATACAGCTTATTTGAGCAACAAAGATGGGTTTACGACTTTTTCTTATGGTGGTTATGATTTTCGTTTTAAAACATCAGATAGGTTAGTGAAATATTTAAAAGTTAAAGAATGGGATGCTCCATATGGATACATTGTTGTTGATTGTTTGCACGAAAAGTTAGGTGTGGTTGAAGAC
>OJRN01000413.1_pt1 | contig 23437 bp, 18 predicted proteins | sample 1599211 | NCBI WGS metagenome assembly OJRN01 (sample SAMN03922532, study PRJEB24848) | human gut metagenome | isolation source: stool sample | host: Homo sapiens | place: Germany | collected 2010-05
AGGTTTCTGCAAATAAATCAGCGAATGTGGGGGCTTTAATCTTCATAGTCACACTTTTCGGTAGTGTGCTAATTATAGCATATCACCCACCTTTTGTGCAGAGGTTCCTTACCTTTCTCGGCCATTCGACTCCCGAAAGGATGCCGACAGATGTTCTCGTTTGTTATAAAACGTCTGCTCCAGGCAATATTGGTCATGTTAATCGTGACCATGATTGCATTTCTGTTGTTCCAATTCGTAGGTGACCCTGTGACGCAAATGCTGGGCCAGGAAGCCACTGAGGCTGATCGGCTTGCGCTCACGCATGAGCTGGGGCTGGATCAGCCTATTTGGAAACAGTTCGGAGCGTTTATTGCTAATACTCTCCACGGTGACTTTGGAATGTCATTACGCCAAGGTACACCGGTGGTTGACTTATTTAAGGAAAAAATGCCGGCTACGCTCGAGCTCGCATTTTTCTCTGCCATGGTGGCTACGTTCATGGGGATTCCTCTGGGCGTGTTCGTCGCTTTGAAGAAAAATTCGATCTGGGCAAGCTGGCTGATGGGACTTTCACTCGTGGGGATCTCGCTGCCGACCTTTTTTATCGGTATTTTGCTGATCCTTGTTTTCTCCGTTTGGCTCGGCTGGCTGCCGTCTTACGGACGAGGAGAGACGGTTGCGTTCGGCTGGTGGACAACCGGTCTTCTTACCGGCGACGGTCTGAAACATATCATCCTTCCTGCCGTGACATTAGCAATCTTTCAAATTGCGTTAGTCATGCGATTGGTACGCAGTGAAATGCTTGAAGTCATGCGCACGGATTACATTCGTTTTGCACGGGCCAGGGGCGTACCGAAACGAAAAATCTTCTTTAGACATGCGTTGAAAAATACGCTGCTGCCGGTGATTACGATCACGGGACTCCAGATCGGAGGCATCATCGTCTTTTCGATCGTGACCGAAACCGTTTTCCAGTGGCCGGGTATGGGTCTGCTGTTTATACAGGCGGTTCAGTTTGCAGATATTCCGGTCATGGCAGCCTACCTCTGTCTAATTTCTCTAATTTTTGTCGTCATCAACCTCATTGTTGACTTGCTCTACTTGGCAGTGGATCCGAGGCTGAAATCAGATGCAGCAAGCAAGGAATAAAAATGAACAGTGTTAACTTAGATAATTTTGCAGATCCTTTTTTCCTTGGAGAAACGAAGGAAGAACTGCGTCGTATTCGTCAGGATTTTCACATTCATCCCGAAATCGGCCTGATAACGCCGAGAACTTCCCGCATCATTGCTGATTTACTGAGAAAGTACGGGGTCGATGAAGTTCACGAAGGCATCGGAGGTGACGGCGTGGTAGGCGTCATTTACGGAAGGCTTCCAGGAGAGGCTTCCGTCGGCCTGAGAGCGGATATAGATGCACTGCCCTTAAAGGAATTGTCCGATCATGACCACGTATCTCAAGTCGAAGGCGCAATGCATGCCTGCGGCCACGACGGTCATGCGGCAGCATTATTGGGTGCGGCTAAGAAACTAGCTTGCGAGAGAAATTTCGGAGGTAAAGTTGTTTTAGTTTTCCAACCCGGAGAAGAGGGATGGTCCGGTGCTAAGCACATGATGGAAGACGGGCTTTTTGAACGTTTTCCGATGCAGGAAATTTATGCCCTCCATAATTCTTCTGCGATTGAACCGGGACGAATCGCTTTGAATTACGGCGCGATGCAGGCAGCTGCGGATGCTTTCACAATCGTCGTGAAAGGCAAAGGCGGCCATGCATCTCGTCCCAATTTAAATCACGACCCTGTGATTGCAGCCGCACACATTATCTTGGCACTCCAAACGATTGTGTCTCGAGAAGTTGATCCGTTGGAGACTGCGGTGGTTTCGTGCTGCTCTCTTCAGGCAGGCGACCCTCGTGCGCAGAGCGTTTGTCCTGATTCCTGTCAAATTGTCGGTACCGCCCGTACTTTCTCTCCAGATGTTAGGGATTTAGTGGAAAAAAGAATCGGAGAGATCAGTGCATCTATCGCCGCAGGCTTAGGCTGCACGGCAGAAACCGATTACGGCCGTTTTTATCCGCCCTGCATCAATACGCCGGAACAAGCAGCCTTTATGGCCGATGTCGCCGCCGGGTTTGTCGGTGAAGAAAATGTGGATCGCAACTATCCCAGAATGGCCGGCGGGGAAGATTTTGCCTTCATGCTGGAAAAGGTTCCCGGTGCTTACATCCGAATTGGTCAGGGCGGCGCTTCTGCGCATAATCCGTACTTTGACTTTAACGACGAGATTCTTCCTCTGGCAGCCAGCGTTATGGCGGCAACAGCCGAAAAGAGGCTTCGAAAATTAAACGGCGGAGGCGACGGTGTTAACTAAAAACAGCGGGCAGCCTTCTGCATTCAAGCGTTTTTTAGAAAGCGACTTGATGTGGAAGTTTCTGCACTCTCCGGCTGCGATCATCAGCTTTGTCATTTGCGCCGGACTCTTGCTCTCTGCTTTTTTTGCGAGCTGGATCGCACCTTACGATCCTTTTGACCTGACTTCTTTTGACTTGTCGGATGCCTTTTTGCCTCCGGCTTGGATGGAAGGAGGCAAGTGGCAGTTTTTGCTGGGAACCGACGATCAAGGAAGAGATCTGCTTTCAGCCATTTTGTACGGGCTTCGGGTTTCCTTAGAGATCGGGTTATCTTCAGTCTTTATTTCTGTCGCGCTGGGTGTGTCTCTCGGTTTGATTTCCGGATATGCGGGCGGAGTTACGGATGCAGTCATCATGCGCTTTTGCGATGTGATGCTGAGTTTCCCAGCGATTCTTCTAGCTCTGCTGATTGATGGCATTATTCGCGTGATTCTGCCCGAGAGCATGCATGATAAGGCAGCCTACGGTGTTCTTATCTTTGCAATCTCTCTTTCCGGCTGGGTGCGTTATGCCCGTACGGTCAGAGGTGCGACGTTGAGTGAGAAGAAGCGCGATTATGTTCAGGCCGCAAAACTTTTCGGTGTGAGTCCGACAAGAATCATGTTTACGCACATCCTGCCCAACGTTTTGGGTCCGGTCTTAGTGCTTGCGACAGTCCAAGTGGCCTTGGCGATTATTACGGAAGCGACCTTGTCGTTTTTGGGTGTCGGTGTTCCTCCGACGACGCCGTCTTTGGGAACCTTGATTCGCATCGGTAATGAGTTCTTATTCTCAGGCGAATGGTGGATCACGATTTTCCCCGGTGTTGCACTTATTCTCTTTGTGCTGTCCGTCAATATGCTGGGCGACTGGCTGCGCGACGCACTTAACCCGAAACTTCAATGATGATTATGAATAATCAGCCGCTTTTAGAGGTTCGGAACCTCAAAGTAGAAATTCCGACAAGGAAAGGAACTCTGATTGCATTAGAAGATGTTTCTTTTAACTTGAAGGCCGGAGAAATATTGGGCGTGGTCGGAGAGTCCGGAGCCGGTAAGTCTATGGTCGGGAACTCCATCATCGGTCTTCTCGGAAAACCTGCCCATATCACGCACGGCGAGATCCTATTGGAAGGGAAGCGTATTGATAACTTGTCGGACGATGAAATGGAAAAGATCCGAGGCAAGAATATCGGTGCGATTTTCCAGGATCCGTTAACCAGTCTGAATCCTCTCTTTACGATCGGGGACCAGTTAATCGAAACGATCCGCATTCATTCCGATCTGAGTGAGAAAGAGGCACGTGAAAGGGCCATTCGTCTTTTGGTAGCGACCGGGGTGCCGGCCGCAGACAAGCGAATGGACAACTATCCTCATCAGTTCTCCGGAGGTATGCGTCAGCGTGTGGTTATTGCATTGGCGCTCAGTGCAGATCCGAAACTCATCATTGCTGATGAGCCCACAACGGCGCTCGATGTATAGTACAGGCTCAGATCATTGAACTTCTTAAAAAGCTTTGTGAAGAAAACGGTACGGCAGTTATTTTGGTGACGCACGATATGGGTGTCATTGCCGAGGCAGCGGATCGCGTGGCTGTGATGTATGCGGGACGCCTGGTCGAACTTGCAGATAAGCGGACGCTCTTTAACGAGCCGCGCCATCCTTATACACGGATGCTTTTGGATGCTATCCCGGATTTAAGCCAGACCCATCGGAGACGCACGCCGATTTCGGGCGAAGTGCCCAATCCGCTCTCACCGCCCACAGGCTGCCCGTTCCATCCCCGCTGTCCGCTTGCCAACGAACGCTGCCGCAAAGAAATGCCGCTTCGACAAATGATTGATTCACACGGATCCTTCTCTGAGGTGGCTTGTCACGCAGCAGAAGAAGGCAGGTTGTAATTTTTCATTGCGGTCGGCTGCTCAGACGTAAAAAAGAAAAATCCACAGTTTTTCAAACTTGCTACACTTAAAGTTTCAAATTTGCGTCTGTGCAGATTTTTATCGTCGTGTAAGCCTGGAATGATTTATCGTAAAGCACTCACATCCGAGTTATCCAATACCGCGGGAGGAGCATTCACTGTGCTCTTCTCCATTGTCGTTACTATCGGGCTTGTACGAATTCTGAATCAAACCGCAGGCGGCCGATACGACACAGGCTCTATCTTGGAAGTGGTCGCTTACACTTCTTTGATTAATCTGCCGGCCCTTATCTCATTAGCCCTGTTTTTAGCGGTTTTCATGACGCTGAACCGCTATTGGCGCGACAGCGAAATGTTCGTCTGGTTTTCCGCGGGCGGTTTGAGTTTGACATCCTGGATCCGGCCGGTTTTGCGCTTTGCACTGCCTGTCATACTCGTTGTCGCAGCTTGCTCGGTTGCTGTTTCTCCCTGGTCTAGAGCGCAGGTGCAGGCTTATCGCGATCGTTTTGCTCAGAAAGAGGACATCAGCAAACTTTCTTCGGGTCGATTTATTGAAGCAAAGAGCGGTCGTCAAGTTTTCTTTTTAGAAGGGGTCGATCAGGAAAAAGGTAAAGTCAAAACGCTTCTGATGGTGGAGCTCAAAAAAGACGGTTCCCGCTCCGTGCTTGTTTCCGACCGCGGTCATATAGAAAATAAACCGAACGGTGACCGCTACATTGTTTTAGACGACGGCCGCAAGTACGACACTAAGCCGTCGGGGCTCGGAGCCTCAGTGTCCGACTTTAGAGAATACGAAGTCAGAATGGACAGTTCTCCGTCGGAAGTCGGCGCGAACAAAAAGCTAAACGCGATGCCGATTGAGGAGCTGGTCAAAAGAACAGACAATCGTGCTAGGTCTGAGCTGTTTTGGAGAATATCCTGGCCGCTGGTTGCGCTAAATTTGGCCCTGCTTGCCATTCCGCTTTCCTATAACAATCCGCGCTCCATGAAATATTACGGACAGACAGCAGCGGTGCTGATCTTCATCCTTTATCTCAATGCGCTGTCGATTTTCCAGACCTGGATCACGCAAGGAAAGGTCGGCATTTTGAGTGCGACTTTGTACATGAATGTTCCGGTCGCAGTTCTGACCGCTTTCCTGTTCTATCGCCTGATGACGATAAATCAAGGGCGTTTTGATGCTTTCATTTATTGGCTGCTGAAGCCTTTCAGAGCAGCGGCGGGGTTGTTTAAGCGTAAGAAGGAGACACCATGAAAATCGTCTCCCGAATGATCTTTGCCCAGATCATGAAGAACTCTCTTTTTGTTCTTCTGACTCTGGTTGCCTTGTTTGCTTTCTTTGACCTCATCGGTCAGTCCGGCAATATCGGTACATCTTATTCCATGGGGCAGGCTTTCCTGCTGACGGCGCTGATTCTGCCGACACGATGCTATGAAGTGCTGCCGATTGCCGTGATGCTCGGCTCCATTTTTACGCTCTCGCGGCTCGCTTCAACGAGTCAGTTTACGGTCCTTCGCGTCTCCGGCATCGGACCGTGGCGATTCTGCGGCATGCTCCTTATGCCGGGTATCGTCCTTGTGATCTGTGCTTATCTTCTCGGAAATTTGGTTGCGCCTCCGGCTCAGCGTCTGGCAAAGGAATTCAAACTGGATATCAGCGGCTCAGCCTTTACCGGCAAAGAGCTCGACTCCGGCATCTGGGTTCGCGACGTGCAGCGCAATGAAGCAGGCGAACCGAAGAAAATCAGTTTTGTAAACGTTCAGAGGCTGCGTCCCGGAGAGGCGGCTTACGACTGGGTTATTTACGTCTTTGATCGTCCCGATCATCTGACGTCGATTGTGACGGCTAAGAGCGGTACGTATTCCGAGCAGGACGGCTGGGTGCTTCATGATGTCGTGGAAGAAACCGTACCGACGCTGCCTAAAGAGTCCAGAGCGCAGACCCAGGCGAGGGTAGAACGAAAAGTCATGAAGTCGATGGTTTGGGGCAAGAGCTTAGACGGCAACATCTTCGGCCTGCTGATGATTAAGCCTGAGGACATGTCTCTGCAGGAACTTCACTATTACATTGAATATCTGAAAGAGAACGGCCAGACTTATAAGCGCTTCGATACGGCGTTCTGGTCTAAAGCCTTCTACCCGCTGGCGATCTTAGTCATGCTGCTGCTTTCGATGCCTTTTGCTTATCAAAATGCGCGAGCAGGCGGTATGGCGATCAAGATTTTCTGCGGAATCATGATCGGTATCTTCTATTACGCCCTGAACAATCTCTTTGCGTTTATGAGTGCATTGGATAGTGTGCCGTCCATTATTTCGGCGATCCTGCCCTCGGTCATGATGACGCTCGCGGCCATTATTGCTATGTGGTATGTGGAGCGAAGATCCTGAGCAATAGATAGAGCAAAAGCGCCGATTCGGCGCTTTTGCTCTTGCATGAGGCTGGAAAAAATCAGTCTGTTTCTTCCTTTTCTTCCTCTTTTGTTCGTTCTTTGATGTCTTGAATAATGCGCTCAGCGGCGAGCATGTCTTCTTCTTTACGGAGGTTCTCTGCGATCACGCAAAGCGATTTTTCAAGGTTATCCAGCTCTTCCTGACTCAAACCAACGAGTGCTCTGTCCTGCATTCGCTTCATATTGGTTTTGAGGCCTCGTTCGATATCGCAGCCTTTTTTCGTTAATTTGACATACTTGCAGCGAAAATCGGCAGGGCTGTTTTTGCGCGTAATGAATCCCTTCGCTTCAAGACGCTTCATTAAACCGGTAATTGTGGGGTGAGACAACAGCAGCGCAGCTTGGACGCTTTGCTGGGTTACCTCATGTTTGCGGTTTTTGAAAAGGAACATCATGACGCTTGCTTGAGAGGATGTAATACCCAATGCGTCAAAATCCGCATTGCGGCATCGCTCCATCTGGTTATAAACGTAACGAAGGACTTTCAAAACGCCTTTCTCGTACTGATCACTCACTTTTAACTCCCACCTTTAGAGCGAGAAAACTACGTTCACTCACCCTTATGAACGAACAAATTATATGAATAAAAAAAATAAGCGTCCTTTGCAGGACGCCTATAGTGGGAGAATGAAGAAATTAAATTACGCAGTTTGAGTTTTCTTCAGTTTTGCCGTTTCCACGAACTCCTTTAAAGCTTCGGCGGTATGGGTGGAAGCCTTGAGTAAACGCTGGGGTGGGCCCGCAAAGACATTTTTGCCTCCTTGGCTACCCCCTTCGGGACCCATATCGATAATCCAGTCGGCTTCTGCGATCACATCCAGGTTGTGTTCAATGACAATAACGGTGTTGCCGGCATCGACAAGTCGATGCAAAACTTTTATCAATTTATCGACATCAGCCATGTGGAGACCGACGGTCGGCTCATCAAGAACGTAAACCGTCTCCGGCAGCTTACGGCCGCCTTTGCGGATGTCGTCCTTTACCTTAGAGAGCTCAGTGACGAGCTTGATGCGCTGGGCTTCGCCGCCGGAGAGTGTCGGAGAAGGCTGGCCCAAGGTCAGGTAACCGAGACCGACGTCCTGCATCAGTTTCAGCGGGTGAAGAATAGACGGGACCGACGCGAAGAACTCAACGGCTTCATCGACTTCCATCTTGAGAACTTCACCGATGCTTTTGCCTTTCCACTTCACTTCCAAGGTCTCGTCGTTAAAGCGCATCGAATCGCATACGTCGCAGTGAACCTTCACATCCGGCAGGAAGCTCATTTCCAAGGTTTTAACGCCCTGGCCTTCACAAGCTTCACAGCGGCCGCCCTTCACATTGAAGGAGAAGCGGGAGGCGGTGTAGCCGCGAGCCTTTGCTTCTTCGGACTGAGCAAAGAGTTTACGGATATCGTCCCAGAAACCGATGTATGTGGCAGGGCACGAACGCGGTGTCTTGCCGATCGGAGTTTGGTCTACTTCAAGGATGCGGTCAACCGTTTCCCAGCCGGAGATACCTTTGCAGCCTTCCGGAGCCGGGACGGATTTTCCTTTCTCTCGAATCAAGGCGACCATGTTCTTTAAGAACACCTCGCGGGCTAAGGTCGACTTACCTGATCCCGAAACCCCGGTCAGAACGGTTAAACGTTTGAGCGGGAAGGAAGCGGTGACATCCTTGAGGTTATGAGAATTAGCACCGTTGACGGTGATCATCGGATCGGACTTCAATGTGCGGCGTTTTGCTTTGCACGTATGCACCAGCGGATGCTTTAAATAGTATCCGGTCAGAGAATTCTCAGCGGCCTCAATATCTTCAACGGAGCCTTGAGCAATCAGGCGTCCGCCTCGGGTGCCGGCGCCCGGACCGATATCGATGACGTGGTCGGCGCAGCGAATCGTTTCCTCATCGTGTTCTACCACCAGCAGAGAGTTGCCCTTGGAGGTGAGCTGCTCAAGTGCGGAAAGCAAAATCTTGTTGTCGCGCGGATGCAGACCGATTGTCGGCTCGTCCAGGACGTAACAGACACCCTGGAGGTTAGTGCCGAGCTGGGAGGCTAAGCGGATACGCTGAGCTTCACCGCCCGAGAGCGTCGGTGCAGAGCGATCCAGGTTGAGGTAAGAAAGACCGACTTCCTTCAGGAAGGACAAGCGAGAGCGGATCTCCTGGAGCGCATCTCGAGCGATGTCGGCTTCACGGCCGGAAAGCTTGATAGTGCTGAAATAGTCCGCAGCCTGATCAATCGTCATCGCGGCAACATCTGCGATGGACTTGTCATTGAAACGGACATTGAGCGCGATCGGATTGAGTCGCCGGCCGTGACAGTCAGGGCAAATGATCAGCTCTTCAGACATGGCTTCGGCGGTCAATTCACCGGTATTCTCGTCCACCGCCAGTGCGGTTTGGAACGGCTTAAAACCGTTGCCCATACAGGTCGGGCACCAGCCGTGCTTAGAGTTGTAAGAGAACAAGCGCGGGTCAAGTTCGGGGAAGCTCTTCTGGCAGTTCGGACAGTTGGAGGTCGAAGAGAAAGTGCGTTTTTTGCCCTTTTGCTCGATATCCAGAATTCCCTTGCCGAAATCTAGTGTGACGGCGACGAGCTGTTTGATTTCTCCTTCGTTTTCGGAAACTACTTTGACCGTACCGGTGGGCAGGTCGATGTTGTGTTCCGTGAAACGAGACAAAGAAGGAAAGCGGAGGGTAGAGACTTTTTCTCCGTCCACGATCAGGTGCTCATAGCCTTTGTTTCTCGCCCAAACCGCCAAATCTTTGTAGAAGCCCTTGCGGTTTTTGACCAGAGGTGCAAGGAAAGTAATTTCCTTACCCTTATAAGCTTTCATAATCGAAGCGAAGATCTGTTCCTTAGACTGCTTGATGACCGGCACGTTGCAGGTCGGGCAGTACTGTGTTCCGAGCTTCACGTAGAGCAGACGCAGGAAATGATAAATCTCCGTCATGGTTGCGACGGTGGATTTCTGGCCGCCGCGGGAGGTGCGCTGTTCAATGGCAACCGTCGGCGGGATACCGTAAATGGCGTCGACATCCGGTGCGCCTGCAGGCTGCACCATTGAGCGCGCAAAGGCGTTGAGTGATTCCAGATATCTGCGCTGACCCTCGTTAAAGATCAAATCGAAGGCCAAAGTTGACTTACCCGAGCCCGAGACGCCGGTGACTACGGTGAACTTGTTGCGCGGGATCTGAAGAGAAAGGTTCTTCAAATTGTGTTCGCGTGCGTTGACGACCGTGATGGCGTCTTTGGGGTAAGACAGGGCCTTCGGCTCTTCCTGAGGCTTGAAGTCCGTGAAGTAGGCGCTCGGATTTTTTTCCTTGAGGGCTTTGTTGTAAGCGGCCAAAGCCAAGCCGGTCGGTGTGTCCTTGATACGGAAATCTTTGGGCGTGCCCGCAAAGAGTTCACGTCCGCCGCGCTCGCCGCCTTCGGGTCCGAGTTCGATAATCCAGTCGGATGCGTTGATCACGTCAAGGTTGTGTTCAACCAAAAGGACGGAGTGACCGGACTGAACCAGTTCCTGCAGCGACTTCATCAGTTTGAAAACGTCGTCAAAGTGCAGGCCGGTCGTGGGTTCGTCAAAGATGAAGAGCGTGTGTTTGCTCTCGCCTTTGAGAGCATCGGCAAGGTGCTTGGCGAGTTTGAGACGCTGAGCTTCGCCGCCGGACAAGGTCGGAATCGGCTGGCCGAGCTTGAGATAGTCCAGGCCGACTTTAACGAGCGGCTCGAGATTGCGCACGATTTCCTTGTTTTCTTTGAAGAAGTCGAGAGCTTCGGCAATCGTCATATCGAGCACTTCGGCAATGTTGGCTTCTTTGCCGTTGCGAGACAGTTTGACCTCGAGGATCTCACTGCGGTAGCGGCTGCCTTTGCATTCCGGGCAGCTTAAATACACATCGGATAAGAACTGCATTTCGATGTGTTCGAATCCGCTTCCGGAGCAGGCAGGGCAACGGCCCGTTCCGGAGTTAAAGGAGAACGTTCCGGCTTCATATTTACGCTTCTTGGCTTCCGGAGAAGCGGCAAAGAGACGGCGGATGGTTTCGAACGCGCCCATGAAAAGCGCAGGCGTGCTTCGTGTCGTTTTACCGATCGGGGACTGATCGACAAAGGAGACATCGCTGATGTTTTCGGTGCCGAGGAGTTTCTCGAATTTGCCCGGGGCCTCTGTGGACTTACCCTTGGCTTTCATCAAGGCCGGAACCAGGATGTCTTGGACCAGGGTGGACTTACCGGAACCCGAGACGCCCGCAATACATACGACCGAGTGCAGCGGAATGCGGATGTCTAAGTTTTTAAGGTTGTGCTCGGACGCACCCAGAAGAACCAGTGCGGGGTTAGCCGGGTTGATGCGTTTGTGGGCAGAATGCGGGAAGGTTCTTTCGCCGCGCAGGTAAGAACCCGTCAGCGTACGTGCTTTTTTGAGCTCTTCCGGCGTGCCGTCAAAAACAATTCTGCCGCCGTTGGCGCCGGGTCCGGGACCCATATCAATAATGCGGTCGGCCGCGAGCATCACCTGAGGGTCGTGTTCGACGACAACCAAAGTATTGCCGGCGCGGCGCAGGCGTTTCATGACGGAGTTCACGCGGTCCATATCTTGCGGATGCAGACCGATAGAAGGCTCATCGAGAACGAACAATGTATTGACCAGCGAAGTGCCGAGAGCGGTGGTCAGGTTAATACGCTGAACTTCTCCGCCGGAGAGCGTGCGGCTCTGACGGTCAAGATTGAGGTAACCGAGACCGACTTCCGTGAGGTAACGCAGGCGGGAGCGGATTTCGTCGAGCAGCATGCCGCAGCCTTCTTCGAGCGCCGGAGAAAGTTTGAGCTCATCGAAGAAGATTCTGAGTCTTTCGATCGGGAGCAGCATCAGGTCACGGATATTCAATCCGGGCAAATCGCGAAGCATGGCATCGGAGAAAGTTGCGTTGGCCGGGCGCCAGCGCGGATGAGAGCCTAACGCATGATCGGCGTTTTCTTTGGTGCCGATGCGCCAAAGGAGCGCGTCGGGTTTAAGACGAGCGCCGTGGCAGTCCGGGCAGGCAGTGTAGCTGCGATAGCGGGAGAGCATGACGCGGACGTGCATCTTGTAGGCTTTCGTTTCGAGCCATTCGAAGAAATGTTTAACGCCGTACCATTTCTTGGAGCGGAAGCTTGTCCATTTCGGATCGCCGAAGCAGACCCAATCCTTTTCTTCCTGGGTCAGATCACGGTAGGGCTTGTTGACATCGAGCCCGCGTTCGGCGGCATAACGCAGAAGGTCATCCTTGCATTCGGAATAGCTTTCCGTATTCCAAGGTTTGATCGCACCTTCTTTAATAGAAAGGCTTTCATCGGGGATGACTAAGCCGTAATCCACGCCGATGATTCTTCCGAAGCCGCGGCAGGTATCGCAGGCGCCTAGCGGAGAATTGAAGCTGAAGGTCGAATCATGCGGGCGCGCGTAGGTAATTCCGCACTCAGGACAAGTGAGCGCAGCGGAAAATTTCCAAACTTCTTCATCGGCGCCGGGGACGCGGACTTTGAGTTCCATCAAACCCTTGCCGAGACGGAGCGCCGTTTCGACGGCTTCCACGGCACGGCTGCGGGTGACGGACGGTTTAAAGCGGTCGGCAATGACCTCAATGTCGGAGCCGTTCGTTTTGCCCTGAGAAACGACAGTGCAGCGTGTAAAGCCCTGAGCCTCCAGGCCGGCAATGGCGGTTTCGGGTGGAAGCGAGGCAGGGACGTGCACGTGGAAGCACACGCTTAGGCGTGCGTCCGGAGAAACGTTTTCTAAGCGCTCGGCGATGTCTTCCCAGATATCCTGAGGGCTTTCTTCACGCACCAGGCGTCCGCAGCAGCGGCAGTAAAGCGAAGAAGCCTGAGAAAAGAGCATCTTCAGATGATCGTTGATCTCAGTCATCGTGCCCACGGTCGAGCGCGAGTTTCTGACCGGATTGGTCTGGTCAATCGCGATAGCGGGCGGCACACCTTCGACTTTGTCGACCTTAGGGCGATCCATACGGTCCATGAACTGGCGAACGTAGGGGCTGAAAGTTTCGACATAGCGGCGCTGGCCTTCAGCATAAAGGGTGTCAAAAACCAAAGAGGACTTACCCGAGCCGGAGACGCCGGTGACGACGGTTAATTTGCCGTGTTCGAAAGAAACGTCGATATTTTTTAAGTTGTTTTGTTTTGCTCCGCGGACGGAGATAAATTCTTTTGCGTTGTTCTTAGTCTGCATGTTCTTCCAAGTTAACGGAGTAGGCCGCCTATAGTGGAATCCGAAGGCGATTTTTAAAGACGGCACTTTGGTAGCGTTAACTATACTCTCGTCAAGATTTCAGGAAAATCAACGAGTTGTGAGGGAATGTTTGAAATCGAAACGAAAAGAAACGCGAACGGAAGGCAAAAATAAACCCGCCTCGGCATCTGTCGGGCGGGTGTCGGACTCATTAAAGAGTCTGCGGTTGCATCAAGCAGAAAAGAGGATTAATTGCCTCTGCGCTTTGCAGCATTGTCTTTGACCTGGCGGGCCAAAGAGTCGAAAGCAGCGCGAACGGCTGCGTGGGCGTCTTCGTTCTTCGTGTTCATGATGAATTCGTGGCCGGGAGCGTTAAGAGAAACGCGAACGCTGCACTCTCTGCCTTGGTTCTGGTGGCGGCCTTCGCTTTCAACGGCAACGCGGCAGCTGATCAGATCAGCGTCAAACTTGTGGAGTCCTTCGACTTCTTTTGCGATTAAATTTTCAAGAGCTTCAGAACGATCGATACCGTGGAAACTAACTTGCAGTGGAAGCTTCATATAATCCTCACTTTCTTTTTAAAACTTCTACCCCCAATTGTTTCATATTTTTCGAATAATTGTTAGGGATTTTTAAACTTGCTTTTTTGGAGCAAAATAGAAAAAGTTGTGTTTTCGCAGAATTTCACTGGAAAATAAACGAAGTTAATAGAAATTCGGCGTTTACCTAAGAGAAAACCCCTCCTTGCTTAATTCTCTTATTCTTCCGGCCGCCTTTGTTAACTCGTTTTAGGCTGTAAAAAAGGCTGATATCGATAATTTTTAGACCGGATTCGTTTAATACGGGACAAAAGACATCAATTTCGGCAGACTCTTTTACAAGAGAGAGAAGAAAATTCGGCTATCGGTCTGCTCGTTGTGTTAGTTTGACGATACAAATCCGGCTTTTAGTTCCACCGCCGGAGATTAATCAAAGAATCTACGAGGCTCTTCCGGATGATTGGAACCACAGAATTGATAGCTTCTCTGGACTTAGGGACGACAAGTGCCCGAGCGATTATTTTTAATGCCGAGGGGCGGCCCCTGGCAGCCTGTCAAAAACCGCTCACTCAATATTTTCCGCACGACGGCTGGGTCGAGCAGGATGCCGAGGAAATCTGGCTGAAACAAAAAGAATGTTTGCTAGGCGCATTGGCCGATCTCAACCTGTCCGGATCGGCGCTGCGGGCGCTTGGCATCACAAATCAAAGAGAGACCACGATCGTATGGTCGAAGAAAACCGGAGAGCCGATCTATCGCGCGATTGTTTGGCAGGACAGGCGTACTGCGGCTTTTTGCGAACGGCTTCACGACAATGGGTTTGAGCCTTTAATTCATGACAAAACCGGACTTTGTCTGGATCCTTATTTTTCCGCCTCGAAGGTTCGCTGGATCTTAGACAACGTTGAGGGTGCGAGAGAGAAGGCTTTGGCCGGCGAGCTTTTATTCGGCACTGTCGACAGCTGGCTTATTTGGAATCTGACAGGAGGTTTAGAGCACGTCACGGACGTCTCGAATGCTTCCCGCACACTCTTATTTAATATTCACAATTGCCGCTGGGATGAGGAGCTGCTGGATATCTTCGGCATTCCGGCGTCCATGCTCCCCCGCGTTGTTCCAAACTCCGGCCTTATCGGCAGGACGGCGCCTGCAATCCTTGGCGCTTCGATTGACATCTGCGGCGCGGCAGGAGACCAGCAGGCAGCTACCTTCGGGCAGGCATGCTTTCAGCCCGGCATGACCAAAAATACTTACGGCACCGGCGGCTTCCTCCTTATGAATACAGGTTCGACGCCTAAGTTATCCGACAACCGGCTTTTGAGTACCGTCGGTTGGAAGATTCCGGACGCAACCAGCTATGCTTTGGAAGGAAGCGTTTTCGTGGCCGGTGCTGTTGTGCAGTGGCTTAGGGAGGGTATGGGACTGATTGAGACAAGCGCGGAAATCGAGAGCCTGGCGCGGCAAGTTAAAGACAACGGAGGCGTTTACTTGATTCCGGCCTTTGTCGGGTTGGGTGCCCCTTACTGGGATCCTCATGCACGAGGATTAATGATCGGTCTGACTCGTGGAACGACACGCGCGCATATTGCTCGGGCTGCATTAGAATCAATAACATTCCAGTGCAATGACGTACTTCGGGCAATGATGAATGATGCCGGCGCGCGGCTTACCGAGCTGCGGGTAGACGGCGGCGCCTCGGAAAATGACCTGATGATGCAGTTTCAGGCAGATATTTCCGGCGTTCCGGTCGTGCGTCCCGAAGTGGTTGAGACTACGGCTTTGGGAGCAGCTTACTTAGCCGGTCTTGGCTGCGGGGTATGGAAGAGCACGGAAGAAATTGAAAAGTTGTGGCGGCGCGAGCGGACGTTTGAGCCGACGATGTCGCAGGATCAACGCGAATTTTTAACCACACAATGGGGCCGGGCAGTGGCGCGGTCTAAAGGATGGGAGCAGTAAGAATGGACTTCAACGCAAAGACTAATCCGGGGCGAGAAAGCCGTCTTCAGCAATTGGAAGAGGACAAAGTCTGGGATGTGCTCATCATCGGCGGCGGTGCGACCGGCGCCGGTATTGCGGTTGATGCCGCTGCTCGCGGTTTTTCCACAGTGTTGTTTGACACGCAGGACTTTTCCGAAGGTACTTCCAGCCGTTCAACCAAATTGATTCACGGCGGCGTTCGCTATATGAAGAATCCCCGCGACTGGAAGCTGGTTCGCGAGGCGATGATCGAACGCAAATTGCTTTTGGGCAACGCACCGCATATTGTCCATCCGGAGCCGTTCATTCTTCCCTGCTACGAGAACTTTGAGCGTGAATACTATATGGCCGGCCTCTGCCTTTACGGCGCCATGGCCTACGGCGGCTACGAAGTCGGCAAGACAGAATTCCTTTCTGCGGCCGAAACCATTCGCCGTTTGCCCGGCGTCAAAGCCGACGGCTTAAAGGGCGGCGTGCAGTTCTGGGATGCTCAGTTCGATGATTCCCGTCTCAATATTGCCTTGATGAAAACTGCCGAAGCCCGCGGTGCGCTTTTACTGAACTATGTGCCGGTCGTGGGATTCGAAAGGGGATGCGGCGGCGAAATTACGGTTGTGAAAGTCAAGGATGAGTTCAGCGGCAAAGAGTACAGCGTTAAGACCCGCATGGTCTTTAATGCAGCCGGCGTCTGGGCTGATGAAATCCGCCGCATGGTTTCTCCGGACGTGAAGCCCTTTATCCGCGCCTCCCGAGGCTCTCATATTGTTGTCAGCACGGATCACTTCGGCGGCAAGACCGGCATGTTTATTCCGAAAACTTCCGACGGACGTGTGCTCTTCTGCATTCCCTGGCACGGCGTTCTTGAAATCGGAACCACAGACAAGGAAGAAAAAGACATCTCCTTCAATCCGGAGCCGACAGAAGAAGAAATCGAATTCATGCTCGAGACGGCCCGCAAGTATCTGGCCTATCCGATTTCGCGCAAGGACGTCTTGGCTTCCTTTGCCGGACTGCGTCCTCTTTTTAATCCGAATGCCGGCGGTTCGACCGCAGCTGTGTCCAGAGAGCACTCGGTCATTCCTGAATTCAAGAACATGATTACGGTCACCGGCGGCAAGTGGACGGCTTACCGCAAGATGGCAGAGCATGCCATGTCTGTGGCCGTGGACCAAGGCTTAATTTATAAGCGTCCGTGCCCGACGAAATATATGTCGATCTATCGGGACAACGAGTTCAATCCTGACGAACTCGAAGCCGAGATTCTCAAAGGCACGCTGACGGATGAACAGCTGAAGGCCTACGCAGTACACTGCCGCGACACGCAGTTTGCGATGACACGGGAAGATGTTCTTTACCGCCGTCTGAGAATCGGCCAGATGAATAAGGCCAAGACAGAAGAGCTTCTGCCTAAGATCAAAGAGGTTTTTGAAGCCGAAGCTTCTTGATGAAAAGTTTGGCCAAGCAAAGTTTGCTCGGCCAAATTGCAAAAAACTTTATCAAAGAGGTATCAAGTTGAATTGACTTGATTTTTTACGTATAATCCTGTCCTCTCTGTTGGAGCGTTGTCCTTTCGTCATCGCTCGTCCGTTGTAAATAATGTCGTCTCGGGAATTAATCCGCCCGAGCTTAAAGATAATTTGCGGCGCATTTGTATGCGCCAAATTTATAGGTGAATAGTAATGAAAACCTTCTCGGCCAAGCCGCTTGAAGTGAAGCGTGAATGGTACGTGGTTGATGCAACCGATAAGGTTGTCGGCCGCCTTGCCGCTGAAATCGCTCTCAGACTCCGTGGCAAAGACAAGCCTGAATACACACCGCACGTCGACACGGGCGATTACATCATTGTTGTCAACGCTGACAAGCTCGTCATGACCGGTGCTAAAGCTGAAGACAAGAAATATTTCCGTCACTCCGGCTACCCCGGCGGCGTATATGAGACCACTTTCCGCAAGATGCAGGAAAAGCATCCCGGCCGTGCTCTCGAAATCGCAGTTAAAGGCATGCTTCCGAAGGGCCCGCTTGGCTACGCCATGTTCAAGAAGCTCTTCGTTTATGCCGGCAGCGACCATAAACACTCCGCCCAGCAACCCAAACAGCTTGAGATCTAAAAAATGATTGGAAATTACAACTACGGCACTGGCCGCCGCAAGAGCTCCGTTGCTCGCGTTTTCATGAAGCGCGGCACCGGCAAGATCGAAATCAACGGCCGTTCTCTTGATGAGTACATCCACCGCGAAACCGGCCGTATGGTCGTTCGTCAGCCGCTCATCCTCACCGACAACGTCGAAACATTCGATATCAAAGTCAATGTTCGCGGCGGCGGTGAATCCGGTCAGGCCGGCGCTATCCGTCACGGTATTACTCGCGCTCTGATCGATTACGATGCAGCTCTCAAGTCTGTTCTGTCTCAGGCAGGTCTTGTTACACGTGACGCTCGTGAAGTCGAACGTAAGAAAGTCGGTCTTCGCAAGGCACGTCGTCGTAAACAGTTCTCCAAGCGTTAATTCGCTGCAGAATTGCGGAAACTGCCTTCCGGCAGTTTTCAACAAAGGTCGCTTCGGCGGCCTTTTGCTTTTTCTACCGCTGAAAACTTTTAGCCGCAGACAGCCTCTCGGGTGCCACCGACGATATACTTTCCGAAAGTTTGTTCAAATCCTCATTCCTAAAGGCTCAAAATGAAAAAAGTAAAAGTCGGCATTGTGGGCGGTTCCGGTTACACGGGCATTGAATTACTCCGTCTTTTAGCACAGCATCCGCATGCGGAGATTGTCACGATTACGGGTCGAAAGGACGCCGGAACGCATGTTGCCAAGATGTTTCCTTCACTCAGAGGACGAGTGGATTTGGTTTTTGAAGATCCTGCTTCCGCACCTCTGGATCAATGTGATGTCGTCTTCTTTGCGACGCCGCACGGCGTTGCGATGAGCATGGCCGAAGAGCTCACTTCTAAAGGCGTCAAGGTCATTGACCTCGCCGCCGACTTCCGTCTGAAAGACAAGGAAGTTTTCAAAAAGTGGTACAAGATGGACCACAAATGTCCCGATATTTTGGCGAAAGCCGTCTACGGCCAGCCGGAAAGCATGCGGGACGAAATGAAGAAGGCAGATGTTCTCGGCATGGCCGGCTGCTATCCGACCACCATTGAATTGGGACTTATGCCGCTGCTCAAACTTCATAAAGAAGTCGGTGATATTGTTAACCTAGACGTTTCGATTATTGCGGACAGCAAGTCCGGCATCAGCGGCGCCGGCCGCAAAGCCGATATCAGTCTGAACTGCGCCGAGTTTTCCGATAATTTCAAAGCCTACGGGGTTGCGGGACACCGTCATGAGCCGGAAATGGTGCAGCAGCTGAGCCTTTTTGCCGGAGAAACTGTTCCTCTGACGTTTATTCCTCATTTGCTGCCCAATATTCGCGGCATCTTCTCCACGATTTATGTGCGATTGAAAGAAAAGGGCAAGAGCGTCGATTATCAGGCTCTTTATGAAAAAGCCTATGCCGAAGAACCGTTTGTCGACGTGCTGCCGGCAGGCTCGCTGCCGGAGACGAGAATGGTGCGCGGCTCCAACATGGTCCGTATTGCGCTCTACCGCAAAGAACCGGATCTTTTGGTGATTTTGGTAGTTGAGGACAACTTGGTCAAAGGCTCTGCCGGGCAAGCTGTACAGGCCATGAACCTTGTCATGGGCCTTCCCGAAACTGAAGGTCTTGAGCAAATCGCTTTGGTTCCGTGAGAAAGCGACCAATAAAAGCCGAAGGGCCGCGAAAAGCGGCCCTTCGTGCTAAATGCGATTAAGAATTTTTCAGCAGCTTCGGGTTCAGAGTGTAAGTCCCGACGGTGGAGGCCGACGCGAGGATGTGGCCTTTCATGGCTTTTATGACATCTCTGCCGTTGAAGCTCCCCTTGAGGGGCAGCAGCGGAAAGTCGACTGCGTAAACAGTAAAGACATAGCGGTGAACTCGTTCATCGTTCCACGGAGGGCACGGACCGTCATAGCCATAATAGTGTCCTTCGTTGTTCGGGTCGCCTTTGAAAGCATCGGTATAGTCGTTGAGTCCCTGGCGCATGCCGTTGGCACAGGCCGGCCCTCTTTTGCCGCGGGGAGAGATGCCTTTAGAAAGCGAGGCTGCATCGATGCAGGGCTCTTCCGGCACGATATCAACCAATACCCAGTGAATAAAGCTTGTTCTCGGAGCATCGGCCGGAATCGTTTCTCCTTCGACGTTGGCTTTGGAAAAATCAGCAGGGACGTCGTTGTCTTCGCAAATGACGATTAACGACTTTGTTCCGAGAGGCGGGTTAGACCAGGCAATCTGAGGATTTCGGTTGCCTGCCGGCAGTGTGTGTTCTTTTCCCATCGGGTCGGGTTTTGCAAAGGCAAAACCTTCGGGGATGGGCTTGCCGTCTTCAAAAGAGTCGCTCCAAACGCGAAAAATCGTATCCATTATTTTTCCTAGTCTTTCTTCTTTGGGTAGCAAAGGCGGAACGTCACCGGACCGTCGTTAACGAGGCTAATCTGCATATGGGCGCCGAACACGCCTGTCACCGGGTTAAAGCCGAGGGTCCGGAGCTTCTCGAGAAAACGCTCATAAAGGGTCTTTCCGAGGGCGGGGTCTGCTGCCGGAGAAAAGCTCGGGCGCGTACCGCTGTTGGTGTCGGCAGCCAGCGTGAACTGGGATGCCACGAGAATTCCGCCGCCGACAGCCTTCAGGCTCAGGTTCATCTTGCCGTCGGCGTCACTGAAAACTCGGTAGCCGGCGACCTTCTCTGCGAGGGCGTCGGCATACTCGAGTTTATCGTTTTTTTCTCCGCATACCAGAACCATCAAGCCCTGACCGATACTGCCGCGGAATTCACCGTCGTCAGTAATCGACGCTTCTGAGACGCGCTGAATCAATGCGATCATGACTGGAGGTTACTTCAGTGTGACCTTAGCCCATTTTCTCTTGCCGACCTGAAGCGTATAAGTTCCGGGCTGGACCTGGAGGGCTTTATCTGTGACCTTTTCGCCGTTCAGATGAACGCCGCCTTGCGTGACGTTGCGTCCTGCTTCAGTGGTAGACGGTGCCAAACCGGCTTCTTTGATGAGCTTAAGGATGCCCATCGCTTCGCCGTTGTTTTCGAGCGTGACTTCAGGAATGTTTTCAGGAACGGCACCCTTGCGGAAGCGATTGATAAATTCCTGCTCGGCAGCGTCGGCAGCTTCGGCGTTGTGGAAGCGCGTGACGATTTCTTTAGCCAGCATGACCTTGGCGTCGCGCGGATTGCGGCCGGCTTCGCACTCTTTCTTGAGCTGCTGAATTTCTTCGTTGCTTCTCATAGAGAGCAGGTCGAACCAGTTCCACATCAGGTCATCGGACAAGGACATGACTTTTCCGAACATTTCGTTCGGTTCTTCAGTGATACCGATGTAGTTGTGTTTGGACTTGCTCATCTTATTGACGCCGTCCAAACCGACGAGCAGAGGCATCGTGATAATGCACTGAGCTTTCTGGTTGTACTGACGCTGCAGCTCACGGCCGACCAAGAGGTTGAAACGCTGGTCGGAGCCGCCGAGTTCGACATCGGCTTCAAGCTCAACAGAGTCGTATCCCTGCATCAGCGGGTAGATCAGCTCGTGCATGGCAATCGGTGCCTGGGAAGCAAAACGCTTGGCGAAGTCGTCGCGTTCAAGCAGACGGGCAAGCGTATAGCGGGATGCGAGTTTGATGAAGCCGGCCGAGCCCAATTTATTGCACCATTCGGAGTTAAAACGAACTTCGGTTTTGTCTTTGTCCAAAACTTTGTAGGCCTGATCGAGATAAGTCTTAGCATTGGCCTCGATCTGTTCACGAGTCAGCGGCGGACGAGTGGTGTTGCGGCCGGAAGGATCACCGATCGCGCTGGTGAAGTCGCCCACAAGGAAGATCACCGTATGACCGAGGTTTTGGAATTGACGAAGTTTGTTCAAGACGACGGTATGACCCAAATGAATGTCGGGAGCCGTGGGGTCAAGACCTAATTTAATTCTCAGAGGTTTGCCGGTTGCTTTCGAACGAGCCAGCTTTTGTTCGAGCTCTTCTTCAACGAGGAGCGTGTCTGTGCCGCGTTTAATCAGCGCCATCGCTTCCTTAATATCTTCCGTTACCGGAAACTTTTTTGCCTGACCAGTATCTGTCATTTTTAGAAAAATCCTGAATTATGTAGGTGGTACCCCGTGAAGACTTGAGAAAATTAATGTTTTATAATCAATCGACTCAAATCCGAAGGGCAGATTTCCAAAACAGCCCTTATTCTACTTTCTCTGCCCGACATTGTCAGATATCGGGGATGTGGGAGTGTTCGTTTTTAATAGAGAGATCAGAGTGAAGCCGTTTAGAACCAAATTTACGAACATTTTGACAGGTCTGGGTGTGACTGCGGCTTTACTGTTTTCCATTCCCTCTTCAGCCGTTTCTCAGGAAACAGCTCTTCCCGGGAAAGGCGAAGTGGTATTAGAGAAAGCCGGCGAGATTGAACTCGGGGATTTGATTCAGCAGTGGGCCAGCGAGATGGATCATGTTTACGCCGAGACCCGCATCCAAGCAAAAGACACGAACAAAAAGATTTTCGAAAGACTGGGCATTAACGACAAAGCGTTTGTTCGTTATGTAAATTCCATTAAAGGTAAAGAGAATCCTTTTGCTCGCCTCCAGACAGGACGTTTGATTCAGGCCCGCCTGACACCGACCGGAGAAGTGACTTCTCTGCGCGTTTTCCGTCCGATTGACTCCTTGTCTCGCGACGTCGCTTATTTCCAGGTCAGCAAAGAATCCGGAAAATTTAAGCACGCCAACTTAAAGAGCGAGATTGACGCTTTCCCGATTGCCTCTTCCGCAGTGATTAAAACTTCACTCGAGAGCGCAGCCGTTTCGGCCAATATTCCTGCCAATGTTTTGACTCAGATCAAAGAAAGACTGAGCACATCGATGGATGTGAACAAAGGTGTTGCCGTCGGCGATTCTTTCAGCGTTATTTATGAACGCCGTCAGATTGACGGTGCCGACCTCGGTTCCGGCAAACTTTTGGCGATTGAATATTTCTCCAAAGGCAAGACCATTGATTCTTACTGGTACGAGGGCGAAGGCGTCGAGGGCTACTTTGATTCCGAAGGCAACAACACGGACATTACGTTCCTGCGTATGCCCTGTGAAGCCCGTGTAACCTCTACTTTCAACCGCGTCCGCAAGCATCCTGTGACGGGACGCCTGCGTCCGCACTGGGGCGTTGACCTCGGTGCACCGCGCGGAACTCCGGTTTACGCAGCCGGCGACGGAGTAATTTCTTCCAAGAAATATCAACGCCGCGGCTACGGTTACTGGCTTGAGCTGACTCATGCCGGCGGTTATAAATCCCTTTATGCTCACTTAAGCAAGTACGCTCCCGGCATGACCGAAGGCGTCAGAGTTAAGAAGGGACAACTGATCGGATATGTCGGTACTTCCGGTATGGTGACCGGTCCTCATCTTCACTATGAACTGAAGAAGGACGGTCAGCAGATCAATCCGCTCATCGCCGATCTTCGAACCGGAGAAAACCTGAAAGAGGATGCGCTGGAAGATTTCAAGCTTGCAATCTCTCCGATGCGCCGCCAGATCGCAATGCTGAGCCGACTCCAGCTTGCGCAGAATTCAGCCGCAACAGGTTCGGACTAAACGACTTGTTAGAATTTGAGGCCTCAGTTGTATGAGGCCTTTGTTTTTATGTGCACTCCGAATATTTCTATTTACGTCGGCATGATGTCCGGCACCAGCATGGACGGTGTTGACGCTGTCGCATGTGTTTTTAATGAAAAAGGCTGTCAATTTATTGCCCGCAGTTTTGAGCCTTACTCGGACATGCTGCGCGAAAGCCTGCTTTCCTTGTGTCAGACCGGACCGGACGAAGTCTTCCGCATGCAGAACGGCGCCAACGAGATCGCAAAGATTTATGCAAAGGCTTTCAATAAGC
>OJRN01000510.1_pt1 | contig 20757 bp, 13 predicted proteins | sample 1599211 | NCBI WGS metagenome assembly OJRN01 (sample SAMN03922532, study PRJEB24848) | human gut metagenome | isolation source: stool sample | host: Homo sapiens | place: Germany | collected 2010-05
TTCATAGCATAATCTCCCGGAAACTGAAATTCTCCAAGAACCTCTCTTGATGAATTGCTTTCAAGCCTTATTCTACATATATAAAATGGTGCAATATAACCATTTTTTGCATAGTCAGCATCCAAAAATGATGTATAGTAATAAAAATAACCATCTGATATCATACTTGCCTGTACACTGGTTACCATTATCTGCTCATCTTTTACTGATGCAAGCTTTGTAATACGTTCTTTATTTCCAAATGTAGCATCATACTGGCATAAATAATAATCCCTGTCTTTAGTAATCTCAATACAATATAAATGATTATTATAATACATAACTTTTTCATCCATGCAATTACATTCAAATGTGCCATTTTCTGCATTAATTCCACTAACATAAGCATCACATGTTTCACCATCATGATTACAGTTTACCTTAGAGCATAACGGCATATTGACATCGCTATTTATATTATAAAAATACAAAACATTGTCAATTATATAATAATAGCCATTTTCTGCTATTGCCATATCTGACTTCCCATATACCCCCTGCTCCTTTTCCTGATTATATACATAATCAGGAAAAGGATTATTATTATCAGACTGTTCCTCATTTATCTGGTATTTGGTACACGCCGCCAACATAGCCATCATAAAAAATATAACACTTAATACCGCCTTTTTCCTCATAATAAGCCACCCCCAGACCATTCAGACTTTAGTCACTTAATTAACTTGTTATCATTATATATCATAGTCCTTACATATAGCTTACACATTCGTTTAACCGCTCAATTAATTTATTCCCCAACCTTTAAAGTATCCATCCGCCAATTCCAGACATAATATTTCCACGCTTTTCTTTTTCACTCTTTTCGTTCGTGAAATACAATATATAGTACCATATTCCTATATTAACTAATATTTGTATCACTATGATATATATGTCAACCAAAAAATATCCTCTGGCAGATAACTTTATAAAATAAACTCTAATCCACCAGAGGATACTTATATAGCATATAATATATTTACTTTTATCGGTTTTTGTCTTCTAACTCAATCTCTTCAAGTTCAATTTCTTCTGACACATTTTCTGATGATGTATCTTCTGTATCTGATATACCAGAGTTATTCAGAATATCCTCTGCATCAGCATCATAATTCTTATCAGATAAATCATTTTCATCCGCGCTGTAAGAATTATCTTCATAATCAGCATAGTCAGTACTGTCATCTTCGCCATTGTAGCTGTCCTTTACATCACCTGCATGTAAAGTCCTTGATGAACCATCCTTAATATTAATCAGCTCATCATATTCGTCAGAATCATCATAATCATCCATAGCCTTTACAAATGCTTTCTTGCTTACTTTAAGCTTGCGTGAGAGCATTTCGACCATAACTGCAAGGATTATGATAACTATAGCAAGAGCAGCAATAATAATCATAAATATAAGATTTATGCCTTTAAATAAGCTAAAAGAACCTGTACTGCTGTTATTCTTCCTGTCTATTATATTAAATACCGGCTCATCCGCTGTATTATAACCTGCGTAACCCTGTATAGTTCCATCATTGGTATTATATCTGAACCATCCTGTTCCGCCTGTTGAGCTCACACCATAAAAGAGTGCATAGTTGCCAGTCTTATCAAGAAGCACTTCCACTTCCCTGCCGTCTATATCTATCTTTCCAAGCTCATATCCATCCGGAAGCTCCATAGAAGCTGCATCTATAGGAAGTATGCAGTATGATAATTCCGGCTGTGATACTTCTATGTACTTTGAAAATGACTGGTTAACGGAGTCATACACATAAAAGCCGCTCTCTCCTGTGCCATCCACACTTTCAAGATATACTAATAACAGGTCTGTATTAGTTCCCATTCCTACTGCAATCTTAACACCATTGTAGTCTGAATCTGCCTGTACATATCCGTCTGGAAGAGGATATTCATCAAAGGATGATATTATCTTATATTCCCTGCCGCCTACATCAACATTTGGCTCCTGAATAGCACTTGCATCCGGCTCATCTGTACCGGACTGGCTGTTATCAGGCTGGCTGCTGTCAGTCGCCTTTGTCGTATCATCCGGTGTTTTAACATCATCGCCCTTTGTTGTCTTTATTGTATATGTTCTCTTGCTTCCGTCCTCTGCCGTAACTGTAATGGTTGTTGTATTAAGTCCCGGGTCCATACGTGTTCCTGACACTTTAACTGTTGCCTTTGAGTCATTGGCTATGGCACTTACTGTAAGCTTGTCACAGTCACTTCCCACCGATGTAGTATATGTGGTAACACTTGGTGAAAATGCTGGCGAAAGCACTCCCGGACTTATCTCTAACGAACTTAAAGTGTCGTCAGATGAATAACTTGCCGGTGCTGATACGCTTACACTTCCTGATGAGGCTGCCACATTCATACTATCCTCAGTATCTGAGCCTATCTGTGCTGTTGACCTTGCAACTGATATTGTTGAAGTACCCGGCTTTACAGCCTTAAATGTAACATTAAATGTAGTACTTTCCGTTGATACAATTCTTATCGTTCCATTGCCACCTGCGTCATATCCTGACTGTGCAGTAATTATAGATGCATCATAATTAACATAAAAATCGCACAGCATAATATTAGAACCGCTTACTGTTATTGTGATTGTAACTGTATCACCGACCTCACAGCTTCCTGAACTTACAGATATTCTTGCTGTTTCTGCCGCTGATACATCTTTTTTATCAAATGTAGCTGTCATCATCATAAACATAACGACAAATGATAGAACACATAATGTAACTTTTCTGATTGCTTTCATTATATTCTCCATTTACTGCTGTATATACTTTATATCCAGAATATGTCTTTTTATGTATAACATATCCATACTTGTAACATCGCTGTCCTTGTTAGTATCTGCTGCTAAAAGATAAGCACCTGACAATGTCTTAATGTAAAGAATATGTCTTTTTATATATAACATATCCATACTTGTTATTCTTCCATCGCCATTTACATCGCCATATATAACAACATCATACTGGGCATATATACTTCCATCATTCTTATATATAACAAGCTTATTGCCTGTTGCCACTGTATCATCTGCAGCACACTCACTGCCAGAGCTGTTAAGAAGCTTTCCGTAGCAGCCATTAGTGTAAGTAATTCCGTTAAGTATACTCTCAACACTGCTTCCAACTCCGACTCCTGTAACTATGCCCTTATCATTATCGACATTAAGGTTACTGCTAAAGCCGTCACTCTCGCCAGAGCCGTTATTATTGTTATTATTTCCATTATCCGGCTTTACCGGCTCAGGATTTTCAGCTTTCTTTCTTACAACACTGATAGTATAAGTCCTTGTTGTGCCGTCCTCCGCTGTGACTACTATGTTGATGGTATTATCACCAACTGATAACTCATGGCTGCCTCTTCCGCTTACACTTGCATTAGTATCTGCTGCCGAAGCTGATACATCTATGCTTGTAACATCATTGTCAACTATAAGACTGTAGTCTGTAGTATCCGCCGCAAATGTTGGTGTAAGTGAATATCCGTCAACTGACAGACCTCTTAACCAGTTATTAGAGCTCTTATTGCCATCCGGTATAACACATCTTGACGATGGCATATTGTCATATACCGGTATTGTAAACTTAAATGTAGTGTTGTTAAGTGTACTTGTGCTGTATGCCTTCTTTGCCCTTGTCGCCTCTGAACGTGGTGCAAGTACATTGGTCATATACTGGTGTGAAAAGTTCTTTATATCAAACTTCTCATAGTATATAGTATCCTGGCCTCTGTTGATATACCACTTTCCAAGGTTGATGGCACCGCCTACAACCGCTCTGTATCTTGTATTCCATGGTCGCATATTAGTGTCATCTGTCTGCATAGCATACTTAAGGCCATTCTGCACCGCTGAAAGTCCGCCGCTTGCATACGCATTCTGGCTGTAATAGTTATAGTAGCCCTTATAGCCGCTTACATTTCCAGATATCTCATTACCTGCGCCATTAGCACCCTGTTCCTGTATAATTCTTGTTGCAAGATGATAAGGACTGACCTTTGACACCTCACCTGCATACATAAGAAGTGATGCATAATCATAGCCATCTAAGTCGTGGCTTGAGTTTTCCATAAATGTTCCACTTATGATATTACGCACACCCTCTGTATTATGTACAGAAGAGTCATACGAAAGGCTTTCAAACATAAATATATATGTATCATTAAGGAAGTTACGTGGGTCAAGCGCATACTTTATAAGTCCTTCTGATGCCTGGACCCATCCGCCACTATCTAATATTGTGTACTCTCCTGTTTCCCAGTTATAGCAGCCTGCAGCTGTCGACTTCCATGAAGCATCCGCTGAACTGTATATAAGGCTTCGTCCTATAACATTCTGCGCATTTACCATAGTATCCCAGTCCCTGCCGTTATGGTCTGCCACAAACACCCACAGAGGATACTGTTCGTGAAGCTGTCTTAAGCTCTCCCTGTAGGACGTTGGAAAATTCTGTACATTAAGATAATCCTCAAAGTTATTATCCGGCTTATAGTCAGACTTCTTATCCTTAGTTGTGTACTGTGAAGTTATATATCCTCTTGTGTATTCCCCATCAAGATAGAACCCGATACTGTACCACGTATAGGTTGAACTTGTGCTTACTTCCTCGTATATATCAAACTTAAAGCCTCCGTTGACCTTAGTTACGATGCTGCCGTTAACCGGCTTGGTTCTTATTCTTAAGTCCGTGACATCATAATTGACATAACCTGTCGCTATGACACTGTCCCCGGCTCTAACCTGCAAAACCCCTGTATAACCGTACTGCGTACATATAAACACTATTACCATAAGTACAACAGCCGTTATCTTTTTTACAATACCTCTGTAGTTTTCTTTCATCTAATCACCCAGTTCCTTATGTGATATTATTCACGTCTGATGCAGCTTCCTGTTGTCTTAGTTACTCATTAATTCTTTCCAAACTCTGACAGCTTAAGACCCTCATTACGTTCAAGTACCATATTGACAGACCAGCTGTTAGCAAATACAAGAAGTGGATTACCCTTAAGGTCCTTAATCTTCTTCATATCTGATGTACCAACTATTCTGTTTACATCTATCTCCTGTGGATTTTCTATCCATCTGATATGTTCATATGGAAGCGGCTCAAGCTTTATATCTACATTATACTCGTTCTTAAGGCGGTATTCCAGTACTTCAAACTGAAGAACACCAACAACACCTACGATTATTTCTTCCATACCTGTGTTGTACTCCTGGAATATCTGGATAGCACCTTCCTGTGCTATCTGGCTGATACCCTTTATGAACTGCTTACGCTTCATAGTATCCATCTGTCTTACTCTTGCAAAATGCTCTGGGGCAAATGTAGGAATACCGTCAAACATAAACTTCTTGTTAGATGAGCATATAGTATCACCGATTGAGAATATTCCCGGGTCAAATACACCGATAATATCGCCTGCATACGCCTCTTCAACGATATGTCTTTCCTGCGCCATCATCTGCTGTGGCTGTGAAAGTCTTATCTTCTTTCCACCCTGTACGTGGTTAGCCTCCATACCGGCAGTGAACTTTCCAGAACATATACGCATAAATGCAATTCTATCCCTGTGTGCCTTATTCATATTAGCCTGTATCTTAAATACAAATGCTGAGAAATCTTCTTTAAATGGGTCGATAGAACCAGCTGAGGAATTACGTGGCAGTGGCGATGTAGTCATATCAAGGAAATGCTGTAAAAATGTTTCCACACCAAAGTTAGTAAGAGCTGAACCGAAAAATACCGGTGTGAGATCACCTGCCTGTACCTTTGCAAGGTCGAACTCTGCACTTGCACCATCAAGAAGTTCAACATCCTCATCTAACTTAGAAAGATAAGCATCGCCTATCTCTGCCTTAAGTTCAGGGTCATCAAGTGCAATATTCTTAGTTGCAACTTCCTTCTGTCCGTTCATTGCAGCCTTAAAAAGTGACACTTCCCTCTGCTTTCTGTCATATACGCCCTTGAATTCCTTACCACAGCCTATAGGCCAGTTGATAGGACATGTTGCTATTCCAAGGACATTTTCTATCTCATCAAGAAGCTCAAAAGGGTCGTTAGCCTCTCTATCCATCTTATTAATAAATGTAAATATAGGGATATGTCGCATAACACATACCTTAAAAAGCTTGATTGTCTGCTTCTCAACACCCTTTGATGCATCTATTACCATGACGGCTGAATCTGCTGCCATAAGTGTTCTGTAAGTATCCTCTGAGAAGTCCTCATGTCCCGGTGTATCAAGGATATTGATACAGTATCCGTCATAGTTAAACTGGAGTACTGAGGAAGTAACCGAGATACCTCTCTCCTTTTCTATCTCCATCCAGTCTGAAACCGCATGCTTTGCTGTTTTCTTACCCTTTACAGAACCGGCTAAGTTGATAGCTCCTCCGTATAACAGGAACTTTTCTGTAAGAGTTGTCTTACCAGCATCCGGATGCGATATGATTGCAAATGTTCTTCTTTTCTTTATTTCACTTGTAATATCTGACATAATAATCCTCATTTCTGCGTAAGTTTAAAATCTATTTTTCACACTAATCTCCGTTCTTCTAGTTATAAACCTAGTATAACTAATTTAGTATATAGTATAAAGCTCATAAATTCAACCGTTCAGACATATATTTAAGAACTAACATTTATCTCTCTCCCCAGTGTAAATGAATATATAAGCTTTTCCTTAACCTCAAGACCTGTAAGCTGTGACAGGGCTTTAGCATAATAATCAAGCTGCACGCTGTATCTTTTTATAAGTTCCTTCTCTCCTGCTTCTCCCTTTCTTACACGGTCTGTCTTATAGTCGACTATAACTATCTTTCCATCTTCTATTATAAAAAGGTCTATTACACCCTGTACAAGCTGTCTGTCATACTCAAACACAAACGGCTGCTCACGCCTCATATTGCCGCTTATGGCAGCAGCTCTCACTCTTTTTCCTATAGGTGAACTTACAAATGTGTATATATCCTTTACATTGATATTATTTATCTGCACCTCACTCATACGCTCAGTTTCCAACATTCTGTGGATATCCGCCTGTACATCCTCAAAGCTTTCAACATTATTATAATCAAGACACTCCATAACTCTGTGGTACGCCGTTCCTCTCTCATTCGCCCTCAGAGTTTCTTCACTTCCTGATATAAACTTAGGAATAGTCGGAATAAAGCTGTCTGCACCTTCTTCCACATTTTCAGTATCAGCAGCCCTGCTCTTATCTTCATCACGCTCTGCCTCATCATAAGCAGCCTTTATATTATCATGCATAAATGCATCACCATCATAGTCAGCCTCCGCCTGCATCTGCTTTAATTCTGTTACTGTAACCTTAACCTTTCTGTCAGCATCAGGGTCTTTGATGTACGGTGGAAGCTCCTCTGTCTTTTGTCTGTCATATACCTGTGCCTTATCATCATTGTAAACATCTGTATCATTCAGGCTTTCTTTAATATTTTCTTTACTTTCGTTAATGCCTGCATCTTCATCTGCTGATACATTTTCAGACTGTGCCTCTTTACTTATGGCTTCATCTTCTTTGATAATATCCGCTGAACTTATAAGATTAAATTCAAATGTACCTTTATTATCCTCCTGCTTCATAAGTGCCACCGGCATAATCATATCAGAATATCTGTCTATATTTTCACAATCTGCATACGAATATACGCCATTGACACAAAGCTCATCTGATATCATCTGCCATGAAGACATTTTCTTATCTATGCTGGCTACACCGCCTACCATAATAAGCTTTTCCCTTGCTCTTGTCATTGCAACATATAGCACACGCTCTTCCTCTGATATTGAGTCCCTTAATATCTTTCTTGCTATTGCCCCTTTAATAAGTGTAGGTGTCTTGGTCTGTCTTGTGAGGTTGACATAATCTGTTCCTATTCCAAGCTCCCTGTCTATAACAAGCTTATTTCTTGCATCTGTTTTATTAATCTGCTTATTAAGTCCTGCCATAATAACTACCGGAAATTCAAGTCCCTTACTCTTATGGATACTCATAATTCTGACTGAGTCGCCATTGCCGCCCGTTCCTGATGAGTCCGTAAGTTCTATATCGTACTTCTGTAATCTTTCTATATATCTTAAGAAGTTAAACAGTCCGCTATAGCTTGTTCCCTCAAATGATGATGCCTTATCAAGCAGTACATCTATATTCGACTGTCTTTTCTTACCTGCCGGCATAGTTCCAACATAATCATAATATCCTGTATTGTATACAATATCCCACAGAAGGTCATATATTGTCATAAGTCTTGACTTTTCACGCCATACCTTAAGCTTATCAAGAAAAGCTTCACATTTATCAGAAAATGCTGAAAGCTTTTCTGCATTTTCTTTTTTATCAGTATCTTTTATTTCAGTATCCTTTATAAGGCTCTGCATCTGCTTTACAAATAATCTGTCAGCACCTGCACTCTTCTTTCCATACACTCTCAAGTCAGCCAGCTCATCCTCTGTGAAACCGCCAAAGTATGATAACAGCACTGCCGCCATAGGAATGTCCTGCAGAGGATTATCTATACATGTAAGAAGGCTTATAAGAACCTTTATCTCCCTTAACTTGAAGTACTGCTGTGCCGTATCTGCCATAGCTGGAATATCCCTGTCTAGAAGTATATTTACTATTGTATCCGCCCAGCCGGAAAGTGTTCTTGTAAGAATTACTATGTCCTTGTACTGTATTCTCCTGTAGTCGGATAAGTCTGTATCGAAAACATAATAAGGCTCATCCTTTGACATGAATTTTTTTATTCTTTCTGCCATATACATAGCTTCTGCTTCAATACTGCTGTTTTCATCATCTTCTGACGTATCTATAAGCACTGTTTCTGTGCTTTTCTCATCCTCCCACCCAAAGTTTCTTTTGTCCGTACACTCTGGATATTCAAAACCGCAGTTTAGCTGCTGGTTGCTGTCATACTCTATGCCGCAGTAGTTCCTGTTCATAACCCTGTAGAACACATCATTTGTCGTATCAAGTACATTTTTCCTGCTTCTGAAGTTCTTCTGAAGTTCTATCTTACAGTCACTTATTACCCCTTTTTCCTTCTGTTCATCATAGCCTGAATAACTGTAATACTTATTCATAAAAAGCTCAGGACACGCAAGTCTGAACTTATATATACTCTGCTTTACATCGCCAACCATATACATATTATCGGGAACATCACTTAATCTGTGCCTTGATACCGCCGTAAGTATCTCCTCCTGTAACTGGTTGGAGTCCTGATACTCATCAATGAGTATTTCATTGAAATATTCTGCAAGTTCATCTGCAACATTTGTATATTCTTTACTGCCGTCCTGCTTTGTGACAAGAATATCAAGCGCATAATGCTCAATATCACTGAACTCAACTATTCCCCTGTCACGTTTTTCTTCCTCCATCCTGTCAGCAAAGTCCTTTGACAGCTTTACCATCATACTTATGGCTGGTGCATTGGAATGTACATCCTCCATAAGACTGTCAATATCTGCCGTAAATACTGTCTTAAGCAGTCCTGCTATGTATTTTTTATACTTGTCACGCTGGACTTTGACATATTCTTTTAAGTCATCCCTTGCATCCGGCATCCTTTTGGTACTTAAACGTGTGAATTCTGTCTTAATAACTCTTTCTGAGAGCTCATCAAAGTCTGCCGCATCTATAATCCTGCATATATTCATATAATCCGAATTGATTGCATCAAGATAGGATATCGGTCCGTCAACCCTGCCACAAAGCTCAATCATATACTCATATTTTCTCTTATAGTCACGCGCAGAACACTGTATACTTTCATACAGATTGACAAGTACCTTATTATTGCTGTTATCCATACCTGTGTATGTGTCAATAACCTGCTCATACCATTCATCAGGCCATGGATTACTTCTTGCAAGCACATATATCTTCTTTATTATCTCTTCGATATTGGCATCACTTCTGCCAGTTCCATATGCATCTATGAGTGCTAAGAACTGCTCATCACTTTCCTTATAATAATCCTCAAGCATATCCTGCATGACATCATTTTCAAGAAGTGTTATCTCGCCCTTGTCGGCAACGCGGAAACCCGGGTCAAGATTAATCTCTGAGAAATGATTTTTTAATATCCACAGACAAAAGCTGTCTATAGTTGTTATCTGTGCATTATTTATAAGTGCTATCTGCTTGATAAGGTTGCTGTTTTTCTCATCCTCATCGAGCATATCATCCAGCCTGTTTCTTACTCTTGCCTTCATCTCTGCTGCCGCTGCCTTTGTAAATGTAACAACAACAAGTCTGTCTATATCTGTTCCGTTTTCCTTAGTTATCTTATTCACTATTCTTTCTACAAGCACCGCTGTTTTACCTGAACCGGCAGCAGCCGATACAAGAATATCCCTGTCTTTTGTGTTCATAGCATCAAGCTGCTGCGATGTCCATGACTTTGCCATATATAACACTCCTTTTTATGACTCAATTTCCTCTTTAATCCTGCACCATATATCCTCTACGCTTAAGCTGTTAAGCCTTCTGAACTTAACTCCCGGCATATCCTCACTAAAACCACATACACTGTTATATGGACAGTAATTACAACTGCTGTCCTGACCTCGCTCATATGGGTTGATATTGATACTTCCGTCCAGTATTTTGGTTGCTTTGACGACATTTTCCCTGTCAACGTACTCACCAAGCGCCATAATCTCCTCTGTTGTAAGCACTTTGCTCTTAGATGCATCTATACTTCCCGACTTGCTCACTGTAACCGGAATATTAAGAGAAGTTCCCTCTGTTGAATCAAGCTTGCTTATAATATTTCTGTTAGAATTAACTACACCCTTCATACGCAGCTCTTTTCTTATAAGCTCCTCAATCTTATCATCATCGTCCTGCCTTGTTTCAACTATCGGATTGTCTATATTATAGTAAAGCAGTCCTGCCGGAACTATATTCTTGCCCTTATGTCTCTTTTTTTCAAAGCTTATAGCCTCTCTCATATAGGTAAATAACTGTATCTTAAGTCCATAGTATGTCTTTAGCAGGTCAAAGTCCGAGTGTCCCGTCTTATAATCGACAACCTTTACATATACATTTTCATCATCTTCACATATATCTATTCGGTCTATCTTTCCCTGCATAAAAAATGTGACATCGTGAGGTAAGTCCTCTATCTTAGTTAAGAAGCCTTTCTCAAATGTGTCAGGTATAAACAGTCCGTCTGCAAGCTGTTTTCCTATCGCCCACAGTGTCTTATCCGCCAGGTCCTCCATACGCTTTATAAGGAATTCGTTACGGCTCGTGCTCTTTAATATCGTGTTTCCATAGCTGTCCGCAATGGCATGTATACTCTCTGACACCATACTTCTTCTTTCTTCGTCAGATAAAAGCACGAACGATTTCTTATTCTGTTTTATGTTCTTTGATACATCCTCTATAACCGCATGAAGTATCGTACCAAAGTCATTTACCGCAAACTTATACTCCTCACGCTCATCCAGCTTCAATCCATAGCGGCAGAAGTACGCATACTGGCATGCTGCATACTGCTCAAATGATGTGACACTTCCTGTAAGCTCTTTTCCATACAGGTCAAGCGCAACACCGTCTGCAAGTATCTTTGCAAGGTTCTCGTCACTCCACTCAAGCTCAGCCTTTGGAATTCGTATATATGAGCGCTCTTTTGCAGCATCGTCATATGAAAGCACATCCATTCCCGGAAACATTTTCTTAATCATTCTTATAATATAAGATGGCAATATTGCTTTCATATCCATGCTGTTATGTGCATAAGTTATATATAGCTTCTGCGATGTCTTTGTCATAATAAGATACAGATAGAATCTTTGTACAAATGCTTTCTCCCTCACTGACATTGACAAAGAAACATCCATTGTCTTAAGCTTTTCCCTGTCTGTTTCTGACAATACGCTTCTGCTGTCGCTTTTTTTAGGAACATACCCGTCATTTACCCCGACAAAGAACATAGCTCTTATGTTATCAAGTCGTGTTCTCTCAATATCACCTATAACTATACAGTCCTTTGTAGGTGGAATAAGTCCTATTTTTATCTCATCAAAACCAGATGACATAATACGGTTATATTCTTTTACAGTTACCTTTTCACTGCCTAATAGCTGCACCAGCTTATCAAAAAGCTCTATTATCTTTGCGTATATCTGTCTGTATTCATCCTTATTATTGCTTGCAAGCTCAAGCATCTGCTCCTCGCACTGTAGTCTGACTAACAGCTCATACACTGCTGTTGTCATAGCCTTAACATCACCGTCTGCACTCTTAAGCTTATCATCAAGCTCTGATAAAGGCTCTATAACTCTCACTCTCAAGTCATTTAACATTGTAAGGTCAGTAGCCATGGCACTGCCTCGGAACTTTCTTGTCCACTCTGTATTCCACTGTTTTCTGCCCCTTATACCGACTGCAAGGCAGTAATTATCAAGAATATCTATCTCATCATCTGATATGCCAGTAAGTCCTGTCCTTAAGTATCTGAATATGGCATCATAAGTATAGTTCTTCTCAACAACATCAAGAGCCGCTGTTATCATCTCAACAAGACAGTTGTCCGTAACGTGGAGCTTCTGGTCAATGAAGTATGGTATATCATTCTGTGCAAATATGTTGGCAGCAAGCTTTCCATATGCCGATATATCACCTGTAACAACCGCTATTTCATTGTATCTGTAACCTGAAAGTCTTGTCAGCTTTAATATCTCACCCGTGACATACTGTATCTCATCCTTTGGAGTGATACCTGCATACATCACTATGTCATCAACCCTGCCGCTGTAGTATCTTGTACCTGTACGGAATATATTTTTTTCAAGAAATGCAAGCTCCTTTGATGACTCAAATCTTGTCTGCACTTTCTTATCAGCATTTTCTATTACTATGCTTTCTGCATTAATATGCTGCTCATCACATATTTTATTAAGGTGTGCAACTGTATCCTTAGTCATATAGAAAAGGGTCTCTATTCCCTCATTGACATTGGCATGCTCATTTGCATCTATTGTAAGCGCCACTTTGACCTCGCTGCACATATCAAGAAGTATTGACATAAGCCTGTACTGCACCGGTGTAAAGCCTGTAAAGCCGTCAAATGCTATAATACTTCCTCTTATCTTAGCAGACTCTGTCACTTTTCTGCACATAAGGTCTAATATCTCTTCTGATGTTATATAGTGGTCTTTTATAAATTCCTTAAACCCACTGTATATAAGTGATATATCATCAAGCTTCATTCCTAACAAACTATTGTTATCCACACTCTCATTAATATCCATAAGCTTATCCACACCAATATCATACTGAAGCATTTCTGATATAACTGACTTCATCTCTGATACAAAGCCTGTATTGGATATATTACTTCCAAAAAACCTTAGCGACTTTTTATTCTGCTCTAATACTCTTCTTACTATAAGATTTTTTCCTGTATCATCAAGAACTGGATAATCTGTTGCCCCGACCTCTTCAAATACCTTGTATGCAAGTCTTTCAAAGCTCACAACGTCTATATTCAGTATTCCTTTTCTTGGGTGAAGCTCAACAACTCTCTTCTGTGTCGCCATAGTATACTGTTCAGGAACAACAATAATATAATCCAGTGACGGATTTTCTATGGCTTCTTTTATTATGGAATTGTACAGATATGTGGACTTTCCAGCCCCCGAACCACCTAATATATACTGTAACGACATAGTGTAATCTCCTTATTTATGATTAGATTATTCAATCTTTTACATTTTTTCTAAATATGTTACCAATATTACGTTTTCAGATAATTATATCTTTATATTTATATGCAATACCGTTCTAACCTTCAATCACGCATCATATATTCTTACAAATAGTATCCGGCACAGGAGGATTAATCTGATGAGTGGACCTACCAGAATATTAGTCATACCACTTAAGAAACTGATAATAACTATATGCATAATTGCTGCATTTATCATAATAGCAACTATATATATACTCTCTGTGAAAGAACCAGACAACAGCCCTGCAAGTACAACCAGCAGGCAGAATAAAGCCAGTACTGCTACATATTCTCCCGGCGTGTATACATCCTCACTTATGCTTAACGGAACGCCCGTTGACATTCAGGTAACTGTCGACTCCGATAATATCAACAATATTGAGCTCGTCAACCTGTCAGAGTCAGTCCAGACGATGTACCCGATGCTTACCAGTTCATTTGGCGACATTAAGAAGGCTGTTATGGAAAGCGGTTCAACTGCCAACATAACCTATGACTCTGCTAACAAGTACACCTCCAGCCTGCTGCTTGGCGCTATACAGAGTGCTCTTGATAAAGCTGCCGCCCATTAATAAAAAAGCGTATGTATTAATAACTTTAGTGTAATAATACATACGCTTATACTTTGCTTTAACTATTCGTAATTATTCAAAGTCTGATATCTCATCACCATTACTTACATTAATAAAGCCTGCATAGCCTCTTTCCTGAAGCTTTGATAAGAACTTACCCATCTTCTTTGGCTTTACATATAATGAGCATATCTTACCTTCTGCCCTATACTTTTCAGCTATTCTATATGCATTGGAAAGGTCGCCCTCATCATACATAACAGCTATCTTGTTGCCCTTGTTTGGAAGGTCTATGCCATGTTCCATAAGGATAGAGAATATACGCTCGAAGCCTATAGAGAAGCCTACTGCGCTTACCTGCTGTCCTAAGAACTTGCCTATAAGATTGTCATATCTTCCGCCGCCGGCTATAGCACCCTTAAAGTCAATACTCTCAACTTCAAATACTGTTCCTGTGTAGTAACCCTGTCCTCTTACTAAAGAAAGGTCAAATACAACATCAAACTCACCATTACAAAGTGCATTAACTGAATTCATAATATACTCAAGACTTTCAGCAGGAGCCTTGTCAACAAGAATATCCTTTACTGACTCAAGTGTAATCTCCTGTGGGTTATCAACACCTGATAAGAAATCTGTAAACTTATCAACAGCAGCCTTGTCGAATTCCTTATCTTCAAGCTCTTTTCTTACGCCTTCAAGTCCTACCTTGTCCATCTTATCAAATGTTATGCACACACTGTCAAGCTGGCTCTCTTCAAATCCACAATCCATAAGGAATGCACGGAGTAATCTTCTGTCGTTGACCTTGACCTTGAAGTTCTTCATACCAATAGCCTTAAGAGCCTTAGTTGTTATAAGTATAAGCTCTACTTCTGAATCTCTTGAGTCAGAACCGATAATATCTATATCACACTGTACGAACTCACGGAGTCTGCCCTTCTGTGGACGTTCTGCCCTGTACACCCTATCCATCTGTATACATTTCATAGGAAGTGTAAGCTTATCCTTATTATTAGCAAAATATCTGCTCAGTGGAAGTGTAAGGTCATATCTTAAGCCCATATCTGCAAGCATATTTTCATTCTGTGATGTAACGCCGCTTGCAAGTGCCTTATCAAGCTTATCTCCTCTTTTCATAATCTTAAATATAAGATTAAGATTTTCTCCACCGTCACTCTTGTCAAGATTTTCAATATCCTCTATAACAGGAGTTGTTATATGTTCAAAACCATTAGACACATATACTTTTAATATTTCATTCTGAAGATAATCTCTTATCTCCACTTCATTAGGAAGATAATCGTTTGTACCTTTTACCGATGTAATCTTCATATCGTTATTGTCCTCCATTATTTATGCTTCGTCTATAGACCTGCCTATATCGTGACGCATATACTTATTAGCAAAGTTTATCCATTCTGTAGCTTTGTATGCATTGGCACGCGCTTCTTTTAAGTCAGAGCCAAGTGCTGTAACTCCAAGAACACGTCCGCCGTTTGTTACGACCTTGCCTTCTTCGTTAAACTTAGTTCCGGCATGGAATAAGAAATATCCATCATTATTCTTGAAGTTTTCCATACCTGATATCTCAAAGCCCTTCTTGTACTCAAGAGGATATCCGTCAGATGCAAGAACAACGCATACACACGCATTATCAGCAAACTTTAAGTCCACCTTATCAAGTGTTCCATCTATGCACGCTTCAAATACATCTATAATGTCGTTTTCCATTCTTGGAAGTACAACCTGTGCCTCAGGGTCACCAAATCTTGCATTGTATTCAAGCACCTTTGGGCCATCTGGTGTAAGCATAAGTCCAAAGAATATAACACCCTTGAAAGGTCTTCCTTCTGCCTTCATGGCATCTACAGTTGCCTGATATATATGTTTCTTACAGAACTCATCAACCTCTTTAGTATAGAATGGTGAAGGTGAGAAGTTACCCATACCACCTGTATTAAGTCCCTTATCGCCATCCTTTGCTCTCTTGTGGTCCTGTGCAGATGACATAATCTTTATAGTATTACCATCTACGAAGGAAAGTACAGATACTTCACGACCTGTCATAAATTCCTCGATAACGATAGTATTACCTGCTGCACCAAACTTCTTATCAAGCATAAGCTCATCTACGCCAGCAAGTGCTGTTTCCTTATCAGCACAGATAAGAACGCCCTTTCCAAGTGCAAGTCCGTCTGCCTTAAGCACAATAGGATACTTTGCTGTTTCAAGGTACTTCTTTGCATCTTCTGCCGATGTAAATGTTTCATATGCCGCTGTTGGAATATTATACTTTTTCATAAGGTCCTTAGAAAATGCCTTTGAACCTTCAAGTATAGCTGCATTCTTCCTAGGGCCGAATACTCTTAAGCCTTCTGCCTCAAACACATCTACTATACCGCCTACAAGTGGGTCATCCATACCAACAACTGTTAAGTCAATAGCATTATCCTTTGCAAATGCAACGAGCTTATCAAACTCCATTGCCTTTATATCTACACATTCTGCAACCTCTGCTATACCAGCGTTACCCGGCGCACAGTATATCTTATCAACCTTAGGACTCTGGCTTATCTTCCAGCATATTGCATGTTCACGTCCACCGCTTCCTACAACTAAAACCTTCATTATGTTATTCCTCCAGTTTTCGTACTCGTTATACTTAATTGCCAGTATTATCAATGCTAATACTGACAAGCTTTTAATATGATGTAATGACAGAATTCAAGTAATTGTTTGTACAATAACGCTTCTTGCCCTTACATCCTGATATATTTATTAAAGAAATGTATTACTTCGCATGCTCGTTCGCAATCTTATTGATAGCTGCAGGGAGTAACTTCCATTCTGCCTGTTCCATAACTCTTCTCTGAAGAACCTCCGGTGTATCACCATCAAGAACATCAACAGCCTTCTGGAATATAATCTCTCCTGTATCCATACCTTCATCCACATAGTGGACAGTTGCGCCTGTCACCTTTACACCCTTTGCCAGAGCTGCCTCATGGACATGAAGTCCATAGAAGCCAACTCCGCAGAAAGAAGGTATAAGTGATGGATGAATATTAATAATTCTATGGCTGTACTGATGAACCATTTCCTCTGGAATTTTAACAAGAAATCCCGCAAGCACTACAAGGTCTACATTGAGCGAATTGACCTTATCTAAAAGTGCCTTGTTGAACTCATCCCTTGTCGCATAATCCTTAGGTGATACACAGTAAGCAGCTATTCCGTTATCTTTAGCTCTTGTAAGTGCATACGCACCGGCATTGTTACTTATAACAGCGACTATTTCTGTATTAGTAATCGTGCCATTCTTTACACCATCAATAATAGCCTGAAGGTTAGTACCGCCTCCGGATACCATAACCGCTACTCTTAGCATAAAGTAACTCCCTTCTCACCTGCTTCAACACTACCGATTACATAAGGTGTTTCACCTGCTGCCTTGATTGCCTCCATAGTTGTATCAACATCCTCTGGAGCTACTGCAAGTACAAGACCGATACCCATATTAAATGTGTTATACATCATATGCTCTTCAATCTCACCATCTGTCTGTAACATCTTAAAGATAGGTGGTACTTCGTAGCTGTCCTTCTTAACAACAGCTCTTACACCATCTGGGAGCATTCTTGGAATATTTTCATAGAAACCGCCACCTGTGATATGGCTGCATCCCTTAACGCGTACACCTGCGTTCTTTATAGACTTCATAGTCTTAACATATATCTTAGTTGGAGCAAGTAAAGCCTCTCCGAGTGTCTTTCCAAGTGACTCATAATATGTATTAAGCGACTCTTCTGTGATTGTAAATACACTTCTTACAAGTGAGAAACCATTAGAATGAACACCGCTTGATGCTATACCGATAAGTGTATCGCCCGGCTTTATATTTTCACCTGTTATAAGGTCTTTTCTGTCTACAACACCTACAGCAAATCCTGCAACATCATACTCATCAATTGGCATAAGACCCGGATGTTCTGCTGTTTCACCACCGATAAGCGCACATTCTGACTGACGGCAGCCTTCTGCAACACCACCAACGATTGTAGCTATCTTTTCTGGATAGTTCTTTCCACATGCGATGTAGTCAAGGAAGAAAAGAGGCTCTCCACCTGCACATACAACATCATTAACGCACATAGCAACTGCATCGATACCGATAGTATCATGCTTATCCATAATAAATGCTAACTTAACCTTAGTTCCACATCCGTCTGTTCCTGAAAGGAGTACAGGGTCTTCCATCTGCTTAATCTTTTCAAGTGAAAATACACCTGAGAAACCACCAATTCCTCCTAATACTTCTGGTCTGAATGTAGACTTAACCGCATCCTTCATTAACTCAACTGACTTGTAACCTGCTTCAATATCAACACCAGCGTTCTTGTAATCCATTATTGTCCTCCGTTCTTGTGTATCTGTGAGGGTATTATGATATATTGCAACTATCCCTTACAGATTTTATTATTATAATAAGTTATATAAATTTATATTATTGTAATACTTCTATGTTAATTATAGATATTTATAGTATATTACTTGTTAACTCCTGTAACATATTAATCTCTAAAATAACAATATGTTATTAATAATTCTTATAACCAACTTCCTGAAGTCTTGCGTCCTTAGCCTGTACGCTTTCCTTTAATTCTTTAGTATAATTCTTAAGTCTTTCAAGAAGCTCTGCATCTGATGTTGCAAGAATTTTAGCTGCAAGTATACCTGCATTGGCACCACCATTAATAGCAACTGTTGCAACTGGGATACCTGTTGGCATCTGTACTATTGAATATAACGAATCTCTACCACCAAGAGAAGTTGTATGCATAGGAATTCCTATGACTGGCATAGGGAATATAGCTGCACACATTCCCGGCAAATGAGCTGCCATTCCTGCACCTGCTATTATTACCTTGAACCCTTTTTCCTCTGCTGTCTTGGCATACTCAAAGAAAACATCTGGTTCCCTGTGTGCTGAGATAATCGTCATCTCATAAGATACACCTAACTTGTCTAATATGTCTGCTGCCTTAGCCATAACAGGCATATCAGAATCGCTACCCATAACTATTCCTACTAAAGCCATGTTTAACTTCCTCCCATTCTGATAGAAATGTAACTATCACATTAAAATAATAATATTAAATCAAGTATTGCTGATATTATCTGATAAATAGCATTATATGTATTCTATAAATCACATAATTGTATAATAATACATATATTTCAAAGATTACACAGATAAAACTAAACAATACATATAATATTTTACTTTGTTTTACATATATCGTCAAGAATAAGCATAAAATTGTATCTTAATTAAAAATTGAAATTTTAAATTTCACCATTATCTAACACATTGGAATTAGATATTTATTATACAAAGATAGCTTCACACCTGTCTTAGATAAACTATAGTTACTTAATTATTTTTATCACAATTTAATGATTTAAATCTTATTTCTTCTATTGCTCTAATATAATAATATTCTATATCTATTTTATTCGTTTTGGATAAAAAATAAAGAACAATTGCAAATAAATATATTATGGTTGAAAATAATATATTTGCATTTCCTAATTTCAACATTTTAAATATAATTGTAATAACTTTTATGTATATGCATGCGAATATTATTATGCTAATAACAATTGTTATATAGCATAAAATCAGCCTTAAATCTATACCTTTAACATCTTTCTTGTGTGTTTTTCTTTTTAATATTATTTTACAATTGTCTTTTTCAGTCTTTGTACTACCTTTTAATATTATTTTACAAATTTCATTCATTTCAAAATTGCAAAGAATATTACATATAGTAATCATTAATATATAACAGCCTATCATAGAAAATATATCTATCCAACCATAATTTTCAACATTTATTACATCTCTTGATATATAAATACATACAATTAAATATACACTCAATATCAAATAAAGCGTTTTTGTTATTATTTCATATATATTTCCCTTTACTTCCCTTTTACTTCTCTCCCAATCATATTTTAAAAGTGATGAAATATATTCTATTAATTGTCTCTGTTTCATAGTTAATTCTTGTTTTGATGGTTTTTTATTTTCTAAGTCTTTAATCAATTCCCAAATATGTGCATCACTGGAATAACTTATTTGTACAGCATTATTCCCAAATGCATTTATTCTCAACTTTAGTTCATTCAATATTACTAATGTTTTTTCATATGATGCCCCATCTACAATATGAGCTATTTCTCTTATTTTATCTCTCCATTCTTTTCGCTCTCCTGTTATATATTGGAGATTCCCTTGTCTTCCTGTCTCTTATACACATCTCCGAGCCCACGAGACTAGGCATG
>OJRN01000513.1_pt1 | contig 20726 bp, 17 predicted proteins | sample 1599211 | NCBI WGS metagenome assembly OJRN01 (sample SAMN03922532, study PRJEB24848) | human gut metagenome | isolation source: stool sample | host: Homo sapiens | place: Germany | collected 2010-05
CAGTGGGGCTGCAACTACTATATATCTAATTATGGACATGTAATGGGCGCAAAGATTGAGTACGATATGAGGGCAGAGATATTCAATCATTATCAGAAGCTCTCATATTCATTCTATGATGACCAGAAGGTTGGACAGTTATTGTCAAGAATAACATCGGATTTGTTCGATATTACAGAGCTTTTGCATCATGGACCAGAGAATATAACTATTTCACTGATTAAGATAATTGGTGCATTATGCATATTAAGTTCGATTGACTTAAGACTTACGATTGCCGCATTTGTGCTGATTCCGTTCATGCTTGTATTCGCGTATGTGCTTAACAAGCGCATGAAGAGAGCATTTAAAAGAAACAGGGTAAGAATCGGTGAGATAAATGCACAGATAGAGGACAATTTGTCTGGAATAAGGGTTGTTAAGTCATTTGCAAATGAAGATATTGAATGTGAGAAATTTAAGAAAGGCAATGACTTGTTCCTTGAATCTAAGAGAGACAGCTATCATTATATGGGAATGTACAATGCAGGACTTACTGCATTTACAACAATGATAAATGTAATCGTAATCGCAGCAGGCGGTATTGGAATTGCAAAGGGCTGGGTAAATATTACGGATTTCGTTACATTTTTACTGTATATAAATATTTTTACGGAGCCAGTTAAGGTGCTTATTGATTTCACAGAGCAGTTCCAGAATGGCTATTCGGGTTACGAAAGATTCTTAGAGATTCTTTCAGTAGAGCCGGAAATAGCTGATAAGCCTGACGCAAAGGAGCTTACTGATGTGAAGGGTGCAATAACATTTGAAAATGTGTCATTCAGATATAAGGACGGCGTGGACGAGGTGCTTTCGGGGGTTAATCTGTCAGTAAGACCGGGAGAATATGTTGCACTTGCAGGTCCTTCGGGAGTTGGAAAGACAACACTCTGCTCGCTTATTCCAAGATTTTATGAGGTGACGGGCGGTTCGATTAAGATTGACGGAACAGATATCAAAGATGTTACGCTTAAAAGCCTGCGTGACCATATTGGAGTTGTACAGCAGGATGTGTATCTGTTTATGGGTACAATTAAAGAGAACATAAGATATGGAAAGCCAGATGCTACAGACGAAGAAGTAATTCAAGCGGCAAAGCTTGCAAATGCGCATGATTTTATTATGAGCTTTGAGAACGGATACGACACAGATATCGGACAACGCGGAGTCAAATTGTCAGGAGGTCAGAAGCAGAGACTGTCAATTGCAAGAGTATTCTTAAAGAATCCTCCAATTCTTATATTTGATGAGGCGACATCAGCACTTGATAATGAGAGTGAGCAGATTGTACAGGAATCACTTGAGAAGCTGGCTAAGAACAGAACCACATTTGTAATAGCACACAGACTTACAACTATTGAAAATGCGGAGGAAATCCTGATGCTTACTGACGAGGGCATCAAGGAGAGAGGAACTCACGAGGAGCTTATGAAGCTTGATGGTGAGTATGCAAGAATGGTTAAGATACACAGCAGAACATAACATACCAGTTTACAATGTTTATATGCAATGCTATTATATAGGAAACGTTGGAAGGAAGATGATAATCATGGACAGAACAAGAAGATTAAGAATGAATGCGACATTAAGAGATATGGTAAGAGAGAATCATGTAAGGGTGGACGAGCTTATATACCCTGTATTTGTTACGGAGGAGAACGATGTAATACAGGAAGTACCATCAATGCCGGGAATATGTCAGTATTCGCTTGACCATGTTCTTGAAGAAATCGGACGTGCTGTAGAGGTTGGAATTAAGGGAATTCTGCTTTTTGGAATACCTGTACATAAAGATGAGGTCGGAAGTGAGGCATATGACGAGGAAGGTGTTGTGTGCAGGGCAATCCGCCTTATTAAGGATGCTTATCCAGAGCTTGTTATCATGGCTGATGTGTGCCTGTGTGAGTACACATCACATGGACACTGCGGACTTGTAAAAGATGGCGTTATATTAAATGATGAGACACTGCCGCTTCTTGCAAAGGCGTCAGTTGCTTATGCAAAAGCGGGGGCAGATATAATTGCACCGAGTGACATGATGGATAAGAGAGTTGAGGCAATCAGAAATGCACTTGATGAGGCAGGACTGGTTAATATTCCTATATGTTCATACAGTGCCAAATTTGCATCAGGATATTACGGACCGTTCAGGGATGCCGCACATTCAGCACCGGGATTTGGTGACAGAAAGACATATCAGATGGACCCGGCTAATGGAAAAGAAGCGTTAAGGGAAGTTGAAGAAGACATATTAGAAGGTGCAGACATGATTATTGCAAAACCGGCACTCGGATATATGGACGTTATGAAAGAGATAGCGCTTAACTTCAATATTCCAATTGTCGCTTACAATGTAAGCGGTGAGTACGCGATGGTTAAGGCAGCAGCAATGAATGGCTGGATTGATGAGAAGAAGATTGTAATGGAGAATATGACAGGCTTTAAGAGAGCCGGAGCTAAGATGATAATAACATATCATGCTATAGATGTGGCAAAATGGTTAAAGGAAGAGTAACATTTTTAGCAGTATTAAATTAAGCAAGAGGAGCTGGTTTTATGAATGAAGAGATGTCAAATGATTTATATGAGAGAGCAGTAAAACATATGCCGGGTGGTGTAAACAGTCCTGTCAGGGCATACAAGGCAGTTGACAGAGTGCCAAGATTCATAGCTTCTGCCAAGGGAGACAGAATTACTGATGTAGACGGGAATGAAATGATTGACTACATATGTTCATGGGGACCGGGAATATTAGGCCATGCACATGACAGAGTAATCGCAAAGGTTAAGGAAGCTGCGGAAGCAGGCCTTACATATGGTGCGCCAACCAAGAGAGAAGTTGAGATGGCAGAGCTTATATACGAGCTTATTCCTACAATGGAGGTGAGCCGTCTTGTAAGCTCAGGAACAGAAGCTGTTATGAGTGCAATCCGTGTGGCAAGAGGCTACACCGGAAGAGACAAGATAATTAAGTTCAGAGGCTGTTATCATGGACATTCGGACGGACTTTTGGTAAAAGCCGGTTCAGCAGCACTTACAACATCAGTTCCGGACAGTGCAGGAGTTCCTGCTGATTACACTAAGAATACACTTGTAGCAGAGTACAATGACTGCGATTCTGTGAAGGAGCTTTTTGATAACAATAAAGATGAAATAGCTGCGGTAATAGTTGAACCTGTTGCAGCTAACATGGGAGTTGTGCTTCCAAGACATGGATTTCTTGAATTCTTAAGAGACATAACTAAGGAGAATGGAAGCCTTCTTATATTTGATGAGGTAATAACAGGCTTCAGACTTTCAATTGGCGGAGCACAGGAGTACTTCAACATAAAGCCAGACCTTACAACTCTTGGAAAGATTGTAGGTGGGGGTATGCCAGTCGGCGCATATGGCGGACGAGCTGACATTATGCGAATGGTAAGTCCTGACGGCCCTGTATATCAGGCAGGAACATTGTCTGGTAACCCGATTGCAACAGCAGCAGGCTTAGAGACTTTAAGAATCTTAAGAGATAATAAGGATATATACGACAGACTTGAGACTAAGACAAAGCGTATTGCTGACAGTGTAAGAAAATGTGGAGCCGGAAGGGTATCGGTTAATCAGATTGGCTCACTTATGAGCATATTCTTTACACCAGATGCAGTAGAGGATTATGACAGTGCAGTAAAGTCAGACACTAAGAAGTATGCAGAATACTTTGGACATATGCTTGATAACGGAATATACATTGCACCATCACAGTTTGAGGCAATGTTCGTATCAGATGCACACACTAATGAAGATATCAACCGTACAATAGAGGTTATAGAAGAATTCTTCAGAAAATAATTCGTATAATAAGTGAGAATACAGATGCAGTTAGGATATGTAGGAATTAATTATAAGAATACAGACCTTTCAGTAAGGGATAAAATTACATTCACAGACAGCGGGATAGCAGACTTTATGCAGCAGGCAGAGGAAGCAGGTGTGAACCAGTGCATGTGCCTTTCAACATGCAACAGATGCGAAGTGTTTTATCTGTATGAGGATGAAACATTTGTACAAGTAATGTCCGATTTATTCAATGATTATTTTGGACTTACTGATACTAAATTAGCCGGTGTCAAATGTGGTGAAGAAGCACTGGTATATCTGTTTTGCATAGCCGCCGGACTTGAAAGCATGGTGCTTGGAGAGGATCAGATACTAGGCCAGTTAAAGGATGCGGCAGACCTTTCAAGAACGCTTGGACACAGCGGGAAAGAGCTTAATTATATAGTAAGAGAAGCGGTAAGCTGTGCAAAGCGGATTAAGACAGAGTACAAGGTAAGTGAAAAACCAGTATCTGTATGCTATGTCGGTATTCAGGAGTTAGACAGAGTATGTGGCATATCAGGAAAGCATGCACTCGTTATAGGAAGCGGCAAAACCGCGGCCCTTGCCATAAGATATCTGGCAGAATATGGCGCTGATGTAACAGTGTGTTCAAGAACTTATCAGCATGCGAAGGCGTTGCTTAAGGAATTTCCAGATATTCAGGTTATTGCATATGATAAGAAAACAGAAGCACTTAAAAGCAGTGATATAGTTGTCTCAGCGACTTCATCACCTCATCTGGTGATTAGAGCTTCTGAATTATCAGATGGTAAAAAGATGACACTTCTTGATCTTGCTGCACCAAGAGATATAGAAAAATCTGCAGGCAGCCTTGATGGAGTGACTCTTATTGACCTTGACAGGATAGGTGGGATTGTGAAGTCTAATCAGAATGAGAGAGCACATTTGCTTAAAGAAAGCCAGTGCGTGATTGATGAGTATATAGCGGAAACAAAGAAATGGCTCACATCAAGCAGAATGGATACAACTATCCAGTCACTTGGCAAAAAATGTGATGAGATAGTACAGGACAGCTATGATTATCTTAACCGCAAGATTGACCTTTCAGACCATGACAGGGTAATCTTAAAGAAGATTCTTAAGTCGTCACTACACAGATTGTTAAAAGAACCGATTGAAGAATTGAAAAATGTGGAAGAAAATGAACAGCAGCAGTATAAAGATATGGTTGAAAGACTGTTTGGCTTGTAGGGAGGATTATGCATTACAGAATAGGAACGAGAGGTTCGAAGCTGGCACTTGTCCAGTCGGAATATGTTAAGAGAAGAATGGAAGAGGCGTATCCTGAGGATACATTTGAACTTGTTATAATTAAGACAACAGGCGACAAGGTTACGGATAAGCCGCTTGCTGCGATTGGAACTAAGGGGCTTTTTGTAAAGGAGATTGAGGAAGAACTTCTTTCAGGCAGCATTGATATGGCGGTTCACAGCATGAAGGATATGCCGGCTGAATGTGAGACTGGACTTACATTTGCAAAGGCGTGGAAACGAGAGGATTGCAGAGATGTACTTATATTAAAGACTGCAGGAAGTTTTTCAGAACTTCCTTCTGGTGCGGTTATAGGCACTGGGAGCATCAGGCGTGCATGCCAGCTTGCAATGCTGCGTCCTGATATCCAGTTTACTGCTATCAGGGGAAATGTTGATACAAGAATTAACAAACTTATGGACGATTCATACGGACTTGATGGAATTGTGCTTGCGGCAGCAGGACTTAACAGACTTGGCAGATCATCTGAGATAACAGAGTATCTTGACCCGGAGGTTGTTATTCCGGCACCGGCACAGGGAGTTCTTGCGATTGAGACTGCAGAGGTGAATACAGAACTTCTTGATAAGATAAATGCTTTGTCAGATGATAATTCTGATAGAGAAGCTGTTGCTGAAAGAACATTTTTAAGATTAACAGGCGGCGGCTGTCATGCCCCGGTTGGCGCACATTGTGTGACAAAGGATAACGGTGACCTTCGAATGGTTGTGTTATTTGGCAATGATGATTGCAGCAGGATTCTTAGAATTGAAGTTACAGGAACTGACAGCGAGGCGGTTGGTCACGAAGCAGCCCGTATGCTTGGATTGGAGTAGATTGTGGGTAAATACATATATACATATATTGAAAACGGACAGATGTACGATAAAAGCCCTTCCCTTGCAGAATTACTTGCAAAGGAGGGGCTTTCCTGCGAAAAAATAGTGACTGGCAGGATTGGTTATATTCGTGTGGAGAATCTTTTTGAAAAGATAAAAGATGCACGGTGGCTTGTGTTTACGAGTAAAAATGCTGTGGCTGGGTTTGCTTATAATATGGGGGAGTGTGAACTTTCTGCTGGTGTTAAGATTGCGGTAGTCGGCAAAAAGACACAGGAAGCTTTAAGAACAACATGCGGTCTTGAAGCTGATTTTGTTTCTTTACAAGCTGCGGGCTTGGAGCTTGGAAAGAGTCTGATGAATATTGCAGCCGGGAAGGTTGTATATCTGTGTGCTGAGGTAACAAGCGGTTCACTTGAAGAAGCTATGAAAGATTACGGAGAACTGATTAAGATTCCAGTATATAGGAATGAATATGTTGATACATATGCAGAGTACGAAATGAAAGATTTCATTGATGTTTCTGGAATAGCTGTTACCAGTGGCATCAGCGGTGAGAGAATAAAATGGCTGATTGACAAGCTTGGTGAATCAGGTGAAGTCCCAGTGTATAGCATTGGTCCCGCCTGCAGCAAAAAGCTTGTTGAGGCGGGCGTGAAAGAGAATAGGATAATTGAAGCTTGTGAGCATAGCTATAGCGGGCTGGTGGAAGCGATTAAGAAGTCAGCGGGGAAGCCGGGAGCGTGAATTGGACGTTAGAGCGGAGAGAGGCACGGATGAAATCCAAAACTGGGAAGCCGGAAGTGGGAATTGGACGTTAGAGCAGAGTGAGGCACGGATGAAGTCCAAAACCGGGAGGCCGGGAACATGGATTGGACGTTAGAGCAGAGTGAGACACGGATGAAGTCCAAAACCGGGAAGCCGGAGGAGCAGATTGGATGTTGAAGCAGCGGAAGGCATGTAGGAAGTCCAAAACGAGAAGCTGGAGAGCGGAATACACATGATTTAAAAAAGAAAAATAAAAAAGTACTGTACAAATCAGAATCATTGTCCTATAATAACATATAAACATAGTATGTTTATGTACTGCATATACATAACACCTGATTCATGAATTGATATTAGAAAATGTGGAATAATACCACAAGAAAAGAGGATTGTATGGGAAAGATATATAAATCAGCAGCAGATTTAATAGGTAACACACCACTTGTAGAAGTCGGACATATTGAAGAGAAGTTTGGACTTAAGGCAAGAGTACTTGTTAAGCTTGAATATTTTAATGCAACAGGAAGCGTTAAGGACAGAGTTGCCAAGGCAATGATTGAAGATGCAGAGGAGAAAGGTATTCTTAAGCCCGGTGCAACAATTATTGAGCCCACATCTGGCAATACAGGAATCGGACTTGCTGCTATTGCAACAGCAAAAGGCTACAGAACAATAATAGTTCTTCCAGAGACTATGAGTGTTGAAAGAAGAAATATAATTAAGGCATATGGTGCAGAAATTGTACTTACTCCTGGTTACAAGGGAATGACAGGAGCTATTGCGAAGGCAGAAGAATTAAAGAATGAGATTGAAGGCAGCATGATTGCAGGACAGTTTGTTAATCCTGCTAACCCGGATGCACACAGAAGAACAACTGGTCCAGAGATATGGAATGATACGGATGGAGAAGTTGACGCATTTGTTGCAGGTGTTGGTACAGGCGGAACAATTACAGGTGTTGGTGAATATCTTAAGTCTAAGAATGACAAGATTGAGATAATTGCAGTTGAGCCTGCAACTTCACCGGTACTTTCACAGGGCAAGCCGGGACCACATAAGATTCAGGGAATTGGAGCAGGCTTTGTTCCAGAAATTCTTAATACTAAGATATATGACAGCGTAGTTCCAGTTGATAATGATGACGCATTCGAGTATGCCAGATTGATATCACACACAGAGGGAATTCTGGTTGGAATATCGGCAGGTGCAGCACTTTATGCAGCAATCGAGTGGGCTAAGAAACCAGAGAACGAAGGCAAGACAATTGTTGCACTGCTTCCGGACAGCGGCGACAGATATTACTCAACATCACTTTTTGAGAACTAATAGCAGAATAAATGTGTCAAATGTGGACATTCTATAAGGGCAGGGCGTAAGTCCTGCCCTTTTCGTGCTTTGAAGGGATTTAGCGGCAATATGGGATATCGAAAGGTGTTTTAAAGTGCGGTTGAAAATGTGCAGGTGAAAGGAGTAAGCATGACTGATTTTACAACTAACATAGACATGAATGTCCGCATGATGAATGAAAAGTTAAGAGTGGACAGGAATTTTGACATTCTGCAAAGAGATGTATTAATAGGTGGGAAGAGAACACATTTTTACTTTATAGATGGATTCGTACAGGAAGAAACAATTGAAAAACTGGTGCAGTTTTTTTATTCATTGAAAGAATCGGACATAAAGGATATAGATACATTCTTAGAAGTCGGAATGCCGTATACAGAGATTGAAAAAAACGGACATTACGACGAAGTGGAGAAGGCATTTCTTTCAGGACAGACAGTCATGATAATAGATGGCTTTGATGAATGTATACTTATTGACTGCCGCACTTATCCAATGCGTTCAGTTACAGAGCCTTACAAAGACAAGGTTCTGCGTGGCTCAAGAGACGGATTTGTTGAGACACTTGTGTGCAATGCGGCACTTTTAAGAAGAAGAATAAGGGATAGCCGCTTTTCAATGGAAATGTATACTGTAGGGGAACGCTCCAGGACAGATGTTGCTGTGTGCTATATTAATGATAAGGTTGATAAGAAGTTGCTTGAAAGAATTGAGAATCTGATAAGCAGCATAGAGGTTGAGGCGCTCACTATGAATATAGAGAGCCTTGCTGAATGTATGTTTAAGGGAAAATGGATTAATCCGTTTCCTAAGTATAAATATTCCGAAAGACCCGATACCGCTGCAGCAGCACTTTTTGATGGAAATATAGTTATTATGGTAGATACATCACCTGCAGTAATGATAATTCCAACAAATGTATTTGATATAATAGAAGAAGCAGATGATTTTAATTTTTCGCCAATGATAGGAACTTATATAAGACTGTCGAGGTTCTTCTTTACATTGCTTACGGTTTTTCTTACACCTGTATGGCTTTTGCTTGAGAGCAATCCACAGTGGGTGCCTGAATGGCTGAAATTCATAACGATAAGTGAGGATATAACGGTTCCGGTTATATTGCAGCTTTTTATTCTTGAACTTGCAGTTGACGGGCTTAAGCTGGCGGCGGTCAATACGCCAGGAATGCTGTCGACACCTTTGAGTATTCTTGCTGGTATTGTTGTGGGAGAATACGCTGTGGAGTCCGGGTGGTTTAATTCAGAATCGCTTCTTTATATGGCAGTTGTAACGGTTGGAACTTACTCACAGGCAAGTTTTGAGATGGGATATGCATTAAAATTCATAAGAATAGTCAATCTGATTCTGGTGCAGTTCTTTGGAAGAATCGGACTTCTGGCAGGAGTCATATTTGCAATAGTGCTTGTATGCTTTAACAGGACAATATCAGGAAAAAGCTACATTTATCCTGTGATACCTTTTAACAGCCAGATGTTTAAAAGAAAAATTCTTCGGGTACGACTGCCACACAAAATAAAAAATAACTAGCAATATATGGCGTATTAAGTATTAAAATATGACTTAACACGCCATATATTGCTAATTAATTGCAAATGTGATACAATACAAAAAACATTTGAATAAGATATATAAGATTTATGGATTTGGAGATGTTTAATTATGATTAGTGATTATGAGGAAGTTGTTATCAGGTTTAAGGCATATAGGATAAGTTATCCATTAACACAGAAAGAACTTTCGGATAAATCAGGCGTTTCATTAAGAAGTATTACTCGGTTTGAAAGTGGAGAAGATATAAGTCTTGTTAATTTTATGAAATTAATGAATGCGATGGAGCTTATGAATAATTTCGTGAATGTGATACCAGATATGAACAACCGGCCATCATCTTATTTGAAAAATGTTAAAACAAGGCAGAGAGCATCTGCAAAAAGAAAAGCAGATACTGGATTTAAATGGGGGGAAGATGAATGATAAATACAGCGGAGGTAATGCTTTGGGGCACAAGAATTGGAATAATTCATATGAATGAAGCAAATGGGGTTGTTGCATTTGAATATGATAAAGATTTTTTAAAGAGTAATATTGAGGTATCACCTATACATATGCCATTATCAGAAAGAGTGTATGAATTTCCGGAACTTGCAAGGACAGCATTTCATGGAGCACCTGGATTGGTAGCGGATTCACTTCCAGATAAATTTGGTAATAAAATTATAGACAGATGGCTGGCTGAGCAGGGAAAATCAATTAGTGAATTTAATGTTATAGACAGACTGTGCTATACGGGAAAAAGAGGTATGGGTGCATTAGAATATATACCAGCAACAAGTCCGTTTGACAGTACAATAGAGGATGTTAATATATCGAAAATGGTAGAGTTTGCATCTGATGTATTATCTGATAGAAAAGATAAGCTGATTAATCTGAAAGATAATGCTGGATATAGCCAGCTTGTGCTATTGGGAACATCTGCAGGTGGTGCAAGAGCAAAGGCGCTGATTGCATGGAATGAAGATACGGGAGAAATAAAAAGTGGACAGATTAATGCTGGTGATGGATTTGAATACTGGCTTATGAAGTTTGATGGAGTATCTAAAAATGGGGATCATAATCTGGAAGATTCAGTAGAATATACAAGAATAGAATACGGATATTATCTTATGGCAAAAGCAGCGGGTGTAATTATGAATGAATGCCGTCTGCTTGAAGATGCCGGATATGCACATTTTATAACTAAACGTTTCGATAGGAACAATAATAAAAAAATTCATATGCAGACATTAGGAGCAATTTCACATATAGATTACAATATTCCGGGATTATGCAGTTATGAACAGGCAGCATATTATATGAATAGACTATGTATACCATATTCAGATGTGGAACAATTTTATAGAAGAATGGTTTTTAATGTTATTCTGATTAATCAGGATGATCATGTAAAAAATGTTTCTTTTCTGATGGATAAGAATGGTGTCTGGAGATTGTCACCAGCATATGATGTCACATTTGCATATGACAGCAGCAATATGTGGTTGAAAGCACATCAGATGCTTATAAATGTCTCTAAAAAGTTCAGATATAAGTTATGGTGATTTGATAAAATGTGGAATAAACATGGGAGTAAGCAAGAGAAAATGTGATGCAATAATATCGTATATAGAAGATGTTGCAAAAAGATTTTCAGATTATATGGAAATGGCAGGTGTCAGGGAGAAAACCTGTCAGATTATGAATGACATTATAATTAGCAATAATATTAGAAAAACAGGAGATTAATCATGGAAAAAACAAACGAGAAAAAAGATTTTTTACAGAAAACATGGGTGGTGTGCGCCCTTGCACTTGTGTGTACATTCCTTTGGGGAAGCGCATCGCCTTGTATCAAATTAGGATATGCGCTGTTTAAGATACCGTCAAGTGAAACATGGACACAGGTATTATTTGCAGGAACAAGATTTGTTTTTGCAGGAGTGCTTACAATCTTAATTGGAAGTATTCTTAACAGAAAAATGCTGCTTCCAACGAAATCAAGTGTACCAAACATTGTAAAACTGGCAATGTTCCAGACAATTCTGCAGTACATATTCTTCTATATCGGACTTGCACACAATAGCGGAGTGAAAGCGTCAATAATAAATGGTTCTAACACATTTTTTGTAATACTTGTATCGACAATTATATTCAGACAGGAAAAGCTGAATCTGAAGAAAATTATCGGCTGTGTGATTGGTTTTGCAGGTGTTATCGTAGTCAGCATGAATGGACAGAAAATCGACATGAACTTAAGCATTATGGGTGACGGAAGTCTGTTCTTATGTGCGTTGTCATATGCATTTTCATCATGCCTTATGAAGAACTATTCAAAGAAAGACAATCCGGTAATGTTGAGCGGTTATCAGTTCATATTCGGTGGAATAGTAATGATTATATTAGGACTTGTGATGGGCGGTAGAATTACACACGTGTCAGTATCAGCAATACTAATGTTATTCTATCTCGCATGCATATCAGCCGTAGCCTACTCAATATGGGGAATACTGTTAAAGCATAACCCGGTATCCAAAGTGGCAATCTTTGGCTTCACCAACCCTGTATTCGGTGTACTTCTTTCAGCCTGGTGGCTTGGAGAAGGAAGCAGAGAGCTTGGAATAAATGCATTAATAGCGTTAGTATTAGTGTGCATAGGAATCTGCATAGTTAATGTAAAAGGAAAGAAAGCGGAGTAAATTCCTATCTGGATTAATGTAAATGTTGTAATAATCATCAGCTAAATGGTACAATATTATCAGTTGCAGAGTAAATATAGCGGATTTTATAGAGAAGGAAAAATGTTATGAATGAAGATATTTTTATGAAAAGATTAAAAGAGCGTTTACTTATAGAATTTAAAAAGCAGGATAGAAGCGGTGTGTATGGATATACGCAGAGAAGTATGGCATATAATTCGAACAGAATTGAGGGAAGTACTCTTACAGAAAAGCAGACAGCATCTATGTTCGAAACAGGTACATTATATACTGATGATACAGAAGTAATATTCCGGACTAAAGATATAGAGGAAATGAACGGACATTTTAAAATGTTCAATTATATAATGAAAAATATAGAAGCACCATTGGATGAAGATCTGATTAAAGGTATGCATAGAAATCTCAAAGAAGGCGTGTTTGAAGATTTTGCAAATGGTTATGCTATAGGAGACTGGAAGAAGAGAGAAAACAGAGTAAGTGATATTAAGGTGGCTTTGCCGCAGGAAGTGCCAGAGAAGATTCATAACCTCATAGAAGAATACAATAATTCCAATGAAGTCAGTATAGATAAAATAGCAAAATTCCATGCCCAATTTGAACTTATACATCCATTTCAGGATGGCAATGGAAGGGTTGGAAGAATGATAATACTGAAACAATGTTTAGACAATAACATAATTCCAATAATCATAAGGGATGATAATAAAGCAGAGTATTACAGAAGTCTTAACAAAGCACAGCATGAAAATGATTACAGCAGTCTTTCTTGTAAAATATTTTCAGAAAGAACAGAAATATTATGTAGATAACACAGAAAAAATGTTATTTGCATACGAAGAACTAGAGAAATAACAAGAAAATAAAAAGACCAGTTCGGGAAATATCTGAACTGGTCTTTTTCGCCACTACCGTAAAGCTTCTTTCACAGCTTCCGTAGCCTCATGCATGGAAGCTGCTTTCTCCTCATTAAGCTTGTCAATAGGAGCTTTAGATATAAGCTTGCCAAGATGCCCAATCTGAGCCTTAACATTCTTTTTCTTATCCTTATCCCAGACCTTTTTATTGGCGGCAAGTGCGTTGTTAGCTTCGTTAAGAGTCCGTACAGCATCCTCCCTTATGTCAATAAAGCTCTGGTATGCTTCATCCTGCTTGCTGTAGACTTCGGCTTCCCAGCGGGCTTTTGCAATCTCTTCTTCGGTCATGTTAGAGCTTGAAGTAATAGTAATGCTCTGTTCCCTTCCGGTACCTAAATCCTTTGCAGATACATTGACAATACCATTAACATCAATGTCAAATGTTACTTCAATCTGTGGGACTCCTGCCATCGCACGCTTAATACCGTTAAGACGGAAGTTGCCAAGCAGTTTATTGTCTCTTGTAAACTTTCGTTCACCCTGAAAAACCTTGATATCAACGGATGTCTGGAAATTGCCGGCAGTAGTAAATATCTGGCTGTGTCTTGTAGGAATGGTAGTGTTTCTTTCAATAAGCCTGCTTGCAATTCCACCCATAGTCTCAATAGAAAGAGACATTGGAGTTACATCCATAAGTATGATTTCAGAAGCAGCAGAACCGGCCTGAAGCTGGTTTCCAAGCTTGCCACCCTGAACGGCAGCTCCAAGGGCTACACATTCATCAGGATTAAGATTTCTTGATGGCTCTTTTCCCATAAGCTGTCTTACTTTATCAGCAACAGCAGGGATTCTTGTAGAACCACCAACCAATAAAACCATATTAATGTCTGTCTTGGAAAGACCTGCATCATGCAGTGCATTCTCAACAGGGGTGATTGTTCTGTCTACAAGGTCAGCAGTAAGCTCATCAAATGTCTGTCTTGATAAAGTGATATCAATGTGGTGCGGTCCGTCCTTAGACATAGCGATAAAAGGAAGATTAATATTAGTTGTCACAGAAGAAGACAGCTCCTTCTTTGCTTTCTCAGCTTCTTCTCTTAAACGCTGCATTGCAGAGACGTCCTTTGAAAGATTGATACCGTCACTTATCTTAAACTGCTCGACAAGATAATTAACTATTCTTTCATCGAAATCATCACCACCTAAGTGATTGTCACCTGAAGTTGCAAGAACTTCAATGACATTATCACCGATATCGATAACAGATACATCGAAAGTTCCACCACCTAAGTCATACACAAGAACCTTCTGTGCCATACCATTGTCAAGTCCGTACGCGAGAGCGGCAGAAGTAGGCTCGTTGATAATTCTTAATATGTTAAGCCCGGCAATCTTACCGGCGTCTTTAGTAGCCTGTCTCTGAGCGTCAGTAAAATAGGCAGGCACAGTTACAACAGCGTCTGTCACAGGCTGTCCCAAGAAATCTTCGGCGTCTTCCTTTAACTTCATAAGTATAAATGCAGAGATTTCCTGGGGGGTATAATACTTTCCGTCAATCTTCTTGCGATAGTCCGTACCCATGTGTCTCTTGATAGAGAATATAGTTCTGTCAGAGTTGACGGCAGCCTGTCTCTTGGCGGCATCACCAACAATCAGTTCCTTTGATTTCGTAAAGGCTACAACAGAAGGAGTTGTGCGGTAGCCTTCTTTGCTGGTGATGACAGTAGGCGTATCACCTTCAATAACAGCCACACAGCTGTTAGTTGTTCCTAAATCAATTCCTATAACAGTTCCCATAATAAACTCCATTCAATATATTGATATATTTATTTTACCATATAAAATACATTTGACTATTAAGAAAAAAATAAAAATAAGAAAAAATTAATAAATTGGGGTTTTGCTTGATGATATATATTTTAATATGTTAAAATAAATCCTATTGAAAAGATGAGGAGAATATATTATGGCAGGTTCAGTGTTTGGAAATATATTTAAGATATCAACATGGGGAGAGTCGCATGGAGAGGGACTTGGAGTTGTAATTGACGGGTGTCCTGCAGGTCTGCCTATTTGTGAGGAAGATATTCAGGAGCAGTTAGACAGAAGAAAACCAGGTCAGTCAAAGTTTACTACACCAAGAAAGGAAGATGATGAGGTACATATTCTTTCAGGTGTATTTGAAGGCAAGACTACCGGGACTCCAATATCACTTGCAGTATATAATAAGACACAGAGGTCTGCTGACTATTCAGAGATAGCTAATTATTACAGACCGGGACATGCTGATTATACATTTGACGAGAAATTCGGATTCAGGGATTACAGAGGCGGAGGAAGAAGTTCTGGAAGAGAAACTATCGGAAGAGTTGCAGCCGGTGCAATCGCTATGAAGATTCTTAAAGAGCTTGGAATTAATATTACAGCATATGCTAAAGAAATCGGTGGAATTGGCATTGATTATGATAAGTTTGATATAGCTGAAAGAGATAATAACGCATTTAACATGCCTGATAAGGAAGCTGCAGAGAAGGTTAAGGCTTTTGCAGAGAGCAAGATGTCAGTTGGAGATTCAATCGGTGGTGTCATTGAATGCAGGGTTACAGGAATGATGACTGGAATTGGCAATCCTACATTTGAAAAGCTAGATGCTAATCTTGCCAAGGCAATAATGTCAATCGGGGCTGTCAAAGGCTTTGAGATTGGAGACGGGTTTGAAGCGGCTAAAGTTACAGGAAAGTATAATAATGATGAATTCGTAATGAAGGATGGCAGGGTTGGCAAGCTGACTAATCACAGCGGCGGAGTGCTTGGCGGAATAAGCGACGGTGATGAGATTGTGTTCAGGGCAGCGGTAAAACCGACACCTTCAATTAGTGCATTGCAGGAAACTGTTAATAAGCAGGGCGAGGATATCGAGGTTTCAATCAAAGGAAGACATGATCCGATGATAGTTCCAAGAGCAGTTGTTGTGGTTGAAGCTATGACAGCACTTACACTTGTTGACCTGATATTTGACAATATGACGGCTAGAATGGACAGAGTTAAAGAGTTTTACAGAAAATAAAAGGAGCAGATATGTATAAAATTTTAAAGACAGATGGCAGGGCAAAAAGAGCAGAGTTCACAACAGTACATGGAACTGTGCAGACACCTGTATTTATGAATGTCGGAACAGTTGCGGCCATTAAAGGCGCAGTTGCGACAACTGATTTACAGCAGATAGGAACGCAGATAGAATTATCTAACACTTACCATCTTCATGTAAGACCTGGAGATAAGATTATAAAGCAGCTTGGAGGACTTCATAAGTTCATGAACTGGAATAAACCGATTCTTACAGATTCGGGTGGATTTCAGGTGTTTTCACTTGCAGGACTCCGGAAGATTAAAGAAGAAGGCGTTACTTTCCAGTCACATATTGACGGACATAAGATATTCATGGGACCAGAGGAAAGCATGCAGATACAGTCTAATCTTGGCTCAACAATCGCAATGGCATTTGACGAATGTGCGCCGGCAAAGGCTGACAGAAAGTATATCCAGAATTCTGTTGACAGAACATACCGCTGGTTAGAGCGTTGCAAGAAAGAGATGGCAAGACTGAACTCACTTCCTGATACAGTTAATCCGGATCAGATGCTTTTTGGTATAGATCAGGGTGGTGTGTTCAATGATATAAGAATTGACCATGCTAAGAGAATATCAGAGTTAGACCTTGACGGTTATGCAGTAGGCGGACTTGCCGTAGGTGAAACACATGAGGAAATGTATGATGTACTCGATAATGTAGTGCCATATCTTCCACAGGATAAGCCGACATATCTTATGGGTGTTGGAACACCAGCCAATATTCTTGAGTCAGTAGACAGAGGAATTGATTTCTTCGACTGTGTATATCCTTCAAGAAACGGTCGCCATGGACATGTGTATACTAAGTTTGGAAAGATTAATCTTTTTAATGCAAAGTATGAAACAGATACAGCACCAATTGAAGAAGGCTGTGGATGTCCATGCTGTCAGAATTATTCAAGAGCATATGTAAGGCATCTTCTTAAGGCTAAGGAAATGCTTGGAATGCGTCTTTGCGTTCTTCATAATCTTTACTATTACAACCATCTGATGACAGACATAAGAGCTGCGATTGAAGAAGGAAGATATGCAGGCTTCAAGGAAGAGGCATTATATCAGATGAAGACATATGATAAGCAGTAATGCTGTATGTTTATAAATATTTTGTTAAAAATACATTTTGAGGTAGACAAGCAGCTCTCAATTATGTATTATATGTTAAGTTTGAAATAGACATTTTTAAGGAGGAGTATCAATGAATATTGCTATCATAGTTTTTTATGTCGTAATTATTGGTGCAATGATGTATTTCATGGCAATCAAGCCACAGAAGAAGGAACAGAAGCGTCAGCAGGAACTTATGGATTCTATGGAAATCGGTGATTATGTTCTTACAACAAGCGGTTTCTATGGTGTTCTTATCGATATATCAGAAGATGATGTAATCGTAGAATTCGGTAACAACAAGAATTGCCGTATCTCAATGCAGAAGAAGGCAATTGCTCAGGTTGAGAAGCCATCAGACAGCACATCAGCAGAATAATTAAAGGTAATTAATTAAAGCAGGGTTCCGGGTCAGACACATTTGTCTGGCCAGGAATCCTTTTTTTATTGAAAATGTTGCGCAAATGTTATATCATATTAAATTGAATTATCATATGAAAAAGGGGTAAAGGTTTATGGAAAGCAGAATAACTTTAATTCCAGGTGATGGAATAGGACCAGAAATCGTCAGAGAGGCTGTGAAAGTGCTTGACAGTGTGGCTGACAAATACGGTCACAAGTTCGATTATTTATACCAAGATTCTTATGGGTGGATGTTCGATTGATGAGTATGGCGTTCCACTTACAGATGAAGCAGTAGCAACAGCTAAAGCATCTGATGCAGTACTTCTTGGAGCAGTTGGAGGCAATGTGGGTAATTCCAAGTGGTATGATGTTGCACCTAATTTAAGACCAGAAGCGGGACTTTTAAAGATTCGTAAGGAATTAGGACTTTTTGCTAATTTACGTCCGGCATATCTTTATGATGAACTTAAGGCAGCGTGTCCATTAAAGGAAGAAATAATTGGTGATGGATTTGATATGGTCATTATGAGAGAGCTTACAGGCGGCCTTTACTTTGGTGATAGATATACTAAGGAAATTGACGGATTGGAAACAGCCGTTGATACACTTACATACAACGAAGAAGAAATCAGAAGAATTGCAATTAAGGGATTTGAGATTGCAATGAAGAGAAGAAAGAAAGTAACAAGCGTTGATAAGGCAAATGTTCTTGATTCTTCAAGACTCTGGAGAAAGATTGTACATGAGGTTGCAAAGGATTATCCGGAAGTTGAAGTTTCAGACATGCTTGTAGATAACTGTGCTATGCAGCTTGTTATGAATCCTGGACAGTTCGATGTTATTCTTACTGAGAACATGTTTGGAGACATATTATCAGATGAGGCAAGTATGATAACAGGTTCAATCGGAATGTTATCAAGTGCAAGCCTTAATAAGACTAAGTTAGGTCTTTATGAGCCAAGCCATGGTTCAGCACCTGATATTGCAGGAAAGAATGTTGCTAATCCAATTGCTACAATTCTCAGTGCAGCCATGATGTTAAGATATTCACTTGATCTTGACAAGGAAGCAGATGCTATTGAAGCAGCAGTCGCAGCCGTTTTAAAGGAAGGCTACAGAACAACTGATATTATGTCAGAAGGATGCACACTTGTAGGAACTGACAAGATGGGCGACTTAATCGCAGAGAGAGTTTAATACATTTTAAATAATACATATTTAAGGAGATAAGCTATGATAAGTGATAACGCCAGAAGTGGTATGCAGCAGGCACCTGCACGAAGCCTTTTTAATGCACTTGGCTTCACAGCAGAAGAGATGAAGAAACCTATGATTGGTATTGTAAGCTCTTATAATGAGATAGTACCAGGCCATATGAATATTGATAAGATTGTCAATGCAGTTAAATTAGGAGTTGCAGAGGCAGGCGGTGTGCCTGTAGTATTCCCGGCTATTGCAGTGTGTGATGGTATTGCAATGGGACATGTCGGAATGAAATATTCTTTAGTAACAAGAGATTTAATTGCAGATTCAACAGAGTGTATGGCAATTGCACATCAGTTTGACGGACTTGTAATGGTTCCTAACTGTGATAAGAATGTTCCAGGACTTTTAATGGCAGCAGCAAGACTTAATCTTCCAACTGTATTCGTATCAGGCGGACCAATGCTTGCAGGTCATGTTAAGGGGAAGAAGAGAAGCCTTTCTTCAATGTTTGAGGCTGTTGGTTCATATGCAGCAGGAACAATGACAGAGGAAGATGTACTTGAGTTTGAGGAAAAGGTATGCCCAACATGCGGTTCATGTTCAGGCATGTACACAGCCAATTCAATGAACTGCCTTACAGAGGCACTTGGTATGGGACTTCGCGGCAATGGTACAATTCCAGCCGTATATTCAGAGAGAATCAAGCTTGCAAAGCACGCAGGCATGGCTGTTATGGATATGGTTAATAAGGGAATCACAGCAAGAGATATCATTACTAAGGATTCTATTATGAATGCCCTTACAGTAGATATGGCACTTGGTTGTTCTACTAATTCAATGCTTCACCTTCCGGCTATTGCACATGAGATAGGATTTGATTTCGATATCAAATTTGCTAACCCAATAAGTGAAAAGACTCCTAATCTCTGTCATCTTGCACCAGCAGGTCCAACATACATGGAAGACCTTAACGAAGCCGGCGGTGTATATGCAGTTATGAAAGAGCTTGCAGATATCGGACTTCTTAATACAGACTGTATGACAGTTTCAGGAAAAACAATCGGAGAGTGTATAGCAACAGCATACAACCGTAATCCTGAAGTCATAAGAACAGTTGATAATGCATACAGTAAGACAGGTGGTCTTGCAGTTCTTTCAGGAAATCTTGCACCAGACGGCTCAGTAGTTAAGCGTTCAGCAGTTGTTCCAGAGATGCTTGTACATGAAGGTCCAGCAAGAGTATTTGATTCAGAAGAAGATGCAATTGCTGCTATTAAGGGTGGTAAGATTGTTGAAGGTGATGTTGTTGTTATCCGTTACGAAGGACCTAAGGGCGGCCCTGGTATGAGAGAAATGCTTAATCCTACATCAGCTATTGCAGGTATGGGACTTGGCTCATCAGTTGCTCTTATTACAGATGGACGATTCTCAGGTGCAAGCCGTGGAGCTTCTATTGGTCATGTATCACCAGAGGCTGCTGTTGGCGGACCTATTGCTTTAGTTGAAGAAGGTGATATCATCAGCATTGATATTCCGGGACTTAAACTTGAACTTAAGGTTTCAGATGAAGAGCTTGCTGCAAGAAAGGCTAAGTGGCAGCCAAGAGAACCTAAGGTAACAACAGG
>OJRN01000558.1_pt1 | contig 19739 bp, 19 predicted proteins | sample 1599211 | NCBI WGS metagenome assembly OJRN01 (sample SAMN03922532, study PRJEB24848) | human gut metagenome | isolation source: stool sample | host: Homo sapiens | place: Germany | collected 2010-05
GAGACAGGTATGTGCTTGTTCCTGTAATTAATATGTATGAAATATATAAGGCTGCTAAAGAAAAAGAGTATCCTATTTTTGATGCTAATATCAGAGAATATTTGGGAGCAACAGGTACAATTAATAAAAAGATAATGGAAACATTGAAAAATCCAGATGAAAGAGTCAATTTTTTCTATTATAATAACGGAATTACAATTATTGCAGAAAATATCTCTAATGAGAACACAAGTGGTGGTTTTAAGAAATTAAGTATAGATAATCCACAGATTGTTAATGGTTGTCAGACAGTTAGCACAATATATGAAACATTATCAAGTTTGCCCGAACAGACATTAGAAAAAGAATTTAAAGATACTTATGTAATGTTAAAAATTCTAAAAATACCATCAAATGATGTCAAATTGCAAACTTTATCAAATAACATAGTTACATATAACAACTCTCAGAACGCAATTAACCAAAAGGCTTTTGCTGCAAATACACAGGCATTTATAAGAGTCCAGACAGAATTTAGAAAAAAGGATTTTTATTATGCATAAAGCAGAGTGATAAAAATACATTTTCAAAAGAATTTAAGAAACCAACAAAGCTTTTAGAATTAAATAGTGCTATTCTTGAGAAATTTGGATTAAGTGACATTTCTAAAACTAAGTATTTAGAAATTGATTTAGAAAAATTATTACAAGTAATATTAGCGTTTATCTCTTCCGCCCATGAAGCTATTACTAAGAAGTCACAATTATTAAAACCAGGAACTATTCAAAATAAGACTGTTACAGAATTTATTATGGGTGATGGAACAATTAATGATTTGTTAAATCTGTATTTATTATATTTGAGAGCAGAGAAAGAAAAGAAACTAAGTAGAGATGGAAGAATGCCTATTCCGCTGTATCTGATTGATTGCTTTGGAAGATATGATTGTGATAGAAAATGTAATAGAATATCTGAGATATTAAAAGATAAAGAAACTATTGATGGATTTTTAAGATTGTATAAGGCAACTATACAGGGATATACAAATCAATGGGATAAGATTAATGAAGGAAGAGGATATAATGTCATGATAAAGTCAGATATAGATATGAATCTTATGGATAGTGCGAAATCTATGGCAGAAAGTATGATGTAATTACATTTATTAAAATCACACCGCTTAAGGCGAGCCACAGAACGAAAGTGGAAGCATTCATATGTGAGAATTGCAGGATAGTAGAATTTGAGTATTAGATTTAAGAAGGGCGTATATGGATTGTCTTTAATTTGTCAGATATTTGTCTGGCTTGAGGAACAATTTCTGTATGTCCTTTATATTTTTAATGAATCTTATGCTATATAATGTTATTATAAGAAAAAAACAGAGGAGCAAGCAAATGAACACCCAACCATTTACCATATCACCAATTCCAGACGAAATATTTGCAAAGATGCAGGGGAAATCATTTAAGGACAACTGCACTGTGCCAAGAGAAGATTTGATGTATCTTAAAGTTTTGCATGTCGGATTTGATGGGAAAACGCACACAGGTGAGCTGGTTGTGAACAGGCTGATTGCTGATGCTGTGCTTGATATATTTAAGCAGCTTTACGAGGCTGGCTATGAGATTGAAAAAATCAGACTTATTGATGAATATGATGCTGATGACGAGAAGTCGATGAGGGATAATAATTCTTCAGCGTTTAATTTCAGATACATTTCCTATTCAACGAAGATGTCAAAGCATGCGTTAGGGCTGGCGGTTGACATCAACACGCTTTATAATCCTTATGTGAAATATGTTGATGGCAGAAGAAATGTAGAGCCTGCCAACGCTGAAAAGTATACAGACAGAAGCATTGAATTTCCACACAAAATCGACCATGACGATTTGTGCTATAAGGTGTTTGCAGAACATGGATTTGAGTGGGGCGGCGACTGGGAACATGCAAAAGATTACCAGCATTTTGAGATGCCAGATGAGTGGATTCAGAAAAGTTCATGCAGAAAAATGTGATATAATATAAAAGTTCGTGCGGAAAAATGTAATGCAACACAAAAATTCGTACATAAAAGTGTGGCAAAATACATTTTTACGTCCATAAAAATGTTGACCTTATCCTCTTAAAGGAATCAAATATTATACATAGGATAACCACTTTCACATCAAGGTAAGTGACAATAAATCAGTTATTAAGTAAAAATGTATTAAGAAAACGGCATATTTCAGAACTAACTATACAAAATGCACAAACACTTGCGTAAATCTTTGTAATTTTAAGCCATTTCATTTTTATCCATATTGTGGTATTTTTAGCAACAGAGGCGATTTATTTTGCATGATATCGGACACTGCCAGCAAAATAACGCCTCTTTTGCTATTTAATCTATAATGTTTGGGAGGTTAATCATGATTAAGAAGGCAAGAAGGGTTTTTGCAGCTGTTGTTGCGGTATTATTAGTATGTTTTACAGCAGCACCAGTGTTGTCAGCTAATGCGGCAACACAGAATTCATGGAATTTCAAGAATTCTAATTTTAAGAAGTTAGGAACTATTAAATCAAGTACTACAGTAGACGGACTTGGTCTTATGGCAACAAGCAGTAAGAATATGAAGGTTAAGGCGGAATCTGTAACAGTAGATGGCACAGCATATACATATTGTCTGGCTCTTTCTGGTACAGGCACTCCATCATACCGTTCAGTTAAGGTACCGGTGTCAGGTTCTGATACAATAAAGGTAGTGTTAAGAAGCAGTGGAAGTTCTACCCGTAATTTAATTGTGGCTGATTCTAATGGAAAGAAGCTTGGAACTATTGCAGCTAATAAGACAGCTTCTTTAGGAACATATTCATATTCAGGTTCTAAGGGATACATATATCTGTATTCAGAGAACAGTGGAATCAACATTTATAAGGTTCAGGTTGATTCTAAGGGCAGCTCATCATCTGGTTCTTCATCAGGAAGTTCATCAGGTTCGGGCAGTTCTTCATCAGGAAGCAGCTCATCAGGTACATCATCAGGTTCATCTGTATCAGGTGATTATGTGGTTAAGGCAGGTGGAATGTCTTTAGCAGATGCACTTAAGAAGGCTAAGTCAGGACAGACAGTAGTTATTGATGGAACAGTTAAGTCCGGAGCTGTTTCACTTCCAGCAGGTGTTAATCTTACAGGAAAGAATAATGCAACAATAGATTTCTCACAGACAAGCGGAAGTTCAGGAAGAGGAATTACAATATCAGGTAATGGCAGTACACTTTCTAACATTACAGTTAAGAATGCTTCTGATAATGGAATCTTTATTTCAGGTTCTAATAATACATTGAAGTATGTAACATGCTGCTATAATGAAGATGCAGGTTTTCAGGTAAGCAACGGAGGAGCTAATAACAAGTTTTATAATTGCAAGTCTCATCATAATGCAGATGCTAAGGGTGAGAATGCTGATGGTTTTGCAGTAAAACTTCATTCAGGTGAAGGCAATTATTTTGAAAACTGTGTAGCTGAATACAATAGTGATGATGGCTGGGATTGTTATGCAGCTCATGGAGCAGTAACACTTGTAAACTGTCAGGCTAACTACAATGGATACTGTGATGGAATATATGGTGATGGTAATGGATTTAAGATGGGTGGAGTAGATAATAAAACACCAGGAAAGGCAGCTCACCTTGATCCTCTTAATCATAAGCTTATAGGTTGTACAGCTAAGGGAAACTATGCTAATGGTTTCGATAGAAACAACCAGAGTGGTGTTGTAACAATGAAGAATTGTATTTCAGATTCTAATAAGGGTAATAATTATCACTGGCCACTTACAGGTAAACCATCTGCACTTGGTTATAAAGTAACATTTGGCAAGGCTATTATTGAAGATTGTACTAATATTAATGGAAAAGTTAATATTACAGGAGCAACTCTTAAGGGTAACTGCAAGGGATTCTAGGATAATGGCTGATTGTAATAATATGGTTTACAATACAATATTATAATTTATAACAAAATAATAAAACGCATGTCCGATTTTTTCAATCTGGCATGCGTTTTTTATCGTTAATCCAATTCGTTAAGATCAGTCAATTATATGATGATTAAGCCATCTGCGGGAGTGGAAACGTATAGTGAACACGATACCGCGCACAGTCCAGTCGGCAAACATTCCAATCCATACAGCAATAGGACCAAAGCCATATACACGGCATAAGAATATAGTAAAGCTTACACGACATAACCACATGCTTGCACATGATGTTATCATTGAAAATTTCACGTCTCCGGCGGCACGCATTCCGTACGCCGGAATGAATGACAATACCCATGATATTGGCTTGGTTATTGTTATGAAAAGAGTCATCTCAAAACACATTCTTGCACTTTCTGCTTCCATTCCACCGAGTATGGTAATCGGCCTGCACAATGCAAATACAACAAGACAGCTTATAATAATGGCAGCTTCAGCCATTTTACTGAGCTTCTTTATATAATATATGGCTTCATCTTTTCTTCCGGCTCCAATGCACTGGCCAACTATAGTCATAAGTCCGATACCTACACCCTGTGCGGCAACTCCGTTAAGATTTTCCAGAATATTGGTCACAGCATTTGCAGCAATGGCAGCAGTTCCAAGCGTTGAAACTGTTGACTGAATTGCCAGCTTTCCAAACTGGAACATGCTGTTTTCAATACCTGAAGGAATACCAATATATAAGACTCTCTTAATTAAATCCCAGTCGGGACGGATTGTGTAATATCTGTTTACGCAGATAGTCTGAGAAGGGTTTCTTAATTTAATAATTACAACAACTGCACAGAAAACTCTTGATGCAAGTGTTGATAGTGCAGCCCCTGCAACACCCATGCCAAGTCCGAATATAAGAATCGCATTACCACCTATATTAAGGAAGTTGGATATTATTGATATTGTCATAGGGCTTTTGCTGTCCTTCTGGGCTCTCATAATGGATGCACCAGCGTCATACAGACCAATGAATGGAAATGACAACAGGGTAAACAGGAAGTACGCCTGTGAATCAGCCATAACCTCAGCTTCTACCGAACCAAAGATGAACTTAAGCATTGGTACACGAAGAATGAGACATATTGCTGATATGAAAACCGACAGCACTGTCATGACAAGAAATACCTGTCTCGCAGCGCGGTTGGCACCTTTAGGGTTGCTGCTTCCTATGTACTGGGAACACAGGATTGCACCTCCGGCAGCAAGTGCTGACAAGGCCTGTATTACAAGAATATTGATGGAATCAACAAGCGATACTGCTGAAACAGCAGATGCACCTACATTACTTACCATCATAGTATCAACAGTTCCCATAAGTGAAGCCAAGAGATTTTCCAGCATGATAGGAATAAGAAGTTTCCTTATATCTACATTAGAAAAAATGTGGTCAGAATTATTAGTCATTGAAATTACTCCATAATATTTTACAAACTAAAATGCAACTAACATAATTTATTCCTAAGAACAGATAAAGTCAAGTATATATGTTGATAAAACATGTCAGAAAGAACATATTGGCATAAAATACTTGACTTTATAATATAATTATGATATCTTAACAAAGCACTGAAATATCAGTGGTTATGCGGGTGTAGTTCAATGGTAGAACACTAGCCTTCCAAGCTAGATACGTGGGTTCGATTCCCATCACCCGCTCTATTTTTTTGTCCAAGTGAATTATTTCAGGGTGATGTGAATCGAACCCACGGGTTCGGTCTCCGCTTCGCTCCGGTCGGTGCCAAGCAGGTGCCACAGGCACCTGGCACCCCATCACCCGCTCTATTTTTTTGTCCAAGTGAACCATTTTAAGGTGATGTGAATCGAACCCTTACTGAATCTTTGCTTTGATTGATTCATTATATTTGCAGGTCGGGTAAATAAGTGTTATAACAGAAGTGCCAGATATATAAGGGGCAGAAAAGGTGAGTTTATGAAATTAAAGAAAGCAGCGATATGGGGGATTGCAGTGGTTTTGCTTGCAGGAGGTATTGCCGCAGGGGCTGTGGTATTGAATGGCAGACCGGAAACTAAAGATAATCTTATTAATATGGCTAAGATCATAAAACCACGGGGAGATAAAACACATGTAATTGTGAAGGTCTCACAGAATATCGGTACAGAAGATTATACAGAACCTTATGAAGATGATAAGGATTATTCAAATGATACTGTATCAATTGCCTGCTGGGGCGACAGCATGATGGAAGGCTTTGGCTCAGATGATGCTTATATACTTACTAAAGCAGGAAGAGTTGATATAAGTTATTACACTGCACCATATACTTTAGGAAAGCTTACTGGTCTTAATACATTTAATTTTGGTGTATCAGGGGAGACATCAGCGGAGATAGCGAGAAGAGCTGGTGGCCTTAAGATGCATACTGACCGTAATCTTAATCTTAACAAGAATACATATGAAGATGTATGCCTTATGGATGATAAGGGGAATCCTGTTTATATGTATGATTTCAGCGGATATGGCATTGAATATAATGATTATCCTGATACTGTATATATAGATGGCGTATTATGTCAGATTGATAAGAAACGAGATATTGAAGATTACTGGGAAGATATGGAGGATGATGACTATAACATAGAGGATTATATGGTCAGCATCAGAATATGTGATGATACAGGTCTTGAACAGCCTGATTATATGTTTATTCCACAAGGTACTGCTGTTATAACTAAAGCGGCATATGATCATAAGGATGATATTCTTGTGCTTGAGATGGGAAGTAATGGTGGATGGGATGACTATGATGAGCTTATTTCCCAGTATCAGGCAGTGATTGATTATACAGGCTGTGAGAATTATATCATAGTTGGGGACACGGATGATCCAGGAACATCTCTTGCAGACAACAGCCAGTCATATCTGGAGGATGGAGATGACTATGTAGGAGCTGATGACACTGCATGGGAAGCAGCGCTAAGAGAAGCATTTGGAGAACATTTCTTTAATACAAGAGTCTATATGATTCAGAACGGGCTGGATGATTGTGGTTTGAAAAAGGAAAAGATAGATGAGTTATATGGAGCGTTTGGATATATATCTGTGAAACTCCGTTCAGACTGGACACATTTTAATGCGTATGGATATTATTCTAAGGGCGTAGGAATCTATAAAAAAGGTGTTGAACTTGGATATTGGGAATAGTCTGTCCAATTCTTTATAAAGGAAATTTACAATGAGTAAGAATAAATACGAAATAGATATGTGCAATGGCACAATAATGGATAAGTTAATATCGTTCTCAGTGCCATTGATGCTTTCAGGAATATTACAGCTAATGTTTAATGCTGTAGATATAATTGTTGTTGGAAGATTTGCAGGAAGCCAGTCGTTAGCAGCAGTAGGTTCAACGACAGCGCTTATTAATATGTTTGTTAATCTTTTCATAGGAGTTTCTTTGGGAGCAAATGTACTGGCTGCCAGATTCTATGCGTCAGGCAAACATAAAGAGATGTCAGAGACAGTGCATACTGCGATAACATTTGCAGCAATAAGCGGAGTTGTGATGGCGCTGATAGGCGTGCTGATGGCTAAGCCGGCACTTGAGCTTATGGGAACACCGGATGATGTAATTAACCTCTCAACACTGTATATGAGAATATATTTTCTTGGTATGCCATTCTTTATGCTTTATAACTATGGTGCGGCTGTTCTTAGAGCAGTTGGTGATACCAAGAGACCGCTGATGTTTCTTATAGCAGCGGGAATTATAAATGCATGCCTTAATATGGTACTTGTTATTGTGTTTAACTTAGGGGTTGCAGGAGTGGCAATCGCAACAATATTTTCACAGTTTATATCGTGTGTGCTTGTATTAAGATGTCTGAATAAGACAGATGCAAGTTACCAGTTGAGATTCTCAAAGCTAAAGATAAAGGGATACTATCTTAAACAGATATTTCAGGTTGGAATTCCGGCAGGAATACAGAGTACAGTTATTAATTTCTCAAATGCTTTGTTGCAGTCGTCGGTTAATTCATTCGGTTCAACAGCAATGGCAGGATATACAGCAGCCAACAATATTCTTGGCTTTCTATATGCATCAATTAATTCAGTAACACAGGCCTGCATGAGTTTTACAAGTCAGAATTATGGTGTAAGAAAGTTCAAGAGAATGGACAAGGTGCTTATAGATTGTGCAATACTTTCGGTAGGAGCATCACTTGTATTTGGCTGCGGTGCATATATATTTGGTGATAAAGTGCTTATGATATACACTAACAGTGAAGATGTTATCAAATGTGGTGTTGAGATATTATCAATTACTACAGTACCATATTTCTTATGTGGAATAATGGATCTGTTTCCGGGCGCGCTTCGTGGAATGGGGTATTCGCTAGTACCTATGATATTATCGGTTATTGGTACTGTAGGAATGAGAATATTCTGGATATTCGTCATATTCCCAAGTCACAGAACTCTTTATGACCTGTTCATATCATATCCGGCATCATGGACGGCAACGATAATTATGCAGGTTATATGTTTCCTAGTAGTACGTCGAAAAGTGCATTCACAGATTAATAAATGATTATAAAATATTTAAGCCATTCCGGAAGGAGTGGCTTATTAACTATAAAGTTCTTCAAGAGTTCTGGCTATCTCGCCAGCATCACAGTCACATCCGTTTTCTTCCCATTTTAAAAATGTATTAAGCAATCCGCCAGAGTAACAGTATAGTCTGTACTCAGAGTAATTCTTAGGATTCGTAAAATGTTCAGACATAAAATTATTAATACTGTTAATAAGAATAGAATGAAGTCCACATCTTGAAAGAGTAAGAAAATAATCCTTATACCGGTTAAAGAATTCAAGTGCAAAAAGAATGTGGGAATAATCCAGAAAGCTCCCGTTTTCAGGGTTGTTGGCACATTCTTCCAGATATTCAATTATAATAATATTAAGATAGTCGCATAGTGCATCATGGATTGATTCATAATATTTGTAAAAAGTTATGCGTGATACACCGGCACATTTCGCCACACTCGTAATTCGAATCTTATCAAAATCAGTGTCTTTAAGAAGCTTGATTATTGCTTCACCTATGCACATTCGTGTAAATGTATTTTTAGAATCTTTGTTAACTATATTCATAATGTACTCCTGAAATATACAAAAACGCTATTTTTGTATATTGTAACACTATAAGTTATAAAATACAATATGACATAGTATTTAAAACTACATCAAAACGGAGTATATCCGGCAAACAGGAGGATTAATAATGAGATTAGTAGCAGATTCAGCATGCGATATAAAAGAACTTAGGGGAATGGTTTTTAAGGCAGTTCCGCTTACAATATCTACAGATAACGAGGAGTTTTGTGATGATGGGCAGCTTGATATTCACAGAATGCTTGATATTCTTGAAAAACATAAGGGACGTTCATATACTGCGTGCCCTGGAATAGATGCATGGCTTGAAGCTTTTGGTGATGATGATGAGATATTTGTTGTAACAATAACTGCAGGAATGTCAGGAACATATAATTCTGCAATGGCAGCGAGGGCAGTATATCTGGAGGAACATCCACAGGCTAAAGTCAGGGTAATAGATTCTAAAAGCACTGGTCCACAGATGCGTATTATACTGGAACAATTGCAACAAATGATTGAAGAAGGAAAGAAATTTGAAGAGATAGATGGAGCGATAGATGCATATATGCAGAAAACAAGATTGTTCTGTTCATTAAAATCACTGCATAATCTTGCACAGAATGGTCGTGTAAGCAAGGTTGTAGCATCGGCTGCGGAGGTTCTTGGCATAAGTGTAATAGGAACAGCAAGCAGTCATGGAACATTAGAAGCAATCGGTAAATGCAGAGGTGATAAAAAGCTTCTTTTAAAACTGCAGGCATTACTTGACGATGCAGGATATGAAGGCGGAAAACTGAGAATATGTCATGTTGAGAATGAAGCTCTTGCAGATAAGATAGCAGATATGATAAAGCAGGCATATGGTGCTACGGATGTGTGTGTATATAAAGCAGGAGGATTATGCAGTTATTATGCTGAGCGAGGCGGAATAATACTCAGCTGTGAAACAAAATAAATACTTTGAATATCAAAATAGTGTTGACAAACTTGATTTGTGCTCTTATAATTAGCTCAAATATATTAGTTAAATATATTTAGATAAAATTATTTAAGGAGAACAAAACAATGACATTTGAAAAGGTAAAAGAAATTATTATGGATACTATTAACTGCTCAGAGGATAAGATTACATTAGAAGCGAATTTAAAGGATGATCTTGGAATTGATTCACTTGATTCTATGGAACTTATGATGGCAGTTGAAGATGCTTATGGAATTACTGTTCCAGAAGAAGAACTTCCTAATCTTACATCAGTTAAAGCAATTGTTGAGTATGTTGACAAGAATGCAGCTTAACATAAAGATTTTAAGGAAGATAGTTTGTTATGGATATTAATGATATTTATGGGATTATAGATAAGTTTGATGCAAGTGGATGCAGCGAACTGAATCTGGAGATGAATGGCGTATGCCTTGGACTGAAGAAAACAATGCACGAAGCCATATGTGATGTGCCTGTAAAGAAAGATATTGTTCGCATTAATACAGAACAGGAACAGACCGTTACAACTATTCAGGACGTACAGCCACAGTCAGATGAGCATATTAAAGAAATTAAAGCACCATTGGTTGGAACTTTCTATACAGCAGCAGGTCCTGATGAGGAACCTTTTGTAAAACCAGGGCAGAGCGTTCATGCCGGTGATGTTATTGGAATAATTGAAGCAATGAAGCTGATGAACGAAGTTACAGCAGATTGTGACGGTACGGTTAAGGAAGTGGCAGCAGAGAATGGCACTATGGTTGAGTATGGACAGCCGCTTGTAATCCTTAATTAACGGAGGTAGCAGAAGTGTTTAAGAGAATACTGATAGCAAACCGTGGTGAAATAGCGTTAAGGATAATCAGATGCTGCCGTGAGATGGATGTAGAAACCGTAATTGTATATTCAACAGCCGATAAGGATTCACTTGCTGTTATGGCAGCAGACAAGGCAGTTTGCATTGGACCGGCAAAGGCGGCTGAAAGTTATCTTAATCAGGATGCGATAATAGAAACAGCAATATTGACAGGGTGTGAGGCAGTCCACCCTGGTTATGGTTTTCTGTCTGAGAATGCTGCATTTGCAAGAAAATGTGAGGAGAACAATCTTATATTTATAGGACCATCAGCAGACATAATAAGCAGCATGGGAGATAAACAGTCGGCAAGGCAGCTTATGATTGAATGCGGGGTTCCGGTTGTACCAGGCTCTGATGGTCTGGTTGTAACAGCAGAGGAAGCAGCACACATTGCAGAAAGAATTGGTTATCCGGTACTTATTAAAGCGTCAGCTGGAGGCGGTGGAAAAGGAATGCGCAAGGCATTCAGCAGAGAAGATATAGAAAATGCATTTGAAACCGCTAAGAGTGAAGCTAAAGCTGCATTTGGCAACGATGATATGTACATAGAGAAGCTGATAATCAATCCACGGCATATTGAGATACAGATTCTTGCAGATAAATATGGCAATACAATATATCTTGGAGAACGTGACTGTTCAATCCAGCGTAATAATCAGAAACTTTTAGAGGAAGCTCCGAGTGCAAGATTATGTAAAGATAAGCGGACAGTCATGGGAGAGACTGCAGTAAGGGCTGCGAAAGCAGCAGGATATTATAGTGCAGGAACTGTTGAATTCGTTGTGAATGAACAGGGTGACTACTATTTTATAGAGATGAATACGAGAATACAGGTTGAACATCCGGTAACTGAGCAGGTTACAGGAATTGACCTTATAAGAGAACAGATAAGAATAGCTGCCGGAATGAAGCTTAATATCACTCAGGAAGATACATGCGTCAATGGGCATGCAATTGAGTGCAGAATAAATGCGGCTACACCGGGAGTTATTAAATTCTTACATTTTCCAGATGGTTATGGAGTAAGAGTTGAGAGCCATCTTTTTGAAGGTTATGAAGTGAGTCCGTTTTATGATTCAATGATTGCCAAGATTATAGTGACTGGAAGCAGCAGACTTGAGGCGGTAAGACGATTAAGAAGAGCTCTTGAGGAACTGATAATTGAAGGAGTTAAGACTAACAGAGAGTTCATGCATCTTCTTACATATCATAAGGATTTTATAAGAGGAAATTACAATACAGGTTTCTGGGAGAAGAATCATACCGAAATTGAAAAGTGGCTTAAGGAAGGAATTACAGTTAAATGAATATCAATGACATTTTCTTAAAGCGTAAGAAAAGGTGGGGTACTATCAACAGATTAAGGGATAGTGAGGAACAGGCAGACGGAAGCCTTACACCATCAAGAAGAATTGCACTTATAAGTGATGACAAAAGTTTCAGGGAATTGTATGCACAGGTTAAGACAGGCAATCCAAACAGCTTTCCGGGATATGAGAAAAAGGTTGAAGCAAACAGATTAAAGACAGGCCAGCAGGATGCAGTAGTTACTGGAACATGCCGAATTGGCGGAGTCAAAACAGCTGTTGCAGTTATGGATAAAAGATTTCTTATGGGAAGCATGGGAATTGCGGTAGGTGAAAAGATTACAAGACTCACAGAATATGCAATGAAAAGAAAACTGCCACTTATAATATTTGCTGCAAGCGGTGGAGCGAGAATGCAGGAAGGTCTTTTCTCGCTTATGCAGATGGCAAAGACAACAGCGGCAATTGAAAAGTTCAAGGATGCTGGTGGATTATTTATATCATATCTCACTAATCCTACAACAGGTGGTGTGAGCGCAAGCTTTGCAAGTCTTGGTGACATTATAATTGCTGAACCAGGAGCACTTATATGCTTTGCCGGGCCAAGAGTTATTGAACAGACTATCGGACAGAAGCTGCCGGAAGGCTTCCAGCACTCAGAGTTTCTGTTAGAACATGGTATGATAGATATGATAGTTGACAGAAAAGATATGAAGCAGACTTTATCAAAGATATTGAAAATGCATGTGAATACCGGAGGAGAAGCATGAGCAGTGAAAATGTTTTAACACCATATGAGAAAGTCCTTGCAGCCAGAAAAAGTGACCGTCCGGATATTATGAAATACATAGAAGTGCTTTTCGATGATTTTATAGAAATGCATGGTGACAGATACTATAAAGATGATAAAAGCCTTGTTGCAGGAATTGCTTCATTTAATGGAAAAACGGTAACTGTTATTGGAAACCGTAAAGGAAAGAATATAGAAGAGAATATAAGATATAACTTCGGAATGGCGTCACCTGAAGGGTATAGAAAAGCAGTCCGTGTTATGAAACAGGCTGAAAAATTCAGGAGACCTGTCATAACATTTGTTGACACGCCAGGTGCATATCCAGGCATGGAAGCAGAAAGCAACGGACAGAGTAATGCGATTGCGGGAAGTATAGCAGCAATGCTTAAGCTTACAGTACCTGTTATATCAGTAATCACAGGTGAAGGCGGAAGTGGCGGTGCATTGGCACTGGCAGCAGCCGACAAGGTGTATATGCTTGAAAATGCAGTATATTCGATTCTGTCTCCGGAAGGTTTTGCGTCAATAATATATAAGGATGCTAAGAAAGCACCACAGGCAAGTGAAATTATGAAGCTTACTGCACAGGAGCTTTTTACTGCCGGACTCGTTGACGGTGTAATTGCAGAAGGAGACAGGTGTTTTTCAGATATAGCAAGAATGTTAGAAAAAGAACTCGGAATTCTTGGCAGGATGAAATCAAAAGAGCTTGTTAATTCAAGATATGACAAATTCAGGAATATAGACAGGGGAGAGATAAAGTGAAAGGCATTCAGATAGTGTCCACAGGGAAAGCACTCCCAGAAGAGATAATTACGAATGATGACTTAAGCCGGATTGTTGATACAAATGATGAATGGATAACAACAAGAACAGGTATTAAGAAAAGATACAGATGTACACAGGAAAATACTACATCACTTGCAGTCAGAGCAGCATATGAAGCGGTAGAAGCATCAGGTGTGGATATTGCAGAAATAGGTGCAGTTATAGTTGCAACTTCAACGGCTGATAATGCATTTCCATCTACTGCAGCAATTGTACAGAAGGAGCTTGGATTGGCAGAGAATGTACTTGCATTTGATTTAAGCAGTGCATGTACAGGTTTTCTGCATGCATTAAATGTTGGACAGGCACTGTTTAACAGCACTGATTATAAATACATACTGCTTATAGGCAGTGAACAGATGTCTAAGATATTAGATTATACAGACCGCTCAACATGCGTGCTTTTTGGAGATGGTGCAGGTGCAGTTCTTATAAAAGCGGCTGACAATATGTATAGACAGATTAATTACACAAGAGGCGATACTGATGTACTTGTATGCAGAGGTATAGGTGCACAGGATGCATATGTAAAGATGAATGGAAATGCGGTGTTCCGTTTTGCAGTTGATGTTCTTAAACAGGGAATTGATGAAATATTGAAAAAATCGGACATGACACTTGATGACATAGATTATATTGTGTGCCATCAGGCTAATGAAAGAATTATCAATCATGTAAAGAAAAAATATCCGGGACATGAAGATAAGTTCTATATAAATATAGCGGAATACGGTAATACATCAGCGGCAAGTATCCCAATAGCACTAGATGAGTTAGCACAAAGCGGATGCTTTGACAAAGGCAGAAAGCTGATTCTTGCGGGCTTTGGGGCGGGGCTTAGCTGGAGCAGTGCTTTGATAGAGACATAATAAGGAGCAGCATAATGAGATTAGATAAGATGTTAGGAATAAAATATCCGTTTATACAGGGCGGAATGGCTAATATTGCAACAGGAGAATTTGCAGCTGCAGTTAGTAATGCAGGCGGACTGGGGCTTATTGGAGCTGGTGGAATGAACACGGATATGCTTCGTGAAAACATAAGAAAATGCAGAACACTTACGGATAAACCATTTGGTGTGAATCTTATGCTTATGAATCCGGAAGCTGATGCAATGGCAGAACTGCTTGTGGAAGAAAATGTAAAGATTGTAACAACAGGAGCAGGAAGTCCGGCTAAATATATGGAAAAATGGAAATCTAACGGAATGATGATAATACCAGTTGTTTCGAGTGCAGCGCTTGCAATAAGAATGGAGCGTTTCGGAGCTGATGCAGTAGTTGCAGAGGGAACAGAAAGTGGTGGTCATGTCGGCGAGATGACAACTATGACACTTGTCCCAAAGGTGGTTGACAGTGTGAATATTCCGGTTATTGCGGCCGGAGGAATTGCAGATGGCAGACAGCTTGCAGCAGCATTTGCACTTGGTGCTGCAGGTGTACAGATGGGAACTTGTCTTCTGGCAAGTACAGAGTGTCCTATACATGATAATTATAAGCAGGCAATACTTAAAGCAAAGGATAATGACACGATAGTTACAGGAAGAATTGCTGGTACTCCTGTGCGTGTTCTTAAAAATGAGATGTCACGCGAGTATGTAAAGCAGGAGAAGGCAGGTGCTGATAAGATGGAACTTGAGAAATATACATTAGGTTCTCTTCGTAAGGCAGTGTTTGACGGTGACACAATGAATGGCTCACTGATGGCAGGTCAGGTTGCAGGCCAGATTGATAAGATACAGCCAATTGAGAAAATATTTGAACAAATATATGAAGAATATGAGGCTGTGCGAAAGGAATTGTATGCAGATTAAGGACAAAGTGCTTGATGTTCCGGTAATTCAGGGCGGTATGGGTGTCGGAGTTTCTCTTTCATCCCTTGCAGGTGCAGTCGCAGCAAATGGGGCATGTGGAGTTATCAGTTCTGTTAATGCAGGTTATGATGAACAGGATTTTAAGAGCAGCCCCTTTAAGGCAAATCTAAGGGCACTTGATTACCATATTAAGAGAGCTAAGCAGATTGCAGCAGAAAGTACAAAGAAGGGACTTGTAGCTGTAAATATTATGACTGCAGTTTCTCATTATGAGGAAAGCTGTAAGACCGCAGTTTCAGCAGGAGCAGATATTATTATCTCAGGTGCAGGACTTCCGCTTAATCTGCCACAGTTTACTAAGGGAACAGATACACTGGCAGCACCCATTGTTTCAAGTGGCAGGGCTGCCAGGATAATTATGAAAACTTATAAGAAGCATTATGATGTGTATCCGGATATGTTCATTATTGAAGGAAGCATGGCAGGAGGACATTTAGGCTTTGGTGCAGATGACATTACACAGGGAAAAACACAGACTAACGATGAAATATTGTCAGATGTACTTGCTGTAATAGAAGAGTACGGTGCGGATATCCCGGTTTTTGTCGCTGGAGGTGTGTTTGATGGCAAAGATATGGCACATTATGTAAATAAAGGTGCTGCAGGTGTACAGATTGCGACAAGATTCATTGCTACCAATGAATGTGATGCTTCAGATACATTTAAACAGGCTGTTGTTAATGCAAAGAGAGAAGACATCCGTATTATTAAAAGTCCTGTTGGAATGCCGGCACGTGCAATTAACAGCCCACTGCTTGAAAGGCTTGATGCAGGAGAAACCTTCACGGCAAGAAAATGTAATGGTTGTCTTACAGCATGTAAGAAGGATGACAGTATACCATATTGCATAAGCAGGGCACTTATAGCAGCAGTTAAGGGTGACTGGGATAATGGACTGTTTTTTGCAGGAAGTAATGCAGACAGAGTTGACCGGATAATGAGCGTACAGGAACTTATTAATGAGATTATGACAGATTATAGATTGAATAAATCGGACATATAAGCTTTGGTTGAGCAAATCTGACATTGATTTGGAAAGGATAGGGAATGACTGAGAGAAGAAAAGCACTTATTACAGGTGCAAGCAGGGGAATAGGAAGGGCTATATGCGTTAAGCTTGCAAGTGAAGGAACAGATATTGTATTCAGTTACCGTTCAGGTGATGAGGCTGCCAGTGAAACAGTTAATTTATGCAGAGAGTATGGAATTGAAATCCATGCAATTAAGGCAGATGTGAGTAATTCAGAGGAATGTGAGCGTTTAATTAGGGAAGCTGTGGATTTACTTGGCGGAAGAATTGATATTCTTGTCAATAATGCAGGAATTACTAAGGACAATCTTATTGGACGTATGAAGGATGAGGATTTCGATGCAGTTATAGATGTGAATCTAAAGGGTACATTTTACATGATGCGTGGAGTTTCAAGGCTTATGTTAAGACAGAGAGCAGGAAGAATTATTAATATGAGTTCTGTAGTTGGTGTTATGGGCAATGCAGGGCAGGTTAATTATTCTGCAAGTAAAGCAGGTGTTATTGGTATGACGAAGTCGCTTGCAAGAGAGCTTGCGTCAAGACATATAACTGTAAATGCGGTTGCACCGGGAATGATTGAAACTGATATGACCGGAGCAATGTCAGATGCTGTTAAAGAAAAAGTGGTGGAGAATATACCTTTTAAAGAGATGGGAAAGCCGGAAGATATTGCAGAAACAGTAGCATTTCTTGCGGGTGACGGAGCACGATACATAACCGGACAGGTACTTTGTGTAGACGGAGGAATGGCAATATGAGAAGAGTTGTAATAACAGGTATGGGAGCAGTTACTCCTGTCGGAAACAATGTTAATGATATGTGGGAAGCTGTAAAGGCTGGTAAATGTGGTATTGGTAAGATAACACATTTTAATACAGAAAACAGTGCAGTCAAGCTTGCTGGTGAAGTAAAAGGCTTTGACGCAGAGAGTATTGTTGATAAAGCAGAATTAAGAAAAATGGACGATTTCACGATATATGCACTTGCTGCTGCAGATGAAGCAGTGAAGGATTCAGCTATAGATTTTGACAAAGAAGACACATTAAGATGTGGTGTTATATTATCAAGTGGAATTGGCGGACTTACAACTATACAGAGAGAATGCTTAAGAGGCGAAAGTAAAGGATATGACAGAGTTTCGCCACATTTTGTGCCAATGTCGATAACTAATATGGCGGCAGGACATGTTGCAATCAGATTCGGACTACATGGAATGTGTACATGTGTTGTTACTGCATGTGCCAGTGGAACCAATGCTGTTGGAGATGCATTAAGACAGATCAGGGATGGATATCAGGATGTGATTGTGTGCGGAGGTGCAGAAAGCTGTATAACTGATTTTGGAATTGGTGGTTTTACATCAATGCATGCATTAAGCAAAGCAGAAGATGTCAACAGGGCTTCTATTCCGTTTGATAAAGAAAGAAGCGGATTTGTTATGGGAGAAGGAGCAGGTGTGCTTATTCTTGAAGAGTATGAACATGCACTGAAAAGAGGCGCTAAGATATACTGTGAAATTGCAGGATATGGTTCAACATGTGATGCAAACCACGTTACAGCCCCTCTCGAAGACGGAAGCATGGCGGCACAGGCAATGACTGAGGCTGTTAAGGATGCAGGAATAAAACCAGAGAATATTGATTATATTAATGCGCATGGGACAAGTACAAAGCTTAATGATAAGGGAGAGACTAATGCGATAAAGATGGCATTTGGAGAACATGCGTACAAGCTTGCGGTAAGCTCAACAAAGTCGATGACAGGACATATGTTAGGTGCAAGTGGTGCTGTTGAGGCAATTATATCGGCACTTGCTGTAAAGAATAATATAATTCCACCAACCATTAATTATCAGGTGCCGGATGATGACTGTGATCTTGATATCGTTCCAAATAAGGCAAGAGAGTCAAGAGTTGATTATGCTATGTCTAATTCACTTGGCTTTGGTGGACATAATGCGTCCATCGTGCTTAGAAAGGTGGTGTAATCATGCAGCTTAATTCAGATGAAATACAGCAGATTCTGCCACACAGATATCCATTTCTATTAGTAGACAGGATAACGGAGTGTGAGCCTGGAAAGAAGGCTTGTGGTATTAAATGCGTATCTGCCAATGAAATGCATTTTGTAGGACATTTTCCACAGAAGAAGGTAATGCCGGGAGTACTTATTATTGAGGCACTGGCGCAGACTGGAGCAGTCGCTTTGTTGTCGGAAGAAAAGAATAAGGGGCATATAGCACTTTTTGCAGGAATTAAAAATGCTAAGTTTAAGGCTCAGGTCACACCTGGGGATGTGCTTTCCTTGTCATGCGAGATTATAGCAAGAAAAGGTCCTGTGGGAGTAGGAAAGGCAGAAGCTTATGTTGACGGAAAACTTGCAGTGTCAGCTGAACTTACATTTGCAATAGAATAGAGCTATTGTTATAATAATAAACAATTAAAAAAGCTTTGGAGGTAAAGTAAGGTGCTGCAGGATTCTTTTAGTAAGGTATATACGAAGTTTAAGATGCATTTTTATCAGAAAATGTTTGAAAAGCTACAGGAGAGGGAGACATCTCTTACAACTGTAGAAACTTTCTGCATGGAGATAATATATGCACTTGATAAACCTACTGTGGCACAGTTTGCTGATATGGCAAATATATCATCTCCTAACGCGGCGTATAAGATTAATAACCTTGTTAAGAAGGGATACTTAAAGAAAGTACAGTCTGAGGAAGACAAGAGAGAGTATCATCTCGAGGTAACACAGAAGTATATAGATTATTATAATATCAGCAATACATATCTTAAGACTGTAATGGGCAGGATTGAGGACAGATTTTCTAAAGAAGAGTTAGAGACAATGGAACGTATGCTTAATGTAATAAGTGCAGAGCTTATGCCAGAGATAAAGTACTGTCTCTTATACACATCTCCGAGCCCACGAGACTAGGCATGATCTCGTA
>OJRN01000570.1_pt1 | contig 19508 bp, 18 predicted proteins | sample 1599211 | NCBI WGS metagenome assembly OJRN01 (sample SAMN03922532, study PRJEB24848) | human gut metagenome | isolation source: stool sample | host: Homo sapiens | place: Germany | collected 2010-05
AGACACCAGATAATCTCCGGTGTCTTTTTTATATGAGCAGGAAAGGAAGAGTGTGACATGATAGAAAATTATATCAGGGAAGCAGACCGGGTGAAATACCTTATGCCAAAGGAGGTGGATCACCACTGCGCCGGGCAGATAATCGCAGAGCTTGATGCACTTATAGAGGGCTGTGGTGTCAGAAAAATAGTATTTGACATGAAACAGACAGAATTTATGGACAGCTCCGGCATTGGAGTGATAATAGGAAGAACAAAGAAGCTTAAGTATTTTAATGACAGCTCGGTGTCAGTTTGCAATATGTCGGACAGAGTGGACAAGCTTTTGAAATGTGCCGGCATTTACACTATTGTACATAAGCTTTAAAACTGAATTAAATTAAAATATAATCAGACAGAAAGGGAGCATAATGAACGCAGCAAAAACAAATCATATATCGCTTAGCTTTGATGCAATTTCAGAGAATGAGGCATTTGCGAGAATGACAGCAGCCATGTTTATGGCACAATTAAACCCCACACTAGATGACGTGGAGGACGTAAAGACAGCAGTGTCAGAGGCGGTGACAAACGCAATTATCCATGGCTATGAGATGGGGGATGACAATATTTCATCCGGTCAGGCAGATCACCAGGCAGCAGAAGAAAAAAGTTGTCCACAGGTACATATGAATTGCAGCTACATAGGCAGGGAGCTTTACATAGAAATATCAGATAGCGGAGTAGGCATACAGGATGTGGCAAAAGCAATGGAACCGTTATACACATCCAAACCACAGCTTGACAGATCAGGCATGGGTTTTTCATTCATGGAAGCATTTATGGACGCGCTGACAGTTACATCAGAACCGGGACACGGGACAACAGTAAAGATGAAAAAAGTACTATGAAGAGTGACAAAATCAGCAGACTTGTCACAGAAAATATAAACCTGATTTATTTAGTTATGAAACGCTTTAGAAACAGAGGAGTTGACCGGGAGGATTTATTTCAGATAGGAGCAGTTGGGCTGACAAAGGCAGCGCAGCGATTTGATGAAAGTAAGGGCTTTGCCTTTTCTACATACGCAGTACCGTTGATAATAGGGGAAATACAGCGCTTTCTACGTGATGATGGAATGGTACATATCAGTCGAAAAATACGGGATGATGCAAGAAAAATTGCAATTATCAGAGAAAAATACAGAATGAATGAAAATAGTGAAATATCACTTGAAAAAATGGAAATTATTTCCGGTATGTCAAAACAGGATATAATAATTGCCATGGAAGCCGATAAAAATGCATCGTCAATAGAAAATGAAAGTGTGCTTGATTATTTGGACAATAAAATGAGTGCAGAAGCATCAGACAAGCCATCGGACACAGATAAAGTGATAAATCACATCGCAATGCAGCAGGCGTTTAACTCACTGGATGATAGCGAGCGCAGACTGATTATGCTCCGCTATATGCAGGATAAGACACAGAAGCAGGTGGCAGAAGTGCTTGGACGCAACCAGGTGGCCATATCACGAATGGAGAAGAATACATTGGCGAAGCTTCGCAGGGCGATGATGTGAGTGGGAAGCAGTGGAGGTTTTGAGCTTCCCACGTGCAGGCTGAGAGGATGCCGGGGTGGCATGTAGTATATTCTTCAGAAAATTATGAAGTCAGCCCCGAGCCCATGTACGGATAGATTGTGGATATGCCGGGGCTTTTTTATTATTAGGGAATATGGAACCTCGTGGCAGTTCATAATTTTCTTCAGAACACACTGCATGCCCTCCGGCGAATTTAGTTGTGTCGAGTGGGAAGCAGTGGAGCTTTTGAGCTGCCCACGTACTATTGAAATTATTGGAAACTGTTGAAAAAGAAAACTACTTGCACCCAAGCCACAAAGCATATTACAATGGGCGGTAAGGAATATAATTGGATTGTCGAAAGGAGAAAAGCATGAAACTTCCACTCACATATGATAACTATATATTCGACCTCTACGGTACGCTCGTGGATATTCACACAGACGAGAGTGACACTGCAATCTGGGAAAAGCTTGCCATGTTCTATGGCTATTACGGAGCACTGTATGAGGCAAAGGAGCTTAAGGAGCGCTACGAGACACTTGTAAAAAGCAGCGAAGCAGAGCTGAAGAAGAAAATTGAAAAGTCTGATGCATATGTGCAGTTTGCTATCTCATATGCCCATGAAGCATCACCGGAGATACATATAGAGGATGTATTTGAAAAGCTTTATGAGGAAAAGAGTGTGAATCCGACAAAGGAGCTTTCGGTGCATACAGGCCAGTTTTTCAGGGTGATGAGCACCGAATACATAAAGCTTTATCCGGGTACAAAGGAGATGCTTAAGGAACTTAAGAAGGCGGGAAAGAATATATATCTGCTTTCAAATGCGCAGCGTATATTTACAGCCTATGAGATGAGAAGACTTGATATCTTTGATTTGTTTGATGACGTATTTATCTCATCTGATTATAATACAAAAAAGCCTGATATCAGATTTTATACGGAGCTGATAAATAAGCATGATATTGACGTATCAAAATCGCTTTTTATAGGAAATGATTCGACTACCGATATCAAAGGGGCAAAGGAATGCCTGATGGATGCATTTTATGTGAGATCGAATATTTCACCAAAGGATGATATGGCTCATGATGCAGACTATATTATAGATAATTTTACCAACTGGTAATGCATTATTGTTTATAAAAATGTAAATATTACATAAAAAACATATATAAATTAAAATCTTTTTATAAACGGTTGCAAATAAAAAATAATGGTGTAAAATAAACTAGATTTGAATTAGTTTATTTTTTAACAAAGTAGAGGTGAAAAGAATGTCAAACACATTATTAATGTTGTGTATCCCATTTGCGGGCTTATTACTGTGCATAGCAGTTATGCCGCTTGTGAAGCCTGAATGGTGGGAGAAGCATCAAGCTCATGCAGTTATCTTATGGTCACTGCTTTTTGCCATTCCGTTCGCGCTGTTCTATGGAGCACCAAAAGCCGTAGAGACGGTACTGGAGTGTCTGATAGGCGACTATCTGACCTTTATCGTGCTGCTCTTTGGACTGTTCTGCGTAGCCGGAAATATCAAGCTGGAGGGAAGTCTGGTCGGCAACCCAAAGGTAAATGTTATCATGCTTGCTGTTGGAACTCTTTTTTCAAGCTGTATAGGAACTACAGGAGCCAGTATGCTTTTTGTAAGGCCGATTATACAGATGAACTCATGGAGAAAGAACAAGCGTCACATCATGGTATTTTTCATTTTTCTTGTGTCAAATCTCGTATGCCGTCTTCTTATCAGGATAAAGGGTGCTCACAATTTTTTATATATCGTAATGATTGTCATAGCTGTTATACTAAGCGGTGTGCTTCCTAAGCTTTCTGCATTCCAGAATGCTGCGGGAGAGGTTATCGGTATTCCGATATTCAGGGAGGTTACACTCACTGTGCCTGCAATTATTGAGATTGCTATTATTCTGCTTGCAGCCCTGCTTTCCTTCAAGACAACACCGAAGGAGGTTCGTGTGCAGAACCATTTCACATGGGGAGCAATTCAGGAGGTTGCGGTGCTTTTCATCGGAATCTTCATCACCATGCAGCCTGCTCTTATGGTATTAAAGAGTGCAGGTTCAGGTCTTGGAATCACAAAGCCGTTTGAGATGTTCTGGGCAACAGGAGCACTTTCAAGCTTCCTCGACAATACACCGACATATCTGGTTTTCCTTACTACAGCGGGTGCCATGCACTTTACTACAGGTGTTGCAACCACACTGGGAGTGGTGCCGGTCAAGATGCTTATGGCAATTTCGTGTGGCGCTGTATTTATGGGAGCCAACACATATATTGGAAATGCACCGAACTTTATGGTCAAGTCATTATCAGACGAAAACGGTATCAACATGCCATCGTTCTTTGGTTACATATGGTGGTCATTGCGTTATCTGATACCTGTTTTCATCATAGATATGATCATATTCTTTTTATAGGAGGGATGAATTATGGAATTTTATGACGAGAAAATTAAAGCTCTTGCCATCGAAATCTATGAGCTTGATGCCGAAGTATACAAGAAATTAGGCTCATCCCTCGGCAGGGTATTTGGTGGCGAGAAGGATATATGTATCCGTAACATCATGGAGGATCTGCACTCAAGGCAGAACAGCTCAAGAATCCGAAGCGAGCTTGCCCTGATAAGCAACATGGCAAGAACAATACCTGATCACGATACAAGGCATGATATCATGGTCAGATACAACAACATAGTAGAGGAGATAGCGGAGCTCCCGACAGGCTTTGCTGACGGAGATATCCTCGATCCAAAGATAGCGGATTTAAATACCGTAAACCTGAAGGATCGTTTCAAGACGGGCGATCATCTGATTATCTGTATAGGACGTTCCTGCGGATGTGGTGGAAATGAGATTGGATTTGCACTTGCAGACAAGCTTCGTATGAATTTCTATGATGTGTCTGTCATGAATGAGGTGTTCAGACAGAAGGATGGAGAGGAAGCAGCCCAGGCTACAGCTACCTTCCAGAAAAAAGAGCGAATGGGAATCAAAAAGCGCATAAAAGCTTTTAAGAAATACCACGGACTTTCATCAGAGGATGTGCTTTTCTTTGATACAAGCAAGTTCCTTGTAGAGAAGGCAAAGCAGGAGGACTTCATTGTTATGGGACGTTTTGCAGATGCGATTCTGACAAACAATCATATTCCTCACATAAGTATTTTTATCACAGCACCGGAGAAGAGAAGAGTCCAGCGTTTCCTTGAGATAAATAAGAATGTGACTCCGAACCAGGCAAAGAAATGGATAGAATCTGAGGATAAGAGACATCTGAAGACCTACAAATTCTATACCGGCAGAAAGTGGAGCAAGGCAAGTAACTATGATATCTGTATCAACAGTGCCAGCTACGGTATCAAGGGCTCAATAGAGCTTATTATCCGTATGCTCCAGCTCGATGACCGCGTGAAGCAGCTGATTGAGTAATTTTTTAAAGCGTGTTTTATTGACGTAAAACACGCTTTTTTGATATATTTGGCATTTCTGAAAAATTCCTCTTACAAAATTCGTGAAAAAGTGATAAAATAATATTGTATAACGAAAGAGGTGTGATATGTTCGAAATAGGTGATTACGTATTAAATGCTACAAATGGAATTTGTAAAATAAGCGAAATCGTGGAGTTAGACATGTCAGGAGACAAGAAGCTCAAGTCATATTTTTTACTCCGCCCTGTTGAGGAGGAGAATGACAGAGTGTATATACCTGTCGACAATGCTGATAAGAGGATACGTAAGGTAATAACACAGGATGAGGCAAAGGCGGTGCTTGATAGAGTACCTGAGATAGAGGCACTCGTGGTAAACAATGAGAAGGAGCGCGAAACGCGCTATAAGGAGGCAGTCAGAAGCTGTGAGCTGGATAGTGTGATCAGTCTCTTAAAGTGTTTACATATCAGAAATGAGCAGCGTGCGCAGGCAGGCAAGAAGGCTACATCCGTCGATGAGCGCTATGGCAAGATGGCAGAGCACAATTTAAATGCAGAGCTTGCATTTGTTCTTGAAAAGGACAAGCAGGAGATTAAAGATATAATTCATGATATGCTATAGTATGCGGGCAGAATCAGAAAGCGGGTTCTGCCTTGTTTTTTGCTAAAAATAAGAGATATTAAGAAAAGTTTAAACAAATAATTAATGAGTTTATGTTATTATATATCAGGTATAGGCATATAATATTACCGTTTAATGGTAAATGAGAAAGCTTATCATGTTCTATCTGATAAAAACAAAAGATTGAAAGTAAGGGAATCAATATGAATAATATGAATAATATGAATATTAATTCTGCAATGGCAGATACTCTGGATATAGGGAATACAGACACAGAGAAAAAGACAGGGCTCATCGGCTTTTATAATTACACGGTAGTGCTTACATACATAGGCATGTGGATAGGCTTCCTTGGAGTTATGCTTGCCATAAAGGATAGGTATGTGGGGTCACTAATCTGCCTTATGCTGGCCGGTGTCTGTGATATGTTTGACGGCACCATTGCATCCACAAAGAAGGATCGTACCAGGGACGAGCGAACATTTGGCATACAGATAGATTCGTTAAGTGATATCATATGCTTCGGCGTGCTTCCGGCAGTGTGGGTATTTTGTGTGACTCCAAAGATTTCAATAGCATTTACCGCCATATTTGTATTCATTCTTTGCGGGCTTATCCGTCTGGCATACTTTAATGTGGATGAGGCCAACAGGCAGGCAGCGACAGCAGAGCGCAGACAGTATTATCTGGGGCTTCCAATCACATCAAGTGCGCTTGCTATCCCGGCGGTATATCTGATTGGAGAGTTCACAGCTATACATACACAGACAATCGCGGCACTTGCCCTTTTAATCATTGGCATTTGCTACGTGCTCCCTGTAAAGCTCAAAAAGCCATCGCTTTTAGGTGAGGTTCTGCTTGTAGGTATAGGAGCAGTTGAGTTTTGTATTCTCATTGCGGAGGTTCTTATTTAATGGCAAAAAAATCGTTTGTAGACTGGATTTATACAACTGCACCGGGGCGTATGACACTTAAGGTGCTTCTGTATACAGGCGCACTTAAGCTTGGAGAAATGGTCGCGCACTCCCAGTTGTCTAAGCCGCTTATCAGCCGGTATATAAAGAATAACAATATAGACATGTCTGATTTTAAGGGTCAGAAATATAACAGCTTTCAGGACTTTTTCTCCAGAAAGCGCGATGATATTGAGGTGGACAGGCAGGCTGAGCATCTTATCAGTCCGTGTGATGGCTACCTGAGTGCATACAGGATAAAAAGCAACAACAGCTTTCACATCAAGGGCTCATGGTACAAGGTGACGGACCTTGTCACCGACAAAAAAATTGCAAAGGAATTTGTTGGAGGAGACTGCGTGATACTGCGTCTTTGTGCCAACGATTATCATCATTATTGCTATATAGATGATGGATTTCAGGGCAGGAATCATTTTGTGAAGGGACTGCTTCACAGTGTACAGCCTATTGCACTGGAAAATGCGCCTGTATACAGGCAAAACAGGCGTATGTGGACAATTCTTGATACAGTTAATTTTGGCAAGGTGGCACAGATTGAGATAGGTGCGCTGCTTGTGGGAGGCATAGTCAATGACCACGAGAATGTCATGATGAGAAAGGGCGCAGAGATGGGGCACTTTGAGCTGATTGGCTCCACAATAGTGCTTTTGTTTAAAAAACGTCATATTGACCTGCTTCCGGAAATTAAAGAGTGTATAAAAGGAGACAAAGAAGTACGTGTTATCCAGGGACAGCATATCGCAAACAGGACAGTTTTTTAACAGAATACTTCCAAAATACAGTCGTATTCCGCTGCTTTTTACAGTAGTGCTCAATTTCAGTGTATACTGGGGCGCGCGTGCTATTGCAGGCGGTTTTATCCATCACAATATAGAGACCTCGCTTGATGATATGATACCGGTTGTGTACCCTACAGTAGTCATTTATTTTGGCTGCTATATTTTTTGGATTATAGGATATCTGTACAATGCAGCGATGGATAAAAGGCACTGTTATCGTTTTCTCATGGCAGACTGGCTGGCAAAGGCAGTCTGTTTTATCTGTTATGTCGTGTATCCTACAACCAACACCCGCCCGGAGATAGTGGGCTCAGACATATGGGCACAGCTCATGCGCTTTTTATATAGTATGGATGCGGCGGACAATCTTTTTCCATCTATACACTGCCTTGTAAGCTGGCTGTGCTATATTGGCATCCGCGGCAATAAAAAAGTACCGCAGTGGATACGTACAACTTTCTGTATTTGCGCTATAGCAGTATTCATATCCACATTGACTACGAAGCAGCATGTGATATATGATGTAGTTGCAGGAGTGCTCCTCATCGAAGTAACATACCGAATTTCACGGCTGTTACTTACTAAATTAAGTAAATAATTAATTGGAATGCAGCTTCCCACTCGTAAACCTTCTGCCGGCTTGCATAGATTATAAAGTGGGAAGCGGAAATATATTATATGTAAGGGGATAAACATGGATGATACACAAATAGAGATGCTGCCGATGTTGGGCGAATTCAGTTCAATTGCCTCGCAGTATGAACACATCATGTTCTACTACGAATCGGGTATACAGCAGATAGTAGCAAAGCTGCAGATATTAAATAATGAATTCAAAAACAATCACGAAAGAAATCCAATCGAGAACATAAAGAGCCGTGTAAAGTCGCTTGACAGCATAATAGACAAAATGAAGCGAAAGGGTATTCCGCTCACCACAAATGCCATGAAGCGTGAGATTAAGGATATAGCCGGCGTCAGGGTCATTTGTCCATTTATATCCGATGTATATCAGGTGGCCAATATGCTTGTGAATCAGGCGGATGTCGAGATTGTCACAATAAAGGACTACATAAAAAAACCGAAGGAGAATGGCTACAGGAGTCTTCATATGATAGTGCTGGTTGATGTGTATTTTTCGGATCACAAGGACAAGGTTCCGATAGAGATACAGTTTCGTACCATTGCCATGAATTTCTGGGCCAGCACAGAGCATCAGCTTCGCTACAAGAAGAGCCGTGTATTCACGGAGGAGATGCAGCAGGAGCTTAAGAAATGCGCAGATATCATGGCTGACGCTGATGACAAGATGCAGAATCTGGCAAATGTTTCGGGGATTGTGCAGCCGATTGAGTAAAAGAGAGTGATGTAAATCACTCTTTTTTGCTTGTAAATCAAAAGTTTATATTTATTTAATAAAAATTGTTAGCACTCTCACTTGACGAGTGCTAATTTGCGTGCTATAACATAGTCACAAGGAATATTGAAGAATTATTTAAAGGATTATTTAGAGATAAAATTTTGATATTACCTGTATGACACATAAGAATCATATTTATGGATAACATAGTAGAAGGGAGTGAGACTATGAACATTCAAAAATTTACACAGAAATCAATAGAGGCAGTCAATGACTGCGAGAAGCTTGCATATGATTATGGCAATCAGGAGATAGAACAGGAGCACCTGCTTGTGGCATTACTTTCACAGGAGGATGGACTGATACCGAAGCTGATTGACAAGATGGAGATAAACGTAGAGCATTTCACAGAGAATGCAAAGCGCCATCTGGCAGCGCGAACAAAGGTAAGCGGCAGCAGTGCACAGGTCTATGTGGGCAATGATTTAAACAAGGTTCTTATCCATGCTGAGGACGAGGCAAAGGCAATGGGAGATGAGTATGTTTCGGTAGAGCATCTTTTTCTGTGTCTGCTGAAGTATCCAAACAAGGCAATGAAGGAGCTGATAAAGGAGTATGGTCTCACAAGAGACAGATTCCTCACAGCACTTTCTACGGTAAGGGGCAATCAGAAGGTCACATCCGATAACCCTGAGGCCACCTATGATACACTCGAGAAATACGGCTACGACATGGTGGAGCGTGCAAGACAGCAGAAGCTTGATCCTGTTATAGGCCGTGATGATGAGATACGAAATGTAGTGCGTATCCTCTCGCGTAAGACTAAAAATAACCCGGTACTTATCGGTGAGCCGGGTGTTGGTAAAACGGCAGTCGTTGAGGGACTGGCACAGCGTATCGTAAAAGGCGATGTGCCTGAGGGCTTAAAGGACAAAAAACTGTTTGCACTCGATATGGGCTCTCTGATTGCAGGAGCTAAGTACAGGGGCGAGTTTGAAGAGAGACTTAAGGCAGTGCTTGAGGAGGTAAAAGCCTCTGACGGACAGATAATTCTCTTTATCGATGAGCTTCACACAATAGTAGGAGCCGGAAAGACAGACGGAGCCATGGATGCAGGACAGCTTCTTAAGCCAATGCTTGCAAGAGGTGAGCTGCACTGCGTAGGTGCCACCACACTTGATGAGTACCGTGAGTACATTGAGAAGGATGCAGCCCTTGAGAGACGTTTCCAGCCTGTTATGGTAGACGAGCCGACAGTAGAGGACACTATCTCAATACTTCGTGGCCTTAAGGACAGATACGAGGTATTCCACGGCGTTAAAATCACAGACTCGGCACTTGTCACAGCGGCAGTGCTTTCAAACAGATACATCACAGACAGATTTTTGCCTGATAAGGCAATAGATCTTGTGGATGAGGCATGCGCCATGATAAAGACGGAGCTTGATTCAATGCCGGCAGAGCTTGATGAGCAGAATCGTAAGATTATGCAGCTTGAGATAGAGGAGACAGCTCTAAAGAAAGAGACAGACCACTTAAGTCAGGACAGGCTCGCAGCGCTACAAAAGGAGCTTGCAGAGCTGCGTGATGACTTCAATGCCAAAAAGGCACAGTGGCAGAACGAGAAGGGCGCAGTTGACAAGGTCAGCAAGCTTCGTGAAAAGATTGAGTCCACAAAGAATGAAATCAAGACAGCACAGCAGAACTATGACCTGGAAAAGGCGGCAGAGCTGCAGTACGGCGTGCTTCCAAATTTGCAGAAGGAGCTGGAATCAGAGGAAGCACTGCTTAAGGACAGAGACTTATCGCTTGTACGTGAGAACGTGGGCGATGAGGAGATTGCACTCATTATCTCGCGCTGGACAGGAATACCTGTTGCAAAGCTTACGGAGAGTGAGCGTAATAAGACACTTCACCTCGATGAGGAGCTGCACAAGAGGGTAATAGGACAGGATGACGGAGTCACAAAGGTGACAGAGGCTATCATCAGATCAAAGGCAGGCATCAAGGATCCTACAAAGCCGATAGGTTCGTTTATGTTCCTTGGACCTACAGGTGTAGGTAAGACGGAGCTTGCAAAGGCACTTGCAGCAAGTCTTTTTGATGATGAAAACAACATGGTCAGACTCGATATGAGTGAGTACATGGAGAAGTACTCAGTGTCACGACTCATCGGAGCTCCTCCTGGATATGTAGGCTATGATGAGGGTGGACAGCTCACAGAGGCTGTAAGGCGTAAGCCATACTCAGTAGTACTCTTTGATGAGGTGGAAAAAGCCCATCCGGATGTATTTAACGTGCTGCTTCAGGTGCTTGATGATGGACGAATTACTGACTCACAGGGACGTACTGTGGATTTCAAGAACACTATCATCATTATGACAAGCAACCTCGGCTCACAGGAGCTTCTTGAGGGCATAGAGGCAGACGGCAGCATCAGCACAGAGTGCGAGAACCGTGTCATGGATGAGCTTAAGGGTCATTTCAGACCGGAGTTTTTAAATAGACTTGATGAAATCATCATGTTCAAGCCTCTCACAAAGGACAACATCGGTCATATCATCACCCTGCTCATGGCAGACTTAAACAAGCGTCTTGTAGACAAGGAAATCACAGTCGAACTGACAGAAGAAGCAAAGCAGTTTATCACCGACAATGGCTACGATCCGGTATACGGAGCAAGACCGCTCAAGAGATATCTGCAGAAGCATGTCGAGACACTCGCGGCAAAGCTGATTCTGGCAGATGGTGTGAGAGCAGGAGATACCATTCTTATAGATGTGAAGGATGGCAAACTTAGTGCATCGGCAGTACAGAAAAATGCATAAGTGAATGTATAGAAATTAACAACTCTTTCTCTTTATAATTTCTGTGCTTATTTCAATTTTTACATGGCTTGCAGAGGTAGAATTTATTATCTCTGCAAGCCTTTTTACTGCAATTTCACCCATGTACTGCTTAGGCACATGCACAGTCGAAAGAGGCGGTGTAATGTAGGTACACATTGGCATATCATCAAAGCCTATTACTGATATGTCTTCAGGGATGCGGTAGCCTGCCTCTGAAAGTGCGCGCATAGCTCCGGCAGCAATCAGGTCATTGTCGGCAAAGTAGCATCGGGCAAGCTCGTCACCGCTTTTTATTACTGCCTTCATATCGCAGTAGGCACCGTCAACTGTAGGGGAGAGGTGATGTACGACTGAGCGCGAGGTTGACATACCGTTTTTGCGTATTGCTTTATAGAAGCCGTCGGCTCTCTCCTCAAAGCCTGTTATAATGTATGAGGAATGCAGATATCCCGGCTGTGCATGTGTTTGTTTGATCAGATAGTCTGTGGCAAGATAGGCACCCTGAAGGTTATTTATAGTCACGCAATCGAGGTTTAAGGCTTCGAAATAGTTGTCTATTAGCACAACAGGCAGACCGCACCTTGTAAAGGGCTTTATGTCATGCTTTTCCATCTCGGTTCCAAGCAGCAGGATACCCTTTGCTCCAAGCCTTTTCCACTCAGATAGCAAAGCCTCAATATCGTCATTTTCGTATATGTAGCTGATATTCAGGTAGTAGTGGCAGTGCCTGCAGCCCAAATCAATACCCTCTGACAGCTGTGAAAAGAATGGAACATCCTGTACCAAAACGCCGTGCTCTGTATGTGTGTAAACAGGAGAATTAGGAACTACAGCGCCATTCTTTCGGTATATTACAAAATATAATGTGCCATTGGAGGCCGGAGCTTCATTGGTATTTGATATTCTTGAAAAATCATATCCGGCAGAGGCCGCGGCTTCGAGCACACGTTTTCTGGTGAGTGTGCTGACACCGGGCTTATTATTAAGTGCCATCGATATAGCTGCTTCAGAAAGATTAAGTTGTTTGGCAAGTTCTTTTGCTGTGATAGACATGGCATGGCTCCTTATGTTTTATTTGCCTCATTATAACATGACAATATAGTATTAACATTATAATTTAGTAAATTAAGTTGAAAAATACACTAAATTTACTAAATTATAGGTATCAATTAAGCTAGACCGGATATATACTTAGCACATAAGAACAATAAATCTGTCCGATGGGGCATATAAGAGAAGGAGATTTACACTATGAACAATATTCCAAAAATGAAAATCGGTATAGTTGCGGTAAGCCGTGACTGTTTTCCGGAAAGTCTGTCAGTAAACAGAAGAAAAGCACTTGTCGATGCATACGCTGCAAAGTATGATGCAGCAGACATATACGAGTGTCCTGTATGTATCGTGGAGAGCGAAATACATATGGTACAGGCACTTGAGGACATAAAGGCAGCAGGCTGCAATGCACTTTGTGTTTACCTTGGAAACTTTGGACCGGAGATTTCAGAGACTCTTCTTGCAAAGCACTTTGACGGACCAAAGATGTTTGTTGCAGCAGCAGAGGAGACACAGGAGAACTTAATTCAGGGACGTGGAGATGCATACTGTGGTATGTTAAACGCAAGCTACAATCTGGCACTCAGAAATATAGGAGCGTATATTCCGGAGTATCCTGTGGGCGATGCAGATGACTGCGCAGATATGATACATGAATTCCTGCCAATAGCAAGGGCTATATACGGACTTAATAATCTTAAGATTATTTCATTCGGACCAAGACCACTCAATTTCCTTGCATGTAATGCGCCAATCAAGCAGCTCTACAACGTGGGTGTTGAGATTGAGGAAAATTCAGAGCTTGATTTGTTTGAGGCATTTAACAAGCATGCCGGTGATGAGAGAATACCGGATGTGGTAAAGGATATGGAAAAGGAGCTTGGCGAGGGCAACAAAAAGCCTGAGATTCTTGAGAAGCTTGCACAGTATGAGCTCACACTTTTAGACTGGGTTGATGAGCATAAGGGCTACAGAAAGTATGTGGCAATCGCAGGAAAATGCTGGCCTGCCTTCCAGACACAGTTTGGATTTGTACCATGCTATGTAAACAGCCGTCTTACAGGAAGAGGTATCCCGGTTTCATGTGAGGTGGATATATATGGAGTGCTCAGTGAGTTCATCGGAACCTGCGTCAGTGAGGATGCGGTAACACTTCTCGACATCAACAACTCAGTGCCGAAGGATATGTACAAGGAGTCAATCGAGGGCAGATTTGACTACAAGCATACAGACACATTTATGGGCTTCCACTGTGGAAACACCTGTTCAAGCAAGGTTTGCAACCCACAGATGAAGTATCAGATGATTATGGCAAGAAGCCTTCCTATAGAGGTGACAAACGGAACTCTCGAGGGAGATATAGTGCCGGGAGATATTACATTTTACCGTCTCCAGTCTACAGCAGACTGTAAGATTCGCGCTTATGTGGCACAGGGTGAGGTACTTCCTGTTGCAACACGTTCATTCGGCAGTATCGGAGTGTTTGCGATAAAGGAGATGGGACGTTTCTACCGTCATGTGCTTATTGAGAAGAATTATCCTCATCACGGAGCTGTAGCCTTCGGTCATTACGGAAAAGCCCTTTTTGAGGTATTTAAATATATTGGCGTGCCAGTTGAGGATATTAACTACAATCAGCCGGCATCACTGCCATACAAGACAGAAAATCCTTTCTGTTAGTGGGTTCTGAATAGTTACGTTATCTGATGTAAACATATTACGTGAATGGAGAATAGATATGCTATATATAGGTGTGGATTTAGGCACAAGTGCAGTAAAGCTTCTGCTCATGGATGAGAGCGGAAAGGTATTAAATATAGTCTCAAAGGAGTATCCAATCAGCTTTCCAAAGCCGGGCTGGTCAGAGCAGAATCCGTGTGACTGGTGGGAGCAGACCGTGGCTGGGCTTATAGAGCTGACTAAAGATTTTGACAGGAGCGCTGTTGCGGGAATCAGCTTCGGCGGTCAGATGCATGGACTTGTCGTATTAGATGAAAACGACAATGTAATAAGACCTGCTATACTTTGGAATGACGGAAGAACACAGAAGGAGACAGACTATTTAAATAATGTAATAGGAAAAGAAAAGCTGTCTGAGCTCACCGGAAATATAGCGTTTGCCGGATTTACAGCGCCAAAGATTTTATGGCTAAAAGCAAATGAACCGGAAAACTTTGCCAGAATAAAAAAGCTTATGCTGCCAAAGGATTATATTGCATACCGCATGACAGGTGTATTTAGTACCGATTATTCTGATGCATCGGGAATGCTTCTTCTGGATGTCAAAAATAAGTGTTGGTCAAAGGAGATGCTTGACATATGCGATGTAAGAGAGGAGTGGCTTCCTGGGCTTTATGAGAGCAGTGAAAAGACAGGCACTCTGAAAGCTGATGTGGCATGTGAGCTTGGCTTTCCTAAAGACTGCATAGTTGCAGCCGGGGCAGGAGATAATGCGGCTGCAGCTATAGGCACAGGTACAGTCGGAGCCGGAAAGTGCAACCTCTCTCTTGGAACAAGCGGCACACTTTTTATTACAAGTGATGAGTTCAGAGTGGATTCGCACAATGCGCTTCATTCGTTTGATCATGCTGACGGCGGCTATCATCTGATGGGTTGCATGCTCTCGGCTGCAAGCTGCAACAACTGGTGGATGAAGGATATCCTTCATTCCGATGACTTCGTGAATGAGCAGAAGCCTCTTGAGGAGGATGGCAGACTTGGTGAGAATCATGTGTATTTTCTGCCTTATCTGATGGGAGAGCGCTCTCCGCACAATGATCCGTCTGCAAGGGCAGCGTTTATCGGGATGAGCATGGATACTGACAGAGCCGACATGCTGCAGGCTGTGTTTGAGGGTGTGGCATATGGTCTTCGAGATTCACTTGAGGTGGCAAAGAGCCTTGGAGTGGCACCAAAAAGCACAACAATCTGTGGTGGCGGTGCAAAGAGTGTGCTTTGGAGAAAGATAGTTGCAAACGTCATGAATATGCAGGTTGACACGGTAGAGGTCGAGGAAGGACCGGCATACGGCGGTGCAATACTGGCTGCAGTTGCAAACGGCTGCTTTGAAAATGTGGAGGCTGCGGCAGCGGCTATTGTGAGAAAGAAGGATACAACCATGCCAAGTCCACAGCTTGTCGAAAAATATGAGAAGGGCTATGCAAAATTTAAGCAGTTTTATCCTGCATTAAAGGGCAAATATTAGTCATTTCGTAGAAAATTAAATTTTGTGTTGTAAAGTGGTGCAAATTCATGTATCTTATTATAGGGAAATGAATTTTGCACCACTTTTTTATGCATAATTAGCACTTATAAAACACGTAATTGCCGATTATATCAATGCAAAATGAATTTTTTGCTAAAAGAAATTGCAAAATGATATAACAGGTATATCAAATATGCATTTCAGGCGGGGATGATATGGATTTATTTGATTACATGAGAGAACAGAATAAGGAGACAAGCGGTCCCTTAGCTTCAAGGATGCGTCCGACAACACTTGATGAGATGGTCGGGCAGCAGCACATAGTTGGGAAGGACAAGCTTTTGTATCGTGCGATTAAAGCCGATAAGCTCAGCTCCATCATCTTTTACGGGCCGCCGGGCACCGGAAAGACTACTTTGGCAAAGGTCATAGCTCACACTACCAGTGCTGAGTTTATGCAGATTAATGCAACCTCTGCAGGCAAGAAGGACATGGAAGAGGTCGTGGAGCAGGCGAAGAATAATCAGGGAATGTATCAGAAGAAGACGATACTTTTTATCGACGAGATACATCGCTTCAACAAGGGGCAGCAGGATTATCTGCTTCCGTTTGTAGAGGATGGCACCATTATTCTGATAGGAGCTACCACTGAGAATCCTTACTTTGAGGTAAACGGAGCTTTGCTTTCACGCTCAGTCATTTTTGAGCTTAAAAAGCTGTCAACGGATGATATAAAGGTACTTCTTAAGAGAGCACTGACTGACACAGAAAAGGGCATGGGTGCATACAATGCACAGATAGATGATGATGCACTTGATTTCCTTGCAGATGTGTCAAACGGAGATGCGAGAGCGGCGCTCACAGCGATTGAGCTTGGTGTACTGACCACGGACAGGTCAGACGATGGCATCATTCATATCACTATCGATGTGGCGAGCGAATGTATACAAAAAAGAGTTATCTCCTATGATAAGAAGGGGGATAACCATTACGATACCATCTCTGCTTTTATAAAGAGCATGCGCGGTTCAGACCCGGATGCGGCGGTCTATTATCTGGCGAGGATGCTTTATGCCGGAGAAGATGTGAAATTTATCGCAAGACGAATCATGATACTTGCATCGGAGGATATAGGCAATGCAGACCCGATGGCTATGGTTGTAGCGGCATCGGCGGCGGCAGAGGTCGAGCGCGTTGGAATGCCGGAGGCACAGATTATTCTGTCACAGGCTGTCACATACATGGCATGCGCGCCAAAGAGCAATGCATCATATAATGCGATATCGGCAGCGATGAGCTGCGTGAAGCAGACTAAGACACCGGCTGTTCCGGCACATCTGCAGGATGCCCATTACGGTGCGGCAGAAAAGCTCGGGCACGGAGTCGGGTACAAATACGCACACGACTATCCAAATCACTATGTGAAGCAGCAGTATCTGCCGGATGGCCTTACAGACAGAGTGTTTTACAAGCCTACGGATATAGGTTATGAGGCAAAGATAAAAGCACATATGGATGAGCTTCACAGAGACTGTGATACATGAAAGTGCATAGATGAAGCTTGAATAATTGCAAATAGTTGATAATAACATAAATATTTAGAAAAATCGGACCAGGAGGATCTTTAAATGAAAAAGTATACAGAAATGACAAAGGACGAGTTAATGCAGGAAAAGACAGCACTTGAGGCTGAGTACGAGAAGATTAAGAATCTTGGCTTAAGCCTTGACATGTCGCGTGGAAAGCCGGGAGCAGACCAGCTTGATCTCTCACTCCCTATGCTCGATGTCTTGAAATCAGACAGTGATATGAAAAGTGAATCAGGGCTTGATGTGAGAAACTATGCATGTCTGGACGGAATTCCTGAGGCAAAGGCCCTTATCGCAGGCATGGTAGGAGCAAAGCCTGAGCAGGCTATAGTATATGGAAACTCAAGTCTCAATATTATGTATGATCAGGTTGCACGTGCATTTATCTTTGGTCTTTGCGGCAATACACCATGGTGCAAGCTTGACAAGGTGAAGTTCCTCTGTCCTGTACCGGGCTATGACAGGCACTTTGCAATCACAGAGGAGTTTGGAGTTGAGATGATAAACATCCCTATGACTGAGGATGGTCCTGACATGGATATGGTTGAGAAATATGTCAATAACGATGCCTCTGTAAAGGGAATCTGGTGTGTTCCAAAATACTCTAACCCACAGGGTGTTGTATACTCTGATGAGACAGTTGAGCGCTTTGCAAAGCTTAAGCCTGCAGCAGATGATTTTAGAATCTTCTGGGACAATGCATACACAGTTCATCATCTCTATGATGATAAGCAGGCAGAGATTCCAAATATCCTTGAGCTCTGCGAGAAAGAGGGAAACCCTGATATGGTATTTGAGTTCTGCTCAACAAGTAAGGTGACATTCCCGGGTGCAGGCGTGGCAGGTATATGCACATCTGAGAAAAACCGTGAGGATATCAAGAAGCGCCTTACTATACAGACAATCGGACACGACAAGATTAATCAGCTTCGTCATGCGAGATTCTTTAAGGATGTAGATGGTATCAAGGCTCATATGGCAAAGCATGCAGCTCTTATCAGACCTAAATTCGAGCTGGTTGAGAATATCCTCACAGATGAAATTGCTTCAAGAGGCATCGGAACATGGGTTAAGCCGCTTGGTGGATACTTCTTCGGATTTGAGGCTCTTTCAGGCTGTGCAAAGGAAATCGTTGCAAAGTGCAAGGAAGCTGGGGTCACAATGACAGGTGCAGGATCTCCTTTCCCTTACAAGAAGGATCCGGATGACTGCGTGATAAGAATTGCTCCGACATATCCATCACTTGATGAGCTGAAAAAGGCTGCAGAGGTGTTTGTTGTTGTCACACGCCTTGTCAGCGTAAATAAGCTGCTAGAGGCATAAAATCACTGTTATGCCGTAACGGACAGACGTGCAATTCTCTGTTATGCCCTAACGGGTAGACTTATAATTGGCATATTTATCTAAAATAAGTATGTGATATATGTATAAAAACTAAATGAATATTTGTGCACATTTTTTCGGGATTTGGTATTTACAAATCCCGATTTTTGTGTAAGATATAAATATCTTTTTAAATTGTGTCTTGCATATGTTCTATGCAGGTTTCTTTTTGTGGCATTTCGGCCACTATTTTTTTCCTTGATTTTTAGTTTCATATATTTGATTTTTGATTTTATTTAACACTATTATTTTATTATTTAACACTATTATTTTAGACTTAGATGAAGAAAGGATTTAAATATTATGAAGGAAATTTTTCAGGAATATGGCGGAATACTCATAACAGTTGTAGCTATTTTATCAATCATCCTCGTTGTAACAGCGGTTATAGGCTCTGATGCAACAGGCATAGTAGGAAAGACATTTAGTGATCTGATTACAAACTTTTCAAATCATGCCAATATGAGTGTCAAATAAGAGGTGGTACATGGAGCTTGGAAAAGAATATTTTGGACCGCTTTGGAGTTTTGTAGCCAGCAACGAGATAACGGATATAGATTATAACGGCAAAGAAATATGGCTTACAAATATATTCAATGAGCGTTTCAGAGCCAATCAGCAGTTTGTCACACAGTATATGACCTGTCTCTTATACACATCTCCGAGCCCACGAGACTAGGCATGA
>OJRN01000592.1_pt1 | contig 18970 bp, 8 predicted proteins | sample 1599211 | NCBI WGS metagenome assembly OJRN01 (sample SAMN03922532, study PRJEB24848) | human gut metagenome | isolation source: stool sample | host: Homo sapiens | place: Germany | collected 2010-05
ATATGTTAGTCAGTTCGGCTTATGAACTGAAAGACAAAAACCGCATCGAGTTACTACGTAAGTACCTCGAACGTTATCCCGATACTCCTTATGCCAACCGCATCTATTCGTTGTTGGCCTCCTGTTATTTCTACGAAGGGAAATATGATGAGGCATTAGCTCTCTTCAACTCTACCCGCCTCGATCTGTTGGGTAATGAAGAACGTGACGACCGCACCTACCAACTGGCAACCTGCTACATGAAGACCGATAATCTGAAAGAAGCCGCCATCTGGTTTGAAACATTGCGTGCCAGCAGTCCCAAATATGCAAAGGATTGCAGCTACTATCTTGCTTACATCCGTTACACTCAGAAACGTTATGACGAGGCATTGAAAGATTTCCTCCCCTTGCAGGACGATCCCAAATACAAAGCACTCGTACCTTATTATATAGCAGAGATTTATGCCATCAAGAAGAACTACGATAAGGCACAGATTGTAGCACAGAATTACCTGTCGGCCTATCCTAACAACGAACATGCCGCCGAAATGTACCGTATTCTGGGAGATGCTTACTACCACTTCGGCCAATATCATCAGGCAGTAGAAGCATTCACCGGCTATCTGGACAGAGAGCACTCCGCTCCCCGCCGTGATGCGCTATATATGCTGGGCCTCTCCTATTACCAAACCAAAGTCTACTCCAAAGCAGCAGAAATGCTGGGACAAGTGACGACCGCCAACGATGCACTGACACAGAATGCTTACCTGCACATGGGACTTTCATACCTACAGCTAGCAGAAAAAAACAAGGCACGTATGGCTTTCGAACAGGCCGCCGCTTCCAGTGCCAATCTCCAGATTAAGGAACAGGCTGCTTATAACTACGCACTTTGCCTGCACGAAACTTCCTATTCAGCTTTCGGTGAGTCGGTAACCGCCTTTGAGAAATTCCTCAATGAATTCCCGACATCTCCGTATGCCGAGAAAGTAAGCAACTATCTGGTAGAAGTTTATATGAATACCCGCAGCTACGAAGCTGCCTTGAAGTCTATCGAACGAATAGCAAAACCAAGTGCACAGATCATGGAAGCCAAACAAAAGATTCTCTTTCAGCTGGGCACACAGTCATTTGCCAATGCCAACTTCGAGCAGGCTCTCCAATATCTGAACCAGTCTATTGCCATCGGACAGTACAACCGCCAGACCAAAGCGGACGCTTACTACTGGTGTGGAGAATCTTACTACCGCCTCAACCGAATGATGGAAGCCGCCCGCGATTTCAACGCTTACCTGCAACTGACCACGCAGCCTAATAATGAAATGTATGCACTCGCCAACTACAACTTAGGATACATTGCCTTCCACCGTAAGGACTACACACAGGCAAGTAATTACTTCCAAAAATATATCCAGCTGGAAAAAGGAGAGAACAGAACAGCACTTGCAGATGCCTACAACCGTATCGGAGACTGCCACTTGAATGTGCGCAACTTCGAAGAAGCCAAACATTATTATTCGCAAGCCGAACAAATGAATACTCCTTCCGGAGATTATTCATTCTATCAGTTGGCACTCGTATCCGGTTTGCAGAAAGACTATACCGGCAAGATCACTCTTCTGAACAGACTGGTGGGCAAATATCCTTCTTCTCCGTATGCAGTGAACGCCATTTACGAGAAAGGCCGTTCTTATGTATTGATGGACAACAACAGCCAGGCTATTACCTCCTTCAAGGAATTGCTGGAGAAATATCCCGAAAGCCCTGTCAGCCGGAAAGCCGCAGCCGAAATCGGTTTGCTGTACTATCAGAACGGTAACTTCGATCAGGCAATCAATGCATATAAACAAGTAATTGAAAAGTATCCGGGCAGTGAAGAAGCCCGCCTGGCAATGCGCGATATGAAATCTATCTATGTAGATTTGAACCGCATCGACGAATTTGCTGCCTTAGCCAATGCGATGCCGGGACATATCCGTTTTGATGCCAGCGAGCAGGATTCTCTGACCTATGCTGCTGCCGAAAAGATTTATGCACGTGGCAGAACAGAAGAAGCCAAGAGCAGCCTTAATAAATATCTGCAAACCTTCCCAGAAGGAGCATTTAGCCTGAATGCGCATTATTATCTCTGCCAGATTGGAAATGAGCAGAAGAATTATGACATGGTTCTTCTCCACTCCGGAAAATTGCTTGAATATCCGAACAATCCATTCGCAGAAGAAGCGCTGATCATGCGTGCGGAAGTACAGTTCAACCAGCAACAGATGGCAGAAGCTCTGGCAAGCTACAAGATGCTGAAAGAAAAAGCGACCAATGTAGAACGCCGCCAGCTTGCCGAAACCGGCATCCTGCGTTGTGCCTTCCTGCTGAGAGACGACGTGGAAACAATTCATGCAGCAACCGAGGTGCTGGCTGAAGCCAAGCTTAGTCCAGAACTGAAGAACGAAGCTCTTTATTATCGTGCGAAGGCTTATAAGAATCAGAAAGCGGACAAGAAAGCATTGGATGATTTCCGCGAACTGGCCAAGGATACCCGCAATTCTTATGGTGCCGAAGCTAAATACCAAGTTGCCCAAGCACTTTACGATGCCAAAGAATATGCGGCAGCAGAAAAAGAGCTGCTCAACTACATCGAACAGAGTACGCCACACGCTTATTGGCTGGCACGCAGCTTTGTCCTCCTGTCGGACGTATATGTCGCTATGGGTAAAGACCTCGACGCACGCCAGTATCTGCTGAGCCTGCAACAGAACTACCAGGGCAATGACGATATCGAGAGCATGATTGAAGACAGACTAAAGAAACTAAACAAGTAAAGATTGAAAAGTATGAAACGAACTCTTTATATAGCAGGAGGATTTACACTGGCATTTCTGATGCAGTCCAACCTTCAGGCACAGAATACTCAGCCGAAAGATACGACCATGAACCGTACGGTCGTCGTAGAACAGGAATATAATCCGGACATTTTGGATGCTTCCAAAGTGAATGTGCTGCCCAAAGTGGAAGAACCTACCGTCAGCAAAAAAGAAGTGGAATATGCCACTACTTTCTTCCCAGCTACCTCTATTCCTGCCGACCTGATGCGTCCCTATGTAGGAACGGAAGTGCAGCCCGGCAGCAAGCCCGGATATATACGCGCTGGATATGGAAACTACGGTAATCTGGATCTCCTTGCCAATTACCTGTTCCGTCTGTCGGGCAGGGACAAGCTGAACGTCCGCTTTCAGATGGACGGAATGGATGGCAAACTGACTATGCCGGAAGCAGACACGAAATGGAATGCTTATTATTACCGTACCCGCGCGAATATCGATTATATCCACCAGTTCAACAAGGTAGATTTCAACATCGCTGCTAATTTCGGGCTCAGCAATTTCAACCTTTCTCCGGTTCAACCCGGCAAGCAGAAGTTTACTTCAGGAGACTTCCATCTGGGAGTAAAATCGACAGATGAAAATTATCCCATACAGTTCGAGGCGGAAACCAACCTGATGATGTACAACCGTCAGAACAATAACACTTTCTTTTTCAATGACAAAGTCGGAGAAACACAAGTGCATACCAAAGGATTGATCAGCGGTGCTATCAGCGACGAACAGAGCATCAACATCGGATTGGACATGCGTAATCTCATCTACAATAAAGACCTGAAACTTGCTGACGACCTCCAGGTATACGAGAACCGTACCGCTCTGGCACTGAATCCGTATTATAAACTCAGCAGCGACAGCTGGAATCTGCGTGCAGGAGCCAATGTGGATCTCTCATTCGGCAGCGGTAAATCATTCCGCGTGTCTCCGGATATAACAGCACAGTATATCTTTTCCGACAGCTACGTACTCTATGCGCAAGCTACCGGAGGCAAGCTGGTCAACGATTTCCGCAGACTGGAAACGATCTGTCCTTATGCCTTGCCGGCAGCCCCTATTCTTGATACATACGAACAGCTGAATGCAGCGATAGGATTTAAAGCGAGTCCTTATCCCGGATTATGGATCAATCTGTATGGCGGTTATCAGGATTTGAAAGACGATTTCTTTGAGGTGCAGGAAGAAACATTTGTCAACTATGATCCCTCACTCGCCGGTGATGGTCAGGAAGGAAATTCCTCCTCTCCGGTCACAGCACATCAATATCTGAATCTGGAATTCAGCAATGCCAACAACTTCTATGCCGGTATGAAGATCAGCTATGAATATAAAGACCTCATTGCATTGTCCGCTGCTGGAACTTACCGCAACTGGGATGCGAAAGAAAAATACAGCCTGTATATGAAGCCTGCCTGCGAAATTAATTTCAGCGCAGACTTCCGCCCGATCACAGAACTGAATATCAATCTCGGTTACGATTATATCGGACGCACAAAGGTAGAAGGCATTAAAGCCGCAGCAGTCAGCGACCTGCATGCCGGAGCCAGCTATAATGTGTTCAAAGGAGTATCCGTGTATGCCCGGATTAATAATATCCTCAATAAGAAATACCAGTATTATCTGGGCTATCCTACAGAAGGTCTTAACTTTCTGGGAGGATTAAGCTTCAGCTTCTAGACAAGACATATTCTCCAAAGAGAAGAACCAATCAGATGCCCATCCTGTTATTGCCTATGTGCAACATAACAGGATGGGCTTTTTCATTGTTCCTTACAAATCCTCCTTTTCCATTCCGTCTATAATTTTGTATCAAGGTCTACCCATTTGTTACAGATAGTGTTTCTAGCTATTTGTGCACCTAATTTGGTGAATATTGCACGTCCATTTTTCACATCGTCCCTAATTTTGCATCATCATTAAAAGATAAATGAAGTTAACCTTATTGCACATAAGCAAAGGATATATTTAGAAACTGAAGAGAGAATAAAGAGAATAAAAGTCACCCCCAATCCGGTTGACCTAACTATAAACTAAATATATTATTAACCTATCAAATTAAACAGTATGAGAAACGCGCTCAATTTAAGATTCTGCTTTCTTGTTACGTTTCTTTTATTCATACCGTTGATGTATGCCTTGCCCCCGGAAGGTATCACAATTAAGGGTAGAGTAACGGATGAAACACTCAAAGAAGGCGTTCCCGGAGCTAATGTGACTGTGAAAGGCACGAGTATTGGGACAATCACAGACTTTGACGGTAACTTTACGATCGTCGCCCCAAGCAAAAAATCCGTATTGAACATTTCCTTTATCGGGTATGTAACCCAAGAGATTGTGGTCGGAGACAGAACAATCATCAATGTTTCCTTAAAAGAAGATGCACAGAACCTCGGTGAAGTGGAAGTTGTAGCTATCGCCTACGGTAATCAGGACAAGCGCATGCTTACCAGTGCCGTCTCCTCCATTGACAACAAAGAGTTGATCAAATCTCCGGCAACAAGTATCACGAACCTCCTCGCAGGAGCACTGCCGGGTGTATCTTCCGTACAGACCACCGGACAGCCAGGTAAAGATGCTGCTGCCATCTACGTACGTGGTGTCGGTTCATTAAATGATTCACAATCCAAGCCCCTGGTCTTAGTAGACGGAATAGAACGTGAGTTTTCACAAATCGACCCGAACGAAATCGAAAGTATTTCAGTATTGAAAGACGCCTCTTCCACCGCTGTATTCGGAGTAAGAGGTGCTAATGGCGTTGTATTGATCACCACCCGAAGAGGTAAAGCAGGCAAAACGCAGATTTCCGCCAGCACCAAACTGGGTCTGCAACAGCCCATCTCACTGGTAGAGCAGACCGGAAGTTACGAGTTCGCACGCTTCTGGAATATGAAGCAGGAGATGGACCACGTTACGAATCCTAAGTTATACTTCACTCCGGAACAGGTAGAAGCCTATCGTACCGGCTCAGACCCCATCATGTATCCCAGTATGGACTGGAAGAAGTATATTTTTAATAATATCTATCTTCAAAGCCAGAACAACCTAAACATCTCCGGCGGTAGTGATAATGTACGATACTTCATCTCAGTAGGTTATACTTATCAGAACGGACTTCTGAAAGAACTTCCCGGACAAATGTACGACAATAACTATCGTTACAACCGCTATAACTACCGCGCCAATATCGATGCCAATCTGACCAAGACCACTTCGATGAAACTCGGTGTCGGTGGTGTTTTAGGTAAGATACAGGAACCGCGCAGCGTCGTTTCGGGTACGGGAGAAGACCAGAATCCTTGAGTAATCGCACAGATCTGGTCACATCCGTTTGCCGGACCGGGATTTATCAACGGAGTACGTACACTGATTCCTAAAGATATGGTTCCGCTGGGAGAAGTGATGCGTGACGGTATGTTCGTATTCTACGGACAAGGTTACAATCAAACGTATGACACGACATTGAATCTGGATTTGGACATCACACAGAAACTGGACTTTATCACTCCGGGACTGAGCGTTTCCGTGAAAGGTGCTTATGACAATAAATTCAAACTGGAAAAAGTACGTACGGGAGGCGCCATCGAAGCGCAGACTGTGTACTACAAATCATACTTTGACACCAACGGTACGATGTCACAGACCGATCCTGACTACGATAAATCACTTATCTATGTACCCAGCGGCAGCGATACTCCGCTCACTTACTCGGAAAGCAGCGGACGCGGACAGAACTGGTATCTGGAAGGACGTATCAACTATGACCGTACATTCGGCGACCACAGAATATCCGGTCTGTTCCTTTACAATCAGTCGCGTAACTATTATCCGGACAGCTACACTTATCTGCCCCGTAACTACGTAGGACTGGTAGGACGTGCTACTTATGCCTATCAAAGTAAATATCTGCTCGACGTAAACGTCGGCTACAACGGTTCGGAAAACTTTGCTCCGGGCAGCACACGTTTCGGTGTATTCCCTTCCTTCTCTGCCGGATGGATCGCAACTGCCGAGAAGTTTATGGAAAACCAGAAAATCGTAGACTACCTGAAACTCAGAGCATCCTGGGGACGTGTAGGTAACGACAAAGGAGTGGACTCACGCTTTATGTACATGCCTGCCGTATGGGGATCATCGGGCAGTTACAGCTTCGGTGTGGACAATCCGATTTCCCAATCGGCAGCAGCCATCTCACGTATGGGTAACCCGGCAGTAACCTGGGAAACAGCCGACAAGCAGAACTACGGTATCGATCTTAAATTCTTCAACAGCCGCCTGTCCGCTACCTTCGACTACTTTATCGAACACCGCACAGGTATTCTGATCTCTCCGGAATCGACTCCAAGCATCATCGCAACTGCACTGCCTAACCTGAACATTGGTAAGGTAGACAACCACGGTTACGAAGTTTCTCTCGGCTGGCGCGATAAGATCGGAAAGGATTTCACCTATAATGTGGATGCCAACGTCTCTTTCGCACGCAACAAAATCCTCTATATGGACGAAGTGCCCAAGCAATTCTCTTATATGAACCAGACCGGTGGCTCTACCGGACGCCAGACCGGAGTATACAACTACATCCGTCTCTATCAGTACAGCGACTTCATCACCGGAGCTGACGGCGAACTGACCTTAAAGCCGGAACTGCCTCAGCCTTATCAGAAGGTGTATCCGGGTGACGCCATGTACGCCGACCTCAACGGAGACCACATCGTGGACGGTAATGACAAGAGCGTAGCAGGTTATGCTACCCGTCCGGAATACGTTTTCGGTATGAACATGGGATTCGACTGGAAAGGATTCAACTTCACCATGCAATGGGTAGGTTCCAAGAACGTTAACAGAATGTATGACATCGAATACCGCATCCCTTATACGAATGCCGGAAAGCGTGGTTTGCTGACTTACTTCTACGATGGTTGCTGGACCCCGGAAAACCAACTGGGAGCTGTTTATCCACGTCCGTCGGAAGAATCGGAAAGCTGGAACTCCGAGCCCTCTACTCTTTGGCTAGTGGATGCTTCCTATCTCCGTTTGAAAAGTCTGAGCTTCGGTTATACCATCACCGGAAAGAAATTCCTGAAGAAACTGGGTCTCAGCTCACTCGGATTAAACTTCAGCGGCTACAACCTGCTGACCTTCTCACCGCTTAAATATCTTGATCCGGAAAGTGATCCTAACCGATTCGGAGATTATCCGCTGATCAAAGTATATAGCTTCGGTTTAAATCTTAACTTCTAAAAAACGACTGTATGAATAGAATAATAAAAGGACTCGGAATAGCATTAGGTTGCGTACTGATAGCCTCCTCTTGTTCTGAAATCAGCTTCGGGGATAAATTTCTGGGCGACCAGCCTGAGAGTTCCGGAGCGACTACCGAAGAAATGTTCTCTTCGAAAATAAATGCCGAAAAGGTGCTGACCAAAGCATATACCGGATTACCTTATGGGCTACCGACCGGCTCTGACTACAAATTGGGTGTGAACATCCTTGAATCAATCACAGACTTGTGTTACAGTTTCCGTGACAATATCAGTGATGGGCCTGTCAAGCTCTATTACAACGGAGCACTCAGTGCCAACAACGTCCCAAAGAATTCCGCTTACCGTTATGGAAGCAAGTCCGACTGGACCACCATCCGTTACGCTTGGTTATATATCGAGAACGTAGAGAAAGTGCCCGACATGACAGCCAGCGAGAAAAGTGAACGGATCGCGGAAGCCAAAGTTTTGATCTCCCTCTGCTATTTCGAAATGCTGAGATATGTAGGCGGTGTGACATGGCTGGACCACTATGTAGACGTAAACGAGACAATGAATTTCCCCCGTATCACTTTTGCCGAAACGGTAGAGAAGATCGTAGGATTGCTCGATGAAGCCATCGGCTCAGAGCTGAAATGGAAGCAGAAAGCCGAAGATGACGGACGTATGACCAAGGCAGGAGCGATGGCATTAAAGTTCAAGGTCTTGCAATGGGCAGCCAGTCCGACTTTCAACTCAAACACCAAATGGCATCCGAAAGCAGACGAATATACCTGTTACGGCAACTACAGCGACCAACGCTGGAAAGATGCGGAAGCAGCCGGCAAAGCCTTTTTCGCAGAAGTACAGAAACAGGGGGAATATGAACTGATTCAACCTACAGAAGCGACTCACCGCGCAAGACGTCTGGCATACCGCAAAGCATACTACAACCGCGGCGGAACAGAAATATTAATCTCTACCCGTCAAGGATATGGCTCCGATGTTCACAGCAGCTTTATCGGCCAACGTTATTACAGCGGCCCTACATTGAACTATGTAGATATGTTTCCGTGGGAAGACGGAACTGATTTTCCGGCAAATTTCGACTGGAAGTCACCCTCCAAGCAACCGTTCTTTACAAAAGGCGAAATGGTGCCCACCCGCGACCCACGTCTGTATGAAAATGTAGCTTGTCCTGGAGACACCTACTGCAACGGAACAACAGCTCCTGTTTATATCAACCATGCCGACTACAAAGACGGTAGCGGATTCCTGATCATGAAGTACATCTTACAGGAAAACAACGATCGCGAAGGTCCGGTACAATGGTCACACACCCGTCTGGCGGAAATCATGCTGGGATATGCGGAAGTACTCAACGAAGTCAACGGACGCCCTACCGACGAGGCTTACAAAATGGTAAACGACGTACGAAAGAGAGTAGGTCTGCCGGAACTTTCCAAGACAATGAATCACGATCAGTTCCTCGAAGCCGTACTGAGAGAAAGAGCACTCGAATTAGGATTTGAAGAAGTACGCTGGTTCGACCTCGTTCGCAGAGACCGTCAGAGCGACTTCAAGAAGAAGTTGTACGGACTCAGAAGCAGAGGTAACGACTTGAACAATCCGACTGAGTTCACCTTCGAGAAGATCGAACTGGGAGACCATTACTGGGCTACCAACTGGGATACCAAGTGGTATCTGGCTCCGATTCCTCAGGAGGAAATCAACAAGCAATATGGAATGACCCAAAACCCGGGCTGGTAAATGACACGTTAACTAATATCGTTTGAACAATGAATAAAATAAATTATATATTAATCACTCTGCTCCTGGGAGGTTCGGTATCCCTGAATGCACAGACATCGAAAGCTGCTTCGGAAATGCAGCTGGCAGATACACTGAGCATCGGCTACCAGATGAACGTATCTTCCCGGACCAGCAGTTACTCTATCAACGGAGTCAATGCTTCCGCATTCGAAAAATCCCCGTACATAGATATCAGCAAAGCTTTGTATGGAAAAGTGGCAGGTCTGAATGTATATCAGGGTACAGGCTCGTCAGCCGATAACGTATCCACCCTCTCTATACACGGAAATGCCCCGCTAGTATTAATTGATGGTTTCCCACGTGATATCAGCGACATCACTTCGATGGAAATCGAATCATGCTACGTTCTGAAAGATGCGGCAGCCGCTGCTCTCTACGGTATGCGTGGTGCGAATGGAGTAGTACTGATCACGACTAAACGCGGAATAAGCAATGGTCTGAAGGTAAATGTGGACTATAATTTCGGTGTCAATACCCAATTCCGTTCTCCGGACTTCGCAGATGCCTATACGTATGCGAACGCTCTTAACACCGCATTAAGCGGAGACGGTCTGCCTGCACGCTACAATGCACAGGAACTGGATGCTTTCCGGACAGGAATCTATCCGTATGATTATCCGAATGTAGACTGGTGGAATGAAACGCTGAACAACACAGGATTGACCCACAACCTGAAAATGTCTTTCAGCGGAGGTAGTGACAAGTTCCGTTTTTACACGGTAGTAGACTATTACCGGGATCGCTCCATGTTGAAAAAAAACACGGAAGATACACGTTTCGACACTACACCTACAGACACACGTCTGACCGTACGTACCAATCTGGACGTAAAAGTGACGGAAAGCACATTGCTGAAAGCCGGCATTGTAGGCAGACTGAAAGAATTCAGAGGTACCCGCTATGGACGCAGCGCTATTTTCAACAAAATCTATGGCATTCCATCCGCTGCATTCCCCATTCGCTATGAGAATGGCATTTATGGAGGTAGTTCTGTGTACGGAACCGGTAATCCGGTAGCTCTGTTGAAAGACTACGGACACATCCGTAACGTATACGGAACACTACTCGCCGACCTGAGCATCCGTCAGGATTTAAGTGCGTTGACCAAAGGACTGGCAGCCGAAGCATCCGTCTCTTTCGATAATATCGGAGGAATGAATGAAACCACCAATAAAGAGTATCGTTACATGAACAGCAATGCAAGTATCACCAGCGATGGTACACTGGTGACAACTCCTGCCATTTATGGTACAGACTCCGAAACACTGGGGCATACACAGCCTTTCGAAAGACTGATGCTACGCAGCGATTTCCAGGCAAAGGTGGATTATAACCGCACTTTTGGCAAACATCAGGTGGGAGGAGCATTGATTTATGATATGCAGTCTGTAGTCAAAAACGGCAGAAACAACTCTCAGAAGAATCAGTCTGTGCTGGTGAACGCCACATATACTTACGACAACCGTTACAGCCTCAATGCCGTATTCAACCGTTCGGGATCAGCTTACCTGCCCGACGGAGACAAATACTCGAACTATCCTGCCGTTTCTGCTGCATGGATCGTCTCCAACGAAGCGTTTATGGAAAAGGTGACACCGATCAATCTCTTTAAGATTCGCGCCTCTTACGGTCTGTCCGGATGGGACGGCAATCTGAGCCACGAACTATGGCGTCAGTCTTATGGCAGCGGCGGTGCCGGTTATAACTTCGGAGTGAATGCCGGAGGACAGTCCGGTGGCAGCGAAGGCGATCTGCCGGTTATCGGCCTGGTAGCGGAAAAATCACAGAAAGCGACTTTCGGATTTGATCTCGCTGCTTTTGATAATCGTTTGAATGCAACAGTAGAAGGTTTCTACGAAAAACGTTCGGATATACTTGTGTCAGGTGCCAATTCTACTTCCGGTATTATCGGTATCACAGTAGGTCAGGTGAACGAAGGAATCTATAAATACAAAGGAGTGGATGCTTCTTTGAGTTGGAATGATAAGATCGGTGATTTCCATTATGGTATTGGTGCCAGCATGTCATATCTGAATACAGAGGTAGTCAATGTAAACCAGGCATATCAGGAGTACGACTACTTGTATACCAAGGGCAACCGTATCGGACAGATGTACGGTCTGGAAGCTATCGGCTTCTTCAACAGCCAGCAGGAAATCAACAACAGTCCGCAACAAACCTTCTCGGACGTAGCTCCCGGTGATGTGAAATACAAAGATCAGAACGGTGACAACCGCATCGACGAGAAAGACGTTGTGAAAATGTTCGGTTCATCTGTTCCACGCTTCTATTTCGGATTCAATCTGAACTTCTCATACAAGAGAGTGGAGCTTTCCGCTGATTTCCAGGGAATGACCGGAGTCACTGTTTCATTGCTCAACAGTCCGCTTTATAGTCCACTTGTAAGCAATGGCAACATTTCAAATACATTCCTGAATGAAGAAATAAGCTGGACACCGGAGAATAAGACCAATGCAACCATGCCGAGACTGACTACTCAAGAAAACTTGAATAACTATCGTGCCAGCTCACTGTGGTACCGTGACGGTTCATTCCTGAAACTTCGTAACCTATTGGTAGCTTACACTTTCCCGAAATCGCAGACTCGCTTTGCCGACCTGAAAGTATTCGTACAAGGCACCAATCTGTTCTCATTAGACAATCTCCATTTTGCCGACCCGGAACAACTTGGCATCGCTTATCCGTCGACAAGAAGTTATTGGGCAGGTATCAAACTTAATTTTTAATGCAAAGTAACAAATGAACATTATGAGAACCAAATACATACTCTTAACCATTTTGTCTTCGTTGGTCTTTGCTTCGTGCAACTACCTTGACTTTGATGAAACGAACAACCTGAAGACAAAAGAAGACATGTACAAGTATTTCGGTACAAGCAAATCAATGCTTACCCACGTATACTCATACATGCCACAAGGCTACCGACTGTTTGCGACCTCCGGCGGAATTTTCACCGAAGACATATATTCCATGCGCGACTGTGCCAGTGATGACGGCGAATTCGGAGCCTATGCAGATAATATCCAGAATACCAATAACGGTAACTGGTCGCCTATTAAAACTTATGACGATTCATGGACCCTGTATCGTGGTATACGTGCTGCCAACAGTTTTATAGCAGAGATTGCCCAAGTGGACTTCACACGCTACGAGCACGACGGACAATATACAAACTGGATGAAGCAGCTGAAATATTTCCCTTATGAAGCCAGAGTGCTGCGGGCACACTACTTCTTTGAACTGGCACGCCGCTACGGTGACATCGCCATGCCATTGGAAGTACTGACTGAAGAGGAAGCCAATACAATCGGCAAGACACCATTCAGCGAAGTAATCAGCTTCATTGTCAGTGAATGCGACGACGCTGCCAATAACTTGCCGGACAGCTATGTAAACGAACCGGGAGCGGAAATCGGCAGAGTGACCAAAGGCTTTGCAATGGCAGTAAAGTCAAAAGCACTGCTATATGCTGCCAGTAAGCTACACAATCCTTCTATGGATACCGAATTGTGGAAAAAGTCTGCCAAAGCAGCAATAGATATTATCAACACAGGGCTTTACTCTCTCGACCCCCAGGAGAGTGCCAACAACCTCGACTCAAAAGAAGTTGTACTGATGAGGATCAATGGTGATAATTCGGACTTCGAAATGTTTAATCTCCCGCTTCGCATGACTGCGGGAACACGCACTTCCAGTCTTATCCCATACAGCAATTACCCATCACAAAACCTTGTGGACGCATTCGAGACAGTCAACGGTTACAAAGTAACCCTAGAAAACACAGGATGGGTTTGCGAAGACCCTGCATTTGACCCGCAATCACCTTATGAGAATCGTGACAAACGTTTCTACCGCGCTATTCTTGCCAACGGAATGTCGTTTAAAGACTACACCATTGAAACCTTCAAAGGTGGCGCCGACGACGGAATCGTATCACAAGGCGGTTCACCGACAGGATACTTCCTGCGCAAGTACATTCAGGAAGCTACCAGCTTCGAACCGGGTAAAGAAGCTGTCAGCAAGCATCATTGGGTGATTTACCGCTATGCGGAAACATTACTAACGTATGCGGAATCTATGGTCAACGCTTTCAATGATGTCAACTACACAGATGAGACTTATAAGTATTCTGCTCTGTGGGCTATCAATGAAGTGAGAAAGAATGCCGATATGCCGTTGATTCCTTCCATGGGAAAAGATGAATTCATGGAACGCCTGTACAATGAATGGCGTGTAGAGTTTGCTTTCGAAGATCATCGTTTCTGGGATGTACGGAGATGGAAGATTGCCGATACTACCCAGCGGGAACTATATGGAGTAAAGATCGAGAAGCAGGCGGACGGTACGTTCAACTTCTACAAGAACCTTTACGAAACCCGTAACTGGAGAGATTGCATGTATCTGTATCCGATCCCTCAAAGCGAACTATACAAGAATACAAACTTAAATCCTCAAAACACAGGATGGTAATTAATTGTCTAATCTAATATTTAAAAGATATATGAAAAAGTTATATAGCAACACGTTAATGCAACTGATTCTTGCACTGTGCACATTCAGTTTTGTAGCATGCCAGGAGTTTGACATCGACTCACAGCCGGAAGGCCCTCTCAATATCCAGATAGATGCTCTGGAGTCTTACACTGCTTTGGCAACTTCTCCGAGCAATGTAGTGTTCAATATCAGCTCCAACACTCCCTGGACGATCGAAAGCGACCAGCAGTGGTGCAAGCCGACTCCTTCGATGAGTGCAGCCAGCTCACTGGTGTCGGAGATTGTGGTGACAATGGAAAACAATACAGGAAAGAAAGCACGTACAGCCAAACTGACTATCAAGGCAGAAGGCGTTGAAGGCACCAAGGTAGTTACTATCGAGCAGGCTTCGAAAGAAGACCTGGTGGTGGTTCCTTACGATGAACTGGTACCGACAGAAGGCGGCAGCATCACCTTTACCATTGCTTCCAACAAAGCTTGGGAAATCATTCCTTCCACCGCTTTCCTTTCCAATATCGACAAAACATCCGGTACAGGTAATGAAGATGCCATAGCAGAAACCGTAACTGTGACGCTGCCTGCCAATGCAGGCGCCAAGAGAGCAGGCACGCTGACTGTAAAAACTGAGTTTGAAGAATACACCTTTACCATTACTCAAAATGGAGTGATCATTGAACTGGAAGAAGATCCCGAAAGTACAACAATCAGCATGCCCGGAACAGGCAGTGGTATGGAAAAGACTGTACTGATTCGCGCAAACAAAGAATGGAAAGTTGAAGTTCCTAAGGAATATCAGAGTTGGCTGAAAGCTGAGGCACTGAGTGAAACAGAGTTGAAAGTAACGACAACAACGACTAATAATCTGATGGTAAACCGTGTCGGCCACATCATTATGAAGACCAAAGAAGTCATCGACGGATTTGACGGCATTACGTTCGACATCAGCCAGGGTACTGCTTTCTGGAAAGAAGGAGGAGCAGATAACTATGTTGTGGATGAGGAAACCGGTTACATGACACTCTATGGCAGTGGAATAGTCACTAACTATTTATTCAAAAAAGGACGTCTCGCATTCGATTTCGAATCTATCAATTTAACCGGAGAAGATTGGATTGAGTTTAATATGTGGCCCAACTCAGGAAATACAAACTTCCATTTGCATTTCTACGCAAATAAAGAAAGTAACTTTACTTGTGGAGGTTCAGGCTTAAACTGGACTCAGAAAACATTTACCTGGACATCGGAACAAACGAATGTAGTGAAGAAGATCGAATTCCTTGTTGTCAACAAAGAAGAAGGTTCGAACGCATTAGTTCTTAAACTGATTATTGATGGTGTTGAGGTTGCCGTATTAGATAATAACATAACCGATCCTTATGCAACCGAACCGGGAGCACCTGTATACTTCAGGATGCATACCACAAATAAAGCTTCCAATTTCACCGTGAAGTCTATCACATGGGAACCAGTAGAATAATAACCGAACCCTAAAATTCAAGAGTATGAGATTAAATATCAGAAAATCAATAATTACAGGCATTTCTCTCGCCACATTGCTACCTGCATTCTCTTTATTGCAGAGTTGCGATGACAGTGAAGCAGAGAAATGGGTAGACCTGCGCTATAGAGTAGAAGACTCCTATCTGGTTGAAGCGAAAAATCCGGAACCAGTCTCCTTCCAGGTCAAGTCAACTGACCCGTGGGAAGTATTCGGAAAATATGATTGGTACACCATCTCACCCAGTACGGGTGAGGCAGGTGAAACCTACACCGTAACTGTTATCTGCAAAGAAAACACTGAATTGGACGACCGTATAGACACGCTCAACATTAAAAGTGACTACTGGACCGGAAAAAGATTCGTTCTGACCCAGAAAGGTACTGCTTATCTGAATGTAGAAGGTGTGGATATGATCGACCAGGAAGGAAACAGCGAAACATTCAGCGTACTCAGCAATCAGAAATGGACTGCTAAAGTAACAGACGGTGATGTTTGGCTCTCCATCCAATCCGGAGCATCGGGCGAAATGAACGGAGAAATCACTGTCACCGCTTCACCGAACACAGGCGAACAACGTACCGGTATTGTAACCATCTATGACCGGCACGGAAAAATAGCCAGAGAAGTACAATGCATACAAGACGGTGTATTGCTGACACCGGATACACCGGAAAACGGCAAGTGGTTTGCTATGTATGAACAGGCTCAGCAACTCACCATCCACGTAGAATCGAATGCAGAATGGGAAGTATCCAAAGAAAACGAAGCAGATGATACCTGGTATCACTTTGAAAAGACCTCATTCAACGGTTCTGCCGATATCGTAATTAACGTAGACGCACACGAAGGCTCTTCTGTCCGTACTGGAATTATCGTACTGAGCACCAAAGCTGCCGAAGGCGCTACTCCGCTTATGAAGACAATCAAGATCAAACAAGCGAATCCACAAAGACCTGTGGTTACTGAAGTAAACAGATCCATCAGTGGTGCTTACTACGGACCGGGTGGTTTAATGCCGGGTCATTACAGCTTCTATTGGGAACCGCTTGGCGACGCCAGTCTGACTACTTTCTTCTCTTGGAGCGGAAAAGCATTTGATGGAGGAGACGTAGAACTTCGCTTCCATATTCTGAGCAAACGGACTCAATTAAGTACAAGACCGTGGAACGGTGACGTATACAATGAGAACAGCGGCCGTGATGTTGATACCAGCAAGCCAAACGTATTATCATTCGAGATACGCGAAGCTATAGATGCCAATGATCCAACACAATCATGGATTTACTCGGAATGGATTCTCAACGGTACAGTCATAGGAAAAGCAACCAGCGACGGTGTGATAGACGCTAACGGTACAAGTGATACTTACAAAGTACCATTCTCGGATACCAAAGATGGTGGTAATTTCTCGATGACAATTTCCGGCGGCAGTGCCACACTGACTAAATGGGAATACATCGCTCCACTAGTATGGGGAGACTAATTCTCTAAAGATAGTGATTGCCTGAACTCCCCCAATCAGGCAATCGCTTCTAACAAACTCAAAAATCAATAAAAAGAAAAAGAGTATGATGAAAAGAAAAATATTACTTATACTGAACATGGCAATCATCGGATTTTCCACTGCTGCCTGTTCGGATGATGAGACCAATTACATCACTCCGGAAAAAAAATATCCGCTCACCGCTTTTGCCGTAGCAATAAATAATGTGTCAGCGAATACGACTTCCTATTATCATGGGAAGATAGACCAGACAACCCACAGAGTGGAAATCGGTACGATCGAGGATGCCAATACCATCACCGGCGTAGACTATACGCTAATGAGCGACGGAGCCACCATCTCACCGGACCCGGCAACATTTGTACACAACTGGAAAAAAGAGCAGACAGTGACCGTCACCACCGAAGACAATCAGACAACGACCTATACTATTGTACTGACCAAGTTTGACGACACCATGAAGGACGTTCTCTTCATGGACGAGTTCGATGTGGACGGCAATCCGGACCCGACCAAATGGGTACTCTGCCAGAAAGCAGGTTCCGACTGGAACGACGAAATGTCCGAAAGCTATGACCAGGCTTACGTAAAAGACGGCAGACTGATACTCAAAGCTGAAAAAATTGGCGACGAATACAAAGCCGGAGGTATCGAGACACAAGGCAAGTTTGACTTCACCTTCGGACGGGTGGAAGTAAAAGCAAAAATCACCAGTTACCCCAACGGCGCATTCCCTGCTATCTGGATGATGCCGAAGAAGTATATCTATGACGGATGGCCGAATTGCGGAGAAATCGATATCATGGAACATGTAAAACAAGAATCCGTAATCCATCATACGATACATACTCACTACACGTATGATTTGAACATCAAAGATCCGTCCAACACCGCACAAGTAACTTGCAATTATCAAGACTGGAACATCTACGCTTTAGAATGGAGCGAAGACAAGCTGACTTTCTTCGTCAATGGTCAGGAAACTTTCTCTTATTCGAACCTGAAACTGGAGAATGAAGCGGAAATGAAGCAATGGCCGTTTACGAAAGACTCTTCATTCTACCTCATCCTGAACATGGGATTGGGAGGAGACAGAGAGGGCTCATGGGCAGGCCCTATCGATGATGCCAACTTACCTGCCATCATGGAAATTGACTGGGTGAAAATAACCAAGTTAGATAAATAGGTTTTAAGGTAAGAGCCAAGGTTTTTAGGAACTTCTAAAGAAAAGAGGAGGTTTATATAATCTCCTCTTTTCGCTTTATTGACACCAATTCCATTATTAGGAAGTATTTGATATACTATAATGAAAATCAAGCCTAAAAACAAAGATGGCAATAACCAGAAAAAATATAGTATCCTTACTTATCGGATTCCTTTTATTAGGCTTATTATTCAATCCGATAAAAGAAATACCTGATGTTCCTCATCAATCATTCTTGTTTACCTGTACATTCCTAGCGACAGTAATAGGTATTGCAGCTTTCTATCCCACTAAACAATTCATTCACCGACTAACTATTAT
>OJRN01000624.1_pt1 | contig 18213 bp, 9 predicted proteins | sample 1599211 | NCBI WGS metagenome assembly OJRN01 (sample SAMN03922532, study PRJEB24848) | human gut metagenome | isolation source: stool sample | host: Homo sapiens | place: Germany | collected 2010-05
TGGGGAGAACGGGGCAGGGTTCCTTTCGATGAAATCTATCATAGGATATAAGAGAACAGGGTATTCCTGGCGGGTGATGAAGGTGTATTCCCTTAGATATTCCATCAGCATGCCGAATCGCTCTTCCTGAGTGTGCTTGGAAGAAGACGTCTTGAAACCGTATGTGGGGTCTGCGTGTTCCAGTTCCTTTTCACCCTTTCTGTATACTTCTTTGACAAAATGGCGTGTCGGATTGAATTTGACACTGTCGAAGTGCTTTGGCCGGAAATTATAAGAATGCCGGTTATGCCCTTTTTTTGATTCTCGATAAAATCCGGAAACGGTTGTTGTTCGGACGGCATAAAAAAATGTGCCTGAAGAATTGGGCTGCCTTTTATGACAGAGTGACTTCCGGCACATTTTTTCTTGTTTATTTCTATTTATTTCTTTTTTTCTTGGCTTCTTTCGCCCATTCTTTCGCTCCCTGCTCTTTCAGTTTCGCGGTGAAAGCCTTTGCTTTTTCCATGCTTGCGTTTTCGTCTTCGGGTGAAGCGTATGCATGTTTGTAACCTTTGGTCACGTTCCATTCACCTCGTGTGAAGTCCGGGAAGGCTACTGCCGCACAGCCGTTATCCATAGAGATAGCTCCCAGTTCAGCCAAACAGCACCATTCGGCCAGGTCATATACATCCATGTCCAAAGGCAGTCCGTTTTGCAGGCAATATACCAGACGGCTGTCCATGATGAAGTCCATACCGCCATGGCCGCCGACTTCTTTTGCCATTTCACCATATTTCTTTAAAATAGGATGCTGGTATTTCTCAACAAGTGCTTCCATTTCTGCCTGGGGTAAGAATCCGTGAGAGTTCAAATCGTCTACTTTGGGTTGCACACCCGATGCGGTCAGTTGTGCTGCATCCAAAGCATATCCTTCAACGGGATATTTATTGGCAAACCCTTTGCTTCCTGTCAGTTGGTACAGGCGGTTGTAAGGTTGGGGAGTCATTACATTATGTTGGATTTCAATAACTTTTCCATTTGCTGTGCGAAGCAGGGTGGTGGTATGGTCTCCGTTACGGAATTCTTTACATTCTTCGCCGGTTCTCTTCTCCACTAAATCTTTACCAACAACAGATTTGGTGTCCATAGCTACTAAAGTGGTTATACGGTCACCACGATGGATATCCAATGCTTGTGCTACAGGACCCAGGCCGTGAGTGGCATATACATCACCCCGGTGTTTCATGTTATAATCCAAACGCCATCCCAGTTTGTCTTCTTTGCCGTTTTTCCAATAATGATCCCAAAACGGGCTTAAATTGTGAATGTAGGCTCCTTGGGCACGGATTACTTCGCCAAATACACCTTGTTGTGCCATATTCAGTGTATTCATTTCAAACCAGTCATAGCAACAGTTCTCAAGAATCATGCAATGCTTGCGGGTTTTTTCACTCAGGTTGATTAAGTCCCAGCATTCTTGCAGGTTCATGGCCGAGGGAACTTCAATAGCTACATTTTTACCGTTTTCCAATGCGCATTTTGCTACCGGGAAATGATGCAACCAGTCTGCGGCGATATAAACTAAATCTATGTCTGTACGTTTACATAATTCTTCATATCCCTTTTCTCCGGAATAAATGGCAGCTTTCGGCATAGATGCTTTCTTTAGGATATCCTGACATTTTTCTGCACGGGATGCTTCATAATCACAAAGGGCCACAATTTGTGTACCGGGAATATAAGTGAAGCGCTCTACGGCTCCGGGGCCTCGCATTCCCAATCCGACAAATCCTACGCGGACTACCTCCATTTTAGGGGTGGTTAAGCCTAATACGCTTTTCTGGCCGGCCGGACGTTCAGGAGTATCAATCACAATGGTTCCTTTGTCCCATGTCCAGGAATCTCCTGAACTTACGGTTTGTGCTGTCGTGGTTTGTGGTAAACACATGCATAGGGTTGTACCCATACATAAGCTTATCATCAATGATTTAAAGGTTCTCATACTTTTTGAATTTAAAGATTAAAATTAATAATAAGAGTTATTTGTATTTCAAGGGAGTATAGCAATCGACATGCTTTTCTGGTTCATTAGAAAAGGCTGCCTTCTGTTTTACGTTCTCCATTGTATCTATTTAATTTTAATGGGCATTTCCGTGATAAAGAAATACCATTTTTATATAGTTTCATCCTCTAACGTTGCTTGGGTAAAGCACAAAAGAGCGTTCTATTTGTTCTTACATTAGAAATAAGAATCTTTTTATTTCGTGGTCAAAGATAGTCATTCCTTTTAAATTACATGCATGAATTTCCTATCTTTCTTATGTGTAATTGCAAAATAAAATAAGGCTTGTCAATAAGTAGTAGGAAGGCAGAGGGTTAAAAAAAGGGCCTGATGTATTAACATCTGGGTTGTTGCCGATTTCTTACATAAAATAGGATGGCTTTGGAAAGTTTGGATGATATTTAGTGAACAATGTTTTAATACAAATAGCAGATTATTTGATCAATTATTTTATATGAGAATGAATTGATTTACAGTTGTTTGTCTTCTTTTACTGAATTTGAGTAAAAGAAATACCTAAATTAGTAAGGAACTTTATTGACTTGTTCTTATGTTTGTGGTGTTAATTTTAATTTAAGATAATGTAAATTATGAAAAATGCCAAAACGTTAATTAAAAGTCAATGCAGGAATACGCATCAAGCCTTGATGTGCTTTCTTTGCTTCTTTTTCTTTTTTGCAGGAATGCATCAAGTGGTACATGCTGTTCCAGATGTTGCAATGAAGATAGATCAGGATGTGCACATTACTGGTATCGTACAAGATACCAATAAAGAGCCTATGATTGGAGTATCGGTAATGGTGAAAGGTACTACGAATGGAACGGTCACCGATATTGATGGAAACTATAGCTTGTCGGTGCAGGGATCTAAAAGTGTATTAGTATTCTCATTTGTAGGATATGTAACCAAGGAAGTGACTGTTGGAAGTCAGAAAACGATCAATGTAACTTTGGCTGAGGATTCTAAAATGATAGATGAAGTAGTGGTGATTGGTTTCCAGTCACAGAAAAAAGGGAATTTGACCGCTGCAGTAGCTTCTGTCAGTGCAGAGACACTGGAAGACAGACCGGTTGCTAATATAGGACAAGCTTTGCAAGGCATGGTTCCTGGCTTGAACATCAGTATTGAAGGCGGTGACCCTAACAAAGTTCCGAATTTAAATATTCGTGGTGCCACGACATTCCGTCAGAGAGGTTCATCCAATGACGATAAAAACAAATTTGATGTAGTTTCCGGTTCTCCGCTGATCTTGATGGATGGTGTGGAAATTACTGCTGAAGACTTGAACCAGTTAAACCCGAATGATATAGATAATATGTCGTTTCTGAAAGATGCTTCCGCTTCGGCTATTTATGGTACCAGAGCTACTTTCGGTGTGATATTGGTTACCACCAAATCGGGAACCTACAAGCAGAAAGCGAAAATAGATTATTCTTATAATCTGGCTTTCGACCAGCCATACGAATTGCCCGATATTTTGGATTCTTATCATATTTACAAAGCTGGTGCGGATAAAAGATTGTGGACCGGTGAAATCACTGAATACACCCAGCATGACAAGGATATGATGGAAAATATGATGGCATATATCAAAGATCCCGTAAATAATAAACCTTATTATATGGAAGGTAGTGCCATCCAGTGGGTAGGCAATACGAATCCATATAAAGAATTAGTGAAAAACTGGACTCCTACCCAAAAGCACAATCTTTCTATCAGTGGTGGCGGTGACAAAATCAGTTATTACATTTCTTTGGGTATGCAAGACCAGAAAGGTATGTATAAAATCAGAACCGATGAATTGAAAAGATACAATACCATGCTTAGTGTGAACGCTAAAGTGAATGATTGGTTCACGGTGGCAGCCAAGGCTTCCTATAATGTATTTGATTATGAGGGACCGACCCAACAGACAGATGGAATGAATCTTTGGCAATATGCCAAAACCTATTATCCGGAAAACTTTATTTATCAGCCGGTGCTGACAGGAGCAGACGATCCGTTACCCAACTATGTGACAGAAAATCCGGTGAGTTATTTATATGCAGGTGGTCGTAGTGTTACTTCCAGAAGGAAAACAATTCTTTCTATCAGTCCGGAATTTACTATCTTGCCCAAGATATTGAAGATAAAGGCTGACTTGTCTTTCACTCCGACTAGTTATCAGAAAGAAAAGACTCATCCTAAACAAGCGCGTGTTAATAATTCATGGACTGCTCTTGAAACTCGTTGGGCTACCGAAAATAGCGGAGAGGTGGTACGCACTACTACAGACAGGTATGCCATCAACGTATATGCTGATTATAACCAGACCTTCAAAGAAAAGCATAATGTTTCTGTGCTTCTGGGTGTCAATCAGGAACAAGAAACTTATGCCGGTTCTACCCTTTATTTGACCAAAATGCTTGATCCATACATTCTGAATCCTGAATTGGTGGAAGACGTAACGGCAAACACTTCAAGCAATTATCATCATGAGGTAGCGTCAAGGGCGTTGTTTGGCCGTATCATGTATAATTATATGAGCAAATATCTGATAGAAGTGGATGCCCGTTACGATGGTAGTTCCAAGTTTCCCAAAAACTCTCGTTTCCAATTCTTTCCTACTGTTTCATTAGGATGGAGAGTTTCGGAAGAGAAATTTATGGACTGGACAAGAAGTTGGCTGGACAATTTCAAAATCAGAGCATCGTGGGGACGTTTGGGTAGCCAGCCTGATACGGAATATCCTTATCAGTCTGTTTTCGGAACCGAGCAGGGATACTTCTTGTTTGACGGAACACGTTATCCCACCGGTATCGTTACTCCTTCATTGATCAATCCTGAATTGACTTGGGAAAAATCAACGACCAAGAACCTTGGTTTTGATTTCACTTTCTTGCAGAACCGGTTGACGTTCTGTGCCGATATTTTCGAAAGAAAGGTGACTGACATTTTGATTCCGGGAGGAAAAGATTATCCGGCTTTGATTGGTGATGATAATCTACCTTTTGAAAATGCGGGAGTGCTGAAAACTACCGGCTTTGAACTTCAGGCAAAATGGTCAGATAAACTGTCAAACGGATTTGCTTATAGTGTGGGTGTTGCCCTTTCGGATGACAAGGCTGAAGTTTTAAGTTATCCTTCCAATCCTACCAATAAGATTGGTGACGGTGTATTGTACAAGGGATATACCGTAGGAGATATTTGGGGATATGAAACCGGAGGTATCCTTCAGGAAAGTGATTTTGACGGGGTAGGTCCCAACGGAAAACCTTTGTACCATGGAGCCTATTTCAAGGGTGGACAGCCCTATCCAGGATACGTTTGGTATCAAGATCTGGATCATGATGGTGTGATTACCAGTGGCTTGAGTACGGTGGATGATCCAGGAGACAAAAAGGTAATAGGTAATAATGCACCGCGTTATCGTTATAACATTACCGCCAACTTCCAGTACAAAGGATTTGACCTGGATTTGATGTTCCAAGGTGTAGGTAAAAGAGATTATTGGTTGAAGGATGTTTCCAGTTACTGGGGTGGAGGAGCCGGTTCATGGGAAACATACAATCAGTCATGGACGCCCGAAAGAACAGATGCCAAATTCCCCATGTATGGTTCCGGAATCGGCAGCTATGCTCAATCAGGCTATTTGCTTGATGCTTCCTATATCAAATTGAAACAGGTGATCTTGGGGTACACTTTCCCGAAAGCATTGATTGGCAAAGTAGGTTTGGAGAAGTTAAGACTGAATATAGCCGCTTATAACTTGTTTACTCTTTCGGATGTGCCCAAGTATTATGATTCGGACTATCTGTCTGACGCATATCCCCCTAAACGGACGTTTAGTGTAGGAATTCAAGTAGGTTTTTAACGTTTTAAATCAATAGAAGTTATGAAAAAATATTCAATTATAGCTTTATTCGTGGCTCTGGTAGTATCTCTGTCGTCTTGTAACGATGACTTTATGCAGCGGAACCCGATAGATGATATGGCCGATGGTACGTTCTTTACGAAAGAAGCCGATTTGCAGCTATATCTGGACGGAATTTATAGATATTATGTATATGGTCACGGTCACGGTGGAACTAACAGTACCACACATGATAAAGGTTTCTTGGCAGTGAAGGCAGGCAGCCAAATAATCTTTGGAGATGCTTTTAGTGACAATACTGTTTATGCAGGCGATATTGATGGTAAGTTGGGAGGTACTTATGACACTCCGAATTCGGCTTCCAAGAATTTTGACACACCCTGGCAGTGGGAAAAACTTCGTAAAGTAAACTATTTTCTGAATCATTACACAGAAGTAGGAGATCCTGAATCATTGAAAAAATATGCTGCCCAAGCTTATTTCTTCAAAGCATGGGATTACTATATCAAGCTGGTGGCTTTGGGCGAAGTGCCTTGGCTGGATAAAGAACTGGATACGGCTTCTCCCGAGTTATACGGTCCACGTATGCCCCGTACGGAACTGGTAGAAAATATCTTGAAATGTTTTGATTTTGCTGTTGAAAATCTGGAAGATAATGATAATTCTTGCGGATACATCAATCAGGATATGGCTTTGTTCCTGAAATCTCGCTTCTGTCTGTTCGAAGGCACTTTCCGGAAATATCATACAGAATTGAATTTGGGCTCTACTGCCAGTAAATTCTTGGAAATGAGTCGTGATGCAGCAAGGCTGATTATGAATAAGGACAGATATCATCTTTTCAAAAATGCGTCGGGAGATGCCTACTGGCAGTTGTTCGTACAGAAGGGAACACCTGAACTGGAGGGTAATGAGGAAACGATTCTTGCACGTGTATATGACGGTGTGAAGTTAGGACATGATAACCCGCGTTATTGGGGAATGAATAATCATACACGTTACTGTATGGGAGCTCCTGTATGTATGCTTGAAGAATATTTGTGTGAAGACGGACGCCCTATTTACATTGGAGGCAGTGAAGGTAATTATGAAGTAAACCCTTTGTTCAAAGGATATGACGGTATGTGGGAGGAACTGGACAATCGCGATCCTCGTTTGAAACAAACAGTTTGTAAACCAGGTGAATATGCTTCTATTTTTGATATGGACGACAATACCTATGGTTTGGAAGAAACCGGGGTGATCTATCCAATGATTACTTATGCTACCGGTGGTGGATCTCCGATGAAGCACTATAATTCTACAGTGACCGGTTATCGTTTTATCAAGCACTGGATGCCCGATTATGCAAACTGGGAAGCTAATCCCAAAGGGGTGCAGACAGCCCACATGTTCCGTTACGGGGAATTGTTGCTGATTTATGCGGAAGCTAGGGCTGAGTTGGGAGAAATCACCAATGAAGATTTGGATATTACGATCAATGCATTAAGAGAAAGAGCCGGATACGACTTTGCCAAATATCCCAATGCCCGACTGACTTTGTCCAACATTCCGGCTGATCCACGTCTGGATGCTATCTATGCGCAAAAACTGGATTATTCCGTATCTCCTATTCTTCGTGAAATAAGACGCGAACGTCGTGTGGAAACGATGATGGAAGGCATGCGTTATGAGGATTTGATGAGATGGAAAGCTGGTAAATTATTCACAGTTTCAGTGAGAGGAATGAAAATGACACCTGAAAAGATTGAATTGTACAGTAAGAACCGTAATGATGAAACGTATAAGGATTATCCGTACAAGGTGACGGTTCCTATAGGAGAAGTAGGTAATCAGGTGATTGTGGATGCAGAAGGATTCATTATTCCTTGGCCTACCTCTACCACTGTTATCAACGGCGTGCGTCCTTGGGATGACAAACGTTACTATTATCCGATACCTCTGAATGAAATGCTGATGAATCCGGAACTGAAGCAGAATCCGGGTTGGAAAGACATTAATAGATAACCTATAAATATAACGCAAGATTATGAAAAAAAATATATATTTCTTAGTAGGAATGTTTTCATTCGGAGCACTGTGTACGGGGTGCAGCGATGATGACAACACAGGCAAAGCGGTAAATATTACCGTGAATAATGCTACGAATATTGAAAGCGATATCTTCGGGATTGATGTGACGGAAGGACAGCCTCTGCAACTAAAACCGTTCATCATGCCTGAGAGTGCAAGAGAAAACGCTGTCAGTTACCACTTTGCAGGAGAACCCACTGGAGCGATTGAATTGAGTGAAAGCGGTTTGATTACTCCTAAATTAACTACACCTGCCGAAGGGGATATCCCGTTTCCATTGGGTACGGATACGATTATCGTCAGGGTGGACGACGGTTCGGGTACATACGTCAGATATCCGGTCCGGGTTATTAGTAATGTAGTTATTGTTTCAAGTATCACGATTCAGTCCGCTGGACAAAGTGTGGAAGTGGAGAATGGTAAGACATTCAATCTGGCTCAATATGTAGCAATCAATCCGAGTAATGCCACCGACAAGAGCGTGACCTATTCGTCGCAGGACGAAACAGTGGTTACAGTTGACCCGAACGGAGTAATAACGGTAATAGGAGAAGTTGGACAGGCTACAACTATTACGGTAACCGCAAATGATAGAGGCAAAATGTCAGCCACTTGTAGAGTGAAAGTAGCGGCTGAAGCTCCCATATATGTAGGTTTTCCTTTCTCTGATAATTGGAAATACTCAAGTAATATAGGTACGAAAGAAGGGGACATGAAGAATCTGTTTGATGATAAGAATTCAACTTTTTGGTGTCCCGATATCTTAACTCGTCCCATTTATGATCCGGTATGTTATCTGGATATTGACTTGGGGGAAGTGATCAAGTTCGGTCAATTGGGATACAGGCATCGTAGTTTGAATTATTCCCATCTGCAATGCCATAGCTTTAAACTAGAGGCAAAGAAAGAGGCGGGTGATGCTTGGAGCGACTTGGGAGTACAAGTCACAGCACCTTTGAAGGTAGATGATTACCAATTGTTCTCTGTTGAACCGATAGAGGCCAGATATATCCGCATAACCTTTATCAAAGGTCATTTAAGAGAAGGTCAGACTGATTGGAATTATTCAGAAGCAGGAAATGTTTCTGTTGGAGATTTGCAAGTATTCATTTATAACAGATAAATGATTTAAAACATAGAAGGGGAATCTTTGCAAAGATTTCCCTTCTATGTTTTATTTTTTACAATGCTATCTTTTCCTTACTTTTGTATTTATTATCAATTTCAACTTTTAACTCAATAAGCCAACATGAAAAGCAGATACTTATTATTCTTTCTTATCCTTATATACATAATTTCCCCATGCACCGCTACCGGAGACTATAAATTCCGGACAATGTCGCCTAGCGGTGGCTTTTATTATGATGGCATAAAGTATAGAGCAGGACAAGGAAGGTTTTATCTGGACGATGATGGATTATGAACTTTATCGCTTCGATGGGTATCATTACAAAAAATATTATCCCTATTTTGCCTCGATGGCGCCTACAAAAAGGTGGATATTCAATAATATGGCATCCGATTTATTAGGGTATCTTTATGTCAATACGAACAATGGCGTTTATCGTTATGACCGGAATTCGGATCAGTTTGAAAAAATCTATGATCCGGTAAGCCATATCAAGGTAGATAAGGCAAACAATGTATGGATCCGGATCAAAGAAAAATGGAGTATTCTGAATACACAGACTGGAGAATTGAATACTCCCAATTATGATGGGAAAGCAGCGGGTGGCGTCAATACCGCCTTTTGTATTTATAATAATGATCTGTATACATTTATAGGACAAAAAGTATATCGTTTCAATTACGCAAAGAATGAATTTGTCTTTTGTCTCACATTGCCCGACTCGGATGGAAATATTCGTTTTGCACGGGCATACATGGGGAAGTTATGGATATTCGTCAACAATTCTGGATTATATAAAATAGATATGTCTACCTTTAAAATAGAAGACCATTATACATTGCTTACTGACTATGAAGGAAATTCATTGCGGACATTCTATATTGACAAAAAAGGTTATATCTGGTTTGGAACAATTGATGGCATTTATATATTCGATCCTACAGACGGTAAGTTGTCACACTATAAACATTCCAGAACAGATCCATTCAGTTTGCCGAATAATTCCATTTGGGAAATCAGTGAGGACCGGCAGAGTAATGTATGGATTGGTACGTATTCGGGAACTTTATGCTATGTGAATATTGATGAAAACAATGCCTTCAAGACATACCATCCTCAAAATAGCGGATTGAATCATACCCCGGTCAGTGCGTTTGCCGAAGATCAACAGTATCTGTGGGTAGGTACGGAAGGGGGTGGTATAAACCGGATGAATAAAGCCACGGGAGAATTCAGCTATATTACAAGTGCAAACAGCATCACTTCCAACAATATAAAGTCATTGATTACAGATGCTGGTCATAATTTATGGATCTCTACATTTATGGGGGGATTGGATTTGTATAATGTCGGTCGGCAGAAGGTGACTAATTTCAAGCATACCAAAGGTGCTCCTCATTCCTTGCTGGTGAATGATGTGCGGAAGACGATTCTTGAAGGGGACTCAGGAATGTGGGTCGCTTATCAATATCAAAAGGCGGAAGTGTCTTATTTTTCGTTTCGCGAAGAATCGTTCACCCATTTCAGTTTGGACAGTATAAGTAATAATTCTTATTTGTTTGATATTCTTCGTCAAGGGGAAAAAACATTGTGGGCCATTAGTAACGAAACCCTTTATCGCTTGGACATAGATAAGCATGTCGTCGAGAAAATGATTCCTAATGATTCTACCTATTTGGGATTGTTTACTTTCTGTCTGGATGATTCCGGAAATATTTGGATTGGTACCATTGGTAACGGACTCATTAAATTTGATACCAATACTTCCCGTTTTATATCTTTGAAAGATGTATTGCAACAAAGTGTTTATTCCATTTATAGTATCTGTTATGATGACGGGAACATTTGGATGGGAACCGATGATGGGCTATATTGTTATAATATTGTAGGTAACCGATTGATGAATTTTGATAAAAGAGAAGATACACAAGGGCAAGTTTATTATCCTTTGGCCTGTATGAAAGGAATGGACGGCTTGATTTATTTTGGCGGGACAAATGGTTTTACCGTTATTGACCCCAAAAAGATTTCTTATAACAGTTATAAGCCCAGAGCGATTATTTCTGATTTTTTCATCGATCATACATCCACTCATCCCCATTATTTGTTTGATAATTCACTTCATGAAATAATCCTTGAGTATGATCAGACTAACTTTGGTTTCCAATTTTCTTCAGACAATTACCATATTCCTGAAAAGAACCGGTTTAAATATAGGTTGAGAAAGTATGATGATCATTGGATTACTACGAATGCACAGAATCGTATTGCCATGTATTCAAAAGTACCAGCCGGAACTTATTATTTCGAAGTTTATGCTGCCAATAATGATGGTGTGTGGAGTGATACCCCTACAGTGATTAAAGTAATCAGAAAAACTGCCCCTTGGTATAGTTGGCCAGCATATATCCTCTATGCCTTAATGATTATAGGTCTGATTTACTTGATTTGCAGACATTATGCTGACAAGAAAAAACTAAAGTTACAACTCTACTTGGAGAATATAGAAAAAGATAAAAAGGAACAGATCCATCAGGCACAACTGCGCTTTTTTACTAATATTTCGCATGATTTCAGGACTCCGCTTTCTCTTATCATAGCCGCTTTAGACAAATTGCGACGGGAAGGTTTGAAAGAATATTATTATCGGATATTGAATGGCAATGCACAGCGTCTCTTGAACTTGGTGAACGAACTGATGGATTTCAGAACGGTAGAAAACGGCATGATGAAACTGGAATTGCAACCATTGGATATAAATCATATAGTCAAAGAAATAGCGAATGATTTTATAGACTATGCTGAACAACGCAAGATTGATTTTCAGGTGATTTGCGATACTGAATTACCTGTGACGATTTATGCGGATAGAAATATTGTTGAGAAAATAGTGATGAATCTGTTGAATAATGCATTTAAATATACGCCCGACAATGGAAAAATATTGCTGGAAACAAGAGGTCGAAAAGATTGTTTTACTTCAGAATATAAGAACAATTTTATAGTGGGCGAATGTGTTGATGATACTTTTTTCATCCTTGTCAGTGATACCGGAGTCGGTGTCTCTCATGATTCCATTAGTAGCGTTTTCGACAGATTTTATAAGGTGAATACTGTAAATACAGATTCGCATTTGGGAACGGGAATTGGATTGGCCCTTGTTAAAAGTTTGGTATTGCTCCATAAAGGCAGTATCTCTATTTTTAGTGAAAGAGGACGGGGTACTGATATGGTTGTCCGTCTGCCTCTTGATAGTGGTATGTTTAATGAATCCGATTTTATAAGGCATCAAGAAACGAGAGCTGAAGAAATAATCCGGACAGACTCGGAAGAAATGGCAACTTCTGTTGAAATGAAAGGGATGGAAGATGAATTGCTGCATTCAACTAAAAAGAAAATATTGATTATTGAGGATAATGAAGACTTGAGAATGTTGATTGCCGAATCATTGTCGGATGAATTTCAGGTAATGCAGGCTGGTGATGGAGTGGAGGCCTTAAAACTGATAGAACACACCGATTTTGATTTAATAATCAGTGATATTATGATGCCTAATAAAGATGGCATTTCTTTATGTAATGATATAAAAGGAGATATGAATACTTCACACATACCCGTTATATTGTTGACAGCGAAAACAAGTCTGGAAAGTAAGATTGAAGGAGTGGATTCCGGTGCTGATCTGTATTTTGAAAAGCCTGTTGATTTGACTTATCTGAAATTATCCATTCAGAATATATTTAGAAACCGGCGGCAACTGAAAGAGCATTATGCCAAAAATTATTATGCTGACAGCTGTGAATTATCTTCCAATGAACAGGATAATAAGTTTCTAAAACAATTTATTGCTTTTATTGAGGCGAACATGGATCAGTCCGAGATGGATATCAATCAGATTGCGGGAGAACTATCCATGAGTAGAAGTAAACTTTACACTAAGGTGAAAAGTCTGACGGGAAAATCTGTAGTGGAGTTTGTTTTGAATTGTCGTCTTCGTAAGGCGGCCAAGCTGATTATTGAGGAAAACATGACCATGAGGGAAGTTATGATGCATATCGGTATAGAGAGTCAGGCTTATTTTACTAATTCATTTAAAAAGGTATTTGGCGAAACACCCACAGCTTTTGCAGCAAAGCATAAAAAAACGACCCGTTAAATGAATCGGATAAAATAAATAGCGATTAGAGTAAGCTATCAGAAAGGCGAAATAGCTATTTTCGCATAAACTTTAAAAAAAATAATATAATGAAAGCACGCTTATCCATTCTGATAGTTACTCTATTACTGATACTGCCCAGCCGTGTGTCAGGAATCGGACCTGATACAATTTTTTCCGACCTACAGAAAATCATGGAACGAGTAGCGGATTGGCAGATCAATAATTTTACTTATCAAAAGACAGGCAATCTGCATGATTATGGTATTGATGCATGGACCAATGCAGTACTTTATGCAGGTATGTTGAAGTGGGTTCAAACAACAGAAGTACCTTCTACTTATCTTGATTGGTTAATGAAAATAGGAGAAGAGAATGAGTGGTCCGTTCCTGCAAACTTTGCTGACTACCCGAAATATCAATATTACCATGCAGATGAATTATGCATAGGACAGTTTTATCTGGGTATGTACGATCGTTATAAAAAAGATGCGATGCTTCATGCTGTGCAAGAAAGAGTAGACTGGATTATGAACCATCCGGCAGATACCAGCATGAGATATTCCAATAAACAGTGCTGGACTTGGTGTGATGCACTGTTCATGGCTCCCCCTGTCTATGTTCATCTGGCCCGAATCACAGGAAAGACCAGCTATCTCGAGTTTATGCATACTCATTTTTTGCAAACTTATCATCATTTGTATGACTGGACTAACCATTTGTTCTTTCGTGACGACAGTTATTTTGGTAAACAAGAAGCGAATGGCACAAAAGTCTTTTGGGGCAGAGGAAATGGATGGGTTTTGGCAGGAATTGCCAATATACTCGAATTATTACCCAAAGACTCGGGTCTGCGACCTTTTTATGTGCAATTGTTTGTAGAGTTGGCTGCTCAATTAAGTAAGTTACAGGATGATCAAGGATTTTGGCATGCCAGTTTGCTTGATCCGGATAGTTACCCGTCACCCGAAACCAGTTCCACTGCCTTGATAACCTATGGGTTGGCCTATGGGCTGAATCATCATTTGCTGGATACATCTTATCTGCCTGTTGTCCGGAAAGCATGGAAAGCACTGACTTCTACTGTTGATCAAAATGGAAAGGTCGGGTGGGTTCAACCTATCGGAGCCGATCCTAAAAAAGTAACGCGTGAAATGACAGCCGTATATGGGGTGGGAGCCTTCCTTATGGCGGGAACCGAAATAATAAAATTGATCGAATAATCATTATCAGTCATATATTATGAAAAACAAAAAGTATCTTTTTTTCATTTCGCTAGTTTTTCTCTGTGCCTTCTCTATTCGTTTTGTCCAGGCTAGAGATATAACTTCTTTTAATGAAGGTTGGAGTTTTAAGAAAGGACCTTTTGCTAAAGATCCTCTGTTGTTCTCTGCCGGTTTTGATGCCCGGTGGCAGGATGTCACCATTCCTCATACGTGGAATGCTACGGATATGCAGACCGAAATGAATAATTATTATGCCGGTGAGGCATATTATAAAAAACAATATACCCCGGCAGCAGAACTGAAAGGTAAAAGGGTATTCTTACGTTTTCAAGGTGTAGGTTCTGTTGCCGACGTGTATATTAACAAAACCTATGCCGGTAATCATAAGGGCGCGTATTCAGCTTTTGCCATTGAAATCAGTAAATTGTTGAAATATGGAGAGTCTAATGAAATTTTGGTGAAAGTCGATAACTCTCCCCGGCCTAATGTTATTCCGGTCAATAATACTTTATTCGGAGTGTATGGGGGGATTTATCGTCCTGTAGAATTAATCGTTACCGAACCGGTGAATATAGCTGTAACGGACTATGCATCTCCGGGCATTTATATCAGTCAGAAGAATGTGAATCGTAAATCGGCTGATGTAAACATAAAGATAAAACTTGAAAACAAGAAAGCGCAAGCTAAAAAAATCGTAGTTTCCACTACGATTTATGAGCGTGACGGTAGGGTGAAGGCACAGCAGCAATTTCCTGTAACGGTTTCGCCACAGGGAAGGCAAATATATGATCAGGACTTTACCATCAAGAATCCCCATTTATGGCAAGGTCTGGAAGATCCTTATTTATATAAAGTTGTAGTCAATCTTTTGGCGGACGGGAAAGTCATTGACGAAGTGAGCCAGCCCTTGGGCTTGCGTCATTATGAGCTGAAGGCTGCGGACGGAATGTATCTCAATGGTAAGAAAGTGCCTATGTACGGAGTATGCCGTCACCAGGATTGGTGGAAGTTGGGGAGTGCATTGACAGATAAGGAGCATGATACGGATTTGGCTATCATTCGGGAAATCGGTGCCACAACTATCCGTTTTGCACACTACCAACAAGCGGAACGTATTTATGCAAAATGTGACAGCATCGGCTTTATGGTTTGGGCGGAAATTCCATTTGTCAATCGTGTCAGTACACAGGAAAGTGGCAATGCCAAACAACAATTGGTGGAATTGATCCGTCAGAACTACAACCATCCTTCCATTTATATTTGGGGACTTCATAACGAAGTATACGCTCCTTATAATTATACCGTGTCATTGACCACCGAATTGAATGACCTGGCCAAAACGGAAGATCCTTATCGTCTTACTGCTTCCGTCAATGGATATTCTGTGGTAAATCAAGAGTCTAACCTGAACGCTGATGTTCAAGGTATCAATCATTATTTCGGTTGGTATGGAGGCAAGATTGGCGACATAGAAAAATGGGTAACAGGTATGGAGCAGAATTTCCCAGATTACCGGGTTGTTTTCTCTGAGTATGGTGCCGAGGCCAATATTCACCAACAGGAAGAGGCAGTAGGCGAAGTCGGAAGATACTTTTCTCAATTTTATCCTGAGACATTCTCTACTAAATTTCACGAAATTCAGTGGGGGGTAATCTCCAAACACCCTTATTTGGTAGCTTCTTATATTTGGAATACTTTTGATTTTGCTACTCCGGCCACGGCACAGGGTGGCGTAAAGGCACGTAATATGAAGGGGTTGGTTACTTTTGATAGACAAACAAAGAAAGATCCTTTCTATTGGTATAAAGCCAATTGGAGCAAAGAGCCGGTGCTTTATATAACCCAACGAAGAGCTACTGAGCGTGAGAATGAAGTGACTCCCGTAACGGTGTATTGTAACGTAGGTGTTCCCCGTTTGTTTGTTAATGGGACAGAAGTGAAAACAGTCAGTAAAGGACAGACTTCGGTACATTATATTTTTGAAAATGTGACATTGAATAAAGGGGAAAATGTAATTGAAGCCCGAGTGGATCATCAAGGGAAAACTCTTGAAGATACCATTCGATGGAGTTATTCACCGGAAAATAAAAATAGACTTAATTTGTCCGATCCGAAAGAGAAAACAAAGGAACATGTCGGACTCTAATTCGTGGTGGATTTTTTATACATTTAACTCAAAACTAAATTTAAAATGAACGAAAACATGAAAAAGTGTTTTTATATTTTATTTTTATTTCTGTCAATGCCCCTTTGGGCACAAGCACAGACAAGACGGGCATCCATTCCCTTGCAGCATGGAGCTCATAGAATAGGTAACCGTACCGATGCAGATATGGAACGTTGGCGTCAGCATGGACTGGGACAATTCATCCATTGGGGAGTATATGCCATTCCCGGTGGCTTTTGGGAAGGTAAATGCTATCCCGGAGCTGCCGAATGGATACGCTCGTGGAAAGAAATGCCTAAAGATGCCTATGATAGCTTGTACAAACAGTTTAACCCCACTTCTTTCGATGCAAAGGCATGGGCCAAACAGGCCAGGCAGATGGGGGCGAATTATATGATATTTACAACGAAGCATCATGATGGTTTCTGTCTGTGGCCTAGTAAATATACTGATTACACCATAGCCCATACTCCCTATAAAAAAGATGTAGTGAAACAAATAGTAGATGCCTATACCGCTGAGGGAATTGATGTGCATCTCTACTTTTCCATTATTGACTGGAACCATAAAGGTTATCGTCCTGCACCTCCAGAAACCCGGCAAGATAGTATTGCGTATGAAACTTTCAAGGAGTTTACCCGCAATCAATTGATAGAGTTGCTGACTGATTACCCTGCTATCAAAGGATTATGGTTTGACGGCAGTTGGGATAAAGCCTGGATGAATGAAGCGGCGTGGGTGGATACTTTAGGTCTTGAATTGAGAAAGCTCCATCCGGGACTCATCATTGGCAGTCGTTTTCGTGCCGATGAATATGGAAAACGGCATTATGATTCTAATGGAGACCTGATTGATGATTATGACCAGACTTGGGAACGGGATTTGCCAAACTCCCTAGAAGACCTGAATGGTAGTGATTGGGATTGTGTGATGACCATTCCTGAAAATCAATGGGGATATCATGCTGAATGGCGGGGATACGTAAAGACATCATACGATTTATTGGAGATGATGGTGAAAGCCGTTTCTCTGAATGGAAATTTTGTACTCAACTTCGGTCCAGACGGAAAAGGGAATATCCGTTCGGAAGAAACCAAGCTAGCCAAAGAAATAGGGGATTGGATGAAAATAAATAAAGAAGCCATTTATGGTACTTCCCATTCAACAGTACAGAAACAAGATTGGGGATACTTTACGCAGAAAGGCAATAAATTGTATATGTGCGTATTCAACCGCCCGATTAATAACCTGCTGAAGATAGAAATACCGAAAGGTGGAATCATACCCATGAAGGCTTATTTCCTAGAAAATAATCAGGAAACGGAAATTCAGAATGCAGGTAAAAACAAGCGGAACAGTTCCTTGTATCATGTAGCTGTACCTGCTTCATATAAAACTGACCGACCTTTTGTCATTGTCCTCGAAATGCAGGAGAATACGAAAGAGGAAGGTGAATATCAGCAGGCTAAAATATAATTATTCTCATTTTATTTGTTCCAAAAGATCGTTTAGTAAGGAGAATTGGCGGGATTTTTTTAATTTTGCACTTACAACTAATTAACAGATA
>OJRN01000639.1_pt1 | contig 17859 bp, 37 predicted proteins | sample 1599211 | NCBI WGS metagenome assembly OJRN01 (sample SAMN03922532, study PRJEB24848) | human gut metagenome | isolation source: stool sample | host: Homo sapiens | place: Germany | collected 2010-05
AAATATATCTCTGGTGTGAATATTGAGATGAAAAACTATGCATTGGAAGAAAAAAACTCAAACATTTATAAGAAAACATTGCCGGCCGGAGATACCAAGATCACATTCTCAAGTCCATATCTTCCATCGTCCATCACGGCAAGTGTCGGCACGCTGAAAGAAGTAAAAACAAATTATCTCATCATTAACATGCCGGATGCCGGACAGTGCCAGATCACAGGTATTAAATATGCAAATACCACTTTTTCTTATGAGAAACGTGTGGATAAAATCGAAGCTGGAGAGACAGAAAATATAAAGAAGTACAGTGGATGCACCATTTATAATGCTGATATATTACCCGATATCGCCGCTTATCTTTTGGATTATCATGCCTTGAGAAAAAAGGTGGGAATGAAGTACCTGGTTGACTTAGAGCAGGTAGGAAATTGGGCGAATATAAATTCCATCGGTGGCAAGACATCGACAACATTGATTGAAAGCCAGACGCTTGATTTGACCGGTGGATTTATCGCAACGGCAACGTGCAGGGGGTATTCAGTAGTTGTTACGGAAAATTACTTCGCCGGAGTTGAATTATATACAGGAGGAGATGTGATCATCTAATGGAAATGAGACCAATTATATACAGTGCAAAATTATCCAGTCAGAAAGTCACAACGAAAACCAAAGTTACAATAACGGTTGTGGCAGATGATGTAGAGACATATTACACAGAAACAAAATATACCAGATCCAGCAATCATGAACTTATAGCTGGACAGGAGATAGGAGTGATTTAATGGCAATTGTAAAAGTAAGGGTACAGGTTGATGGAGTGTGGACGAATCTCACATTGAGCAATGGAAAATGGGTTGGAACAATTACAGCCCCTGCAACCACATCATACAATCTGGCCAATAAGTATTATCCAATTAAAATTGAGATTACCAATGATGCAGGAACTGTAGTAACGAAAGATGCTACAGATGCCACTTTAGGAGAAGCATTGAGACTGATCGTAAAAGAAACGATGAAGCCTACGATCACACTGGTATCTCCATCAAAAGGCGCATATGTGACAAATAATAAGCAGCCGATCACCTTTAAGGTCGTGGATGAAGCTGGAGGCTCTGGTGTGAACCTGTCCACCGTCAAAATAAAAGTAGACAGCACTACATACACAACTTCAAGCACAGGAATGGTAAGCAAAGGGATTACAAATGGTTATCAATTTGTGTTTACACCGCAGACAGCTCTTAAGGATGGAAGCCATACGATCACGATCAATGCGTCAGATAATGACGGCAATGCGGCAACTACCGTTTCATCAACATTTACAATTGACACAGTGCCGCCGACATTGACAATTTCCTCTCCACAGACAGGGCTAATCACAAATAAATCTGCGCTTACAGTAACCGGTAAAACGAATGATGCAACTTCAAGTCCGATAACATTGACTATGACATTAAACGGCACGAGCCTAGGCTCAGTAGCGGTAGAAACTGATGGAAGCTTTTCAAAAGCGGTTACTCTTGCAGAGGGAACGAACAGTATTGTGGTTACGGCTAAAGACGGAGCCGGACAGACTACCAGCATTACATTGAGCGTCAAGCTTGATACTACGGTGCCTGTGTTAAAAGGCATTACACTTACACCAAATCCGGTAAGTACGAGTGCAAGTGTAGCTATCACGGTTGAGGTAAGCTGATGGCATCCGGAACGATCAGCTTTGAACTGTCAACAGACATCACTTATGTTGCCGGAACTGTAAATGGTGTTGAGACAGTTTTTGTCCAGGATGAAGCATATCCGGTGAAGTGGCGTGCAACGGTAGATGTGGCAGAGGATAGCTTATACCATATATATCTTGAAATGCATGATGAGGCAGGAAATAAGAGTACCTACGAGAATACGATTGAGTATATTCTTCCGTGGTTTGTGTATGATCGTACACAGGCGGATGTAGACCGTGTACAGGAACTTCGGAATATAGGCTGGGAGAATATGACAGACGATGAAAAAACAGAGTGGATTAACGGCATGAAAGGGGCTTTTAATCTGTCTGATGTCAAGCGGAATGAAAACAACTGCTATGTCATTGCACAATTACTGAACATTTCTCTGGTCACTTGTAAGGATAATCTCCCAACATATCCGAATAAAACATATTTTGACAGTCTTTTAAAGAACGTCACAGCACTGAGGAATGCCGGTTATCGGTATGTAGAGACACCGGAAGTTCCACAGCAGCCGATTAACACGTACCAGAAAATCAATGATATTGAGAAAATATTACATGACATTTATGAAGTTTATAATTCAAACTTTGTCCATTACGCAGGCGAAGAAATCTATGCCGGACAGAGCATTGGATTACTTTTATAAGAAAGAGAGGATTTTATCATGGCATTTAGTTTGAAAACATGGGTGAATCGTATTTCCGAGTACCCGAACAGAAGAAAATTAACACATGAGGACGGCAGCACGGAACTTGTGACCGTAGCGAGAGCAGAGGGGCAGATCTCAGCAGAAGGAAATGCCTTTTCTGCGGAAGAGATGAATGATCTGGAGAACAGGATTAAGGGTGGGTTTGATGAGGTTAACCAGAGTTTAGGTTTGTTAAGCGAAGGAATCCAGGCTGTTAGTAAAAAACAGAACTTTTGTAAAGGCAGTGACCGATTACTTACTGATGTCTTGATTATAGACTTTACAAATCCAACCGGAGAATCTAATAGTTATGGAGTGATTGCCACAGAAGACGCATCTAAATTATTAAATTCCCCCGTTACCGATGGTCCATTTTACGCATATAGAGAAGTTTTGACGATTAAGAGTGTTCCAAAAGACTACAAAGTAATCGTAAGGTTGACTGAGGCATACCCTTCGCCGGGAAGGACATGGATTAAAGCTTATAATCCAAATATTTCTGACTGGAGTGATTGGAAGGTAATTTAGTTATCCTTTGTGTCTTTTAAATGAATTGTATAGTTCTGCATACAGATAAATAATTGTAAGTTAAACTCTGGTTATGCGAAGTAAAATGGAACAAAAAAATTATTCTGAAATATTATAATTGAATTATACAAAAGAAAGGAAGATGATCCAATGGAGATGTTAAAAGAAACGTACACGATTGCTTTGCCTATCGTTCTGACAGCATTTATGGGATACATAGTGTGGCTTTTGAAAAATCAGAAGTCAGACAGAGATGCGAACAGTAGAGGAACGATGCTTTTGCTTCGAGTACAACTGATCGAGTACCATGATAAATACATGGCTCTCAAAGAAATTCCATCCTATGCCTATCAGAATTTTATGGAAATGTACGATGCCTATCATGCGCTGGGTGGAAATGGAATGGTCACAAAGATGAAAAACGAGATTGAAGAGCTTCATCTGAAGCAGAAAGAGAGGATTTAAACATGACAGATTTAGGATTTTTAACAGAATTTATGGTGCCGGTGATCGTAGGCATTTGCCTTTGTGTAGGCTATGTCGTGAAGAAGTGGATTAAGGATGTGGACAACAAGTATATCCCTACCATTTGTGCGGTATTAGGTGTGCTTTTAGCCATTTGGATTAACGGATGGACAATCACAGCATCTATCTTATTAAGTGGCTTGTTTAGCGGTCTGGCAAGCACAGGACTGCATCAGATGTTCAAACAGTATATTGAAAAGAAGGAGAATTGAGATATGAAAAAATTATTTATCAGTCAGCCAATGAAGGACAAGACGGACGAGCAGATTTTATCAGAAAGAGAAAAAGCAATTGAAGTAGCAAAGCAGAAAGTAGGAGATGATGTAGAAATCATTGATTCTTTCTTTAAGGATGCACCACACGATGCGAAGCCATTGTGGTTCCTTGGAAAATCATTAGAGCTTTTAGCATCAGCAGACGTAGCTTATTTTGCACCAGAGTGGGATAAGTACCGTGGATGCAAGATTGAACATGAATGTGCAGTTCAGTATGGAATTACAACAATTGAAAGTGAGGAATAATACATATGATTATTAATGTACATGCAGGACACAACCCGGACGGAAAAGTAGCATGTGGAGCTATCGGAATCATCCGGGAATCAACAGAAGCAAGAAATGTAAAAAATGAGGTTATCAGACAGCTTAAATGCCTCGGGCATACCGTGTATGACTGTACGGTTGACAATGGCACAAGTGCAAATAATGTGCTTTGCAACATCGTAGGTAAATGCAATTCTCATGCGGCTGATCTTGATGTATCTATCCACTTTAATGCAGGTGCGAAGGATATGTCTGGAAACGGACGGACAACAGGTGTAGAAGCATATATTTATAGTGATAATAGCAAAGCAAAACCATTTGCAGAGAAAATTGTGAAAGCAATTGCAGCACTTGGATTTAAAAATCGTGGTGTGAAGATTAACAAAAAGCTTTACGTGCTCAATCACACAAAAGCACCTGCGATGCTGATTGAATGTTGCTTCGTGGATGATAAAGACGATGTAGCACTGTATGACTTTAAGAGCATGGCAAGTGCAATTGTTTACGGAATTACCGGACAGCAGTACATTGAACCATCCAATAACACATCTGATGACGATGCTGCAACTTCTGGATCAGAGACAAGCGTAGGTGATAAAGATTCTATTTATCGTGTACAGGTCGGAGCGTATCGCAATAAAGCAAATGCTATTGCCTTGCAGGAAAAATTGAAATCGGCAGGATTTGACGCTGCGATTGTAAAAGCGTAAAATAAAGGGCGGTTAGAATTTCTAATCGCCCTTTTTAATAGACTTGTACTAATTGATGTTAACCTTTAGGAAATAGTTATTTAGTACAAGTCCTAGATATAAAATATAAAGCCAGTAATTTCAAAGGCTTCATTCAAATAAATTTCTTTTATTATTCTATGCCAAAATTCTTGTTTTCCTTTTTGATCTAGTTGTTCGTAAAGTTCTTTCCAGTCTTCTGGGATCTGCTTCTTAAATTCCTCAATCCTTACAACTTTGTTGTTTGACAACTCCTCAGTTATGGAATTTATTTTTTCTGATAAGACACTGTATTTCTTTTCGTATTCTGGGATATCAATTCTTCCTTTTTCAAAAAGGTAATTAAGTCTGTCACGCTCCCCTATTGCATCATTAAGTTTCTTATTCAAATTGCGCTTTGGTTTACCTGCTTCTTTTTTTACATCAAATTCAAGATTTTTTAATGCTGCATCAAGATTTTCAAGAAGATATTTTTCTGTTTTTGCTTCTGACACTAATTTTGTTTTGTGCAATTTCTCATTTCCACCAAACCAGCATCTTTGATATTGCCGGTGCTTTTTGGTCTTCCTGTCTATACTGTAAAAACTTGACATTTTTCTGCCACATATAGGGCAACGGAATAACCCACTGAATAAATATATATGACCGGACGGAGCGTATTTTATCTGATTGACACTTCTTATTTCTTCCATTTGCTCTTTGGTAAAATAAGGTTCGCAGAAATTTTCATTTTCCCTTACTTTCCCAATATATAAATCTGACTTTATCATTGTATCTAATTTGTGACGTGTGAAGTCTGGAATTAAATTTTCACGTACCCATAAAACAGTGCCTCGCTTGCTTTTGGTTGCTAATAAATAATCAAATATAGCCCTTGTCTGCTCCTCGTTATCGTGTACGACTTTCTTTACGCCATCTATTTTCTCTATTTTGAATCCTATAGGCACTCTACCAGTGTAAGCTTTCCCTTCACGGATTTTATAAGCTGCAGTGTCTTTGTATCGCTCAGATATAACCGCCCATTCTAATTCTGCCATGTTTGCCATCTGGTACATGAAGTTCTTTCCATATGGCGTGGAAGTATCGATCTGCTGACTTACTGATATCAAGTTACATCCTGCGCTTTCCATGTCGTGATAGAGGTTACAGAAATCTCTCATATTTCTTGCTATACGATCGTATCTCATAATAACAACTGCATTGATTCTTCCAGCTCTGACATCATCCATCATGCGCTGAAAGTCCTTTCTTTTTGCCGTGCTATGCCCTGTGATCGCATAATCTCCAGAATAAACGATTATATTTGCATTATGGTAAGTTTTATTAATGTACTTTTTACAATCGTCTATTTGCTGTTCCATTGATTCTGAATTATCATCTTTTTTTGATTTTCTTGGATAAATTGCTATGTTCATTTTTAACTCCCTTTAAAAAAAGTCCCTCATTTACTAGAGGGACTGTATACTATTCGATTTCTATAATGTCTGCGACGTATGCCATAACTTCTCCAACTTCCTTTATATGGACCTTAAGAGTTACAGTGTCTCCTATGGACATATCCATTACTTTTGCTTTTGCATCTTCATCTTTTATGAAGCACTGGACACCAAGAATTGCAAATTCGTCGGACTGAGAAAATACACTGATATATTTTCCGTCGCTGTCAATGAGTGCTAATCTTCCTGTGATCTCTAAGTATTTGTCGTTGTAAGTATCTTCGGCTTTCATTGCATTGCTTTGCAGGTCATCCATCATGGTGTCAACATCAACCGCAGTATATTCAATTTCTGGCTCTGATTCGGTCTCAACTTCCTTTACCTCTGGTGTCGAATTTTGAGTTTCGTTTGTGCTTGATGATTGTGAAGTGGTAGTAGTTTCTGAATTGTCGGAATTTCCACCAGAAGCAGAACCGATAGCGGCAAGAACCAGGATCACAATTAAAACAATCGCCCATTTCGGTAAACCTTGTTTCTTTTTGCATACTGGACATATCTTTGCTTTCTTAGGAATCTCCGATTGACAGTGTTTACATACTTTAGTATCTTTTGATTCGTTCATGATTTTGAACTCCCCTTTCTTTTGATACTACAATTATAAAGCAAAATGATTATAAAACAATACATTTTTGTCATTATTTTATGACATTTTTTTGCAAAATGAAAGTTTAGGATAAAAAACAAATGGATGCGTTATTGACTTTTCGAACATACGTTCGTATACTTTATGTATCAAATAGAAAGGTGGTATTGGATATGGGAGAGTTTAAAGAGAAAATAATAGAATTAATAGAGAAGTGCATGGACGAGGATGATCTACGGACCATATATGCATTTATAAGGAGATTTTTAAGATAAAAGAAAAAGACAAGGGTTTGCGCATTGCCCTTGTCTTTCTTTTTACTTCTTCACAAGCTTTTCTGCCAGCTTCTGGATTGTGTTCCAGTCGTTTTCATCCAGTTCTGATATAGCAGCTATGAATCTGTACCGCTGGTCTTTTTCCCCGGCTTTCAGAACATCTGCAAGAAATTCAGCTATCTTTTCATTCTCGGTCTTTTGAATGAACATTTCGCCTTTTCCGGTCTCCAGCCATTCCACATCAACATTAAACAATTGACAAATAAGTTTAATCGACTGGGTTGATAGATTTCTCTGACCAGTTTCTACTAAAGATATGAAATTTTTAGTTAAACCAATTTCTTTAGCAAACTTTTCTTGTGACATTCCAAGCGATTTTCTCAACTGTTTTATTTGCTCATACACTTATTATCACCTCCCACTAGTATAATAGTACAAAAATCACACAATGTCAAACAAAATATTTAAAAAATGTTTGACAAGACCAACTAAGTATGATATTATAATCACACAAGGTAATACAAACACGAAAGGAAGTGAGCAGATGAGCGAAAAACAGAAAGAATCCCTTACAAGACTAGCTGAAACAGTATCACAGCTGGACAAAGAAAACTTCAACTATATTCTCGGTGTTGCGGATGGTATGGCAATTTCAAAGAAACAGTCGGAAGTTGACAAGCAGATTGCCATGTGTGGGAGCGTTAAATAATGAGAAAGGAGATTCCTATGAACAAAGCAGACATGGAAATTACACCAGAGAGGAAAGCCAAGATTATGGACATTCTGTTAGAGATTTACGAAAGACAGGAAGGAATTAAGCTTGTGGTTAAGGACAAGGCACCATGAATAAACAGTGTGTATATGGTGTAGCAACAGGTCAGACGGTATCAGACACACATATCTGATATTCCGGCCGAAATTAGATTCATTTTTGAAAGAAAGTAGAAAGAAAAATGTGCGGATTTAAAAGCGGATTGATATTGAAAAATCGTTGTGTAATAGCAGAGGGAGCAAACGACAGCCACAGTGATTTACTGGAAAGCCTTGGAATTGAGGACAACATAGAAAATGCAATGCGTGTTTTCGTGAGAGTGGAACTTTTACCACCTAACGAAGAGTGGTGGACAGATCCAGACACTTGGAAAGAAAACGTGGATCAGGACATTCTGCCAGAATGGTTCGAGAACGACAAGGATAGATATTTTGATGAGTTTAGAAAAGCTGTCAAGGACTGGTGGAAAGAACACGTCAGAATTGATGAAGAAATCGAGGAACTGAGCAGTGGATATTACAGGTTGAAACGATGCAAAGTCAAAAATATGCTAAAAGACGTGAAAGCGATGATGGACAACTCCACGGTGCAGGATATGTGGGGCAACTCCACGGTGCAGGATATGTGGGACAACTCCACGGTGCAGAATATGAGGGACAACTCCACGGTGCAGAATATGATGGACAACTCCACGGTGCAGGATATGTGGGACAACTCCACGGTGCAGGATATGTGGGGAAACTCCACGGTGAAGAATATGATGGACAACTCCACGGTGCAGGATATGTGGGGCAACTCCACGGTGAAGAATATGATGGACAACTCCACGGTGCAGAATATGAGGGACAACTCCACGGTGCAGGATATGTGGGGCAACTCCACGGTGCAGGATATGATGGGCAACTCCACGGTGCAGAATATGTGGGGCAACTCCACGGTGCAGGATATGTGGGGAAACTCCACGGTGAAGAATATGATGGGCAACTCCATCTCCAGAGACAGCGAAAATAAAAAAATAAAAATTTCCAGCGAATGTGATTACGAGATCGTAAAAGAGGAAAACAAAAAATCATGAAAAATGTGGCAAAAGTTTTTATATCTATTGGACTTGTGATCGTGTTTCTTGGTGGAATGCTCGATGCGGATGGAATGTATTATGTTTTTCTGCTGATTGCAATAGCTCTCGGTGCGGTGATTGCACTTATTGGAGTTGTGATCTTGGATGTTGAGAAACGCCTGGAAGAAAAGCGGAAAGCATACTTTTACATGATCCGCCGGAAGGACAAGCTTGACGCTGATGTTGAGTTCCTTGGGGAATTTGAGGACAAAAAAATAGCACCCTGAATGTTTTGGCGAACGCAGGTGCTATTTAAACGTAGGAATACAAAAGTATTTCTGCGTTTATTGTAACACGTAGTTAGGTTTTTGGAAAGCGTGATTTTATGTTTTACAGAAAATGCAGAATCTGTGGATGCAGTTTAGATCCAGGCGAAGGAAACATGTGTGAAGAATGCCGGGACGAGCAGTACATGAAGCAACAGCAAGAGAAAGCGGTCAGATACATGGTTTTAGCTACAGATTTCAGACAGATGGAAATGGAGGAATTTTTAAATGGCAGCGCCTAGTTTGACATGGAAGGATTTAGGAATACTCAAGGATGCACTGGCAGAATTTGAAAGAACACTGGAAGATTTAGGCATAGAAGCCGGTGAAGTCTCATGGCATACCGACGGAAGTATTCATGGTGAATTTGTGTATGGTACAAGAAAGCTGATTACCAACACAGACGATGATGGGGAGGGATTTTCTCACAGATATGAATGATAGTTACGATTTGTGGAAAGACAGAGATCGGAATCAAGGAGAATGGCTTGAGCGTAGACCAAAATGTATATGTTGCGGTGAACACATCCAGGATGATACAGCAGTACAGATTAGAGGAGATTATTATTGCGATAGATGCCTGGATGATATGAGAGTTTATATCGAAGATTGAGAGGCAAGATAATGGAAAATAATTTTTTAAATGCAAATGAAATCAGTTGCAGAGTTCAGCAGATTTCAGAAAAAGGATTGTCTTTGCTGTTGTATGTCACTTCCAGAGATGGACAAAAAAGGCTTGATGAAAAATATGGAGCACTCGGATGGCAGGACAGATATGAAGTAATCGATGGAGATTTATATTGCATTATTTCTGCATGGGACAACGAAAAGAAGATGTGGATTTCTAAAGAGGATGTAGGAACTGCATCTTATACAGCAAAAGAAAAGGGACGAGCATCGGATGCATTTAAGAGGGCATGTGTAAAGCATGGAATTGGAAGAGAATTATACACGGCACCTTTTATATGGATTCCGGCAGCCAATTGTCATATTAAAACAGACAATAATGGAAAATCTTCTACAAGAGATAAGTTTTTTGTAAATCTTATTAAATATTCCTCGGATGGCAAAATTGATGAATTGGAAATTGTAGATCAGGAGATGAACATTGTATTTAAACAATATCCGTCTCAGAAAATTGATGATGTGAAATACCAGGTTCTACTCGGAAAACTGAAAGAAGCGGATGTATCAATGGATACAATTGTTGAGCTGTTTCATGTAAATACATTACAGGAACTTGATATTAATCAGTGGAATAAATGCATGAGAAAACTTGAAGTCACGATTGCAGCAAATGCCGGAAAAAAGGGTGATGCATAATGCATGCGCTTGTAAAGATTAACCAATACCGAGAGCAGAAAGACGGTACAGTTTTGGTTGTATCTGTTCCAGATCTGAAGCTTGGGGACATGTTCCAAAGAAAGAAAATTAGAAATGCTGAGATCCGGTTTGATGATGGCAGACACATATCGGCAGAGCAGAGAAAAAAGGCATATGCCACGATAGGGGATATTGCAGACTGGACAGGATATCTACCAGAAGAAGCGAAAGAAAGACTTAAGAATGAATATACAGTGCGAACAGGAGTAGAACATATCAGTCTTTCAAATTGTTCAATGGATACAGCAAGAGACTTTATTAGCTTTCTGATTGAATTTTGTTTGGAATGGGGGATACCGCTTTCAGACAATGCAATAGATCGTACAGATGATATAGGAAGATACCTTTACTATTGTCTGATACATAAAAAATGTGCAATCTGCGGAAAAGATGGAGAGATTCATCATGAGGATGCAATCGGAATGGGTAATGACAGGACAAAAGTAGATGATTCCAGTTATAAAAAAATCTGTTTGTGCAGAGAACACCACACACTGGCACACAGCCTTGGAGTGATCCGGTTTCGAGAGATGTATAAGGTCTATGGAATTGTTGTAAAGGATTTATAGGGTTGAAACACCTTGCCAAATGGCAGAAAGAAACCTATTCATGCAGAAAATAATATATCACGAATTATTGGAAGCTGGTTATTATCTCCGGGGTTAGTCCCGGAGAGGAAAGGGGATAAATGAAAACAATAAATGACATTCCCTGCGGACATTTGAAACCATTACCGAGACTTTATAATCCATTTGAAGATAGAAAGCTGCGAAAGCAGATAGAGACAGCAAATACAAAGGATGACTGCATTATCAATGTTGGAAATGGATATTACAGACCAGTTCCGGGAGATCCAGTAGATGAAAAAGAACTGGATGAATATCTATCAAAAGAGCTGCACCGTGCCAGAGCGATACTGAAAAAACGTTTAAACATGAAAATGACATTTGAAAGGTGGCGAGAAGTTGGAGTACCTACTGATAATACCGGGACGACTGGATAACTTGAATGATTTTATCCGTGCGGATAAGGCAAGCAGATATAAAGGCGGAGAGATGAAAAAGCAGAATGAAGCTATTGTTTCTGTGTGCATCAGAAAGTGCCTGAGAGACGTAAATATCAATAAAAAAGTATTTATGGAATATCTGTGGGTGGAAAAGAATAAAAGGCGTGATCTGGACAATATATCGTCATTCGGCAGAAAAGTGATCCAGGATGCATTAGTTAACTGCCATGTATTAAAAAATGATGGCTGGGAGCAGATCTGTGGATTCTCTGATGAATTTCGTATAGATGCTGAAAATCCACGGATTGAAGTTCGGATTCGGGAGGTGGAAACTTGAACTATTTAGCTGAGATAAAAGCATTTTACGACAGGCTCGAACTAAACCCGCAGCCCAACACTGCAATCGCCTTATGGCATGCGTTAATGTCCATAGCGAATAAAGCAGGGTGGCCAGATACGTTTACGGTAGCTTCGTCAGTCCTTGGACTTCGGTCTGGATTAAATGCATCAGCGTTAAAGAGAGCGAGAAACAAGCTTGCTACAGATGGGTTCATCGAATGGAAATCGCGCGGTGGGAATCTTGCAGCACAATATAAAATAAATAGTCTTGTGGTTCAAAATTACAGTAAAAATGCACCACAGTTTGAACCACAAAGTGAACTGCAAATTGCACCACAGTTTGAACCACAAAGTGAACCTATTAATAAACAAAGACATAAACATAAACAAAATACACCCCCTATATCCCCCGTGGAACGGTATGCAGAGTTTGCCGCGGTCTATCCGAAACGGTGCACTGGCTGCCTTGTTGAAACTGAATACTGCAATGCGGTACTGTCTGGTGTACCGGAATATGATTTGGTATTGGCCGCACAGAATTATGCAGATATATGCAGACGGGAGAAAACAGCAGAGCGGTATATTAAAAAGCCGGAGAACTTTTTACGAGAGAACTTGTTTATGCAGTATCTGAAAGGAGAGAACGATGGACCAGTTGGAAGAGATACTGGAACGCATGAAAAATCACTCAACGAACTTATGCAGGAATGCGGAGACACCGGAGACTTCCAAGGATTCTGATGTGTGTCCAATTTGCGAAGGTCGGGAGTGGATCTTGAAAATAAAAGACGGAGTTGAAATAGCAGTACCGTGTAAATGCCGTGAAAAAGCGGTCATGTCAAGGCGGTTGCGATTCGCAGATATACCGGAGGCATTCCGTGGGATGGATCTGAGATCGTTTCGAATGGATGTGTACAGGAAGCAGGAAAGTAAAAAGATGGTGTCAGATGCCTGTAAAATCATAAAAACCTATCTGGATGATTTTGAGAGCCAGAAGGAAAGAGGCATGGGACTGTATATCTGGTCGAGGACAAAGGGAAGCGGTAAGACGAGGATTGCTGCCGGGATTGCAAATGAACTGATGAAAAGATACACAGTCAAATTTGCAGTATCACTGACCATCCTGCAGGAAATTAAGAATACATGGCGCAGGGATGCAGCAGGCAGTGAGAGTCAGCTTTTAGATGCGCTTTCCACAACGGATATTTTGATCATTGATGATTTTGGTGTGGAAGCACCGGCGGCATGGATCAACGACAAAATGTATCAGGTCATCAACGAGCGGTACATAAACCAGAAGGTAACGATTTTCACGAGCAATGATCCGCTAGACAAACTTTCTTACGATGATCGTATCACGAACCGGATCAAGGAGCGGACATATCAGATCGCATTTCCAGAAGAATCAGTCCGGGATCATATCGCAGAGCGGATGCAGGAGGAAATCATTGAAAAAGTGATAACGAGTGGAAATATAAAATAAAAATTAAGTGGCGAAATAAGGATTATTAACATGGGAGAAATGACAAAGACAAGCATAAAATACTGCCGGAAATGTAAATATTCGTACAAGCAAAGCCAAACAGAAATCATGTGTGGATATTATTTACAGACCAGATTAAGGCGTAGATGCCCGGTTGGGATGTGCGATAAGTTTGAGAAGAAAGGCAGAAAGAGAAAGGTGAAGTTAAAATGACAGATGAAACCAAGAATGAGATAAAGGCGGTACTGACGCTGTTAAAAAATACACTGGTAAGCAATGGCGTAAGCATAGCACTTGAAAAAAAAGACGATGGATGCATTATGTTTTTTGATACCGCAGAGTATTGTCGCACCGGTAAATATAAAGGGGTATCTGTTAAAATAACGGATTTAGTGAGGTAGAAATATGATTTTTTTAAATTCAGTAGAATTGATGAGTTTTTTAAATGACGTGTTATATGACAAACTCAGAGAAAAACCGCCAGAAGATATAAGAGTAGAGATCGCTACATATGGTTTATCATTTTCTGACAAAAAATTTAAAAATTGTTTAGGAGAGCTTAAAACGCGAGAATCTATGGTATTGAATTTTCTGAACACCTTAATGGATACCAATACAGATATGGTTGTAGGAATGCCGCCGATGAAAAAATATAACAATTCATATTATGGAGAGACGGCGATCGACAGGAGAAAAAGATTAGAAGAAATGGAAGATATCATGGGAAATTATCGTATAAATGTCTATCCGGTAGAAGAGTCGCATTTTAAATTTTACAGGATCGATGATATCTATATTACCGGAGGAATCAATTTGACAGATTCTACTTGGAACGATGCCGCTGTTTTGATCGAAAAAGAGAGGGACAAGGAACAATTAGAGTGGTATTTTCAGCAGATTTTAGACAGAGCCAAGGCCGAATGTAGAAAGAGAGGGATAGCATGGACCGCATAGAAGAAATGATACAGAACCTTGAACTGCTAAGAATGCATTTTGGCGATATCACAAAAACTTGTATGGCAAATGGAATCATAGATAGCACCATAAAAGCAATTGAAAAACTTGCTACCTATGAAAATGCCGAGAAACATGGCTTGCCGGAACGCTATGAAGCAGATGAGAAAGACACACCTGCAGAAAAGCCACATACCAATGCAGACCGGATCAGAAGCATGACGGATGAGGAGTTGGCAGAAATGCTGTCTACTGTGAGCCAGCATTGCGTAGTGTATTTATCAGACAAAATAAATTGCAGACATAGTAATTGTGATACAGGTTGCAAAAATAATATCAAGAAATGGTTGCAGAAAGAAATGGAGAAAAAGGATGGAAGATAGATATTTATGTAAAGCAAGACCAATAGGGACTAGAAAACAGTGGGTAACTGGATTTTATGCAGTCCTTGGAGAAAAGACGGAGATTATCGTAAATGAGCCGGAAAAGTTTTATGACGTTGATAGTGGGAAAAATAGTCATGGAAATAAAATTGTGGAGGTTATACCTAAAACCGTCTGCCGGTGCACCGGACTTAAGGACAAGAACGGTAAACTGATTTGGGAGAATGACATTCTTTCAGGGCATATCGATGATGAGTTTCCAGAAGATGAGACGAGAAAGCGTGTCGTGTGGCATGAAAACGGATGGTGTACGAATGAGCCGGGCTGTGATTACTACGAGGAACTGGATGATTTTGATTCAGAGAATTTTGAAGTGATCGGCAACATGATTGATAACCCGGAACTGTTGGAGGTGTGACTATGACAATTGATGAAGCTATATCACACGCAAGAGAAGTGGCTGAATGCCAAAAGATGTCAGCAAGACTAATCGAAGATAATGCGTATATTCCAGAATCGGTTGATAAAGAAGCCATTACATATGGCAATACTATATGTGCAAACGAACATGAGCAACTTGCTGAATGGTTGGAAGAACTGAAGCAGTACCGAACAATCGGAACGGTGGAAGAATGCCGGGCGGCGATGGAACGTCAGAATCCGATAGCTGCTATTGCTGAAAAAGAAGATACTGGGACTACAAGATATATATGTCCGACATGTGGTATGTATATGGGGTGGTCAACTGGAATGTTTCCTGCTCGTTATTGCTGGAAATGTGGTCAGAAATTGGATTGGGGGTGTAAAGAATGATTGAAAGACTTAAGCCATGCCCGTTCTGCGGTGGAAAAGCAATGTTCTTAACCACTACAAATAAGTCATCACATTCGGCTGTTGGTGTAATGTTCAAAATCAAATGTATGAAATGCGGAACAGAACTTCCAAAAAGCTATGAATGTGAGATGTACATGGATCAGGACGGAGGCATCAGAACAGGGAAAGACGAGCGAACGAAAGCAACTACAGATTGGAACAGGAGGGCGAACGATGGGAAGACTGATTGATGCGGAGACATTAAAGCAAGAATTATATCAACAATGGTTTATGGATATTCTTCTTACACAGAAACGTAGTGATGATATGTTCTATGCGTTAGCGCAGAAGATTGATGCACAGCCGATCGCCTATGACCCGGACAAGGTTGTGGAGCAGTTGGAAAAGCTGAAAAGCCTTGTACCAGTAAATAGGGTACTTGATGATATTGTAAATGATAAACCAAAGGAATTAGGAATGCTTATAGCCTATGAAAAGGCTATTAAGATTGTAAAAGGAGGTGGAGTAGATGGCAATTAAACCGATTTTATTCAACACAGAAATGGTTCGGGCAATTCTGGACGGACGGAAGACTTGCACCAGACGGTTGGTAAAGCCACAGCCTAAATCAAAGCTGTGTTACACATTCGCAGGAAGTGATTCTGACACATGGGGATATCCAAATAGAACAGCACATGAAATATGGGGAGAAGAATTTAAACTTCCAAACGATATTACAGAGGAAGAATTGAGTAAACGATGGAATCCACCATATCACACAGATGATATCCTGTATGTCCGGGAAACATGGTGCGGACTTCCAGTCAATGAAGCAGGTCATATGCGTGGTCATACCATCTATTATTACAAAGCTGATGGAGAACTTCGACCTAAAGGTTGGAGAGGCACTTGGCATCCGTCAATCCACATGCCGAAAGAAGCGGCACGTATCTGGCTTAAGGTTACGGATGTGAGGGTGGAGCGGTTGCAGGAAATCACATCGGAGCAGATTTGCAGAGAGGGTGTAGAGGTGGAATATCCTCATGTGTTGAATGGAGAAGAAAAAAGATATGCTTTTTCAAGACTCTGGGATTCTACCATCAAGAAGTCCGATCTTGACCGCTACGGTTGGAATGCCTCACCTTGGGTGTGGGTGATTGAATTTGAACGATGCGAGAAGCCGGAAGGAGTGTGAGAATATGAGTAAATTTGATTATGACTGTTTTTGCGGAGACGGAGATTCGCTTGGTTTCAATGCGAGTAAATATAACAAGGAAGAAGCTTTAAAAATTGGCGCGGAAGAATATGGGTGTAACGTAAACGATTTAACGGTAGAAGAAGCCTATATTTATTATGGTTTTGGAACTGATGAAGATGGAGAAACACGTACAACGTATTGGCTTTGCGATGTACCTAAAGGAAATAGCTTTGAAGCATGGAGAGTGTATAAAAAATAGGAGGTGGGGGTGATGCCTAAAGCAGTATTAGTTATGGATATGCCAGAATCATGTTTTGGTTGCAACTTTTTGTATTGTAACGCGGATGCAGGTATTGACAGTTGCCAGGCTATGGAAGTACCAAGAATTGTTGATTCTGAAACATACGAAAGACCAGATTGGTGTCCGCTCCGGGAATTGCCGGAGAAAAGAGAAATTAATCATAACAAAAATCACTACATAAGTAACTTTTGGTCATCTGCAAAGAGTGTAGGCTGGAATGCCTGCTTAGATAAAATTTTAAAAGGATGTGATGAAAAATGAGCAATACAGAAATAACAGCCTTGGAGACAATCAGAAAAGAAATACAGAAGCTAAGAGATAAATATCAGACCAAAGCAGAAAAAGAACGTGAAAAGGTAAATGAGATTTTCGTGACGATCAAAGGCGAAAAGTGTTATTCAAATGATGACATCTTCGGCTGGTACGAAGCTGGATATATCAATTCCAGACAGTACGATAAATACCGGGACAAGCTTGAAGCGAAAAAGAAAGCCGCAGGAGAGGTTGATAATAAGACGAAAAGCGAAATGATTGTAAAAATTTTATCTACCATGAGCAGAAATTTAAACGCAGAAATCGCAACGATTAAAGAGGAAGAAGAATAAAGCAGAAAGGAGCAGAGACTCTTGCCAAAGTGAAGCATATGTGGTCTCCTTGAAAAAATGAGTGATTTAGATAAGTTTGATTACGAATGTCAGAATCAGATGAGCATTTTTGACATGATACGTGAACCAATACGGATTACAAAGCCTATA
>OJRN01000650.1_pt1 | contig 17655 bp, 17 predicted proteins | sample 1599211 | NCBI WGS metagenome assembly OJRN01 (sample SAMN03922532, study PRJEB24848) | human gut metagenome | isolation source: stool sample | host: Homo sapiens | place: Germany | collected 2010-05
TAGAAAATGTAGTTCTCTTCTTAATATTATACTGTTCCATAATTAAAGTAATATAATCCTTCAAATCACTATTAGTTTCCATACCCAGCATTGTATTAAGATGATTATTCATATCGTGTCTTAATATTTCAAGACTTTCGTTTTTCTCATTCTCAAGCTTATAATATCTTGCGTCTGCCTTTTCCTGTTCAAGTTGAACCTTTATCCTCTGTGTTTCAGCATTACGCTCATTTATTCTTATATTAACCCACAAAACTAATATATCTGATGAAACCAAAACCATAGAGCTTATAACTATCCATACTGTTTCCTTACGATTAAGGCTCAATTCAGATTCAATTATATAATATGTAATAAACACCAATAAAGATGCTAACAAGGATGCTATAAGTAATACTATTGAAACATCAAAACTTTCAACTGCCTTGCTTTTGTTTCTAATAATTACCATTGTTTCAACAAATATGAAATATACTATTTTGCATAATGATATTACAGCTATTATAATTGCAAGTTCTTCTTGCTTAACATGGCGTATTCCAATAATATATTCAGTTGAAAAGAATACCAACTGCTCAGAAATAGCCATCATTGCATTATAAATCAAAGCCCAGAATACTGCCGACCTTTTGCTCACATTAAACATCAAAGCCATCAACACAATATACATTGAATTATTAATTGCCGTAATAAAATATATATTCCCCGTCAGAAACACGACAAACATCACAGCATGTCCTGCCATGATAGCAATGCCCGTCACCCACTGTTTATATCTATGTTCATACATCTGCGACATACTCATCCACAATATTATAGCTTCTATAATATGTGCAAATGCATAACTGATTATAATTTCCATATCCACCTACTCCTGCCCTGCCAGATACAGAAGCATTTTCTGCTTGAATGCAGTTCTTTTTTCTCTTGATAAATCTATTGGTTCTTCGATGCCCTTAAGTTCAATATACTTATCAGTAAATCGCTCAACTCTGTCTATATTAACAATGAAGGATTTATTGACAAGAAAAAATTTATCCTCATCAAGAACACTCTGCCAATAAGAAAGACTTTTGAGACTTATGTACGACTTCGTATCTGTTTTGATATATCTTTTTCTAACAAGTGACTCTATGCATATAATCGAATCCTGTTCAATAATTACATTATCACCCTTATATTCAATATTGATTTTCTTGCTCTGACTCTTGCTGCATAATAATAATGCCTTATGTAAACCTCGCATAATCACAGGTCTTTCCAATGGTTTATTAATATACCTGAAAACTCCCTCGTCCATTGCATCATCAAGATAGCCCATATACGAAGTTATTATGAATAACACAATATTCTTGTTATTATTTCTTAAACATTTGCCAGCTTCAATTCCATTAATTCCGTCCATCTCAACATCAAGAAATGCAATGTCAATCTTTTCATTATTCTTAGCTGCTTCATCTCCACTGTTATATTCATAAACCTTATAATCCGTTATCTTATGATCAGCAAAGAATTCATCCACATATTTTCTTATCATATCAATATAAAGCTTATCATCATCACATATTAATATATTCATGCATTATCCTCTTCACTTAACTAATTAATAATTTTATTATATCAAAATGTTTAAAAAAACGACAGAAATTTCTTCCTGCCGTTTCTCTTAACATATATATTATCAATCTAAGAAGCCTGCTCAAACTGCGAATTATAAAGGTCAGCATAGAAACCGTTTCTTGCAAGAAGCTCATCATGAGTTCCCTGCTCAACGATATCACCATCCTTCATAACAAGTATCACATCAGCATCTTTGATGGTTGAAAGTCTGTGTGCAATAACAAAGCTTGTTCTGCCCTTCATCAGATTATCCATAGCCTTCTGGATTCTCTCCTCTGTTCTTGTATCAACAGAAGATGTTGCTTCATCAAGAATAAGGATTGGATTATCTGCAAGGATTGCTCTTGCAATTGTAAGAAGCTGCTTCTGTCCCTGTGAAACATTGCTTGCGTCCTCGTTAAGCTCACAGTCATAACCACCCGGAAGTGTCTCAATAAAGTGATGTGCATTAGCTGCCTTGGCTGCTGCAATAACTTCCTCATCAGTTGCATCAAGCTTTCCGTATCTGATATTCTCCATAATTGTACCCTTATAGAGCCATGTATCCTGAAGAACCATTCCAAATGCGTCTCTTAATTCTCTTCTGTTGAAATCCTTAACATTATGTCCATCAACAAGAATAGCTCCATCATTAACATCATAGAATCTCATAAGCAGTTTAACAATAGTGGTCTTACCTGCACCTGTCGGTCCAACGATAGCAACCTTCTGTCCAGGCTTAACATTTACACTGAAATTCTTGATGATAGTCTGGTTCTCATTGTATCCGAATCTTACATGCTCGAAATCAACCTCGCCCTTAATTCCTTCTGTAGAAACAGGATTCTTAACAGTCTGGTCTTCCTCTTCTTCATCAAGAAATTCAAATACTCTCTCAGAAGCTGCTGCCATAGACTGTACCTGATTGATAACCTGAGCAATCTGCTGGATTGGCTGTGTGAAATTCTTCACATACTGGATAAATGCCTGAATATCACCGATTGTTATAACATTTTTAATAGCAAGAAGACCGCCGGTTAATGCAACACATGCGTAACCTAAGTTACCTACAAACATCATGATTGGCTGCATCATTCCTGAAAGGAACTGTGACTTCCATGCTGAACCATAAAGGACATCATTAGTCTTGTTAAATGAATCAACCATATCCTTTTCTTTATTAAATGACTTAACAATCATATGTCCGCCATAAGTTTCCTCAATCTGTCCGTTAATATGTCCAAGATACTCCTGCTGTGTTTTGAAATATCCCTGTGACTTCTTAACAACGAAAGAAACAAGTCCCACTGATATTGGAAGTATTATAACCGCAATAAGTGTCATAAGCGGTGAAATGCTTAACATCATAACAAGAACACCAATCATAGTAGTTAAAGATGTAATGATTGTTGTAATACTCTGGTTGAGTCCCATTCCAAGTGTATCAACATCGTTAGTAATTCTTGATAACACCTCACCATATGTCCTGCTCTCGAAATACTTCATAGGCATACGGTTAATCTTCTCGCTGATTTCTTTTCTTAATCTGTAGCAGACCTTCTGTGTAATGCCTGTCATTATCCAGCCCTGTACAAAGTTAAATACTGCACTTGCGGCATACAGACAAAGCACGAATATAAGAATTGTTCCAATCTTTCCAAAGTCAATTCCACCAGTTCCACCGATTTTCTTTACAAGACCTTCTGACAGAGCTGTAGTTGCCTTACCAAGAACCTTCGGACCTACAACAGAAAATACTGTTGAGCATACAGCCATAACTGCAACAAATATTATCGCAATCTTATAGCTTCCAATATATCTTATAAGCTTTCCTATTGATCCTTTGAAATCCTTGGCTTTCTCAACAGGTGCCATTCCTCTTCCCGGAGGTCCCATTCTTCTTTTCGGTGGCATTTTGATATTTTTATTATCTTCCATACTGACTAGGCCTCCTTTCCAAGCTCTTTAGCAGAAAGCTGTGAACTTGCAATCTGCTGATATGTCTCACATGTCTTCATAAGTTCTTCATGCGTTCCCTTGCCAACAATCTTACCATCATCCATAACAAGAATCTGATCTGCATGAAGGATTGTGCTGATTCGCTGAGCTACAATAATAACAGTGGCATCAGACACATTTGCAGCAAGCTCCTTACGAAGAATTGCGTCAGTTTTTAAATCAAGTGCTGAAAAACTGTCATCAAATATAAACACTCTTGGGTGCTTTGCTATTGCTCTGGCAATAGAAAGTCTCTGCTTCTGACCGCCTGAAACATTAGTACCGCCCTGTGCTATAGGACTGTCATACTTCTCAGCCTTATTATCAATGAACTCAGTTGCCTGTGCAATCTGTGCTGCCTTAACGACATCTTCATCGCTTGCATCAGGATTACCGAATCTTAAATTACTTGCAATAGTACCAGAGAAAAGCATTCCCTTCTGAGGCACGTAACCAAGCTCACTTCTTAAGTCATGCATAGAGATATTTCTTATATCATGACCATCAATAGTAATGCTTCCTCCTGTAACATCATACAATCTTGGAATAAGATTAACGAGCGTTGACTTTCCACAGCCCGTACTTCCTATAATTGCTGTAGTCTTACCCGGCTCTGCTTTAAATGTAATATCCTCAAGTGCGTTCGCTTTAGCACCCGGATACATGAAATTTACATGATTAAACTCAACTACACCCTTTGCAGACTCAATTGTCTCAGGATTCTCAGAGTCTTCTATTGAAGAATGTGTATTAATAACTTCATCTATACGGTCAGCTGCAACCATCGCTCTTGGAAGCATTACAGACATCATTGTAAGCATAAGGAATGACATAACTATGAGCATCGAATATGTTATAAATGCAGTCATAGAACCTACCTGCATAACTCCGGCATCAATTCTGTGTGCGGCAACCCACACGATAAGAACTGACAAACCATTCATGATAAACATCATGCTTGGCATCATGAATGTCATTGTTCTGTTAGTAAAGAGCATTGTCTTAGTAAGCTTCTTATTAGCTTCATCAAATCTTTCCTCTTCCTTCTTCTCTCTTCCAAAGGCTCTTATTACAGAAAGACCTGTAAGAATCTCTCTGGATACAAGATTGACATTATCTACCAGCTTCTGCATAAGCTTGAACTTAGGCATCGCAATTACCATAAGAAGCATTACAAATGCAATGATAACCGCAACAGCCATAACTATAACCCAGCCCATGCCGGCTCCCGTTCCAACAACCTTTATAATTCCTCCAACACCAAGAATTGGTGCATACAGAATCATTCTCAGCATAATAACCGTAACCATCTGAACCTGCTGTACATCATTAGTTGTTCTTGTGATAAGTGATGCTGTAGAGAATTTGTCCATCTCAGCATTAGAGAATCCCATGACATTAGAATACAGTTTTCCTCTCATATCTCTTGCAACGCCTGCACCAACTCTTGATGCAAGGAAGCCTATACATACAGAAGTAACCGCCATAAGAAGTGCCATGGCAACCATCTTAAGACCAGCTGCCCACAGATACTTAGTCTGGATAAAATCCATGTCCATTCCTGCCTTGGCATCCATGCTCTTTGCATAAGCAACGCCCATAGACGAAACAAGAGTCTTTCCCATGGTATCAATAGTCTTCTGGAATTCGCTTCGCATAGAAAGGATATCGTCTTTACTCATAGCCCCTGCACTATACATTGCCTTCACTATCTGTCTCATATCCACACATATAGTTTCAACCTCATTACCATCCGAATCTTCCATCATCTGTGTAAATGTAGTTAGTTCAACGCCCATAGACTTTCCAATATCTTCTACCGAAACATTGGCAAGCTGTTCTTCACTTACATGCATCTGCTCTGCCATACGGCTCTTGAATGCACTTTCAGTCACTGAAGACATCTGGTTGTTAATTATAAGTGCTGTAAAAAGTGTGTCGTCTAAATCAGTCTTATTCTTAGAACCTTTGACACTTAATTCATAGACATTATCATCTTCATTATAAGAATACGACTGTTCCCACAGCTGTGCTTCTTCCTCTGTCATAAAAAGCTTCGCAGTGTCAAATTCTTCCTTAGTAATCTTTTCTGGCACAGTATGCTCTATGCCTCCATTCTGTATACCTGTATCAATGATATCTGAAGTATACGCAGGAAGCGACAAGTCGCACACTGCCTGAACAATAAGCAGTGCAAATACCAGCACTATCGACTTCCAGTATGGCAGCACATTTTTAATAATTCTGCTCATAAACACTCTCCCATCTTTATTAATAATTATTTTCAAAAATCTGCTTTCAATAATAAATAAGCGTTTCTTATATTAACACCGATTTTCATCATAGTAAATTAATGTCAAATGTATTTTTATAAATAATTTATAAAGAATGTTTGAATAATAACAATATATATGTTATTATACGCGCGAACGTCATCCGTTTTTCGGAGATGTATCTTAACAAGCCGGAAGGGCTGCATACCTTTCCGCAAAGGAGACAATATGAATACTATCAATGCAACTCGAACTTCTGCAACGAAGTTCAACACTAAGTACATGGTGGAGCTGGCACTTATGGTTGCGGTCATACTCGTTATGTCACTGACCCCATTAGGCTACATCCGTACCCCTGGACTTTCTATCACCCTTTTAACTGTTCCTGTAGCTGTAGGTGCTATCATCTTAGGACCTGTCGGCGGTTTAATCTGTGGTCTGACATTCGGACTTACAAGCTTTTATCAGTGCTTCGTTGGAGGCGCAATGGGAACTGTTCTTCTCGGAATTAATCCATTTGGTACATTTGTAACAACAGTAGTAACAAGAACTCTTGAAGGCTTCCTTACAGGACTTATATTCAAGGGACTTCACAGTATTAATGGAGTTAAGAAATTTTCTTATTATATAGCAAGCCTCTGCTGTCCTTTACTTAATACTTTATTATTCATGAGTTCACTTGTTCTCTTCTTCTATAATACAGATTATGTACAGGCCTTCGTTACTGCACTCGGAGCTAAGAACCCACTTATATTCGTAGTATTATTTGTTGGTGTTCAGGGACTTATTGAGGCAGGAATCTGCTTTATTGTTGCTAGTGTGGTTTCCCGTGCATTATATGCTGCACTTAAGCTTAACCAGAATTAGTCAGTCACTTTGATTGAATAAATCGGACATTAATCAACGGAGGATTAGTTTTGTTTACAGAGATTTCAGTTAATGATATTAATGATTTTAGATTAGGTCATGCTTCCAATAAGGAAGCTGGCACTGGTGTAACTGTTATATATTTTCCAGACGGAGCTACAGCAGGCTGTGACATTAGCGGTGGCGGTCCGGCATCAAGAGAAACACCTCTTACTATGCCTATGACTGCTGACAATCCGATTAATGCCATCGTGCTGTCAGGCGGTTCAGCATACGGTCTTGCCGCATCTGACGGAGTTATGACATGTCTTGAAGAACATGGTATAGGATATAACACAGGCGTTTCACTTGTTCCGCTTGTATGCCAGTCATGCATATTTGATCTTGGATATGGAAGCTCTAAAGTACGCCCAGACAGTACTATGGGATATGAGGCCTGCATTAAGGCACTTATGAAGGCCGGTGTTGTCAATACTGATGCTTCCACCGCTGCCAATTCGGATAGCAACGACCCCGTTCAGGGCTGTATCGGTGCCGGAACAGGTGCGACTGTCGGCAAGATTATGGGAATGAAGCAGGCTGAAAAGTCAGGACTTGGAATATATTCAGTGAAGACAGGCACATTTACAATGACAGCAATTGTTGTTGTAAATGCACTTGGAGATATATCAGATTATGAAACCGGTAAAAAGCTTGCCGGACTTAAGAACGCTGACAGAACCGAGTATGTAAGCTGTGAAGAAGCACTTTATCAGTTCATGGCACCTCGCGATATGTTCACAGGCAACACAACAATCGGTGCAGTTATAACCAACGCTGCATTTAACAAGGCTGAACTTAACAAAATTGCATCTATGGCAAGAAATGCGTATGCACGCTGCATTAATCCAGTCGGCACAATGGCAGACGGAGATACAATCTATGCTGCAAGTACTGCAAAACGAGGCGACAGCGAAGCTGTACATGTTGATATCAACTTTGCAGGAACACTTGCTGCCAGCGTTATGTCCGCTGCAATTAAGAATGCTGTAATGAATTCTAAGATATCTGATGAAGAATTTTTAAGCATGGTAAAGTAACACATGAAATAATCCCCGATAAGCTGCTGTTCTGACAGTCTTACCGGGGATTTTTATATTATCTTTATTTTAACATTTTAATTATTCACAAAGCTTAGAAAATGCATCCGCAACAAACTGTACCTTAGTTCCTATAATAACCTGTACAGATGTCTTTCCAGGTTTCATAACACCAGCAACACCAGCTGATTTAATAACCTTATCATTAACAAGTGTAATATCCTTTACTTCAAGTCTCAGTCTTGTAATACAATTATCTATGCTTGCAATATTCTCTTTTCCGCCACAGCCTTCAAGAATTGTCTTTGCAATTGCTGTATAATCGTCACTTGCAAGTTCAACTTTCTTTTCTGCTTCTATATCATCATCTTCTCTGCCAGGAGTCTTTAAATCCCATTTCTTAATGGCAAATAAGAATACAAAATAGAATACGAAGAATGCTGCTATACCAAGAGGAATTATCAACCATGTCTTCTGTGCTGCCGGAAGAGATGATGAGAATAACAGGTCAGTAGCACCTGCTGAGAAACTAAATCCTGCTCTGAAGCCTAATGCAACTGTAATCATTGTAAATATACCATAAAGAAGTGCATAGATAACATAGAGTCCAGGAGCAAGGAACATGAAACCAAATTCAAATGGTTCTGTAACACCACAGATAAATGCACATAATGCTGCAGAAGCAACAAGTCCTATAGCTACTTTTTTCTTAGCTGGCTTTGCACATTTAATCATAGCTAAAGCTGCACCAGGAACACCAAACATCATACATGGGAAGAAGCCTGACATATACATTCCAAGACTCCATGAAACATCACTTGATGTTTGTCCTGCCCAGAAGTGCTGTAAATCTCCAAGTCCGATAGTATCAAACCAGAATACGTTGTTCAACGCATGATGTAATCCGGTAGGAATTAACAATCTGTTCAAGAATGCATAGATACCTGCACCAACAATATCAAGCTTTACAATTGCCTTACCAACGCTTACTAATGCGCTGAACAGTAATGGCCATACAAATAATAACACAACAGATACAAGAATTGATACTACTCCTGAAACAATTGCTACGCATCGTTTTCCACTAAAGAAAGATAACCAGTTTGGTAATTTTGTATCTTTAAACTTGTTATAACACATAGCACCGATTATACCAGCAAGAATACCAATAAATGGATTCTCAATCTTGTTAAATGCAAGAGTTTTAGTTGCACTGTCTGCTATAGAAGGTATAATTACTGTAACAAACTTTGTAGAAAGAAGTGTTGTCATCATAAGCCACGAAGCAAGTGCCGCAATTCCTCCGGTACCATCATTTTTATCTGACATACCTACACCGACACCAATTACAAAAAGGATTGCCATGTTATCAATTAAAGCTCCACCAGCTTTTACAAGAAACAGACCAATCATATCAGCTGCGCCCTGAATATCTCCACCCTGTATAGCTTCTGGACACAGCATATAACCGATACCCATAAGGATACCACATATAGGCAGTACTGCCACAGGAAGCATTAACGCTTTTCCCAGTTTTTGAAGAAATTTCATACTTTTCTCCTCCTTTAAATCATTATTAATCGGGGTTATCCCAATCACGCGCATTGTGAAATCCTGAGTAATTATGATATTTTCAGAACTTCATCATCAATAGATACCTCACCCTCCTTTATTAGATTAATTTTATTATAATCGTCGGTATTGCATATAAGGACTGGTGTAATCGTATCCAATCCTGCCGACTTTATTTTTTCAAGATCAGCCTCTAAAAGTAAATCACCCTTTTTTACCTGCTGACCACCTGAAACATGTGAAATAAATGATTCTCCCTTGAGCGTTACCGTATCCAGCCCAATATGTATCAGTAATTCTGTTCCCTGACTGGTTGTCATTGTCACAGCATGAAGAGTATCAAACACCATTGAAATCTCACCATCTGCCGGAGCATATATCTTTCCTTCAGAAGGGATTACTGCAAATCCATCTCCAAGAACCTTTTCTGAAAATGTTGGATCTGAAACTTCAGTAATTGGCACCACTTTTCCTTTACATGGAGAATAAATAATATTATCCTTTGACTTTCCTTTAAAAAAACCTAGCATATTATCTCCTTTCCATCAATATATACTCTCTTAATATTCAATTCATCATCAATAAGCACGAAATCTGCTTGTTTTCCTACAGAAATACTTCCGACTTTATCATATATACCAATTTCCTTTGCCGGATTCTCTGTTGCACACATAACAGCTGTTTCTAATGAAATCCCTGCTTTTTTAACGACATATCGAAGACAATCCATTAAATTAGTTGCTGAACCGGCAATTGTTCCATCATGTAATGTTGCCAGATTACCTTTTACCACTACAGGCTGTCCTCCAAGAGTATATTCGCCATCCTCTAATCCTGTTGCTCTCATGCTGTCACTGATTAGTATTATGCGTCCCGCACCCAACATGGCAAATGTTGCCCGTATTACTGATGGATGAATATGAACTCCATCACATATCAGTTCTGCATGACATTGATATGAATCTCTTATTGCACCTATAACACCAGGCTTTCTATGATTCATAGGGGGCATTGCATTGTATAAATGTGTTGCATGAGTTGCACCATGTTGAATTGCCTCCATCGCAGTATCATAATCCGCTGCTGTATGAGCAATCGACACCACAACATTATCTTTTACTTTATCTATGAAATTCATCGCACCCGGCTCTTCTGGTGCAATATCAACAATCTTTATTAAATCATGTGCAGCTTTCTGGAGTTCACAGAAATACTCATAATTACAATGCATAATATTCTCTGCTGCCTGTGCACCCTTTTTTTGTGGACTTATAAAAGGTCCCTCCATATTAATTCCTACCAGATGGGCTCCACCATTATATAAATACTCTCCGGCATTCTTCATAACTTCAACGAGTTCTTCCTTAGCTATCGTCATGGTTGCCGGACATATACTCGTCACTCCGACAGAAGCCTCATACCGGGAAATTATATCAAGTGCCTCTTTAGTTCCATCACACATATCTGCGCCCTTGCATCCATGAAAATGAATGTCAACAAGTCCTGGAATCATCTTAAATCCTGTAGCATCTACAACTTCATTGTCAACATAATCAGGGGCTTCCAGCACTTTGGTGAATGTGCCGTTATCTACAACGACATCTCCCTTAACAAATACATTATCCTGTGTATAAACATCAGCATTCTTTATAATCATATCTTCACAACTTTCTATTCACCAAGTTAATATGCTTTAATAAATCTTACTAAGAGCTGCTTCATCTGCTACCAGTGTTACATCATTATGCAGCTGCAGAACTGATGCAGGAACATATGGTGTAATATGTCCAAAAAAGGCTTCTTTCACAATCTGTGCTTTATCTTCTCCACTTGCAACAACCAGAATCTTCTTTGCCTGCATTATTGTCTTGATTCCCATTGTGTATGCCTGTCTTGGAACGTCTTCTGCTGATTCAAAAAATCTCTTGTTAGCTTCTATTGTAGATTCTGTTAAATCAACACAATGAACCTGTTTTTCAAATGAATCTGATGGTTCATTAAATCCTATGTGGCCATTATGGCCTATTCCTAGAAGTTGTAAATCAATACCCCCAAGAGACTTAATCAGTTCAGAATATCTGTTACATTCTTTTTCCGAATCCTGCTCCATTCCATTAGGAATATGAGTATTCTCAACTGATATATTCACATTATCAAATAAATTCTTATGCATAAAATAATAATAACTCTGATCATTGTCATGACTAAGTCCCTTATACTCATCAAGATTAACAGTCTTAACTGCTGAAAAATCCAAGTCACCTTTTTTATACCATTCTACCAACTGCTTATATAACCCAACTGGCGTTGAACCGGTCGCAAGTCCAAGTACACATTCCGGCTTCATAATAATCTGTGCTGATATAATATTAGCTGCTTTTCTACTCATATCAGCATAATCTTTTGCTTTATATATTTTCATCACTTATCACTCCATTTCACATATTCTGCTACGAACACCAAGTACCATTGATGGCGATACACTAAGCTCATCTATACCCATCTTAATAAATCTCTCTGTAAGAGTGGTATCTGCTCCAAGTTCTCCGCAGATTCCTACCCATTTGCCATGCTTATGTGCTCCCTGTATGGTCATCTCAATCATCCTAAGAACTGCCTCGTGATGCGGATTATAAAATCTGTCCAGTCTGTTATTCTGCCTGTCAATTGCAAGTGTATACTGTGTAAGGTCATTGGTACCTATACTAAAGAAATCTACAAGCTCTGCAAGTTCCTCACTTAACATAACTGCCGCCGGTGTCTCTATCATAATTCCCTGCTCTGGAATCTCATATGGAATATTCTCATTCTCCAGTTCCTCTGCCACCTCAGCAACAATCTTCTTAATACTTACAACTTCTTCCACAGAAATAATCATTGGATACATTATAGATAAATTACCATATTTAGCAGCTCTTAATAATGCTCTCAACTGTGTTTTGAATATATCCGGCTGCTCCAGACATATTCTTATGGCACGATAACCCAGCGCAGGATTATCTTCCTTGCCAAGTCCAAGATAATCTGCTTTTTTATCTGCCCCAATATCAAGTGTACGAATAACCACTTTTTTATCAGCCATCATCTGTAATACCTGACGATAGGCATTAAACTGTTCTGTTTCATCAGGAAGTTCATCTCTTCCAAGATACAGGAACTCACTTCTGAATAATCCTATTCCTTCAGCATCATTTTCTAATACATATGCAACATCAGATACATTTCCAATGTTCGCATAAAGGTTAATCTTTCTTCCACTCTTTGTGACGGACTCTCTTCCTTTATAATTAGCAAGCAGCTTTTTCTGTTCCTGCTCCTTCTGCTGGGCTTCCATAGCCTGTGCTATCTGATTCTCATCCGGATTCAGGTAGAAAATTCCATTCTGACCGTCTACAATTGCATTAACTCCATTGGGTAAGGATTCTAACTCAATTGGTACACCAATTAATGCTGGAATATTCATCATTCTTGCAAGAATTGCTGTATGGGAATTAGCCGAACCATGTACCAGCACAAATGCTAAAATCTTATTCTTATCCATCTGTACAGTTTCACTCGGTGTCAAATCATCTGCCACAATAATTGATGGCTCTGTATTTTCCCAGTCAGGCAGCTCTTCACCGCTCAAATTACTCACCAGACGATTAGATATATCCTTTACATCCGCTGAACGTGCTCTCATATAATCATCATCCATATTAGCAAACATGTCAGCAAAATTATCTCCTGTTATTGACACCGCATATTCTGCATTAACATTCTCATTGCATATCATATTATGAATAGCATCCTGATAATCTTCATCTTCAAGCATTATCTGATGCACTTCAAATATCTCTGCATTGACTTTACCAACCTCCTTTAATGCTTTATCATACAGCCTGGCAAGCTGTTGAAGCGTCTTTTCTTTAGCTTTATCCAGACGCCTTAATTCTTCATCAACATTCTTAACATGTACACGCTTAATCAGACTTTCACTTTTCTTTAGAACATTAACTGGTCCGATGGCAGTACCTTTATATACCGATTTTCCAATATATTTCTCCATATTCTACCCTCTCAGATTCTAATAATAAACATTCCCCAGATATACAAATGTTTATTATATTAACTAAAATGTACTGATTTCCATGTATTAAATTGTCGTTCGCTTTATTATGTTTACATATTAACAATTTTTTAACAAAATGTCCAGCATTATTTGTCACATTTTAATAAACGCAAATAGTAAAATTGTATTACAAGGTAAGGAAAACAAAAACCTTGTAATACAATTTTTATTTAAGGAGTAAAAACGATATGAAAGAGAGTTCAAAAGCAATTGGAAAAGTACAGTTCAACAATGTTCTTAAGGGTAAGATTGTAAATGTACATTACCGTAAGTGTTCAATTGATTATTCATTAAAGGAAGAATCGAACGGTGACAGAAAGTTCAAAATTAGTGTTGTGTTATCTGATAAGGAATCTGAATATAACCCTAAGATTTATACAGTCGGTTTATCTTCTAATCCCGATTATGAAAAGGCTTTAAGTATCATTGATAAGAAAGTTGCTGATTATCTTAGTAAGTTATCTATTGAGGATAAGGTAAGAATCGGCTACGGTGACGAAAATCCATTTTTGAAAGATGATAAACAGGAAGATAAAAAACTTGTTGTTTCGCAGAACGCTTTTAATTTTAATGATAACAGTTTAGGTCTTGTATTAACAGGACATGAAAGCCGCAGAGATTTATCTAATATATTCAATAAGCGTTTAACAATGTCTATTGAATTACAGAACGGTTCTAAGTTTGTAACAGCTTTATCTATTCTTGAGATTTACAATAAGGAATTATATAAAGAACTTGGTTATTCTAATCTTTATGATTATACAAGTGATGTTTTCGGCATGGGTAAGACTAATACAAACGATTATAAGAATGTTGCTTTGAGGTTTTCAAAACTTGATAAAGTTAAGAATTGTCTTGTCATTGATGAACGCCTTAAAGATTATAACTTTAGCCAGCTTAATCTTCTCAAAGAGGTTTCAATCGACACAATATTGAAAGATTATCCTTATACGTTATCAGTTAGGGAAATCAAAGACAGATTAAGAAATGCAATGAACTTTTTAGAAGATAACAATTCTGTTGATGAATCTGTTGATAATGATTTATCGGAAGATACAGGTGAAGTATTAGGCGGTACTGCTGATAATATAATTGACGCAATGAATAACCCTGTTGAAAGATATGCAGATGATGAAAAGCCTTATAAGACTTATGTTGTTACTTCTTCTGATTTTAAAAAGATTTGTCTTGATAAAGATAAATTACATAATTACATGGATTCGATAACAAAGGAATTGTTAAAGGTTTTAACTGAATCTGTTGATAAATACAGTGAAATTAATATATGCCTGCTTCGTAAGAAAGGCAATGAATTATCTGATAATTCTGTTGATTCAGATAATGCAGATAATACAGATGATTCAGAAGAATAAAATAAATATTAGTTCGGGCGTCCGAACAATTACGGACGCTTGAATTAAATATAAAGTAGTGCGATAAGTCGCATAAGTAAATATATCACATTAACTAATTAAAGAAAGGGCGGATAAAATCCGCAAAGGTAAATATTATGAATTGGAATGGAATTACAATGTTAACAGTTATTAAGAAGTGTGAACCATCACCTTATGAAATTACAGGAAACAATGGACAGATTAATAAAGGCTTTGTTTATCCTGTCTATTTTGATAATGGGGAAGAAATCGCAAGCGTGAATGTATCAGAAGAAATTTATAATTCTATTGACAGATTTGATATTCTGCTTGCTACTTTCAGGTATGAACCCGCAACACAGCGTTTTGATAAGAACGGTCGTTTACAGCGTGAGCGATTAAGAATAACAAGCATAGTTTCAAAAATGAATACTATGCATAGTGAGAATGAACTGGCTGATATTCTCCGTGCGTCTATAGAAAATTCTGCTGTTGATGTTGCTAAAAAGGCTTTAAAGGACAGTAAGAAGCCAGTTGAAAACGCTAGTAATTAAATGATTGTTAAGGTTGTTTACTCCTCAACCTTTCAATACGGATAACGCCCCTCATTATGTTGTCCGTTAGTGTCTTGTCGGCTTTTCGTTTTATCGTTGCGATTAGCTGACAGGACACATATATATTAAATATTAATTAATGCCTTGTAAGTTCCATCTCCCTTTTGTGGAATGCAGGCAAATCCACTTCTTACAGGGCTTTAATTAGTATTTAATAATACTAAAGAAAGGGAGTGAAAATATGAGTATATCTGTTATGGCTCATTATCTTGTTATCGGCTGTGTAGGTTGTGCTGTTATTTTATGGGCTTTTATTGGTTTAATGTTCTTAGGAACTGCCGTTTATAATAGAATAAGCGGTAAAAAAACATCATCTAACAAAAATGATGTAAATGTGCAGGATAATCTTGCTAACAATGATAAGTCTGACTTATTCCTTAAATGACTTGTCTGTTTAAAGGAATGAATTATTTTTGTAAGAGACAGCTTTTATTGTTTTTTAATAAAAGTGGCTCGGTGTTGAGGGTTCGCCCACGGTGCTTATATTGTGTTTGTAAAGTATCAAGGGCGAACATAAATCTACTTGTTAATAGTAAACTATAGTCATTTAAGTTGTATATCGGCGGTGAAGTGTTTATTAGCCAGTAACGATTATTCGCCTTAATTATCAAAATGTTTAAAGCCGTGGTGGGTGTTGCTAAATTTCGATAGTTTAGTGGTGCGCATGAGGAAATTTAAAGGGGTTGTTTATGTTGTATAAAGTTATATTAAAGGCTGTTTTCACTGTGTCACTTATGTCTTTGTTAATCGTGTTTGGTTCTGTTGTTAATTCATATAAAGTTAAGGCTGATACTGAACAGGTACAGACGGTACAGGAATCTAATAACTTACCGTCAACAGAAGAAGAAATTGAAAACATGTCATTAACGGATAAGCTGTTATTGCTTATATTGATTGTTATGTGTGCTTTCTTAGGTGCATTTGTTGGTTATGTCATAATGGATAGATTGAGGTAAATAATGTCATTCTTTGATTTTTTAGAAATGATTATATCTGAACTTGTTCCTGCTGGTTTAATAATTACTGTTATACCTAGTTTTATTGTTTTCTGTTTAATGAAGATATGGAAAATAGTAATTGACATATTTAAGTAGGTGTCTACTCTTAGGAGTTTACATAAATATAAAAGAAAGGAAGTAAAAGGTTATGAACGGAGTTTCTATGCTTGCAGCAGAGGGTGATGTTGTGGCTACAATGCCTGAGGCATTAAAGACAGCACTTGTTAACGGTGTTACTACTGCTAAGGATTATGCTGTTGACGGTCTTGCCGTTGTAATACCTGTCGCAATGTCAATTTTTGCGATTAAGTTTGGTATTAACATTATTCTTAATCTTTTCCATTCTTTAACTAACGCCTAAGCGTTGGTTGTTTATGGACGGATAGCGTTAAGGCGCTATCTTGTAAATAAGCGGAGTAATTATATAAAAACGATAGAAAGGGAGATAAACAAATGGGATATATTTTAATTCTGCTAGTATTTTTAATATGGCGTAATACGGTATGTATAAGAAAAGCGGTTTATTATACCGCATATGGAAATGAGTACAAAAAAGGAATAATAAGAAGAATGTTTGTTGCGCTTGCGAATATCCGCAGGGAAGAAAAGGAAGAAAAGAAGCAGAAAAAAGCTAAGAAAGCAGAGGTTCAGACTGATGAAATTATCAAAGATTAAGAGTACTGTTCTTGTTATATTTATATTGTTAGTCGTTATTTTCATGTTGGTATATGCCTGTACTGGTGATTTAATAAATGCTTTTGCTTGTGGGGCAATTGCAATATTATCATTAATGCTTTTAGTGATATATCTTTTTGATGATGTGGTTGTTATTTTAGATAATAAGAACGTTGATTCTAAGAATGATAGCAGGGGGTGATTAGTATGTGTGACCTTTATACTAATCCTCATTGTGTAAGCCGTTCTTGTCCTCTTATCGCAGAGACAATATTGCATTGTACCTGTTCTTCTACCTGTAAAGATTATTGTTGTAAAGATTATTGCTGTGGGTGTTTTCTTGATTGTGATGTTTTTTTACGAGTAGTGACTTTTGCTCTGTATGTGTACATAATGAAAAATAAATAGTTCGGGCGTCCGAACAAAACTTTCTTGATTAAGAGGTTGTATTGCGTCTTGCCTAGTGGTATAATCGTATTAATACTGTCTCTTATAC